>Ga0308417_1002598_pt1 | contig 11894 bp, 11 predicted proteins | sample HotsprSampleOS65_FD_203528 | JGI IMG/M metagenome (GOLD analysis project Ga0308417, IMG submission 203528) | Hot spring phototrophic mat microbial communities from Octopus Spring, Yellowstone National Park, Wyoming, United States - 20090730_OS65 ... | reverse complement strand
TAACGTCAATGGCTTTCATGTGTACCTCCTGCAAACTCTTTTCATAGTGGACTCGGAAATCAGTTGTCGACCGCAATTAGCGCATTGAGCGCCGGAGTACCGTTGAGTAAACCGACGGCGAAAACACTGTAGACCTTGCCCGCACCGAGCTGAACGTCGTTGAGTGTAAGAACGACGACGGTCCCGGTTTCATCACGCACCTGGAGGGTGTACGTGCCGGCCTGGACCTCCAGGTAGTTCGACGCCTGCTTGAATGCGATGTTATCAAACAACGTCGTGCCGTCGGGAAGCGTTACGTCGACAGCCGGCGCGTTCGGACTGACGTGGACGAAACGAACCTTCGCCCGGCCGGCAAGCGGCGACGAATTGTCGTCAATCAGGGGTAAGGCCTCGATCTGCGCCAGGACGTTCACGGCAACGACCGAAACATCCTGACGGGCCGAAAGAGGAAGGTTCGCGTCAATTACCCCCGCACCAAGACAACCGGCACCGGCAGCGGTCACGCGAACCGCATATGTCCCCGGCGGCAATGACGCGTAGTCCGTAACGCGCGCGAATTCTACGCCCTCAAACGCCGGCTCTCCGTTTACACACACATCCACCGCCGGTGCGTCCGGGCTAGCGTGAACAATCCTTACGCGTGCGCTGGGGGTCTGCGCGTCGGGACAAAACGGTGCGCAACTCGTCAACACCAGCAGTCCGCACACAAGACAACTACTCACAAAGCTTTTCATACGCATGCTCCTGTAAGGACTCCTCGTTTACACTGATGGCCTTGCTCATCAAAGAAGATTCCGCCGACCGCCATTGAGGATGGCCAACACTTCGGCGCGCGCGGAGGGGCAAGTCTTGAACACTCCGCGAAGGGCCGACGTGACCATGACCCCGTTGGGCTTCTGCACGCCGCGCATCCTCATGCACAGGTGCTGGGCCTCGATGACCACCGCAGCGCCCTGGGGCTCCAAGTGTTCCATGATCGCGTCGGCGATCTGACACGTGAGCCGTTCCTGAACCTGTGGCCGGCGCGCGAAGGCCTCCACCGTGCGCGCGAGCTTCGACAGCCCCACGACGCGTCCGTTCGGCAGATACGCCACATGCGCGCGGCCATAGAAAGGAAGGAGGTGGTGCTCGCACAGACTGTAAAAGTCGATGTCACGCAGCAGCACGACCTCGTCATAGTCCTCTTCAAAGACCCGTTTGAGGTGTTTGGCCGGGTCGGATCGCAGCCCGGAGAAGAGCTCCTGGTACATCCGCGCCACGCGTGCCGGCGTGTCACGCAACCCCTCGCGCGACGAATCTTCGCCAAGCGCCTCCAACAGCTCCACGACGGCGCGTTCGACGCGCTCAACCTCTGGAGCCGGCTCGGGCCGGACCAGCCGGATCGGTGTGGGCCTGTGCGTCTGACGATCGCGTTCATCCTTGACCAGCATCATGTATCGCTCCGAAAACGATCAAAACGATCACATGAAATATAGCACCGAAACAATCCCAGTCAAGGAGCTTAATTGTTGAATTGGAGGCTTAATTCTTAAATAACTGTACTCGAAGAGTTTACAATAATATAGTCAATAAAGTTTTCCATGTTTTCCATCTTGCAGTTACTGCTCGGATGACTATAATCGTTCAAGCCGATCATGACTGACCGAGCCGTAACAACTCGACAGGCCGCGCACGCCCTCGGCGTCAGTGAGGCTTCTCTTAAGCGCTGGTGCGACCAGGGCTTACTGCCAGCGATACGAACCCCCGGCGGGCATCGGCGATTGCCGCTGAGTGGTTTGGTTCAATTCGTTCGCGCACGGCGGCTTCAACTGGTCCGCCCCGGGCTTCTGGGTCTCGCGAAGTGCGCCGCTGAAGCGACGGGCCAGCGGCCCGCGCTGCTTCTAGCCCTGCAAAATGCCCTCGAGACCGGTGACGAGAACGCGATTCGGGACCTGATACTCGGGTCCTACCTCGCCGGCGCTTCCGCCGTCGAGATCCTGGACGACCTGATCACGCCAGCGTTTCGAGCCATCGGCGAGCGCTGGGCACATGGAGCGGTCTCCGTTTACGCAGAGCGGCGCGCGGTCGAGCTGTGCGGTCGCGAGTTGCACAGGCTGCGCATGTTCTTGCCCGCGCCGGCGCCAGACGCACCACGCGCAATCGGTGGCACACTGGTCGGCGATCCATATTCGTTGCCCACTACGATGCTTGAGATTGCGTTGTGCGAGGCCGGCTGGCGCGCCCAGTCGTACGGCTGTGGGCTGCCCGCCTCCACGCTGGTTGAGGCGCTGCGGGATGTCCGCCCACAGATGTTGTGGCTGAGCGTGAGTGCTTTCGATTCCGTCGACAAGTTTCTGGCAGACTATGCGACCTTGTATGCCGCCGCATGCGAACAGGGCATCCCCGTCTTGGTTGGCGGTCGCATGCTGACGAGCGAGCTGCGCAGCCGAATCGAGTACTCTGCGTATGGCGACAACCTGCGGCATGCGGTGGCATTCGCCCGCGCTCTGTGCGCGTCCGCTCTCCGCAAACCCGTTGGCGACGAAAAGCCATGAATGACTACCCGCTCAAGGTGTTGATTGATGGCGCTTGCCCGCTGTGTCGGCGCGAGGCGGAGCTTTGGCGGCGTCTGGACCGCGGGCGCGGCACTATCGTCCTGTTGGATATCAATTCTGCTGACTTTGACGCTGCGCGTTGCCGCGTCACGCGCGAGCAAGCCCTGAAGCATATCCATGGCATCTTACCCTCTGGCGACATCGTACGCGGCATGGAAGTGATGCGGCGCGCCTACAGGGCCGTGGGCTGCGGCTGGCTGCTCGCGCCGACCGGTTGGCCGCTACTGCGCCCCCTTTTCGATCGTGCTTATGAGTGGTTTGCACGAAACCGCCTTCGCCTCACGCGTCGGCAGCGGCCCGGCGGCGAAAGTTGCCTCAGGCGTCGGCAGGGCTCAGCGTTGAAGAGGGTATCATAATTGCCGGCTACCGGTCTTTACTGAACATGGCACCGCGTCAGTGCGAGCTCTTTGTGCGCACGAAAGGGCGCAACCGGATAACGCGATGATTGAACGGACGCAGAAACCGAAGCCTGTGCTCGTCACTGGTGCAAGCGGGTACATCGGTGGCCGCTTGGTGCCGCGGCTGCTCGCCGCCGGGTACCGCGTCCGCTGCCTGGTGCGCGAGCCCCGCAAGCTGGACTCCCGCCCCTGGTCGCGCGACCCGCAGGTTGAAATCTTCCGCTGCGACATCGGGGACCGCCTACAGCTCACGCCCGCCTTGGCCGGCTGCGGCGCGGCCTACTATCTGGTGCACTCGATGATGGCCGCGGGGCGCGCGTATCGCGCGCACGATCGTCTGCTGGCGGAGACCTTTGCGAAAGCAGCCGCTGAGGCTTCGCTGGAACGCATCATCTACTTGGGCGGTTTAGGCGAGACGGGCGCGCACCTCAGTGAACATCTCACGTCACGCCGCGAGGTCGAACGTGTGCTCGCCGCGGGGCCGGTGCCCGTCACGGTCTTTCGGGCCGCGATGATCATCGGGTCCGGCTCTGCCTCTTTCGAGATCCTGCGTTATCTGGTGGAACGCCTGCCTGTGATGATCACGCCACGTTGGGTAAGCACCGAAGCGCAGCCGATCGCCGTTGAGAACGTACTTCACTACCTGGTTGCGTGCCTGGATTGCCCCGCCACGATTGGCCGAACCTTCGATATTGGCGGTGCCGACGTCCTGACGTATCGGGAAATCATGCAGGTCATGGCCGAGGCACTCGGGCTGAGAAAGCGCCTGATCATCCCGGTGCCGGTGCTCACGCCGCGCTTGAGCTCACTCTGGATTCATCTGGTGACGCCTATCAGCCACCAGATTGCACGCCCCCTCGCCGAGGGACTGCGGAACCGGGTCGTGTGCCGAGACGACGCGGCGGCCCGGCTCATGCCACAACGCCTGCTCACGGTCCGCGAAGCCATCAAGGTAGCTGTGGAAAGCACGCGCGATCACAACGTGGAGACAGCCTGGTTTGATGCTGGCCCTCTGCCCGGGGATCCGGAGTGGGCCGGCGGCACAGTTTTCGTCGACCAGCGATCCACGAGCGTGAACGCACCTGCCGACGTTGTGTTTCGCGCCGTTTGTCGAATGGGCGGACATCAGGGTTACTACGCGGCAAATCGGCTGTGGCGCTTGCGCGGCTGGCTCGATCGACTTGTGGGCGGCCCCGGGTTGCGTCGCGGTCGACGCGACCCCCAACGCCTGGCGTTTGGAGACGCCGTAGACTTTTGGCGCGTTACAGCGATCGAGCTTAACCGACGGCTGACGCTGCGGGCGGAAATGAAGCTCCCCGGTGAGGCGCTCCTGGAATTCACAATTGAGGCGGCCGCCGACGGCGCTCCGCGTGCCCGGCTCGCGCAGATAGCGCGGTTCAAGCCCAGGGGCCTGATGGGGCTACTGTATTGGCATGCGGTCCGCCCGCTGCACATCTGGGTGTTTCGTGGGATGCTTTTGGGGATACGGCAGGCCGCCGAACGTTTGTGGGCCCAAGCCACGGCAGGCGCGGATGCCGCCCTCCTTGCGCGCCGAGTTGACATGACCACTACAAGTCTGTCATGAGAGCATTGGTCTGGTTTCGCAGCGACCTGCGCGTGGACGACAACCCGGCGTTGTCGGCCGCCTGTGCAGTCGCCGATCGGGGCGTCGTCGGCGTCTTTCTCACGTGCCCCCAACAGTGGCGCGCACACGACTGGGCCGACGTCAAGGTAGAATTCTTAATCCGCAACCTCGTTTGCCTATCGGACCGGCTGAAGGCACTGAAAATCCCCCTCCTGGTGCGCGCGGCGCCGACGTTTGCAGCGGCACCCCAGGTGTTGCTGACTCTCGCACGCCATCTTGGCTGCGATGGCCTGTACTTCAATCGCGAGTACGAGGTAAACGAGCGGCGACGGGACAGCGCTGTTGTGGAGCTGTGTGAAAGAGAGGACATTCCCGTTCACTGCTTCGACGACCAGACCGTCGTGCCGCCGGGCGCCTTGCGAACTACCGCGGGAGGTTTCTACACGGTCTTTACACCGTTTAAACGAGCCTGGATCGCCTGGATACAAGAACGTGGCGTCGCCCTGGCTGGCAGCCCGCGCCCACAACGCGAGTGGGCCTGCGCTTCGGATCCAATCCCCCAGGCGGTGGCAGGGTTCGACCTCTCCAAAGGCCACAGCGAGCTATGGCCGGCCGGGGAGCGATCAGCCCTCGCGCGGCTGCGCGCATTTGTTGAGCAGCAGCTGCGCAGCTACAGAAGGTATCGCGATTTCCCCAGCATCGACGCAACCAGTCGGCTCTCGCCGTATCTTACGTTGGGGGTGGTTTCCGTTCGACGCTGTCTGGCAGAGGCGCTCGAGGCTAACCAGGGTCGCCTGGATCGTGGCATGCCGGGAGCCGCCACCTGGGTCACGGAGCTGATTTGGCGTGAGTTTTACCGCCACTTGGTGCTTGGATTCCCGCGCGTGTGCATGAACCGCGCCTTCAAGCCGACCACGGAAAGCGTGCCTTGGCGTTACGATGAACAGGAATTCCGGATCTGGTGCGAGGGACGCACGGGCTACCCGATCGTGGACGCGGGCATGCGTCAACTGGCGCAAACGGGTTGGATGCACAATCGCCTGCGAATGATCGTGGCCATGTTCCTGACCAAGGACCTGCTGATCGACTGGCGCTGGGGTGAGCGCTACTTCATGCAAAGCCTCGTTGACGGTGATCTGGCCAATAACAACGGTGGCTGGCAGTGGGCCGCCTCCACCGGGACCGACGCGGTGCCATACTTCCGCGTGTTCAATCCGTTTCTACAGGCGAGAAGGTTTGACCCCGACGGCGACTTCATTCGGCGCTGGGTGCCCGAATTGTCCGGCGTTGACTCCCGTGTTCTGCACGATCCAGCGCTTCTAGCGCACGCCCGGCGCGACGGCCTTGCATACGCGGAGCCGGTCTGCGACCATACGACCGCACGGCGACGTGCCATACAAGCATTCGAGGAATCCCTGAATATCCACTAGAGTGCTCAGCAACATGGAGTTCCACCCATCAGCATTCAGCAGTCCTTCGCGGATGCCACTCGCCCTGCAAAAGGCACCGCCTTCGGAGTCGTTCTCTGGTTGCTAAGAACCGTGCGTCGCTCGGGCGCGAACGCCGCTAGGCGGCCGCTGATGCCCCCGGCACCCTCCAGCAGCCCGACCGCGGTCGGTGCGGCGGGCAGGATACCCGCGCCACCCAGATCCGCTCCCTGAGGGTCGCGGCTCTGACGGTCGCGGCTCGCAGCGCCGTCCAATCCCGCCCAATCCAGGCCCCACATGTACTTGCGTATTACGCACTCCGCCGGCGCGTCCGCCGGGTCCGCCGGGTCCGCCGGGTCCGACGTGTCCAGCCGGTCCAGGACGGCCCGGACCCGCTCGTAGTCGAACGCCCGGGCGTCGCGGTCCGGCTGGCCGTCCAGGTCGTCGGCCGGCGGTTCGTCGCCCGCGTCCAGCCACGCCCAACCGGCCGGCGTCAGGGCGTAATAAACGCGGCCATGGCAATCGGAGTACGAACCGACGTAGTTCCGCACCAGCGCGGGCAGCAGCATTTCTTCGACCAGGACCGCTTCGCGGCGGTATTCGTCCGGCGGCCGCTCACCAATCAGCTTCCGCTCCGCCACCCACACGTCGGTCATCAGCGCAGCTTCGCCCGGCCGCTTGCTATGCCGAGCCAGTTCGCACGCCGACAGCCAGCCCGAGTACATGCCGGGCAGCCCCACGAGCTTCCGGGCTTTCGCTTTGGCGGTGTCGGCGGGCGTGGGGCAAAGACGCGGTGCGTGCCGTCCGGGCCGTCACCGTTACCAGGGTCCGGGTACACGTCGAACGCGAGCACGACGTACAGCGGCCGCCCGGCCGGCTCGCGCGCGACCGCCCGACAGAGCGCTTCCCCTTCGGTCCAAAGCCTCCTCATCGCTGGTGGCCTCGCGATGCCACCACAAAAACCCCTGTTCCCGTGGCGCCAGCGGGGGTTTTGGTTGTGGTGTTACTGACAACGCTACCCACAAGCGCCATTACCGCCCGCCGAATCGGTTCGGGCAGGGCCGGCCATGCAGCCGCCACGCATCGCAATTCGTCGTCGTGCAGCGTTGTTACGGCACAACTGTCGGAGGAACAGGCGGGGTTGTTACTTGCGTTTCTGTAAGCAACGCGTTCTTCACCGCTTGCGCACGGCGGAAATTGCTTCCCAAGCTGGACGTCGTGGGTTCGAATCCCATCGCCCGCTTTTCTTCCCCCTTCCGCACCGCGACGCATGGCGTCGCTTTGTTCCTGCGTTGACAAGGTTTTAGGCGAGCCGCATATCGCCGCCGGCTCGCTCGCACGGTCGGTCGACGCGTCGTTAACTCGCGCTGAATCGCACTGAATCGCGCTGCAACTGTCGGGGTTATAGGCGGCCAAACAAAACCCGAACATCCGGCCAGCCGTCCGGTCGCCAGTGCCCGTGGCGGCCTGCGCCTGTCGCTCGGGCGTGCCGTCCACGGGCAACGGCGGAAGCCGGTCCAGCGCCCCGCGCAGGTCGATCAGCGTCGCATCGGCGTAGTGCTCATCCGTGACGCTTTCGGCCGCATGCCGCATCAGGATACGCCGCGTCGTCAGCGGCACCCCCGCGGCGGCCAGAAGCGAATTGAACGTGGTGCGGAACGCGTGCATGTCGAAGGTGCGGCCACGTTCGTCGCGCTTGTCGATCTTCCAGGACGGCTTCCCTTGGCGGTCCCTCCCGCGGACCCGCCTGGCCAGCCCCGCCGCCACAAGGTCCAGGTCCAGGACGCGTAAAGCATCGCGCGAAACTACCAGCAGCGGCGTATCCGCCGACAGGCGGGCGGGGGCGGGCCGCCCCGCGCGAAGCGCCTCACGCTGGGCTTCCTGCAATCGCTCGGCAAGATGCCGCGTCAGGTCCGCGGCCAGGTCGGCCCGCGGCAAGATATCCGCCCCGCGGCGGCGTTACCGGCCCGGCCAGCCACGCTTCCAGCTGCGAACGGTCCAAGTCCCCAAGCTTCGACCAGCGGAGCGCTTCGGCCACGGTCTTCAAGTGCTTGCGGCGTTGCGAACGATGCCTGGGCGTGGCGGGGAAGCCGGTCTTCCGGTTGATTTGCACGCGTAGGTAATCGTCGTACTCGGCGAAGTGCTCGGCCAGCGTCTTCCGCGATTGTTCGATGTAGCGGTGCTGATCAGCGATGATCACGGCAACCGGATCTACCGGCTGCGGTACGTGGGCGGGACGGCCCGCGAGGAGTCGAAGTGAGGCGAACGTTCGGGCTGAGGGGCATCCCGGGCCGGGCGCGGGCACGCTGCTGAGCCTGCTGATCGAGGTGCTGCCGAGCGGGTGTGAACGCCCCCCGCCGAAGATCGCCCGCGGCGCTTCGCAGCCGGCCACGGGTACGCGCGCGTCGGCGACGGCGCAGGTCTTTACGCCCGACGGCTCCGCGCCCCTTGCGGGCCTCGCCGTCGGGCCGGTGACGCAGTTTGCGCAGTCATGCAGCCGCTGTCACGGAGCTCAGGGCGCGTTGTACGGGCCGACCTTCGCCGCGCTCGATGAGGCAGCGCTGGCTGCGAAAGTTCGCGAAATGATGGAACATAATGCGCAGCTCCGCCCGACCGCGGGGGATCTGGCGGCGATGGTCGCGCACCATCGGGCGCTCCAGCGGCGGCGACCCTTCGTCTGTGTGACGAACGGCGCCGCGTATGCCTCGGGGCGCGAGGCCGTGTTGCGCGGCGAGTTCGCGAACGCCGAGCGCCTGACGGTGGAGGCGGACGGCGAGGCCCTGCCGGTTACAGTGCAGGGCGCGCAGTTCAAGATCGCCGTCGGGTCCGGGCGGGGCGTCATGGTGCGCGCCGAGAGCGCAACCGCGGCCATCACGCTGGAGTTCCCCCGGCAACAGTGGACGGACTGAGCCGGATGTCCACGACGGCGCGACCGGGGCGGGTCCCGGGCGCGGCGCGCGGGGTGCCGACCGGCACCGTGGGGTGGCGGACGGGTGCAGACCCGGCTCGCGTGGTGCCGCGTGGCCGGGCGGCGGCTTCGCGGTGGCGACATGGTTCAGGCGTAGCGCCCGCTGAACATCCCCGAACATCATCGGGGACCATCAACCGGCCACCGGCCCTCGACCGATCGCCAGTGATCACGCGGGGGTTGCCCCGCGCACACTGAAACGGCTATTGCGGTCCCGTGACAGTTGCGTACCAGACCCCGAGGTCCTGAGCATCGATAGCTCCGTCAGAGGTCCAGTCGCAGACCGCACAGGCGCCAGTCGGGGGCAACGCGAAGCAGGGTTGGAACTGCGCCAGGTCGCGCAGGTCGACATCGCCATCGAGGTCGGCGTCGCCGATCGCGCTGCCGTTGACCGTGAGGGTCGCCGGCGAACTGGTGGCCGAACCGCACGCATTGGTCACCGTCACAGTGTAATTGCCGGCGTCCGCGGGCACGACGCTGGTGATGGTGATTGCCGCAGTGCTCGCGCCGGTAATGCGCGGTGAGTCACTCAAGGGTGCGCCGTTGCGGTACCATTGGTACGTCCGGCCCGGCCCCGACGCGGTCACGGAGAACGTCACGTTGCCGCCAACCGGCACGGTCGCGCTCGCCGGCGGGGTCAGAATCGCCGGTGCGGCACCACGCCCGCTGTGCGCGAAGACGAACAAGTCGCCGCCGCCGCCGGAGAAGATCACCAGACCGTCGGCCACGATGGTGTACCAGCTCGCATAGTTTGACTCGGGCCCCGACACGTTCCAATACCCCCACCATCCCGGACCCGGCTGATAACGACCATCGCCGTACAGCGTCAGCCCGCCCTCGTGCCAGTGAGTCTGGACATTCGGCGTGCCGTCGGCCGCGATCCATCGGCAGAAGGACGGCAGGTGCGAGGTTTGAATGGGGTTGTTCCAGTCGGAATCCAGCCCGCGCGTCGGCCCGCGGTCGGTGATGCGGCGGTGCTCGCCGAAGGCCCAGTGCGCGTACAGAAGCGTGTCACCCGCCATCGTCAGCGGGCCCTGCTCGTCGGTGATAACGAAATCGTCGAGCCATTGCACTCGCCGCAGATCGCCCGCCGACAGTCCCGGAATCGTCTGGTTATCGAGCACCATTTCCCCGACCTGGGAATCCCAGCGCCCGTCGACGGGGTTGGTCTGCCCGCATCGCCACAGGATGTATGCGACCTCGCTCCCATCGGGGTAGCGGCGCACCACCGGTTGACACACAGGAACACCTCCGACCGGGCCACCCTGCCACCAGATCTCCAGGTAGCCCGGGCCCACGGCCGGAATGAACCGTACACTGCCGTCCGCCAGATCCAGCGCGAACAAGTTTTGCTTCGACGGGGTGCTAGCCAGGTAGGCGCGGATCGCCGCGTTTGTGTTGGGGTAGCGCCCCATCGGACCGGGACCCCAAAGATCTTCAAAGCTCTCGACCGACTGGTGCACAAACACCAGGCCGTGCTGGCTGGCGATCACCGGCCAACCGAACTCGAATGAGTTGTTGTACGCCGGCGGCCCACCGGGAGTGTTCGGGCTGGGTTTGACGCGCCACCGTCGCGTGCCGTTTTCGCCGTTGACCGCATGCACGTACAGGTCCCGGGTGCAGAAAACGACGACGTTCTGCGCGGCGTCGTACGCCGGCGGGGTCGCGGCCGGGCTGCCTGCGCTGTAAACCCAGAGTGGCGCGAGCGTTGCGATGTCAACCGCGTGCAGCGTGCCCGCCTCCGTCACAACGTACACCCGCTCCCCGGCGATCAGCACCGACTTACTGATCGCGCTGCCCGCGTTGTACGTTCCCTGCACCTGGCCGGTCGCTCCGGCCAGCTTGTACAACACGCCGTCGCGGCCACCGGCCAGCAGCGCCCCACTCGGCACGTGATAAGCCGGCGTGGCATCGAACGCGGGCGACGTCCGCTGCCACGCGACGGCGCCGTCGCATTTCCGCAACGCGTACAGCCCGCCGTCGCCCTCCGCATCAAGCTCCCCGGCCGCGACGTAGATATGAGCACCGCCGGTGATCGGGCGCGACTCGTGCGGGCCCTGGTAGCGACGACCTCCCAGCCCGCCCTGCGCGTCGCATCCGTTCCACGACCACAGGTACGTCCACGGCAGATCGGGCGACTCGGCCGTCGCCCCGGTTCGCTGCGCGTCATGTGCATCCTGCACCCAGTCGGTGCTCGCCATGCTCTGGGAAACGCACCAGAGAAGTCCAAGGAACAGCCCGCACCGCCAGCAAACAGCACCGCCCGCCCGATCTATCATGGGACCCTCCTGAAGCACGAACGATAAAACCCTTCCAATCCAGCGCGCGGCCGACCCGGACTGCTCAACCGAGCCCCGGCCTTACCTCAGTCTATTCTCATCCCGCAGTGCGAGTCAAGGGAAACGCAAGGTCACCCCGCCCACCCAACGCCGCGGTCCCGCAGCGGTGAGCGTCAACACGCGCCAGCTGACGCGCTCAGGTCGTCACGGCGGCGGAGCACGCCCATCGCCATCCCTCGGTCGTGCAATTTCTCACGTTTTCACGCCCGCCGTCCCGGGGGCCTCTCTTGCCGTTACTTCGGCCACTGCGCGCTCCTGAATTTACCGTTGCGGCTGACAACCTTGCTGTCGGCCGCGACGGTCCCGCCCTGGCGTAGGTCGCAGACCATGTCTCAGTGCAACGCGCTCTCGTTCTTCCCGCCGGTTTTCGGATACGCCGCCCCGAGCGCGAGGTGACAGGTTCCCCCGATCTTTTCGTCGAACAGGGTGTTCCGCGTGTACTGCCGGATCGGGTAGTTCGTGCCCAGTGCCAGCTCGCCCAGGGTTCGAGCGCCTTTGTCGTGGTGTAAGCGTTCAGCCGTTTGCAGTGCTGAGGGCGGATAGCGGCGGGCGGCGGCCGGTTTGGAGGTAGGTGCGCAGGGCA
>Ga0308417_1002593_pt1 | contig 11915 bp, 6 predicted proteins | sample HotsprSampleOS65_FD_203528 | JGI IMG/M metagenome (GOLD analysis project Ga0308417, IMG submission 203528) | Hot spring phototrophic mat microbial communities from Octopus Spring, Yellowstone National Park, Wyoming, United States - 20090730_OS65 ... | reverse complement strand
GGCATCGGACCGTTCAGATAGGGGCCGAGCGGGAATTGCGCGCCCCTCGGGCCCATCTTCCCCGTTCGATCCGTCGGACGGAGCAGTTGCGGCAGCGAGCCGTTGACTACCATCGGGCTTTGCCCGCCGTGTTCCGCCCGATAAAGCTCGATCTGGCTGCGAAGCACGTGCAGGTTTTCGCGCAGGGCGCTACGCCGCGCGGCATGCACGCCCCGTTCGATCAGTGGGATCGCCACGGCGCCGACCACGGCCGCCACCACGGCCGCCAGCGCCAAGTCGATCAGCGACGGCGATGTTCGCGTTCCCGCCACGATCTTTCTCGATATTTACCAAAAACCTGCTGAACGGTTGGTTCTCTCCACCGCTTCACGCAAACAACAAGCCCGCGATCGAACCCGTACCATATTCCGTGCGCAGCCCGACCGCGACGATCGGCACGCACGATGCCCGGTGCCCTGTCGATTCGGCATGCCGGCACAGCAGCGCGCAGAATCCTCCTATTTGAAGTCTATCTCACAGGCTGAAAACAGGTTGGGCCTTTTCGTCGCCGGGAATCCGCGGCTCGAAGGCCCCCTCGGCGATACTCAGCGAATCACGGGCACGACTGGCATCTTCCAACCCGGTCTTTCATAATGGATAAAGTGTTGTATCGATCGCACTTTTTTCTCGGGCGGCAGGGCCGCCGGCCAATCGGTGCTGCCTCACCCGGCCCGGCTGCCACGGCAAAATCGACACGTCATGAATAACCGGTTGCGGACTTCGTTGCCTTAGCAGTGGTTTTACTGTTGCACTGGGCGCGAAATTCGGAACGGCGGCGGATCGGCTCTGCGGCCGGTGCCTTGGCCCGACGGTCGAGCCGGCGGCCGCTGCCCGGTCTTGGGGCCGCCCTTGGTGTTTGCGGCTTTTTGGGAGAAGTGTCGCCGTGGTTGAATCACCCCACCCCGCCGTTCCGCCCGAGCCGCCTCCGGCCGTCCTTCCGCAGCACGCGCAACCGGCCGTCGCGGCTGCGCCCGCGGCGGCCTCTCGCCCCGCCGGCGCGCCGGATTCCCCCGACGGCGATCCATCATCCAACGTCGTGAGCATTGCTCTTTGGTCGCTGGCCGGGTTGACGGTCTTCCTGTTGTGCCTGATCGGGGTCGTGCTTCTCGCCCGACACCTGCGGCCAAAGCTTTATGGCGACCAGTGGGCCCAAGACGCCTTCGAGGCCGCCCTAGCCGCTTTGCGCAACGGCGATCTTTCCGAGGAACAACGCCGCGAAGCCGCCGCCCAAATCGTCGCGTTCGGTCCCGAGAAGATCATCATCACGCTCGACAAAACGGCAAAGATCGTCGGCCAAGACGACTCGTTCCAATTCCCGACGATTGTCATCAAGCTGCTGGCCGAGCAAACGGCGCATGCGGCCGCCTTCGCCCCGGCGCTTTCCAGCGACCGCGCCAACGTCCGCGCCGCGGCGGCGTATGTGCTGCGCGAAATGGGGCCGGCCATCGTCCCCGCAACCGACTCGGAGAACGTTGATCCCGACTTGCTGGCGGCGCTGCGACGGGCGATCGTCGATCCGAACCGCTGGGCCCGCTGGTACAGCATTGAAACGTTGGGCAACCTCGGCCGCGCTGCCGCGCCCGCCGTGCCCGATCTGATTCCCATGCTGAAACATCCCGACATCCAAACGCGGCTCCGGACGGTGCGCGCACTGGGGCGCATCGGACCGCCGGCCGCGGCCGCCGCCGCTGAGCTGACGCGCGTCCGCGACGACGACGCCGACCCGGCCGTGCGCCGCGCCGCCGGCGAGGCGCTGCTCGATGTCAACCTGCCCGGCCTGCTCGCCGCCGCACGCCAGAAGGCCCCCGACGAGATCCGCGAGCTGATCGACCGGCTGCAATCCGACAACGAGTTCGAAAGCAGCTCGGCCGCCTCGGCACTGGGCAAACGCGGGCGCGAGGCCGCCGACGCCGTGCCCGCACTCGCTCAAGCCCTCAATCACCCCAACAAATGGGTCCGCGCCGGCGCCGCCGAGTCGTTGGGCTTGCTGGCGATTGCCGGAGTCGATATCTCGATGGTCATGCCGCGATTGCAGCGGGCGACGAATGATCCTGATCCGGATGTCTCTGCCGCCGCTCAACGCGTGTTGCAACGCTTGCGCGCACCGTCTTTGCCCTAACAGCCCGTTGAAAAGGTCGAACAAGCCGCGATGCGAGCATCGACATCCTCGAGAAACAACTATTAGAAAGTGTGCAAGACTGACTTTTTCAACGGGCCGCCAAGCCGTCTTGTCCGGAAAACCACCCCGCACCACGGAACCGCATCGATGCCGCCGCGTCGTCAACTCGCTCCCGCCGTTCCGCGATGTTTGCAGCTTTTCCGCGTCGTCGCGGCCGCATGGCTCCTGTGGCTGCCGGGGGCTGCCGCGGCCGGAGAAGACGCGGCCGGTGCGCCGCCGGTCGCGTCGCCGCTGATCTATATCGACACGAGCTTCGAGAACGCCTCGCCGGTCGATTGGTCGTTCGGCACTTCCGGCGAGGTGTACGTCAACCTGATGTACGACCATCAACGCGGTTCGCCCAACCGCGCGGCCGGGCACATCTTTTTTGCCGTCGAGGCCCCGGCAGGATCGAACGTCCGCCTTGTTCTTCAGCGGTTCGACAACGTGTGGAACGGCAAGCCGGGCAGCCCCGTTTCCGACCAAACCGTGCTGCGCGTTTCCGCCGACGGCAAGTCGTGGAAGCCGATCGCTACGCAGTACGACAAGACGGCCAATCAATTGACCGTCGATCTGCCGATGCCCGCCGGCCGCGTGTTCGTGGCCCGGCTCGAACCCTATCGGCTCTCCGACTTGGCGGAGCTGAAGCGTCGCATCGCCGATCGCCCGGAAATGAAAATTGAAACCATCGGGCGCACCGTCGAGGGCCGCGAGCTGGAAATCATCTCGCTCGGTTCGCCCAACGCCCCGCATCGGGTGCTGCTCCGCGCCCGCGCCCATCCTTGGGAAACCGGCGGCAACTGGGTAATCGAGGGACTGATCGACCGCCTTCTTGCCGATGCCGCCGCGGCGCCCGATTGGAAATCGAGATACCAAGTTCACGTCATGCCGCTGGCCAACAAAGACGGCGTGGCCCGCGGCCGCACGCGTTTCAACAGCCGCGGCTACGACTTGAACCGTCAATGGGATGCCCCGGCCGACCCGGCGTTGGCCCCCGAAAATGCCGCCCTCGAAGCCTGGCTCGAACGGATGATCGCCGCGGGCAAACGCCCGGGCTTGGCCATCGACCTGCACAACGACGAACAGGGCAAACTCCATTTGAGCCGTCCCGACAACGGCGCCAACGCCTATCTGGCCCAGATGAGCCGTCTCGAAGAGTTGCTCCGCCGCCACACGTGGTTCAGCGAGGGGGCAACCGCTCCTTCGTTCCGCAACCCGGGCAGCTTCGGCGAAGGCCTTTGGTCGCGCTATCACATTCCCGCCTGCGTCCTGGAACTCAATGCGAATCAAATCGCCAAACTTCAACAACCCGCCAACGCCGAACTATGGCGACAATTGGGTGCGGGCCTAGTGGACGTGTTTTTCGACTTTTTCGCCGACACGGGCGAAGATCGCCCAAACCGATAAAATCGTTCCTCGCCATTGCGGAAGCGCCCGCTGACGCAGCGAAGCGGCTCTCTTGCGGGCAGGCTCCGTTTAAAGCGCTTTCTGTTCTTCGCGGTTTTATGTAGAATCCGATTCCTCTCGTAGGAATCCGTCAGGGACGAACGAAGGAAGGAAGCCATGGCCATCGCCGGTTCGCTCGACCGCAACGAAACGCTGCGCACGATCGCCCGTCGGCATAGCTGCCGGATGTTCCTCGACACGCCGATCGACGACGCCGACTTGGCCGCCATGCTCGAAGCGGCCAACGCCGCCCCGTCGGCCCACAATCAGCAGTCGTGGCGGTTCATCATCCTCCGCGACGAAAAGAAACGCCGACTGGCCGAACTCGTCACGCACCACAGCGACGCCTTTCCCCGGCCTTCTTCGATTCTGCTCCGCATGGCCTCGCGAAGCATCATCTCAGCGCCGGTCGTCGTGGCCGTGGCCAACACCGGCGACCTGATCCGCCACGGCCGCCAGTTGTTCGAAGTGGCCGATGAGCGGGCCGTCGACTTCTTCCGCACCATGGAGATTCAAAGCTCGGCCGCCGCGGTCGAGAATCTCTTGCTCGCAGCAACCAGCTTGGGAATCGGTTCCGTTTGGCTGGGTATCTTGTTCCTCATCAAACAGGAAGTGCTCGAATTCCTCGGTGAACCCCAAGGCGAGTTCATGGCCGTCGTCCCCTTGGGCTATCCGGCCAAACCCACCACCGGCCCCAAGAAGCGACCGCTCGACGCCATCGTCCGCGAGGTCTGCGACTAAGAGACCATCGCGCCCTCACCTTCTCTTCTGTTTTTTCGCGTTTTCGCGCTATCGCGATTCCCCTTCGCCGTCACCTTCGCGCTCTCGCGCTTTCGCGATTACTCCTTTGTCCTTGTTTTCGCGCTTTCGCGCTTTCGCGATTGTTCTTCGCCGTCACCTTCGCGCTTTCGCGATTCCCGTTTCATCCTTGCTTTCGCGCTGTCGCGTCTTCACCCCTGACGGCGATGAGGCGAGAGCGGATCGTTTTCGAATAGTCTCGACGACGGGAAGCAATGGGCTTGTTCGGCCAACCGATCAACGCCGCGACAGCGCCAGTCGCAGCGTGTTGAGCGCCTGCTTGCTGATCCATGCGCGCAGCCACGCCGGATGTCCGGCATAGGGCAATTCCTTCACCTTCACCCCGCTCGCGTCGGCCGCTGCTACGGCAAACGGGCGCGGCGGCGAGGCACTCGGCCCCTCGGGCGGCAACGGGCTGACGGCCAGCCCCCAATCGCAGCTCCATAAAAGTCGCGCCGCTTGCGCCAACGCGGCGGCGACGGCCGACGGATCGGGCAAATCGCTTGAACCGGCCGCGCCGCGCGATGCGCTCGTCCCCGTCACGTTCGCGGAAAGCCCGAAACGTTCGGCGATGTGGGCCAGTGCGTCGGCCGTCGCCGGCGCGCAGGAACCCCGCAGAACTCCCGCACCGCCCGCAGCCGCCCCAAGCCGTTCGCCCACCAGCCCGCCGCTTCCGCAATCGATCACACCGAGCGTCTGTCGGCGTTCGGCCAACAGACGGCAGACCACCGTTTCCAGCTCGTCGTCGTCTTCGCCGAAAACCAGTTCGCCCAGCCTTGCGTAGAGTGTTTCCACCGCCGGGCCGATCTTTGCACGGCACTCTTCCACCGTCGGGGCTTGCGCCGAAATCCGAAAAATGATCGTCGTCGCGCTGGCGTTGATGCCGACCCGCGGATCCGTCTGGCGAACGAAGCCCTCGGGCAGCATCGCCTCGATCTGGCTTTCGCCCGCGCCGAAACACTTGATCTGTTTGTGGACGATCCGCAACCCCGACGCATTGTGTTCCATCAACCGCCGCGCGACCGAATCGTTCCACATCTCGGCGATTTCAGCGGGCACCCCGGGCAAGCAGATGATGCGACACCGCGCACGGTCGGCGGGCAGCTCTCTGGGCGGGTCGCCGTCGCCCGCGGTCGGCAGCCGAGAAAGGTCCGACCTGAGCACGTCCAGTTCGATGCCGGGCGCCGTTCCATTGGGGTTTCGCACCGCTCGGGCGCCCCGCGGAAATCGTGCCTGTAACTCGTTCCGCGACGGCATCATCCGCTGGCGCCGAGCGAACAGCGCGCGGATTTGATCGAGCGCCTCGGTGTTGACTTCCAAGGGCAAACCGAAGGCGGCGGCCAAAGCGTCGCGCGTGAGGTCGTCTTCGGTCGGCCCCAGCCCGCCGGTGGCGACCACCAAATCGACTCGGCCGGCTGCCCGTCGAAACGCCCCGATGAGATCATCGAGGTCGTCGCCCACGGCCGCATGAAAACGAACCCGGTAGCCCAACTCCTCCAGCCGTTGACTGAGCCACTGCGCATTCGTGTCGAGAATGCGTCCGCTAATCACTTCGTTTCCAATCGAAAGCACTTCGGCCAACATCGTTCACCTTGGCGATCTCATGCTCGATCTTCGCCAAACCATGCGACGCGCCAGCGCCGAAATGCTCGGCAGACCGGCACCGCCGCGCTCGGCGAAAGTCAAAAGGTCCGCACCATCGAGAGCCGATCCGCAAAGGACCACGAGAGACTGCCGCCTGTCGCGGAGCGAATACTCGCGGCGATTCAACGCGAAGCAATCCGCCGCTCTCTCTTCTCCCTCCTTCGTTCGCGCTTTCGCATTGTCGCGTTGTCGCGATTCTCCTTCTCTCTTTTCGTCTCGCACCTTCGCGGTTCCCCTTCCATCTTGTCATCTCGCGATTCCGCGTTGTCGCCGATTCTCGTTTTATCTCGTTGTCTCGCGTGGCCGCAACCGAATAGGCTCCCACGAAACTGCAACGAAAAAATCAGCAACCTCGACGAGAAACCCGCATCTCACGGCGGGATCACCCGCCCGTTGAAAACACCCCGAGGAGTCTGATCGTACCATCGAAGTCCTCAAAAAACACGCGGCCGGCAGTGCGGGCACGACCGAGTTTTTCAACGGGCGGTTACGCCAGAATTGCCCGACGCCAGCCCCAAAACCTCGAAAGCGGTCGCGTTTTTTACCGGACAATCCCTTGACGAAACGGGTCCAAACCGGCTAATTTAATCGGTTTCCCTAGGGCCCCGTCGTCTAGAGGCCTAGGACACAGGCCTTTCACGCCTGCAACACGGGTTCGAATCCCGTCGGGGTCACTTAAGTCGTTACCGAACAACACTTTACGCTATCGGTTCGCGCCAGCTATTCGGGCACGGCGCTGGGTTGCTGTCGCACGATGACGGCATCCCAATAGGGGCCGCATCTGCCCATCCATCGGGCATCAGCCTGTCGGCTGCGTCTGCTCTCTCAAGGCGCAACCGCGGCACCGCGGTGTTGGGGGCCGAGCGTCCGAGCAGTAGAAGAATTGTCGTTCCGCGGCGAATGAGCCTCTTTACAGCGGTTTGCGCATCTTGCCCAAGCGGAACAACCGGCACGGTTCGGCCGCGCAATCGGTACATCTGATAGGCTTCGCCTAACTCGACCGTTTCTCGTCGGCCGATAGCGCCTTTTGGCGTCGGCACCAACGGGTTCTTGCGGGTCATCCTAAAGCTCTGCGTGAACTGAGTCGCCTCGTGCAAAGAGCACCGAGATTCTTTTCTCACGCGGGGTAGGTGCGGCAGCGATTGCCGTGCTCGCTGAGAAATCGCGAGCGGAACGCGCATGCACGATTTCTCCTACGTTGCGATCAAACGGCCGATTGCTCGGGCCAATCGCCAGTGCCGCCCGTGACGGAGTCGACGATAAGACGCAGGGAAGCCAATGAAAGCCCGACTAAAGCCTTCGTTGATCACGGCCCGGAGTAGAAACGCAACGGCGAAGCCGCTTGGCGGCCGTTTGCGTACGTTCAGCCGATTCTCTGCGCTCGGGGCCGTGCTGCTGATCGGCTGGACCATCTTGGGCGCGTCTGCCGATTGGAACCTGGCCCGCGCTAACGAGCCGAACGGGCCGTTGCGTCAGCGGATGGTGTTCGGCCCGCCCCGCGTCCCCAGCACCCTCGACCGCAACGCGCATGTTCCGCCTGGCCAAGAGCGATTTCAGGCAGTGCCGGTGCCCGCTTATCCGTGGCTGAGCAATGGTCTGAACGTGCCCACGTATCAGTGGGGGTACTTCGGTGCCCGCTCTCGCCCGCGAATCGTCGAGCAGCATGGCTATTCTGACGACTATCGTCAGTGGAGCTTTCGGCCAGGCTCCTGATCGCCCTTCGCGCGGCGCGGCACGCTGCTTGGGCGGCGCGGATTGCGCCCGCCACGGTTGTGATACAAACTGCCACGGTTCTTGTACCGCCTGCCGCAGTTTCTTCGCAACCGGCCGCTACCGCAACACGCCGAGGAAGAAGCTGAAGACCTGTTCGCTGTCGCCCGGTTGCGTTACGACGGGGAAGGCGAAGTCGAAGGCCAGCGGGGCAGGTCCCATGGCGGGAATGCTGATCCGCAGTCCGAAGCCCGGCGAAACCCGGTACTTCTCCGTCCAATTGCTGAACGACGGCTGGATGGTGCCCGTGTCGCAGAAGATCACGCCGCGGAGCATATCGTCGGCGGTGATCGGAAACATGTATTCCGCCGAGGCCAACACCATCACGTCGCCGCCGACGGCCACGTTGGCGCCCTTGCGGGGAGAGACGCCGCGGAAGCCGAAGCCGCGAATCGTCGTGAACCCGCCGGCATAGTAGCGGTCGTAGATGGGCGTGCCCCCGCCGGTGATGCCCAATCGGCCGGTGAGGCTGAGCACATGCCGGCCCGAGCCGTCCGGACGCTCCCAAAGCTGGAAGTACTGCCGCAAATCGAGTTCGCCGTGCGGATAGCTGAAGCGGCCGATCACCTGTTCGAAATTGAACTCGATCAGATGGCCTTCGGTGGCCAGGAAGGGGCTGTCGCGCGTGTCGTGGGCGATTGTAGCGCCGAAGCCGTACAAGTCGGAATAACCGGCGACCTGGATGAAGTCGCTCAGCGTCGGATCGATCGGATCGCGGATGTTGATCCTCTCGGGCCGAAACGACAACGAGCCGGAGAGCCGTTTGGTCAGATGGTATCCCAAGTTGATTCGCCCGCCGAGCCGCTGTTCCTTCCACTGTTGAAAGATGCGATCGTAGAAGAAACCGCTCAGGCCGAAGCTGATGTCGCTGCCGCCCAAGTACGGATCCTGGAAGGTGAACATGTAGCGCTGCACTTCGGTTCCGGGCACGGCTTCCAATCGCAGCCTTTGCCCGCCGCCGCGCCAGGCCTTGCCTTTGGCGATGTCGTCCCAGCTTCGCGGGGCGCGGCGCCAGTCGAAGTTCTGCTCGTCGAGGATGATCGATCCGACCAATCCCGAATCGGAGTTCACGCCGACGCCGAGCATCAAGCGGCCCGTCTGTGTTTCCTCCGTTTCAATGATCAGCGGCAGCGGCCGGGTGTCGTCGAGCGGGCGATTGAACGGCGAGCCCCATGGTCCGATGCCGTCGAAGTAGGTTGGCCCGACGTTCGGCGCCCCTGGCGTCATGCCGAAATTGGGCGGCGGCGATGCCGCTTGGCGGCCGGCCCACGGTTCGCCGGCTGTGCCGGGCGGTGCGGCATACGGAGTATTGCCTGCCGGCGCCGCATAGGGCACGTTGCCCGCCGGCGCGGCATACGGCGTACTGCCCGCCGGCGCTCCGTAAGCATCCGCGCCGGGCGGTTGCGGCCAACTGCCGCCTGTTCGAGGCAATTCGTAGGGCGAGGCGGCACCGGCGGTTGCGGCGGGCGGCACCGTCTGAGGCGCGCCGTTCCACCCGCCGGGCGCGGGCGATGCCGGCGGCGGCCCGTAGTTCGCCCCGGAGGCTCCCGGTACTGCCGCCGGCCCGTACGGCGTTGCCGGCTGCCCTTGCGGCGGCATTGACGGAAACGTCGGGCCGCCGGCGGCTTGATTCATCGCGGCGCCGTTGCCCGTCCAAGCGGGCGCGGGCTGCGCCGGATAGGCCGGCCCTTGCGGTGCACCGGCCGCCAAGCCCGAGGGCGGCGGAAGCGCGGTGGACGACGGTTTTTTGAACCACGGCAGCCAGGGGCGGTCGCGGCTCGTCGTTGTCGGCGAAAGCTCGGTCGAATACTGCCCGCGTACAACCAGCGGCTGCGGGGCGCCGGTCGGCGAGGCCGTATCAGAAATCGGCTGCGATCGTATCTGCGGCAAGTCGCCTTGTCGATACACCGGCGCCGAACTGTGTCGGCCCGCCGCGTTCGCCGCATCGTGTGGGCCGGCGGCGTCGGTGGTGCCGTCCTCCCACGAGTCGCCGCTGTTCGCCGCAGCCGGGGCGTCTGGGGGTGTTTCCACTACTTCCAGGCTGAGCAGGCGTTCGCCCGAGGGCGTCAACGGACCGGCCGGCGGCCGCGGCGGATCGGGGCTTTGGCCGCGATGCCGCGAAGGCCGGGATGCCCATTGGGCGTCGTCTTCGTCGCTTTGCGGCGGGGTGAAGACGATCTTCGGCACGCTTCCGCTGGTCGGGTCAACCAGGAACAGGCCCGACGATCGCAGCCGCTTCTCGCTTTCGCGCAGTTTGCGGATATCGACGATGTCGCCGGGGGCGAGTGTCAGTTGATTGAGCACGGCCGAAAGCCGCGTGTGCGGGTTGTCCCCCTTGATGCGCACGTCGATCTTGCCGACGCGGTACCGATCGCCCTCTTCGAGCGAATACACCAAATCCACATAATTCGGGTCGTCGAGGTAGCGAACCTCCGGCTTCACATCGGCAAACACGTAACCGATCGCGCCGTAGCGTTCCTGCAACTTGCGGGCGTCGGCGGTCATGGCCGGCAGGCTGAGCCAATCATCGCGTTTGAGCTTCAAGTCGCTCATCAATTCCTCGGTGGGAATCTTCGAGTTGCCCAGCACCGACACGTTGCGCACTTTGGCCCGCGGCCCTTCGTGGATGACGAACGTCAGGATCAGCCAGTCTTGCGAATCGTTGTATTCCAGTTCGCGGCCCACCTTGGCCTGCATGAAGCCGAGATTGCGGTAGTACGCCACCAGGCGGTTGCAGTCTTCGTCGATCTGCTCGCGATCGACCTCGCCTTTGAAGAGGTAGGCGATCGGCGGCTTTGATTGAATCTGCGTTCGCAGGCGGGCGTCGCTGGCGATGGTGTTGCCCACGAAGCGAGTCCAAAGCACTTTTTGCTTCGGCCCCTCGTTGATCACATAGACGGCGCGGCGGTCGGCGGGTTTATCGCCCTCGAACACTGTGATCCGCGCCTTGGGAAAGCCCTGCTTGCGGTAATACTCTTCGATCTTGCGGCGGCCTTCCTCAATCGCAAACGGATCGAGCGGGTCGCCCGGCTTGAGATTCACTTCCTTGCGGAGCGCACTGGCGCGTATTCGATCGTTGCCGATGATCCGCACCTCTTGCAGCGTGGGGCGCTCGTCCACCTGAAAGACCACCAGCCAGCCGCCCTGCACCCGGCGGGTCAACGGGCGAACGTTCACGCACAACCGGCTGCGATTGAGCCGCCGCACGTCTTCTTCGATGATCGTCGGGTCGAACGGCCGACCGGGCCGAGTGCGAATGTGCGCCAGCAGCCGTTCGCGGCTGATCGATTGATTGCCCTCGATCTTCACATCCACGACCATTTCGGCCGGCCCGCCGGGTCCGACAAGCGGTCCGGTCGCGCGGTCGGCCTGCTCGGCTTCGGCGGGGGTCCAATTCGGAAGGGATGTCGAGGCCGCGGGCGGAACAGGCGGGGCGGGCGGGGCAAACGCCGATGGTCCCGCTTGCTGAGCCGAGGCCGTTTGAACCGAAAACAGGCAAAACAGCGCAAGCCAGATGGGAAACGCGGCGCAACCAACAGCCGTCCGCATCGCCCGGACGCAGCGGCTCGCACGGCCCAGCGGATCGATCACCTTGGCCATCGAGGCCTCATCCTTGGTTGCAAACACGTTTTGATGCCGCACCACCGCCCAACCACGCCGCCGACCGCAAGCCGGCTTCCCACACGCGGAACACGTGCCGCCGAGCCGGCCGTCTGTGCGCCCGTTCGCCTTGCGGAAACTCGCGCGGCGCGATCGCGCGCGAACGCCTTGTCGCGAAAAGGTCGCGTAGAAATAACCGAACGCGGCGTTTACGACAAGGCGAGTTCGACCCGAACGGCCTATTTTTCGAAGCCGCCGGGCAATCAAAGCCAAGCCAGCGGCCGGACCGGGACGGATTGGGCGGGGTTGGGCTTCACATTGGGTGAGGTTGGCAGGGTTGGCCGGATGGCCCCGAGTCTGCCCGATGGGTCAGCCCCATCCGCCCCCCGCAACAGAAGTCCTCGGAGCGATCGTCCGTCGGGTTCTCAGTCGGCGAAACTACAATCGATCGTCGGCACCG
>Ga0308417_1002592_pt1 | contig 11915 bp, 7 predicted proteins | sample HotsprSampleOS65_FD_203528 | JGI IMG/M metagenome (GOLD analysis project Ga0308417, IMG submission 203528) | Hot spring phototrophic mat microbial communities from Octopus Spring, Yellowstone National Park, Wyoming, United States - 20090730_OS65 ... | reverse complement strand
TGTTGCTTCGCCCGGGCAAGGGATCGTCGCCGGCAGCGGTTTCATGCCGGCGCGGCGGGTCGATAAAGCGGAAATGAGGCAGGTTGTCCGCCGTGCCTTGGAGAATCTCAACGAGCGGCAGCGGATGGCCGTGCTGCTGAACAAGTTCGAGGGAATGAGCTACATCGACATCGCTCAAACGCTCGGGCTGACCACGAAGGCCGTCAAGTCGTTGCTGGCCCGGGCGCGGAGCAACCTCCGCGAAATGCTGGAACCGTATTTGATGCAGGGTCGAGTTCCCGCGTCGGCGGCCGGGCTGCCCGACGAATTGGATTCAAGCAATGCCGCTGCGGATGATTCCCAAGCGGCTGCCGAGCCGATCGTGAACAATAGCGGCACGGAAAACGACGAACGCGAAGAAGGCAACAACAGCAAGAGCGATTAAAATCGGTGGAATGACCGTGGAAATCGGTTGATTCGCTCGATCCCCGGAATCGGGCGATCGTTTCGAGTTGATCGATTCATTGGGCTTCGGTTGGCCCGGCGACGTGTGTGCCGCCGCGATTCGGCGGACTTGCGTCAACAGGATTTGCGAAGATTGATGGGCGTGCACGGAAGCGATTGGTGATTTGTGGCCGACTCGCCGCCGGTCGGACTTGTTGCAGTGCCGTTGGGGGCCTTGGCGGCCCGAGGCGGGGCGGCAGGGTGAAGAAATGTCGGAACCGGCAATCGATCGCGAGCTGCTGCACGAGGAGCTGACGGCTTACCTCGACGGCGAACTCGACACCGAGTCGAGTCGTCGGATCGAAGAGCTGATGTCTCGCGATCCGCGCGTTCGGGAGATGATGGCCGAGCTGGACGGCGCGTGGCGGCTTCTCGACGTGCTCGATTCGGCCGTGGTGGACGACCGCTTCACGCGGACCACGTTGGAGATGGCCGCGCAGGCCGCGGCCGAGGAATTGAAAAGCGAAGAGACGTCGCAACCTCGGCGTCGCCGGCTGGCCCTGCTGGGATGGGTGGGCGGTTTGCTGTTGGCGGCCGGAGTGGGTTTCGTGACGGCGGCGATGATCCGCTCCGATCCGGATCGAGAGCTTCTCGAACAACTGCCGATCATCGAGAACCTCGATTACTACGCCGCCGTGGACGACGTCGAGTTCCTGCGGTTGCTCGTAGAAGCCGACTTGTTCACGAACGAGGAGCACGATTCGCCATGAACTTCTGGAGCGCATCCCCTGCCGCATGCAACGGGCGAGCGGGCCTGACGGCCGCGCCGTCCGCTGGGCGTTGCGCGCTGGGGTGGGCCGCGACGGCGGTCTTGCTGCTGGTTGCGGCCGGAGCCGACGACGGGCTGGAGCAGCGGCGGGCGCGGGTGGCGGCGATGACTCCCGAGGAGAAGGCGGCGTTGCAGACGCGATGGGAGCGCTATCAGCGGCTTGCCCCTGCCGAACGTCAACGGATTGCTCAGTTGCACGCGGCGATTGAGTCCGATCCTCAAGCGGAACGGCTGCGCGGCGCGATGCGGCGCTACGTGGAATGGCTGGGCAAGCAGCCGCCGTATGTTCGCGGGCAGTTGGTCGAAATGCCCGTGGCCGAGCGAGTTCGCGCCCTGCGGAAGCTGGCGGCCGATGTGTCGCCCGACGACCGCCGCAAGGCGGTTGAATGGCTCGACCAGCAGGTGGCGGCCCTCGAGTCGAAAGCGGTGCAGGCCATCCCCGGCGATCGACGGCAGTTCCTGGCGCGGATGCCCGCCGAACAACGGCGTCGCTTTTGGGTGTTGATGTTGTTGGAGCGATCGCGGCACGGCGATTTGGCAAAGATCTTTCCGATCGATCCCTCGGCCTTGGCCGAATTGCGCGGCCGGCTTTCGCCCGAAGGTCGCCGCCGTTTAGAGAACGAAACGCCTGAAGACCAGCTCGAAATCGTCTTCCATTGGATTCGCACCGAATTCGGTTGGCAGTGGGGGCGGGGGCGGGTGCTTCCGCAAGTGGATGAAGATCGCTTGATCGAGTTCTTCGAAAAAGAGGTGACGCCGGAACAGCGCGACTACCTGCTGAACCTCTCGGGCGAGGAGATGCAACGCGAGTTGCGGAAGATGTATTTCGCGCGGATGCGGCCGAGCGGATCGATGTTCGATCCAGAGCAGCCGGGCCACGGCAAACGCCCGCCCGGCCCGCCGCGGAGCGATGGCCCGTCGCGACCGGGTGATGGTCCGGGGCGACCAGGCGATGGCCCGCCGCGCGGCGAAGGCCGCGGCGGCAACGGCGATTCGCGGCCGGAAGGGCGCGGCGGCCCGCGGACCGGGGCCAAGCCGGACGGCCCGACGGCCGCGCCGGCGATTCCACCGTCTCCCTTCCCGCCAGTTGCTCCGCCGGGACGGTTGGAACGATCGCGTGAAAAGCCCGACAATGCCCGGCCTGAGGCTTCCCGTTCGTCGCCGGACCAATCGCCGACTCCCTCGGCCGACCGCGGATCGGCGCCGCGGCGATAAACCGGTTTTTCTTGCGGCAATGAGCCCGACCGCGGTTTTGGTCCGTCGGCCCGATCTTCGCGCGGGCCGGTTTCCCGCCTTCCGGCCGTTTGGTTCAATTTCCGCCGCGGTTGCGGCGCGTTTTCGGCGCGTTTTTCGGCTCGTTTGCCGCTTCGGCCGACGCCCTCCGCGGGCCGGGCGGTCGCCTTGGGCCTCGCTTCCGCACATTCCCGGCTCGAAGAAGCTGACATTCGCGTAAGCGGAACGTACAATTGAACATGGCAATGGAGAAAGAGGCCTCTTCGTTGGTCGGACCGCCGGAACAGCCCGCGGGCCACTATTGATCTTTGCAAATCATCGGGACGCAAGTCCGCCGGATCTTCGGGACAAGTGCGTCGCTCGGGTTGGCGAAGCCCGGCAGATCAGTTCCTCTCAACGGGGACAATGGCCGCGGGCAGCGCGAAGCGGCCTTTTTGCTTGTTGTCCGCGCCTTGACGAATTTCCGTTTTCCGCGGTTTGATTGAAGCACCGTGTCGCCCACTCTGTTTCACATCGCCTGTACGACGTGCAAGGCTCGGCTCGCGGTGCGCGACGCGGCGGCCATCGGCGCGATTCTCGAGTGCCCCAAGTGCGGAAGTTTTGTCGAGGTTGTTCCGCCGGCCGGATGGTCGCCGCCGGCGGCGGTTGCTGAATCCGCGTCGGCGGCTCAGACGGCAAAGTCGTCAAAGTCGCCGCAGCCGTTACCTCGATTGGAAATACCGTCGCCGTCTGCGTCGGCCGAAGGGTTGAACGAGCGGCCGCCAATCGCGACGGCCGCTGCCGTGCCGGCCTCGATGTTGGCGCCCCCCGTATCGTCGCCGGCCGCAGCGCCGCCGGTAGCACCATCCGCAGGGCCGACATCGGCAGCGGTGCCGTCCGTCGCGCCACCGGCACCGCCACCGGCACCACCGGCGACGCCGTTACTGCCACCAGCACTGCCATCCTCGGCATCGTTACGGCCGGCCGCGCCGCCGCGGGCCGATTCGCTTCCTCCGTCTCCGTCGTGCCCGGCGAGTGCTTCCGCCGCCGTTGCCGTGGGCGAAGCGGTCGGGGCCGATGGCGGGGCAACTCCATTGGCCGGGCGATTGGCCTCGCAATTGAGCACCGCGTGGAGTCGGGCGATCGAGGCGCTTGCCCGACTTTCGTCGGTTCATTGGGCGATGATTGCCGGCGGAGCGGCCGTGCTGGGCGTGGCGATTGGTCTGGTTTCACTGCGTTCGAAGGGCGCTGCGGAACCGGAATCGGGGCCGACGCGGGCCGCGGCAGCCGATGCGAGTGCCGCAGTCGAATCCTCGGCCGCCCCAGATGCATCGCCGAACACCGCGGCCGCGGCGCGGAAGGCCGCGGGCCTCGATCTGCGTTACATTCCGCCCGGGGCGGTGATGGTGGCCTCGTTCCGGCCCGGCGACGGATTGGAGCAATGGGTGGCGCGACTGCCGATCGACCTTTGGGCCGACCCGTGGCGCGACGTGTGCGAGGCGGCCGTCAAGGGCCTTGGGCTGCGATGGGATTCGATCGCACGGATGACGTTCGCGTCCACCGAGGCGGCTCCCAGCGCTTGGCCGGCGCGGAGCGTGGTGTTGATTGAGCTGGTCGAAGGCCAAAACGCAGCGGCTCTTGAGTTGGCCGGTCGGGCTTCGTCGCTGCGTGTGGGCGGCGCATCGTGCCGCGAGGGGATCGGCTCAGCGTGGCCGCATCCGGTGGCGGTGATGGGTCCGCGGTCTCTGGTGACCGGCGGCGCAGAGGCGATCGCGTTGCTTTCGGCCGGGGGCAGCGAGTCGGCCGCTTGGGCCGAGTGGTTCCGCGACGCCGCGGCCGGCGAGACGGTGCTGGCGTATCTCGATCTTCAGTCGCATCGGCAGGCCGGTCGGCCGCTGCCGCAGCGGCTGCTCGACCTTTGGCCCGACGGCAAGCAGCCGTGGCATGTGATTTGGGACGCGCCGCTCGATTTCTGTTTGGCCGTCGAGAACGGGGCCCGTGCGCGGCTAGCGTTGCGTTATGCGACCGAAAGCGAGGCGCAGCGTGCGGCCGCCGCGGCCCAGGAACTGCAACGGGCGGCCGAAACAGCGACGGCGCGGCTCTTGGCGTCGATCGACCAACGGGTGAAAGACGGCGCGTTGAAGGCGGAGGCGGCGCAGGCGTACACGGCGCTGGTCGAACAAGCCCGACGCACGGCGGCCGAGGCCGAGATCGAGCGCCGCGAAACACAGGTTCGCGTGACGGCGCCCTTGGGTTTGCCGCTTGGCGCGTTGGCCGCGGCCTTGGGCGCTGCGGCAGACGCGATGACCGACGATCACTTTGCCGCGGCGCAACAAGCCGACCAGGCTGTGCTCGCCAAGATGGCCGCGGCACTAAGCGCCTACGAGAAGGCCGAGAAAGCAGCGGTTTCCGGCGCGTTGGGCGGAACCCTTTTGCCGCCCGAAACCCGCTTGAGCTGGCTGGCGGGCATTTTGCCGCAGATGGGCCATGCCGATTGGCGGAGCCGGCTCGAACCGGGGCTGGCCTGGAACAGCCCGCACAACAAACCGATCGCCAGCCGCGAGCTGCCCGAGGTGGTCAATCCGCTGTTTGGGCCGGCCGTCACGGCGGCGGGGTTCCCGGTAACGCACTACGTCGGGCTGGCCGGCGTGGGCGAGGATGCCGCGCTGTTGCCGAAGGACTCGCCCCGGGCGGGCGTGTTCGGCTACAACCGCTCGACGCGGATCGAGGAGATCCGCGACGGGGCGTCGAACACGATTGCGCTGATGGGCGTGCGCGACGATTTAGGCCCGTGGGCGGCCGGCGGGCGCGGCACCGTTCGCGCGTTGACGCAGCGGCCTTACGTCAACGGCCCTGACGGATTCGGCAGCGGGCTGCCCAACGGAATGTCGGTGGCAATGGCCGATGGTTCGGTGCGGTTTCTGTCGGCCGACGTCGATCCGCAGATCGTCGAGCAACTGGCGACGATCAACGGCGGCGAGCCGGTAACGGCCGAAGTTTGGCAGCCGCGGCCGACGAAAGCGCCGCCCCGGCCCGATCAACCGGCCGAGCCGGCACCTGCCCCGCCCGCGCCACCCAAACCGACCGAACCGGTGATTGAACTGGGGCCGAACGCCGTGCCGCGTTTGCCCGAGGCGATTTCGCGGCTGACCCGCGCCCAGGTCGACGAGCGGCTGGCCTTGCGGCTCGAACGACTGGAATGGGAGCAGATCAGTTTGCTGCGCGCGGTGGAATTGCTGTCGCGGATGGCGGCGGTGCCCGTTTCGCTCGATCCGTCGGCGTTGGAAGCCCGAAACCTTTCGCCGTTCGAGCCGATCCGTTTGAGCGTGGCCAAGAAAACGTTGGGCGAAGCGATCGACGCGGCGGCCGAGCAGTGCCGCTTGTCGGCGGTTCGCGGCGATCACGGCGTTTGGATCACGCTGCCCGACGACCAGCGGCGCACACTCCGCGATTGGGAACATTCGGTGGCCGACCTAGCCGGAGCGATCGACTTGCCCAAGCTGATCGAGCGCTTCGTCGCGCCCGAGTCGTGGGAGAAGCAGGGCGGGCGCGGCACGCTGCGGTTCGATGCCGGTACGCTCCGCGCGCGGCAGACGGCCGACGTGTGGCGGCAAACAGTGTTGTTTGTCGAACGGCTTCGCTCCGCCCGCGGCCGCCCGCTGAAGACCGACATCGATCCCCAGTCGCTCTCGCTGCAAACACGCCGCCAGCGCGCCGCCGAGGCATTGCAGCGGCCCGTCACGGCCACCTTCCGCGAGGCGGCGCTGGCCGAGATCGTCGCCTATTTGGAAGACGCAACGCAAACGGCGTTGCTGCTCGACGGGCCGGCGCTGGCCGAGGCCGGCCGCGGACCGGCCGACGCGACATCGCTGGCCGTCGTGAAAACGCCGTTGGCCGACGCGCTGGAGGCCCTGCTCCGCCCGCTCGGTCTGACCATCGCCCCGATCGATACCGACATGGTGCAGATTTCGACGCCGTGGGCCCTGGCCGGCCGCATGCATATCGAGTTCTATCGCGTCCACCGCCCATTGAATCGGCCCGACGAACTCGGCCAACTGCTCGGGCGGATCAAACGCGAGGCCGCACCCACCACCTGGAGCGAAATGGGCGGAACAGCGGCGATCTATTTCGATCAGCCGTCGGGCTGCTTTATCGTGCTGCAATCGCCGGCGGCGCACGCGACGATCGAGCGCATCTTGGCCGAGTGAACGAGCCGGGATGCGGAGAGCGTCGGCCGGCGGATCGAGCCGGTTGCTGAACGGGCCGACTGCCGTGGGCTGAGTTTCCGCCGGCGTTGCAGGCCAACGCCACCGGCTGCGGCGGCAACGATCGAAGCGACTACGACGCCGACTGCGGCGGTGAATCCGGCGAATCCGGCGGCGCCGTCGGCAGCTTCTCGTCGAGGCGGCGAATCACGGTGAACTCGTCGATGGTGATCCACGTGAGTTCGCCGTCGGCCTTCGACAGCACAATCACGTCGCTGAACACCTTGTCGTCCCAATTGCGGCGGAAATGCTCGCCGTGCCGCTTCCGCTCGGTACGCACCACGCGGCCGCGCGTGATCGTCTTCCACTGCTTCATGCCGACGGTAACCCGATGCTCCACTTCGATCGGGTCGCCGGGCGCAAGGGTGGAAAACACACGATAGACATCCGCCGGTGGTTCCGCGGTCATTGTATTTCCCTCGACGTGTTTTCCTTCATTGATTCGTGCAGGCCGCTCATTGCCCGGCCGACCGCGACAAGGCGATCAACAGCCCCAATCCGAAGATGACGACCACCGCCACGGCGATCGACCATTGCATCCACAGCCGTCCGATGCGCTGCTCGCGGCGGAGCTGCTCCTCTTCTTTCGCTTTGCGGTACTCGAGGCTATCTTCCCAGCGCAGTCGGAAGGCCACTTGGCAATAGGGGCACATGGCGTCTTGGCCGAGCATTTCGCGCGGGGTTTCCAGCACATGCCCCGACGGACAAACCAGATGGGCCAAGGCGACCGGTTCGCGAGTGTCCGTCGGAACGAATACCGGCGGTTGTTCGGCCTCTTGGTTCGCCGATGCCGCACCGCCCGTTGCCGCAGCCGCCCCGAAGGCCGGAAACGCCTCGCCCAAGTTCGGGCCTTGTGCCGCCCCGGGCGGCGCGGCCGGCGTTTGCGACCAGGCCGCCTCGAACGGACTGGGCGGTTGAGCGGGTTCAGGCGGCGCCGAAACCACCGGAGCGGGGATGATCAACTGCACGCCGCACAACGGACAAGCGCAAATCTGCCCAACTTGCTGTTCCTCGGCCTGCAACAGATGCCCCTGAGGGCACATAAACTGGTACGCCATCGCCTGACTCAGCTTCTCGATTTCCCGGGCAACAGCCCGCGCCACCATCCAACCACCGCGTCTCTAGGAAGGCCCAACGCAACGCCGCAACAAAGACCATCGGCTGCCAACGCCCTCCGACGGACCAGCAACCCGCACCGCGAACGCAACGGTTTTCCGCCGTCCCGCGCACGCGCAATGCGACCGAACGGCTCATCCTCCATTCTGCTTGATCCGTCGCTTTTCGTCCATCACGTTCCGTCGCCATCGGCGGAGCGTGCAGACTTCCGCGGCGGGTGCGAAGACCATTCCCACAATGGGGGCTCGGGCCAAGCGGCCTCGTTGCACCGCTCGTCGTTGGGGGGCATCCTTCCAGGCCGGCCTTTCGACTGCGATTGAACGGTTCCGGCCGGGCGGCCAGCGGATCTGCGACCGATCGGCCGGGGCACTGCGTTGCGTTTCCCCGGGTTTCATTTAGAATAGGGATTCGTCTGGTAACCCCCAAAAGCTTCCCTTTTTCTTGCAGCGCGACCGTGAGTTCTGTATCGCCTTCCGAACGACTGTCCGCAGATCCCACCGAACCCGCCTCGAAGCCGGCCGTCGATCAGCCCGATCTGTTGGGCCAAACGGCCGATTCGACCGAAGCCCAGTCGGTCGCCGTGCCGGCCGCCAACCCGGCCGAGGCGACTGAACTGGCCGCACCCGCCTCTGCCGAGGGTGCTCCGGCCGACCTGCCCGCTTCGCCCGCCCGCAACCAGCCGTCGGCGGCCGATGCCGTGGGCAACTCCGCTGTTGAAGCCCGGCAAGCGCCCGAGGGCCCGGCAGGTAACGAGTCGGGCGAGGAAGCGACGGGCAAACGCCGCATCTTGATCGGTTCGCAACGCGATCCGTCGGCCTACCGTCCGCGCCGCCGCGACTGGATTCCCGTCGAATCGACGGGCACGGCCCAAGGCAGTCAGAACGCGGGCACGGCTTCGGGCACAGCGCCGGCCGCCGACAACCGGCCGGACAACCGTCCCCCGCGGCATCGACGGGGACCGCACGGCCATCGCCCCGGCCCAGGCGGCGATCGTTCGCGCGGCGGCGACCAATCGCGCAGCGAACGACCATCGGGCGAACGTCATGGCGGACGTCATGGCGGACGGCAAGGCGGTTTCGGGGATCGTCCGCGCGAAGCGCGTCCGGACGGCGCAGCGCCGCATTCAGAGCAGCCGCACCAATTGGTGCATCCGCCTTTGGCCGTTCAGGCCGACCCGTCGGCGGCAGCCGCAGCGTCAGCGGCCGCAATGACGGCCCCGGCCGATGGGCTAATGCCCGGCGTTCTCGGCGAGGCCGAGCGAGCGGCTGGCGTGTCAGCTTCGGTGTCGCCTTTGACGCCGGCGGCAGGATCTTCGTCGGTCGTCGGCGACGTTTCGCCGCTGCCGGCCGATTCGCCGGCCGCGGTCGCTTCGCCAACGGCAACGATCGAGCCGACTGCCGCAGATGTTTCGTCTGGAATATCGCGGGCATCCGGGCTGTCTCGAGGCAACGATGCCGATTTGCTCAATCGTCGCCGGGCGCTGCTGCCCGAGTTGGAAGACGAATTCGCCCAAGCGTTGGCCGACGCCCCGCTCGACGATCTGCTGATGGGCCGGGCCGCCGCGGCGCCGGAGGCGGCGTTGGAGCCGGATTCCCGAGTGCGCGGGCGGGTGATTGCCGTTCGTCGCGATCAGGTGTTCATCGATTTGGGCAGCCGCGAGCAGGGCGTCGTGCCGCTGTCGCAATTTGCCGCTGCGCCCGAGGTCGGGGCGTTCATCGACGTTCAGGTGCAGCGATTCCAGGCGGAAGAAGGCCTGTACGAAATGGTGATCCCCGGCTCGGCTGTTTCGGTGGAGAACTGGAGCGACCTTCAGCCCGGCGCGGTGGTCGAGGCGCGGATTACCGGCCACAACACCGGCGGGTTGGAGTGCGAGGTGAATCACATCCGCGGTTTCATTCCGGTCAGCCACATCGCGCTTTATCGCGTGGAGGATTTGGCGCAATTCGTCGGGCAGTCGTGGCCCTGTCTGGTGATGGAGGCCAACGCCGAACGGCGCAAGCTGGTGCTCAGCCGGCGGGCCGTGCTCGAACGCGAACGGCAAGACGCCAAGCAGAAGCTGCTCGAATCGCTTCGGCCGGGCGACATCCGCGAGGGCGTGGTCCGCAAGTTGATGGACTTCGGCGCGTTCGTCGAGTTGGGGCCGGGGGTCGATGGCCTGATCCACATCAGCCAATTGGCCTGGTTCCGCGTCAGTCACCCCAGCGAGATTCTTAGCGAAGGCCAGCGGGTCGAGGTGCGCATCGAGAAGGTTGATCCCATCACTGGCAAGATCAGCCTCGGCTATCGCGAGTTGCAGCAAAGCCCGTGGTCGAAGGCCGCCGAGAAGTATCCGCCGAATACGGTCGTTCGCGGCCGGGTGTCGAAAACGATGGAGTTCGGCGCGTTCGTGGCGCTGGAGCCGGGGGTGGAAGGGCTGGTCCACATTTCCGAGCTTTCGCACAAGCGAGTGTGGCGGACGACCGACGTGGTGGCCGAAGGCCAAGAGGTCGAAGTGTTGGTGCTCTCTTGCGACGCAGAGGCGCAGCGAATCAGCCTTTCGATGAAGGCCCTGCTTCCGCCGCCGAAGCCGAAATCGGCCGAAGGCGAAGCAGACGCGCCCGCCGCCGAACCGGAGCCGGCGGCCGCCCCCGCCAAACCGCGCAGCAGCGGCCCGCAAAAACCGCTCCGCGGCGGTTTGGGCCGCGGCAGCGGCGGTGCCGCCTTCGGGCTGAAGTGGTGACGGCCCGGGCGGCGCGGCCCAGGTCGTTTCAGGCCGTGCCGCCGCCGGCGCGGCGGCCGCGTTGCCGGTCGGTTTGCCCCGGTTGTTTGATCTGCCGCAGTGTCGCGGCCTTCCGCAGCGAGCGATGCAACCACGGCGCGCGGTCCAAGGGCGGCTCGTGATCCAACGGCGCGAACACCGGCTCGATCAAGACGATCGCGCGCGACGCGCGCGAGAGAACGGCGATCGGCTATCGGCCCGCGTCGAGCAGCGGCATGGCGGTCCACAGATAGTAGGGTTGCGGAGTGAAGGCGTCGAGCCATGCCCGCGGGTCGGCCGCCTTCGTCTGCCGCGATTGAGCGCCGAGAAGTTCCCACAGGCCCGTCTCGGGCGCGTAGCGGACGACGCGGACGTTGCTGGGGGCGAGTCGGGCGAGTTCGATCGCTCGGGCCACGGCATCGTCGAGGAAGCCGATGCGGTCGATCAAGCCCGCCTTCAGCGCCTGCTTGGCGCTGAACACCTGGCCGGTGGCCAAGCGATCGAGCGCCGCCGGGTCGTCGCGGAAGCGAGGCCTCCCGTAGCGGATCACTTCTTTGAACTGGTCCAGCCCTTCGTCGATCAGCGCCTTGAATAGCGCTCGTTCTTCATCGGTCATCGGGCGCGACATGCTGCCCATCGTCTTCAGCGGATGCGAGGCGATCGAATCGGCCTCGATCCCCAGCTTGTCGAGCAGGCCGGCGATGTTGTAGTGCGGAATCACTACCCCGATCGACCCGGTGAACGTCGAGGGTTCGGCGAAGATCGTTTCCGGCGCGTCGCCGACGGCCATCGCCGAGTAATAGCCCCCGCTGGCCGCCACGGCGCCCATGCTCACCACCAGCGGCACGCCGGTTTCCTCGCGAAACTTCTTGAGCTGATGAAAGATGTAGTCGCTGCCCGACACGCTTCCGCCCGGCGAATTGATGCGCAAGACGACGGCCTTGAGTTTTCCCTCGCCGGCTTTTCCTCGGGCATGATCGATCAACCGTTTGAAGGTCGGTTCGGTGTCGATGATCACTCCCGAAATGTCAATGATGGCCACCTCTGCGCCCGCCCGCGGCTGGTGCGAATAGTGATGCTCTTGCACGCGGGTTTCTCCGCCGGCAACCCCCAAGGCCGCCAGCAAAACCAGATTCACCAGCAGCGAGCCGCTCAGGAAAAGGAACAGAAAGACCAACAGCAAAACGCCCCACGGCGACCGCCTTGCCGCCGGCGGATAGCTGGGCGCAGCCGCGGCCAGCACCGGGGGTGTCGAAGCGGACGATGGATTCGGCGAGTCGGAAGCCATGACAAATCACAACCTAAACAGGACTGCGGAAAACGGAAAAAGGAT
>Ga0308417_1002591_pt1 | contig 11915 bp, 13 predicted proteins | sample HotsprSampleOS65_FD_203528 | JGI IMG/M metagenome (GOLD analysis project Ga0308417, IMG submission 203528) | Hot spring phototrophic mat microbial communities from Octopus Spring, Yellowstone National Park, Wyoming, United States - 20090730_OS65 ... | reverse complement strand
CGACGCCCACGGCATCGACGCCACCGCCGTGCTCGACGAGGTCGGCACCGGCGCCGCGCTCGCCACCGTCCGCCGCGAACACGAACAGGCCGTGGCCGGCCACGGGGTGTGGGGCGTTCCGACGTTCTTGTCCGGGCCGCGGGCGGCGTTCGTGCGGCTCATGGACCGACCCGGTGAGGACACCGCCCGGGGCCGGACCACCGTCGAGCGCATCCTCGCCCTCCTCGACGGCTGGCCCGAGCTCAACGAGCTCAAGCACACCTCCCTCGACCGTTGAAGCGGCGTCGGCGGCCACCCGAGCCACCCGCGGTCTAGCCTTGCCGGTCATGGCCGACGCCGACCGCGGCGATCCCGGCGCCGCACAGCCCCCGGGCGGTGCGTCCCGACCCGAGCGCACCGTGCGCGACGAGCGGCGGATGACCGACGTCGAGGCGTTCATGTGGAACGTCGAGAAGGACCCCCACCTCGACCCCACCTTCGGCAGCGTCACCCTGCTCGACCGGCCGCCCGATCTGCCCCGGCTCCGCCGCCGGCTGGCTCGCATGGTCAGCCGGATCCCCCGGTTGCGGCAACGGGTGGTGCCCTCCCTCGGACGGCTGGCGCCTCCCGAGTGGCGTGACGACCCGGACTTCGACCTGGACTACCACCTGCGCCACCTCGCCCTGCCCCCGCCCGGCAGCCTCCGCCAGCTGCTCGACCTGGCCACCCGTGTCGTCCAGGACCCGCTGGATCGGACCCGGCCCCTGTGGGAGTTCGTCGTCATCGAAGGTCTGGGCGACGGGCGGGCGGCCATGCTCCAGAAGATGCACCACACCATCACCGACGGCGTCGGCGGTGTCCGGATGTCCGAGCAGTTCATCGATCTGCAGCGCGACGCCCCCGACATCGCCGAGCCCGTCGGGCTCCCCCCGGCGGCGCCGGTCGGTCGCAGCTACCTCGAGGTCGCACGTGACGCCGTCGGCCACACCTGGCGACGCACGATCGGGCTGGCGCAGCAGGCGGCCGCCGAGGTCGTGGCCCACCCGACCCGCCTCGTGGGTCTGCCTGGGGACACGCTGGAGCTGGTCCGCTCGGCGCTCCGCCAGCTGACGGTGACCGACCACGCGCACTCGCCCCTGTGGACGACCCGGTCGCTGCGGCGGCGGCTCGAGGTGCTCGAGGTCCCCTTCGACGAGGCCCGCCGAACGGCCAAGGCGCTCGGCGGCAGCCTCAACGACGTGCTGGTCACCGCCGTGGCCGGGGGCGCCGGCGCCTACCACCGGGACCTGGGGGCACCCGTGGAGCTGCTCCGGATGGCCATGCCGGTCAGCACACGGACCGACCGCTCGGCCGCCGGGAACGCCTTCGTGCCCACCCGGGTGCTGGTGCCCGCCGGCATCGAGGACCCGGTGGAGCGGTTCCGGGTGACCAGCGCGCTGCTCGAGCGGACCAAGCACGAGCGGATCATCGGCGCCGCCGGGCAGCTCGCCGCCCTCGCGAACCTCCTGCCGACCTCGGTGGCGACCCGTCTGATGCGCGAGCAGGCCCGCACCATCGACTTCGCGACCTCCAACGTCCGGGCGGCGCCGGTCGAGCTGTACGTGGCGGGCGCTCGGATCGAGGCCAACTACCCCGTGGGACCGCTCAGCAACACCGCCTTCAACCTGACGATGATGTCCTACTGCGGCAGCCTCGACATGGGTCTGCACATCGACGCGGGGGCGGTCGCCGAGCCCGAGCGGCTGCGGGACCGCATCGCCGACGCGTTCGCGGAGCTGCTCAGCGCCGCCGGCTGACAGCCGCAGGCACCGGCGTGGACCCCCGGTGCCTCAGTTGGTCGAGGCGGACTGCAGCTCGGAGGTCAGCAGGAGGCGCACGTCGAGCAGCAGGTCGGCGACCTCGTTGGTCGAGACCAGCTCCCGATGCTGCAGCTCGCCGAGGCCGCGGTCGATCAGCGCCAGCGCCGCCGTGAGTGCATCGGCTTCCCGGGTCTCGGTCATGTCCTCTCCAGTCGGTCGGTACCGGGCTCTCGTGAGCATCCGGTACAACCCCGGTGGGGCCCTCGGTGTTCCGTCCCGTCACCCTATCCCCGCACGGTGACGGGAACGTTTCGTGCCGGTGACGTCCGCTGGCGACGCTGCGGCTGCGTTCGCGCCGCCTAGCCTGGCCCGGTCATGGCCTACCGGCTCGCCCAGCGCCTCGGACGAGGCGGCGCCAACGTCGTGGATCTCGCCTTCGACGAGGTGGGTCGACCGGTCGCGGTCAAGCGCCTGGCGCTGGTCGGCAGCGCCTACCAGCTCGAGGTCGCCCGTCGCCGGCTGGCACGCGAGGTCGAGGCGCTCTCCCGTGTCCGCCACCCGGCCATCGTGCCGCTGCTCGAGGTGATCGACGACGGTGACGATCTGGTGCTGGTCATGCCCCATCTGGCTGGCGGCACCCTCGCGGATCAGGTCCAGGCCCACGGGCCGCTCCCGGCGGCCCAGGTGCACGCCCTCGCCGACCGGCTCCTCGGCGCCCTGGCGGCGGCACACCGGGCCGGCATCGTGCACCGGGACCTCAAACCCGCCAACGTGCTGTTCGACGCCGAGGGCCGCGCCTACCTGGCCGACTTCGGGATGGCCAGCCTGCGGGACGCCACCGGCGGTCTCACCGCCACCGGCACCGTCGTGGGCACCCCCGAGTACATGGCTCCCGAGCAGGCCCGCGGCGAGGCGGTGACCTCCGCCGCCGACGTGTTCTCGCTCGGTGCGACCCTGCGCTTCGCAGCCACGGGGGAACCCCCCTACGGCCGGGGAGACCCCATCGTCGTGCTGCAGCGGGCCGCCCGGGGCCAGCTCAGCCCGCCACCACCGTCGCTCGACCGTGACCTGTGGCGCCGGCTGCGCCCCCTCCTGCACCGCGACCCCGCCCGACGGCCCACAGCGGCAGCCGCCGCCGGCGGCCCGGCCGGCACCGCCCCCGTGCCCGCCGCCCCGCGTGGGCGACGACGCGGGCTGCCCTCCGCCGTGGCTGCGATCGTCGTGCTGGCGGCGGTCGGCCTCGGCGCCACCGTGGCCCGCCGCGCCCCGGTCGGTGTGACCGCACCCACCGGCGCGCAACCCGACGGCGCCGCACCGGCCACGACGCCGGCGTGCACGGACCTCCCCTACCAGCCCTGCGGATCGCCGGCGGCGCCGTTCACCGACGGGATCCGCTGCGTGGCCGACCACGCCGACTACGACGGCGTGGCCGCCAACGGCTGCGAGGCGGCGCCCGACACGGTCGACGGACGACCCCTGGATCGCGCCCTGCGCGCCAACCTGGTGCCCGCCGGTGACATCGACCGCTACCCCACGGCGGTGCGGGACCGGCCCGACCTGTTCTGTGACGGGACCCTCGAGGTGTCGCTCACCGCTCCGGCGGGCACGGCCATGCGTGTCGAGGTGCTCGCCGGGCAGGAGGTGCTCGACACGGCGGTGAGCCGCTCCGGCGCTCCGGCCACGGTGGTGGTGACCGAGGGCGGTTGTCTCAGCGACGACACCACCACCTTGACCACGAGGGTGAGCTGGGTGGGTGACGCCCGCTCGGCCGAGCCCTACGAGCTGTCCCGGCGCGGCTCGTTCTGAGCCGCGGCGCGACGCTCCGGCGCGCTCGAGCGGGCCTCTAGCATCGCCGCCATGCCCACCCCTCTCGGCGTCACCTTCGCCAGCTTCGCCTCCCGCGGCCTCGACGCTGCCCGCCAGGCCGCCCGCTGGGCCGACGAGCTCGGCTACCGGTCGTTCTGGACGGCCGAGACGACCGGGCCGGAGGCGTTCACGACCCTCGCTGCGGTCGGCGCCGAGGTGCCGTCGCTCGACCTCGGCACGGGGGTGATCGCACTGCAGCTGCGCACGCCCCCCCTGGCGGCGATGGCGGCGGCCACGCTCCAGGCCCTGCACCCCGACCGTGAGATCCTGCTCGGCATCGGCATCTCCTCGCCGGTGGTGACCAGCCAGTGGCACGGTGCGCCCTTCGGTGACCGCCCGCTGCAGCGGGTCCGGGAGTACGTGACCCTCCTGCGGGCGTGCCTGTCCGGAGAGGCCGTCAGCTTCTCGGGGGACTTCTACGAGATCCGCCGGTTCCGCCTCGGCGTCCGGCTGGGCGAACGGCGCCCGAAGATCGTCATCGGTGCACTCAACCCGGGGATGCTCCGCCTCGCCGGTGAGCTGGCCGACGGCGTGCTGCTGAACTACCTGCCGGCCTCGCACGTGCCCTGGTCGGTCGAGCAGGTGCGTGCCGGTGGGGACGCCACCGTGTACGCCTACGTCCACGTCGGCGTGTGTGACCGGGCCGACGGGATCGACGCCGCCCGGCGGGACCTGTTCTCCTACATCGTCGTCGACGCCTACGCCCGCAGCTTCGAGCGGGCGGGCTTCGCCGAGGAGGTGGCGGCGGTGCGCCGGTGCCACCACGCCGGCGACCGGGAGGGTGCGCTGGCGGCGGTGTCGGACCGCATGGTCGACGCCATCGACATCATGGGAGACGCCGGGGAGGTGGCCCGCGCCGTGCAGGCCTACGTCGACGCCGGCGTCGAGGTCCCGATCATCATGCCGCTGCCCTGGGGGACGGACCGCATGGCCGTCGTGCGGGCCACCATGGAGGCGGCCGCCACCGTCGGCGACGGGTCGTAGCATCGCCGCCGTGGAGGTCCGGGACCGCACCGTCGTCGTCACCGGCGCCGCCGCCGGCATCGGACGGGCGCTGGCACACGCCTGTGCGGCCGCCGGCGCGGGCGCGGTGGTCTGCGTCGATCTCGACGCCGAGGGCGCCGCCGCCGTCGCCGCCGAGGTCGGGGGGCGGTCCTACCGGGCCGACGTGGGCGTCGAGGCCGACATCGCGGGGGTGATCGACACCGTCGAAGACGAGCTCGGCCCCATCGACCTGTTCTGCTCGAACGCCGGGATCCTGGTGCCCGGCGGGTTCGAGGTTCCCGACGACGGGTGGCGCCGGATCATCGACGTGAACCTCATGGCGCACGTGTACGCCGCCCGACACCTCGTGCCCCGGATGCTGGCCCGTGGCGGGGGCGCCATCCTCGCCACCGCCTCCGCCGCCGGTCTGCTCACCCAGATCGGCTCGGCCCCCTACGCGGTCACCAAGCACGCAGCGGTGGCGTTCGCCGAGTGGCTGGCGATCACCTACGGCGACCGCGGGCTCGAGGTGTTCGCCCTGTGCCCCCAGGCGGTCGACACCGCCATGATCGCCGGGACCGCCGGCGGCGGGGTGGCCGGCGTCGACGGCGTGCTGTCGGCCGAGGCGGTGGCCGAGGCGGCGCTCGCCGGGATGGCGGAGGGCCGGTTCCTGATCCTGCCCCACCCCGAGGTGGCCACCTACGTGCAGCGGCGGGCCGCCGACCACGAGCGCTGGCTGACCGGGATGCGCCGCCTGCAGGCCCGGTACGGGCCGGGCGGGACCGGGCCGTGAGCACGGACGCGGGCCTGGTCGAGCTCGGGCTGCGGGCCGGTGAGCGGGTCCGGTTCCGCCGGCGGGACACCGGGCGCTGGCAGCAGGCCGTCGTGGAACGCCGTGAGGCCGACGGCAGCGTCGGGTTGCGCGACGCGAACGGTGCCGCCCGCGCCATCCCGATCGAGCGCATCGAGGTCCGCACGGCGGGACCGCGGGGTGGGGCCGGCTGGGAGCCGCTCGCGGAACGGGCCGCACGCATCGAGCAGCTCCGGCTCCTGTGATGCCCGGTGGCGTCACGTCGTGCACCGTCGGTGTCTAACCTTCGGGCACCGCCCGCGACCGGCGGGGCACGACCGCAGGAGGCACCGAGATGAGACTGGCGGAGCTGTCCTCGAGCGGTCCGGTGGCGCTGCTCGAGCCGGGAGTGGTGCGCGACATCGCCGCCGCGCTCACCGGCTTCTGGGACCCGAGCCTCGAGGACCACCCGGACCGGGCCGAGGAGCTGGTGGCCGCCGCCCGGCTGCGGCTCTACGGCGACCGTGACCGCTCGGGATGGCTGCTGGTGACGACGCGCCAGGGTCATCTGGCCGCGACCCGGCGCGCTGACGCCGACTGGAGCGTGGGCATGCTGGCGGTGGCGGAGGACTTCGACGACGCCCCGGCGCCGGGCGAGGTGGACGCACTGGTGGCGCAGTACCGCCGTGAGCAGGGCATCGACGCCGAGGCGGCCCGCACCCTGGCGGTGGCGGTGCTGTTCGAGCCCATCGAGATGGTCGTGTGCCGCCTGCCCCGGGCCTTCCGCCACGAACGTGCCGGTGACCTGCCGGCCCGCCTCGAGCTGCTCGACGTGTTCGAGGCCGTCGACCGGCTCGCCATCGCCCCGGGTGAGCGGCCGCTCGTGTCGCTGCCGATCGGCTCGGCGCTGGAGTCGGCCGATCCGTGGTGGATCCCGCCCTCATCCGGATCGGTAGGCTGAGACCCGTGCGCGTGCGCCTCGAACCCGAGGACGAGTACCTCCACGAACTGGGTCCCGAGCCCACGTTCAACGAGAGCATGTACTTCAACCTCTACGACCCCGGCATCGGGCTCGGCGGGTTCTTCCGTCTCGGCAACCGGGCCAACGAGGGCCGCGGCGAGATGACGACCTGCCTCTACCTGCCCGACGGGCGGGTGGCGTTCATGTTCGCCCGCCCCACGGTCACCACCAACGACGCGTTCGACGCCGCCGGGATGCGCTTCGAGGTGATCGAGCCGTTCGAGCGGCTCACGGTCCACTACGAGGGGAAGGTGGTCCTGCTCGAGGATCCGCTGGCCATGGCCGACCCCCGCCGGGCGTTCACCGAGAACCCCTACGCCGAGGCCTCCGTGGCACTCGACTACACCCGGGTGAGCGACATGTTCGGAGGCGAACCCGACGAGCCCCATGAGCGCCCGGGTGAGGAGTTCGCACGCGGCCACTACGAGCAGCTCGTGGCGGCGACGGGCACGATCAGCGTGGGTGACCAGCGCTGGTCGGTCGCCGGGTTCGGCCTGCGCGACCACTCGTGGGGTCCGCGCACCTGGCAGGCGCCGTGGTACTACCGCTGGCTCACCGGCAACGTGGGCCGGGAGTTCGGCTTCATGGGCTCCCGCATCGCCAGGCGCGACGGTGAGGGCACCCGGGGAGGGTTCGTGTGGGACGGCGGGACCCTGCGCCCGTGCCACTCGTTCGAGATCGCCACCGACTGGGACGGGCCGGACCACTACCACCGCGCCGTGCACGCCACCCTGCACGCCCGCGACGACGACGGCACGCCGCGCACCTGGCGGATCACGGGCCGGGTGCTCAACCTCATCCCCCTGCGCAACCGCCGGGACGGGCTCGTGACCCGCATCTCCGAGGGGCTCACGGAGTGGACCCTCGAGGACGGCCGCGTCGGCTACGGGCTGTCGGAGTACCTCGACCAGATCGTCGACGGCCGACCGGTCGGTCTCGACGAGTGAGGGTCGGGTCCCGTCACCACCGACCGGAGGGCACCGACCACGGGTTCGGTCTCGCCACCCGCTCCGGCTCGGGGCCCAGGCCCAGCTGCCGGGCGTAGCCCCGGGGGGTCGGATCGGTCAGGGCGTCGAGGGCGTCGCGCAGCTCCGGGGCGAGCAGGTCGTCTCCGAGCCACCGGTTGCGCCGGGCCCGCGCCACCCGGGCGAGCAGCCATCCCGCCTCACGGTCGAGCTCGGCGAGCACGCCCCCCATCGGCTCGGTCACGGCCATGGCACCGATTCTGCCGGGCGGCACCTATGGGTCAATAGGTCATATAACTCTATTGATTCACGGACGGGGACCGGCCCCTCCCGGGCGTCCGGTCACCCGCCCGGGCCCCCGGCGACCTAGGCTGGCGCCATGACGGAGCAGACGCCCGTCCGGGATCCCGTCGATGCCGGCTCGGCGGTCCCCGCCACCGAGACCAAGGGGGAGCGGACCCGGCGACGCCTGCTCGAGCTGGCGGTGGAGCACTTCGGCGCCCGCGGCTACCGGGCCACCTCGGTGTCGGAGATCGCCCGTGCCGCCGGGATCACCCAGGCTGCGGTCTACGCCTACTTCGCCAGCAAGGATGCGCTCTTCGACGCCGCCGTGGACGCCGACGCCACCGCGCTGCTCGAGGAGTCCCAGCCCACGCTGGCGGCCACGCCCGCCCGTCAGCTGGTGCCGATGATGCTGGTGCTGTTCATCGGGGGGCTCGACCGGCATCCGCTGGTACGTCGGGTGCTCAGCGGGCGGGAGCCCGAGGCGCTGGCACGCCTCATCCACCTGCCGGCGCTCGGGCGGCTCACCGGCGACCTCGCCGACGCCGTGCGCAGTGCGCAGGCCGCCGGTGAGGTGCGCGAGGATCTGGACGCCGACCTGTTCGCGAGCGGTGCGGAGGCGATCGTGCTGAGTCTGTTGATGAGCGTCACCCAGGTGGGTTCGAGCACCGAGCCCCGCCGCCAGCTCGGCGTGCTGACCGTGTTCGACGCTGCCCTGCGGCCCCCGGCATGAGCGCCACCGGACTCCTCGGCGACGGGCCGCCGCTGCCCCCCATCGATCCCGGCACCAGTCCCTACCTGCGCGGCTTCTACGAGCCCGTTCGCACCGAGCTGACCGTCGACGAGCTCGAGGTGACCGGCTCGATCCCCGCCGGTCTCGACGGGACCTACATCCGCAACGGCTTCAACCCGGCGTTCCCGCCGCTCGGTGCCTACCACGTCTTCGACGGTGACGGCATGCTCCACGCCGTCGACCTGCGCGAGGGGCGGGCCGCCTACCGCAACCGGTGGGTGCTGAGCCGCGGCCTGCTCGCCGAGCGGCGGGCCGGGCGGGCGCTGTACGGGGGACTCGCACAGTTCACGATCCCCGACCCCGAGGTGGTGGCCGAGGGCGGGTTCATGAAGAACACCGCCAACACCAACATCATCCGCCACGCCGGCCGCTACCTGGCCCTGATGGAGGCGGCCCCGCCCACCGAGGTCACCCGGGAGCTCGACACGGTCGGCGAGTACGACTTCGACGGACGCCTGGTGGGTCCCATGACCGCCCACCCGAGGCTCGATCCGGCCAGCGGTGAGCTGCACTTCTTCGGGTACTCGCCGTTCCCGCCCTACCTCCGCTACCACGTCGCCGACCGGGCCGGGGTGCTGGTGCGCACCGTCGAGATCGACCTGCCCCGCCCGGTGATGATGCACGACTTCGTGATCACCGACCGCCACGTCGTGTTCTTCGACCTGCCGGCGGTGTTCGACCCGACCGCGGCCATGACCGGCGGGCCGATGGTGTCCTGGCGGCCCGAGCTCGGGGCGCGCCTCGGGGTGCTCGAGCGTGGTGCCACCGCCGACGCCACGCGCTGGTTCGAGATCGAGCCCTGCTACGTGTTCCACTTCGTCAACGCCTGGGAGGAGCGAACCCCGGCTGACCGCATCGTGATCGACGGGTGCCGTGCACCCGGGCTCGCGCTCGGCCTCGGCGGCGAGGAGCCCGCCCCGCAGCGGCCCACGCTGCACCGTTGGACCGTCGACCTCGACGCCGGCACGGTGGCGGTCGAGGCCCGGGACGACCGTTGGGCGGACTTCCCCCGCTTCGACGAGCGGCTGACCGGCCACCACGCCCGGTTCGGCTACCTGGCCCAGGCGGCGAGCTGGGAGGCGACCGAGACCCGGTTCAGCGCGGTCCGCAAGCTGGACCTCGACACCGGGGAGGCGACCGTGGCCGAGTTCGGGGAGCGCTGCCACCTGGGTGAGCCGCTGTTCGTGGCGGACCCGGAGGGCAGCGCCGAGGACGACGGGTGGGTGCTGGCGTTCGCCTGGGACCGCAGCGTGGACCGCAGCGACCTGGTGATCCTCGACGCCAGGGACCTCCCGGCCGGGCCCGTGGCCCGGGTGCACCTGCCGCAGCGGGTGCCCTTCGGCGCCCACGGCAACTGGTTCGCCCGCTGAGCCCGTCTGGCCGCCGGCTCAGCGGGGGGCGAGGTCCCGGATCGCCCGGGACGGCTCGACGCCCGGGAACGGCAGGATCGCCAGCGCCGGTGTGGTGACCCCCGCCTCCACGTAGCGCTGCACGTGCTCCCGGCAGGCCTCGGGCGGTCCGTGGACGATCAGCTCGTCGACCACCGAGTCGGGGATCTCCCCGAGGGCACCCTTGCGGTCGCCCTCCTTCCAGCGTGCCCACATGCCGGCCAGGCGATCGCCCCGGCCGAGCCACTCGTGGAAGGCGGCGTAGACGGGCACGTTGAGGTAGGCGGCGATGGCGAACCGCCCGAAGCCGCGGGCGGTCTCGGCGTCCACGCCCGGGGCGACGAAGATCCGCGCCACGATCTCCTTCTCCGCGCCGTCGGGACCCGGGCCGAAGCTGCGCACGATGGGCGCCACCCGGGTGACGTCGTCGGCCGACAGCCAGTTGACGATGGCGCCGTCGGCCTCACGGCCGGCGAGCCGCAGCATCCCCTCCCGCAGGGCCGCCACCAGGATGGGCACTGGCTCGGGGGGCACGACGCCGAGCCGGAAGCCCTGCACCTCGAAGGTCTCGTAGCGCTCCCGGACCTTCTCGCCGGTCAGTGCCGTGCGCAGGAACCGCACCGTGTCGCGCACCCGCTGGTAGGGACGGTCGAAGGGGATCCCGTTCCAGCGCTCGACGATGACGTCCGAGGAGGCGCCGATGCCGAACACGAACCGCCCGGGCGCCGCCTGGGCGAGCGACCCGACGGACTGGGCGAGGCAGGCGGGGCCCCGGGTGAACGCCGGGACGATCGCGGTGCCGAGCCGGAGCGTGGGTGCCCACACCGACGCCAGGGCCAGCGGCGTGAAGGCGTCGGCACCGTCGGCCTCAGCCGACCACAGGTCGGTGTAGCCGAGGTCGGCCAGCTCGACGACGAGGTCCCGCTGGGCGTGCAGCGGCACCTTGTCGAACGGCACGGTCATCCCGTAGCGGCGCACCCGCGGCGGCGCCGACGGCCCGCCGGTGGCGGACGGCTCGGTGGGGGTCATCGTGGTCCTCCCTGGTCGCGGATGATGGCGGACTGGCTGGCGGTGGCCATGAGGGTCCCGTCGTCGGCCCACAGGTAGACCTGACCGTGGCCGAAGCCGCGCCGCACCACGTCGATGCGGATGTCGAGCAGCACCCACTCGGTCGCCACCGGGGTGGCCACCCGCAGCGTGTTGTCGAGGCTGTTGGAGGTGAGCGGACCCTCGAGGGTCTGGCCCAACCCGAGCGGCACGAAGTCCCCCAGCACGGCCAGCGCCGCCGCCGAGGGCTCGAGCAGCTCGGGCATCCGGGTCCACACGGCGCAGCGGCCGTCGCCCTGCTCGCGCCGGGCCCAGCGCTGCTCGATCCGCTCGGCCATGCTGCCCTCCCGGTTCCAGGTGAACTCCCGCTCGGGACAGGCCGGCGGTGCGGGCACGTCGGGCATGCGGGCCCACTGGCCCTGCTGCGCGAAGGGCCGCTCGCCGAGCGCGGCGTTGACGGTGAGGATCTCGCGGTCGGCGACGTGACCGACGGCGCGGGCCTGGGTGGTGTGGCGGCCGGCGGCGGCGACGGTGACATCGATGTCGAGCACCTCGGGGGGCCGCGCGTAGGCCAGGTACTGGGCGGTGGCCCAGATGAGCGGACGGCCGGTGGTGGCCTCGAGGGCTTCGATGGCGGCACCGAGGCCGCAGCCACCGAACAGGAACCCTCCCCGGGTCACGAGACCGGGCACGACCGGCAGGTACCACCGGTTCGGGTTGTGCGTCGGCTCCAGGCCGAGCCAGGCGCGGGCGTCCATCGCCGGGCGAGGCTAGACCGCCGCCCGTGCCGACAGGCGCGCCGTGGTCGCCGGGCCGGGGTGCGTCCGTGTGCCAGACTCCGCCCCCATGACCGACACGCCGTGGCTGGGCGACGCCTGCTCCCTCGTCGACGCGTTCCGCGCCGGCGAACGATCACCGCGCGAGGAGCTCGAAGCCACCCTCGCCGCCATCGACCGCTCGGAGCTGAACGCGTTCTCGTTCCTCGACCCCGAAGCGGCCCT
>Ga0308417_1002584_pt1 | contig 11930 bp, 9 predicted proteins | sample HotsprSampleOS65_FD_203528 | JGI IMG/M metagenome (GOLD analysis project Ga0308417, IMG submission 203528) | Hot spring phototrophic mat microbial communities from Octopus Spring, Yellowstone National Park, Wyoming, United States - 20090730_OS65 ... | reverse complement strand
GGCGACCGCCAAGACCGCCACAAGTGTCAGAAGAACGAATTTTCGCACCATTTGTCTATACCTTTTCACTAAAGACGACCGTAATGCTGTATACCGCTCTCTTAGTGTAACCGCAAAGAGGCCGGTTCGTCAAGCAAGCGCGCGCGGGGCGCGTGTGCAACCTGTACAAGCTGCCCGCAGCTTGTCTATTTCACCGGCGCAAAGCGGGCCGCCATAGGGTGTGTGTTATTGTGTTATAATGAAGGTAACGCAGTCAGGCTGTGCAGCGGAGGAGGCGAGACATGGGACCGAGGCCGTGCCCTGAGTGCGGCGAGTACCTTGAGCCAGCCGGCGAAGGAACCGACGAGGCTGGCGCGCTGTACGACGTTTACATCTGCGTCGAGTGCGGCCACGAGGAGGCCGTCCCCCAGGCGGAGGAGCTGGCAGCGCCCCCGCCCCACGAGTGGGACCCGCCGGACGGCGCGCCGCAGCGCGGCATCTGAGGTCAGCGCGCGGGGCCGCTTGAGTCGCGCTCCTGCAGGTCGCGCGCGCCGTTGAACGGCCGGTCAAGCTCTTCTGGCGTGGGCGGGCGCAGCTTCAGGCCGGTAACGCGCCGAAGCGCGGCGGCGAAACGCGGGCGCCGCGCTAACCAGTTGTTCACCCTGGAATAGGTTTCATCTGGCACAAGCGAGCTGTAGCGTTTTGCCATGCCCCACGGACGCGGCCAGGCCGTCACGCGGGTGAAGAAGCTGAGCAGGGCGCGCAGCAGCGGCCAGCGCGCGCGCAGGTTCGGGGCAGCCCTCTGCGACAGCGCGAACATCACCCACAGCAGCCGGAAATCCCAGCGCCACACGTTGAACACCGTAATCTGGTGTCCCATCTGCTGCAGGCGCACTTTGATGGTGCGCGGCGCGCGCGTGTAATGGTGCAGGGCCTGCGGCAGGATGACAATGGGGCCAGCCAGGGCCATGTGCATTAGGATAATGGCGTCTGGGCCTTCAACGTCCAGCAGCGGCAGCGCTGGCCGCAGCGCGGCGCGCCGGAACAGCCCGTAGACTGCGACTGCCGGCGCGGGCCAGGTGTCCAGCAGGCTGAGCGCCCGCCGCCACGCTTCGGCGTGGTCGAGCGCGGGGTCCCTGCGAAACGGGGTAGCCGGCTGGCCGGCATAGCACACGGCGGCATCTGGATGGGCCAGCAGGTGCTGGACGCACAAGCTGACGAAACCCGGCTCCCACACATCGTCATGCGCAGCCCACATGAAGTATTCGCCCGTGGCCAGCTCGTAGACCCGGTTGAAGTTGTAGGTTGAACCCTTGTTGTGCGCGTTACGGTAGAGCCTGATGCGCGGGTCGCGAGCGGCGTATTCCTGAAGGATGTCCCATGTGCCATCAGTAGAAGCGTTGTCCGAGATAATCAGCTCGAAGTTGGCGTAGTCCTGCGCCAGCAGCGAGTCGAGCGCGCGGCACAGTAGTTCCCCGCCGTTGTACACCGGCAGGCCGATGCTGACCAAAGGCGCTGCATCAGACGCGTCTGCCATCTCAGCCCCCCTCGCCTACCGTGAGCACGGCGAAGGCCCCGGCCCACTTCGGGGGCAGCTCCAGCGCGAAGCGCCCGCCCTGCGCCGCCACAAACTCGTCAACAGCGGCCTGCGCCCCGGCGGAGAAGAAACCGTAGTCGTCTACAATGACGACGCCGCCCGGCGGCATGTGACCAGCCAGCCAGCGCAGCGCCGTCAGGATCGGCTCGTAGAAGTCAAAGTCAATGTAGGCGAAGCTCACTAGGGCGGGCAGGTCAGCCTGCACGATCGTCTGCTCGATGAAGCCGGGGACGATGCGCGTGCGGGCCGGGGGAAAATTCACCGCTGCCAGCCGCGCCTGAACGCGCGCCTGCGGGTAGGCCATGTCGCCCTGGTAGGCGGCCATCGAACCCCGATTGTGAATGTCGTGGAGCAGCACGTCCTTGGGGCCAGGCGCGGGCAGGCCCTCGAACGAGTCGAACAGCCACAGGCGCTTGTCGCTGGCGCGAATTTCGTTGGCGATGAAGGCCGAGCACGCCCCGCCCGCCACGCCGAATTCGCACACGTCGCCGGGCAGATGGCGCGTGCGGTGCAGGGCTGCGGCGATGTACAGCCCTTCAGTAAGACCAGTCCCCTCAAATGCCAGCATTAGATCAGCGCGGCCAAGCGCGTCGGGCAGATCGGGCGCAATGTGCTGCGTGAACATGCCAATAAGCTCGCGCACGGCGGCCTCGTGCTGCGCGGCGTAGGACCGCTGGCTCACCCGCTGGAGTTTGAGGCCCAGCGGGCGCAGCGCCCGGTTGATAAGCGCGCCGGGTGTGGTCATATTCGCTCCTTGAGCACGCGCTCGTACAGCGCTACCGTCTGCGCGCGAATAGCGGCGGCGTCCAGCCGCTCGGCGCACACCTGGGCATTGCGGACAGCGGCCGCGTCTACCAGCGCGTCGTCGGTGAGGGCGCGGCGCAGCGCAGCGGCAACGGCGTGCGGGTCTTCCGGCGGGACGATCAGGCCTGTTTCTCCGTCAGCGATCCACTCATCGGCGCAGGCAGTGCACGACTGAATCGGGAGCGCGCCCAGCGCCAGCGCCTCCAGCATTGAGGTGCTGGCCGCATCTGAGATGCTCAGGCCGATGTAAACCCGCGCCGCGCTGAAATGGCGCAGCAGGTCATTGTGAGACAGCGGCGGCAAAATGTCAATGGGCACTTGCAGGTCTTGCGCGGCCAGCTCTGCCGCCACTTTCACATCCTCGCCCGCCGAGAAGATGGCCACGCGGTAGCCGGCCAGCGCGTCGGCGCACAGGCGCAGCGCGGCCACCGCGCACAGCGCCCGCCCCATCACGTTTTGGTAGCCCTTGATGATGATCGTCCTGCGCTGCGACGGCGGCGCGCCGCGCAGCGTTTCCAGCCGCGCCAAGTCGAGGCCGCCGCCGTTGGGCAGCACGCCCAGCACAGCCCCGCGCAGGCCCAGATCGCGCGCCAGAGCGATGTCGCGCGCGCACTCGCAGGTGTAGTAGTCGGCGGCCTGCAGCAGCGCCCGCAGCCGCTCCTGATGCGCCGCCAGCCGCCCATACAGGTAGATGTCGCTGCCGTAGTTAGAGACGATCAGCGGCGGGAAGCGGCCGGTGTAGCCGTCTCGCGCCGCCAGCACCAGGTAGCCGGCGTGCTGAAATTCGAGGGCGTGGACGACATCCGGCTGGGTGCGGCGGATGACGCGCCGGAGCTGGCGCACGCGGTACTGCGGCCACGTATTGCGCAGGATTTCGCGCCCGAAGCCCGCCGCCAACGCCGCTTTGGGGTGCGCGCCGAAGGGCAGGCGCAGGCCGCGCGCTCGCACGGTCAGGTGTGTGTCCGGCAGCCGCGTGTACACCGAGTGGTGCACGGTGATGCTGCGCAGCAGCGGGTGCGTCCGCCCGTTGTCAATGCTGGGGAACAGGTGCAAATCCCAGCCCAGGCCGTCGAGCTGGCTGATCCAGCGGGCGGCGTGGAGGCTGGCGGACATGGCAACAAACAAGATACGCATGGCGGCGCCTCTAGCAGCAGCGGGTGACGGCGGCTCTGGACACGATTACGGTGACGACTCTCCCCGCTAGATGCCCTGTCCGATAAGTCTTTGACCTGTCTTGCTGACCTCACCCCCGTCCCACTGACGCGGGCTTCCTTTGACTGAGGTCGTGCCGAGCGTATTCGGGAAGGTCGTAGGAGTTGGCGGCTGTCAGGCGCGCCGGCGCTGGGCTGATCATGCGCTTTTCCTGTCACATCATCCTGCGCGCTTTATTATAGCGCGGCCCCGCCGCAGCGCGGCCTGCGCCCCGCGCCCCAGCCGGCGGATGTCCTCCGCGTTGAGCAGCAGCAGGTCGCGCCAGCGCGCCCCGCTCGTGCGGCGGAACACCCACATCATCGCCAGCCCCAGGTAGCTGTAGGCGATGGCCGAGGCAGCCGCCGCGCCGGCGAAGTCGTAGCGCGGAATGAGGACAAGGTTGGCGATCACGTTGATGGCGAAGGCGATCGCCGCGTGGATCGCGTTGGCCAGCGGCCGTCCGCGCCCGGCGATGTCTGCGCCGGTCACGCTGGCCATGTTGTAAAGCACGATCCCCGGCAGCAGCAGCGCCAGCGCCCCCGCCGACGGGCGGAAGGCCTCGCCGTAGAGCAGCGCGATCACCGGCTCGCCCAGCAGCAGAATCGCCAGCGCCAGCACGACGCTCAGCCAGAAGGTGTAGCGCGCCATCAGCGCGGTGAGCTGGCTGCGCCGGTCTTCGTCGCCGTCCCACGACGCAATGCGCGGCAAAATCACCACCGCCGCCAGCCCGCCGAACGTCCACACGCGCTCGCCCAGCGCCACAGCGATGCCGTACAGGCCAACCGACTGCGCGCCGCCGCCGATCAGGTTGAGCAGCCAGATGTCCAGGCGCAGCAGTAGGAACGCCATGATAACGCTGAACTGAATCTTCAGGCCGTAGTCCAGCGCCTGGCGCGCGTAGGCGCGGTTGAGGCGCAGCGCAAACAGCCGCCGCAGCGGGCCGGTGTGCGGGCGCAGCAGCGCCAGGCTGGCCAGCAGCCCCGCCAGATTGCCCAGAGTCACCGCCAGCAGCACCCCCGCCACGCCGCCATTGAGCACCCACACAACGACGACGATCAGCGCCAGCGCCACCGCCCCCGGCACGAGCTGCACCAGGTTATAGGCGCGGAAGTCCTGCTTGCCCTGGAAGATCGGCAGCAGGCCCTGCCCCAGATAGAGCAGCGGCAGCAGCAGCAGCCCCAGCCACAGCAGCGCCGGCGGCACGCCGGGAAAGAGCGCGCCGCCGGCCAAGGCCAGCAGCAGCGCGCTGAGCGCCAGCCCAACGGCGCTGAGCAGCAGCGCCAGTGTGATGTTGCTGGCGGCGATGGTGGCCGCGTCGTGGTCGCCGTGGGCGGTGTAATAGACGGTGGCCAGCGTCAGGCCAAAGTTGAACAGCGTGGCCATCACCGTCGGCAGCAGGTGCGCCAGCTCGTACAGGCCGCGCCCTTCCACGCCCAGGCCGCGCGCCACCAGAATTGACGTAGCGATGGCGATAACGCTCGCGCCCACCACGCGCGCCAGGCTGCTGGTGCTGTCGCGGGCGAAGCGCTTGAGTTCGAGATCGGTGCGCATGTGTGAGCCGTCAGTCGTCAGTCATCAGAGGTCAGTCAATCACGCGGCGCAGAAAGCCGTCGGCTTCGTCTAACAGGCGCTGCGCTTCAGCGGCGTCCACGCCGCGCCGTGCCATGACGACCGCCGGCTTGACAGCGCCGCCGCTCTGCGCCAGCAGGCGGGCCGCTGTGTCCTCGTCCACCTGCCCTAAGTGGGCCACGATGCGCCGGGCGCGCGCGGCCAGCTTTTGGTTGGTCACTCTGACGTCCACCATCAAATTGCCGTAGACCTTGCCCAGCCGCACCATCGCGCCGGTGCTGAGCATGTTGAGCACCATTTTCTGCGCCGTGCCGGCCTTGAGGCGCGTCGAGCCAGCGATCACCTCCGGGCCAGTGAGGACGGCGATCCTGATCTGCGCCGCGTCCAGCACCGGCGCGGGGACGCTGCACGCCACGCCCACCGTCAGCGCGCTGGTCTCGGCGGCGGTCTCCAGCGCGGCCACTACATACGGCGTGCGCCCGCTGGCGGCGATGCCAACCACCGCATCCTGCGCTGTCAGGTTCAGCGCCAGCAGGTCGGCGCGGCCCGCGGCGCGGTCGTCCTCCGCGCCCTCGACAGCCTCGGTGAGCGCAGCCATGCCGCCAGCGATCAGCGCCTGCACCGTCTCCGGCGCGACGCCAAACGTAGGCACGCACTCGGCGGCGTCCAGCAGGCCCAGCCGCCCGCTGGTCCCCGCGCCCACATAGATCAGCCGCCCGCCGCCGGCCAGCCGCGCAGCAATCGCCTCCACCGCCGCCGCAATGTCCGGCAGCGCTGCTGCCACTGCCGCCGCGACGGCGGCGTCCTCGGCGTTCATGATCTGTACGATCTCCAGCGCCGATTTCTGGTCAAGGTCGGCGCTGCGGGGGTTAACCTGTTCGGTGAGCATGAGCGCGTCTCCGGCTGTCAGTCGCTGGCTAAGCCTTGCCCCATCCTGCTGCGCGGGCCTCACCCTGTCCATTCCCACCTCGCCATCGTTCCGCGTGATGGAGAGGCGAGAGCGGATAAGGTCACCCCGTGGTTTTCATCCCGGCGGCGATGCCGTTGACCGTCGTCAGCACGGCGTCGAGCAGCGCGTCGTATTCCGGCGTGTCCGGCTCAAGCTGGCGCAGCCGCCGCAGCAGCGCCACCTGGATGAAATTCAGCGGGTCCACATACGGGTTGCGGCGCTCAATCGAGCGCTTGATGACGGGCGTGTCGTCCAGCAGCTCTTTCTGGTCGAGCACCGCGCACAGCAGGCGGGCGGTGCGGCTGTGTTCCTCCCGGATGCGGCCGAAAATCTGTTCGCGCAGCGCTTCGTCCTGCACCAGCGAGGCGTACAGCTCGGCAATGCCCATGTCGGCTTTTGCTACGTCGAGCTGGACGTTGTCAATCAGGTTGCTGAAGAACGGCCACGCGCGGTACATGGCGCGCAGCGTGGCCAGGCCGTCGGGCTGTTCCTGGCAGAAGGCCGCCAGCGCCGCCCCCACACCGTACCAGCTGGGGATGATGGCGCGGCTCTGCATCCACGAGAACACCCAGGGGATGGCGCGGATGGTGTCGAAGCCGCCCTTCTGGCTGCGCTTGGCTGGCCGCGAGCTGATGGGCAGGCGCGCCAGCTCGTTGATCGGGGTGGCCTGCTGCCAGTACTCGACAAAGCCCGGCGTCTCGTAGACCAGAGCGCGGTAGGCCGCCTGCCCCACTGCCGCCAGCCGATCCATCGCCGCCGCCCACTCCGGGCGCGGCTTGACCTCACGCGGGATGCCCAATTGGATCAGCGCCGCGTTGAGCACCTGGTGCAGATGCCGCCGCCCGATGGCGGCGTTGCTGTAGCGGTAGGCGATCACCTCGCCCTGCTCGGTGATCTTGATGCCGCCGTCCAGGGAGTTGGGCGGCTGCGCCAGGATAGCGCGGTTGCTGGGGCCGCCGCCGCGCCCGATGCTGCCGCCACGCCCGTGAAACAGCTCCAGCGAGACGCCGTGCGCCGCGCACACTTCAGTGAGCGCCTGCTGTGCTCGGTAGAGATTCCAGTTCGAGGCGATGTAGCCGCCGTCCTTGCCGCTGTCAGAGTAGCCGATCATGATCTGCTGGTGGACGCCATGGCGCACGCGCCGCGCCTGGAGGTGTTCCCAGTAGGCCGGGTTGGCGAAGAGCGCCGCCATGATGCGCGGCCCGTTGTCTAGGTCGTCAATGGTCTCCAGCAGCGGGACCAAATCCACGTCGTTGTCAATGCCCACCTCGCGCGCCAGCAGCAGCATCGCCAGCAGGTCGCTGGGCTGCTGGCTCATGCTGGCGATCACGCTGTTGATCACGATCGTGCCGTACTGCTTGTGCGCAGCGGCGATCATGCGCCAGGTGGCGATCACGCGCTGGGTCGTTTCAGAGAACGGCGCGGTGTCGGCCGGGAAGAAGGGGCGCGGGTTGCCGATCTCGCGCGTGAGCAGCGCCTGCTTGTCGGCCTCTGGCAGGGCGATGTAATCGTCGCAGATGCCGTAGTGGCGCAGCAGCTCGGCGATGGCGGCAGCCTGCAGGCGGGCGTCCTCGCGGATGTCCAGCGGCACGAGGTGCAGGCCGAACACGCGCACCTTGCGGATAAAGCGGCGCAGCGCGCCGTTGGCCACGTGCTGGCCGCGGTTGCGGCGCAGGCTGTCGTCCACCAGCAGCAGGTCGGCCAGCAGGTCGCTGCCGCTGGCGTAGGCGTCAGCTTCCAGCCGCTGCCAGATCAGGTCCATCTGCTGACGGTAGGGTTCGCCGGGGTAGCGCGCCGCCGCGTCCGGGTAGGCCGCCAGCGCCGCCAGCAGCTCATCCGAGACGCCTACCTCGTCTACTGACTGCGTGAGGTGCTCGCGCAGGCGGGCAGCTTCTTCGAGGTAGACGCGGCGGGCGGCGGCGCGGTGGGCGCGCAGCGTCTCCAGCGTCACGTCGGATGTGACATTGGGGTTGCCGTCGCGGTCGCCGCCGATCCACGAGGCGTAGTGCAGCAAATACGGCAGGTCGGCCCAGTCCTCGCCGGGATAGTGAGCGCGCAGGCTGGTCTCCAGGTCATCGTACACGTCCACTGCCAGGTCCATGATGGTGGACGTAATGAAGTACAGGCCGAAATCCACCTCGTCGGCGACAGTGGTGCGGGTGGCGCGGGTGGCGCGCGTCTGCCACAGCTCCTCGATCTCCTCGCGCAGGCGCATCTCGAAGGCGTATTCCTCGCGCGGGAGCAGGGCCATGCGGTCGCGCCGGTCAATCAACTGGGCGATCTCGCGCAGCTTGACCAGCATTTCCTTGCGCTTAGCCTCGGATGGGTGGGCGGTGAGCACCAGCCGCACCCACAGCCGGTTGAGCAGGTCGCGCACATCAGCGGCGCTGAGGCCGGCGGCGCGCAGCGCCGCCACCGCGCTCTCGATCGAGTCGTCGAGTTTGGCGTCGGCCTCGCGCTGGCGCAGCACGCGCACGCGCTGCTGATCCTCGGCGATGTTGATGAGCTGGAAATAGGTGCTGAAGGCCTTGATGAGGATGCGGCTGGTGGGCAGGTCTAGGTTGGCTATCACCTGCGCCAGGTCGAAGTTGGCCTGGCCGGAGCGGTCGCCGCGGCGGGCGTGGGCGGCGCTGAGGCGCACAAACTCGACCAGCTCCAGCGCCTCGTCGCCGTGCTGCTCGCGGATGGTCTCGCCCAGCAGGCCGCCCAGCAGGCGGATGTCGGCGCTGAGGCGATTAAACAGTTCGTCGGTGGGCTTCAGCACAGGTTGGCCTCTCACTGCGCAGGGTGTCGTCGCAGCGTGCGCTCCCTGATTATAAAGCACAGACGCCGGATTCACACCGCTGGCGCGGCCTCACTCCAGCGGGTGCGCCTGGAAGAAAGCCCACATCAGGCGGCTGGCGTCAACGTCGCTGCTGGTGCTGCCCACGAGCAGGGCCGGCAGCGCCGGGCCTCCGGGCCAGGTGTGGCCGCCGCCGGCAACTGTGTAGAAGACCACCTCAGCGCCGCCGGCGCAGCCGCTGTAGCGCACGCCGCTCACGCTGCCGCTGGGGGGCAAGCTGGACGGGGTCGGGGCGCAGCCGTTGCGCGCCGCCCAGGCTGCGGCCCAGGCCGCCGCCGCCGCCAGGCTCCGGCTGCCCTCGTAGGGCACGATGGGGTCGGCTGTGCCGTGGAAGGCGATCACCGGCACGGGCCGGGATGGGGCGCAGGCGTCGTCTTCGGGCAGCGGGTAGGCCCCGGCCACCGTGCCGATGGCGGCCACGCGCTCCGCCAGCGCGCACGCCAGCCGGTGGCTCATGCCGCCGCCGTTGGAGAGGCCGGTCATGTAGACGCGGGTTGGGTCCACGCACAGCTCCCCCGCCAAGTGGTCGAGCAGGTCGCTGATGAAGGCCACGTCGTCCACTGGGCTTGCGGCGTTGAGGCCGCGGATGCCGGCGTTCCAGCGCAGCGGCAGACCTGCGCCCTGCGGGTAAACGGCGATGAAGCCCTCGGTTTCAGCCAGCGCGTCGAAGCCGGAGAAGCGCGCCTGCTGGCCGGGGTTGGAGGCGAAGCCGTGCAGGCTGAACACCAGCGCGGTCGGCTGGTTGGGGTCGTAGCTGACGGGGATGTAAAGCCGGTAGGCGCGGGCGTCCCCGCCGGACTCGACGCTGCCCTCGACGACGCCGACCCTGGCCGGGCGGACGCCGCAGCCGTCGGCAGCGGGCTGGGACAGCGCCGGCGCGGCCAGCAGCAGGCCCGCAAGCAGCAGCGCGGGGGCGATCATTCGGGTGAAGGCGGTGCGCAGCGGCGGCACAGCGCTACACCCCCAGCCGCGCGCGCAGCTCGGCCAGGAAGGCCGCCTCGCGCTCGCTGACCTTCGGGCCGCGGCCGAACAGCCCCGCGCCGCTGGCGCTGGCCACTGTCTCCGCCAGCTCGTAGATGAACTGCTTGTAGCCGGGGGCGTCGGGCGTGCCGGCCAGCAGCATGTCAATGCGGTCTAACCGCGCCAGCACGTCGTCGTAGTCAATCGCGCCAATGTCGCCGGGCAGCTCCTGTTCCATGTGGGCCAGCACGCGCAGCACGGCGGCGTTGTTGTTGAAGCGCTCCAGCGCCGCGTCGAAGTAGTTGAGGCCGGCGGAGGCCTCGCGCCAGCCCTTGAGAAAGCCGGGGCCGTCCACATTCATCATCACGCCAATGATCAACACTGGCAGTTCCATCAGTTCGCGTTGTGCGTCTTCCACACGCCTGTTCCTTTCGCCTATATTTGCAGACCTATCTTTGCTCAACCTCACACCCGCATCCCACGCTGGCGCGGGCTTCCCCCTCTCCATTTTGGAGAGGGGGTCGGGAGGGTGAGGTGTCATTCTTCCAGTGTGCTGGTGTCGCCCTCGGGCTGGCCCAGCGCGCGCGCCTTCAGCACGCGCCGCATGATCTTGCCGGAGCGCGTCTTGGGCAGTGTGTCAACGAACTCGATCTTGGCCGGCACGGCAATCGGGCCGACCTCATGGCGGATGTGTTCCTTGAGCTTGTCGGCCAGCTCGTCGCTGGGCTGCGCGCCGGCCACCAGGATGCAGTAGGCGTAGATCACGTTGCCGCGCACTTCGTCCGGCACGCCAATCACGGCGGCCTCGGCTACCGCCGGGTGGCTCACCAGCCCGGACTCGATCTCGGCCGTGCCCAGGCGGTAGCCGCTGACCTTGATCACGTCGTCAATGCGGCCAATTATCCAGATGTAGCCGTCCTCGTCCTTGCGCGCGCTGTCGCCGGCCAGATACCAGCCCTGCTCGCGGTAGGCGCTCCAGTACTGCTGCACGTAGCGATCCGGGTCTCCGTAAACGGTGCGCAGCATCCCCGGCCAGGGCTGTTTGATGACCAGCCGCCCGTCCTCGTTCGGGCCGCAGGGGTTGCCGTGCTCGTCCACCACGTCGGCCTCGATGCCGGGGAAGGGACGGGTGGCGCTGCCCGGCTTGAGGCCCACCGACGGCAGCGGCGTGATCATGAAGCCGCCGGTCTCCGTCTGCCACCAGGTGTCCATGATCGGGCAGCGGCCCTTGCCCACCACGTTGTAGTACCACTTCCACGCCTCCGGGTTGATCGGCTCGCCCACCGAGCCGAGCAGGCGCAGGCTGCTCAGGTTGTGGCGGTTGGGCCAAGCGTCGCCGAAGCGCATCAGGCCGCGGATAGCGGTTGGCGCGGTGTAGAGCACAGTGATGCCGTATTCCTCGACCATGCGCCACCAGCGGTTGGGGTAGGGATAGGTGGGCGCGCCCTCGTACATGAAGCTGGTCGCGCCCAGGATCAGCGGCGCGTAGACGATGTAGCTGTGGCCGGTGATCCAGCCGGGATCAGCGGCGCACCACCAGCGGTCGTCGTCCTTCAGGTCGAACACCCACTCCAGCGTCGTGGCGGTGAACACCTGATAGCCGCCGTGCGTGTGCAGCACGCCTTTGGGCTTGCCAGTCGTGCCGCTGGTGTAGAGGATGAACAGCGGGTCCTCGGCGTCCATCACCTCGGTTTCGCTGTTGGCGCTGGCGATGGGCAGGTTCATCAGGTCGTGATACCAGAAGTCGCGCCCGTGCTCCATGTGCACTTCTTGGCCGGTGCGCCGCACGACGATCACGTGCTCCACCACTGGCGAGCGGTGCACCGCTTCGTCGGCCGTCGCCTTCAACGGCACGATATTGCCGCGCAGCCACGCGCCGTCACACGTGATCAGCACGCGGCTCTGGGCGTCCTCAATGCGGTCGGCCAGCGCCTGCTCGCTGAAACCGCCGTAGACCACGCTGTGGATCGCGCCGATCTTGGCGCAGGCCAGCATAGCGATGGGCAGCTCGGGGATGCGCCCCATGTAGATGGTGACGC
>Ga0308417_1002583_pt1 | contig 11933 bp, 6 predicted proteins | sample HotsprSampleOS65_FD_203528 | JGI IMG/M metagenome (GOLD analysis project Ga0308417, IMG submission 203528) | Hot spring phototrophic mat microbial communities from Octopus Spring, Yellowstone National Park, Wyoming, United States - 20090730_OS65 ... | reverse complement strand
AGGCGTGCGAGATGATCGACGAGATCGACGCCGAGTTCAAAATCGACGTCTTGGTCGTTAAAGACAATATCCTCGCGCGGTTCGTCGAAAAGGCGTCCGACACGGAACGCGTCGCAGCCGCCATCCGTTTGGCCCTCGATCTGACCGACGACGCCTTGCACGAAAAGCGCTATTCGCTGGCTCAATCGGCCATCAATTCAGGCAACCGGGCAGCGCAAAAGCCGACGGCAACGCTCGACCTGCGCAAACGAATCGCCGAGCGGCGCGCGAAGGTCCAAAAACTCTACGAGCAGTGGCAGCAAGTGGAAAAGGCCCGGGCCGTGTTGGCCGAAAGTCCCGACGACGCAACGGCCAATCTGACGGTGGGAAAATGGAAATGCTTGGTGGAGGAAGACTGGACCGGCGGAGTTCCTCTACTGGCGCGCGGCAGCGATCAGGGGTTGAAGCAGGCCGCCGAGAAAGAGTCGAGCGGCGAACCGGTGCCGGCCGAGTTCGTTCGTCGCGGCGACGCCTGGTATGAGGCCGCCCAGAACCGCGCTGCGGACGAAAAGGCCGCATGGCTGCGTCGCGCGAGCTATTGGTATCAGAAAGTCGGGGCGGAGTCCACTTCGGCCCTCGAACAGGAAAAAGCCCGCAAGCGGCTGGCCGAAATCGCTTCGTTTCAAGACAGTCTGCTGCCTGCCGACAAGTCGCCGCCCAAGCCGCCGACGGGCACGGTCGCCAAGCCGCGCGGCGGCGCGTTGTCTGTGCGCGACGCGATGAAGCAGTTCGGCATGCAGCCGCCCGTCTGGCGCCTAGACGACGAAACGCTGGCGGCCGACGCCGGCCCGCGCGGCTCCGGCGGGATGTACCCGGTGCTGCAAACGCCGCGGAAGATGTCGACCCTCGATTTTCGCGTGAAGATGCAGGCCCGCAGCCAAACGATCTTTGTGATTATCGACGGGCAACGCTATAGTTACACCCGCGGCCTGTGGCGCGGCCTCGGCTCGATGATCGAAACCCCCGCCGGGCAAGACCTGCTTCCCGGCGATGTTGTGGGCGAAGAGCAATTCGCCTCGCTGGCCGTCGAACTGAACGACAACAAACTGAAGTTCACTTACGAAGGCCGAGAAGCGTGGAGCGGCACGGTGCCGGGCAAGTCGGGCGTCAAACGCACCGTGGCCGTGGGCTTCGGCACGTCGCGGGGCGAACTGCGCGTCCGCGATCTGTATTTGGACGGCGAGTAGGCGGCGAATGGGCTGAGAGCCGCTGCTTGTCGGGCGTGATTTCCAGCTCTGTCGTCCGCGGCGCGGCCTTTGCAGCGCGCACTGGACTTGGCCGGGAATGAATTTGGCCTGCCGAGAGCCAGGCCCTTGGAAAGCAGCCCTCGGCCGGCGAGCCGCGGCAGCGTCATTCCGCCGTTGCGTAATTTCGTTGTTGCGGCGTCGGGGCCGCTGCGCCTTCGCGTGTTTCGGCCGAGGCTCGATCCGCCGCTGCCGACCGGCAATCGTTACTTGGCTTGAGCCACGAGGCGGAGGTTCAGGTAGTCGGCGGCGATCGCCAGTACTTCGTCGAGGTAGTAATCTCGCTCGATCGTATTCTGATTCGAGCTGTTGTTGAGTTCTTCGATCTTCTTCTCTTCTTCTTTTTCGGCGTTGACTTCCGCTCGCTCTTTGAGGAACTTTTCTTCGTTGAGCGAGATCGTCTTGCGTGTCTTCTGTTCCAGGTAGCGCGTGATGTTTTTCCGCACCTGCTGGAACTTCTCGGTTTGGGCGATGCGTTGATCGCTCTGCCGCCGAAGCTGTTCGATGATCGTAGGCGAAACATAGCCGTACGGCTTGAGTTTCATCGGTTCGACCTGATCGAACGGCAGGGGGTAGTCGAGATCGGCTTCGGCCACGTCGAGATGCGTCGTCAGCGAGGGCAGTTCGATGTCGGCCAGCACGCCGCGGCGCTGGGTGCTTTCGCCCAGAGGCCGATAGAACTGCTGCATAGTGATCTTCAACGCGCCCATCGGCGGCGCATTGGGCACGCGGAACAACTGCTGCCCCAAGTCGAGCAGGCTTTGCACAGTGCCCTTGCCGTGGGTGGCGTGGTCGCCGACAATCAATCCGCGTCCGTAATCTTGAATGGCTCCGGCGAGAATCTCGCTGGCGCTGGCGCTGAACTTGCTGGTGAGCACGATCAGCGGCCCGGCCCACGCCATTCCTGGTTCGAGATCGAAGTACGGCTGCACCCGTCCGTCGGCATCTTTGACCTGGACGACCGGGCCTTCGCCGATGAACAGTCCGGTCAGGTTGATCGCCTCGGTCAGCGATCCGCCGCCGTTGCGGCGCAAATCGAGAACGACGGCATCGACCCCGTTCTTCTTGAAGTCTTCGAGAATCGCGCGAACGTCGCGGGTGGTGCTCTTATAGTCGGGCAGGCCCCGCCGCGCCCCGCTCATATCCATGTAGAAGCTGGGCAAATCGATCACGCCGATCTTGCAGGGCGAGCCGTCGGGCTTGCGGCCCGCCTCGAACACCTTGGCCTTCGCTTCGCTGTCTTTCAGCTCGATCTTCGCCCGGCGAATGGCATATACCTTCGACTCGGTGGAACCGACGGGAATGACCGTCAGCCGCACGATCGTGCCTTCTTTGCCGCGAATCAGCTTGACCACCTCGGAAAGTTTCATATCGACGACATCGACCGACTCGCCCTGCTCGTCTTGGCCGACGGCGATGATCTTGTCTTCCGGTTTCAATCGCCCGTCCTTATCGGCTGCGCCGCCGGGGACGATCTTGTTCACCACGGTATAACCGTCGATCGATTGCAACGAAGCGCCGATCCCTTCGAGTTCGAGCTTCATGGCGATCTCGAAGTTCTCTACCGAGGCCGGCGACATATACGTCGTGTGCGGGTCGAAGGCGGAAGTGAACGACGTAAGGAACATCTCCAGCAACTCGTCGTTGTCGGTTTGGTGCATCCGCTTGGCAAAGCTGCGATAGCGCTGCCGCAGCTTGTCGAGAGCCGCTTGCCCCTCGGTTTTGTCCGCCTTCAGCAGCAACAGGTCGTATTTGATGCGCTTGCGCCAGCGTTCGCGGGCCTCTTGAGGGGTCTTCGCCCACGAGACCGCCTCTTTGTCGATCGACATCTCCTCGTCCGTCGAGAAGTCGTGCGAAACGCCAAGCAGTTCTTCGACCATCTTCACCCGCTCGTCGATCCGCGCCAGAAACGTTTTGAACACCAAGTAAGCGAAGCTCACATCGCCCCGCTTGACCATGTCGTCCAAATCGTTCTTGTATTTGTCGAAGGCATCGATATCGGACTGGTAAAAGTAGAGTTTCCACGGGTCGAGCATCTTCAGGAAGATGGTCTCGCAGCGCAGCGAGATTTCGTCGTCGATGGCGTGCTTCGTCAGATGCTCGCGGCGCAATAGCGAGCTGACTGCCAGGGCGATATGCCGTTCCGACTGAGTCGGGCCGGTCGGTTCGGCCGCCACCGGCGCCGCCATCCCGGCCAGTCCCACCATCGACGCAAGCGTTCCCAACAGAGCCGCTCGCCGCGGCCCACGAAGCAACCATCCGATCGATTTCATGCGAGTCTCGCTCGAGATAGAATCAGATTCGGGAAAACACAACAAGATCAACGAAGAAGGCGTCCTACCGGGTTCGTCCGGCCAAGCTATCCGAGGGCGTGTTCTGTCCAAGGCATTTCCGACGACGGCCCCACCGCGGGAACGTCAAGGGAGTATTTAAGACGGAAGACGGAAGTTGCCGACGGGCAACGCGAACCGGCCAATGCTGTCGTTGAATCACATCGCCCATCCGGCATAAGCGGCGCGACTTCTGTCTCTTGGTCATCTTATCGGTTCACTAGGGTCGAAACAAGATCGTTCGTCCCCCCGGTCGCGGGAAAGGCAATTTCGCCTTGAGGCTGTTTCGGGCGGTTGAGATTCCTGGTCAAGCCCAGGCGGTCAACGGCGGCCGACAACACGACAGCGGGAAGAAAAAATAACACAAGTAATTTTTGGATAATCCTTTGCAGCTCTCCGACCGCAACGAATCCCATCGTCCACTGCGACAGGCGGCCTGTTGGGAGCGATGAGCAAACAGAGGCGATCGACTGGGCGACGCGGACCAGCAAGCCAGTTCGCGCAACCCGGAATTCGCGCAACACGGAAAAGGGTTTCTGCCAGCCGAAGATCATCAAACGGCGGCCCAAAAGCGATCATCGCAACCGGGGCAGCGATCGAGCGAGACGGCGACGCGCCCCACGGTCGTTCCGCAGTCGCCGCAGCCCTGCTCCAGCCGTAATTCCTTTTGTCGCGGGTTCTTTCGTCGCGGATCCATTCAGCGCGCCCTCTACGCCGCCCTTTTGGGGGGCAGTTCCGGTTGGAGTTGAATCTGTGCCGGTCGTTGGTGCGAGGCTCTTGTCTTCGCTTCGACGAGCCGATAAACTACGGGTTTCCCAAATGATCGGATCAGTGACATGGTTACCATTCAAAAGAGCTATATGGCGCGGCCGGCCGAGGTCGCACAAAAGTGGTGGCTGGTCGATGCCAGCAACAAAGTGGTCGGTCGGTTGGCGAGTGATATCGCCATGGTGCTGATGGGCAAGCACCGACCCGACTACACTCCGCATGTGGACAACGGCGACTTTGTCGTGGTGGTCAATGCCGAGAAGGTCGTGTTCACCGGCAAGAAGTGGCAGCAGAAGCGGTACACTTGGAACACGGGCTACCCGCGGCAGCGGAGCGAAACGGCAGAACATCGGTTGGCGACCAAGCCGGAGCTGATCATTCGCGAGGCGGTCCGCCGCATGTTGCCGAAGAACAAGCTGAGCTTCCAATTGTTGCGGAAGCTGAAGGTGTATGCCGGCGGCAGCCACCCGCATCAGGCGCAACAGCCGGTCGTTGCCGATTTGGGCAATAAGTAGCCCAATGTAGTCGAATAGGTTGGCACGGGTCGGGCGATTGCGGCCGCGGCCGCCGCCTGGCTTCCCCGGTCGCCGATCGGGCAAACTGAACTATCCCAGCGAGTATTCCGTCGAAGAGAACAGCGAATCGATCATGTCGAACACAGCCGCGAGCAACGAAATCGTCGCCACGGGCCGTCGCAAAACGGCCGTCGCTCGGGTCCGCCTTCGTCCCGGCCAGGGGAAGATCACGGTGAATGATCGCCCCATGGAAGAGTTTTTCTGCACGGTGCAGCAGCGGATGGCCGTTGTAGCGCCGCTGGAGATCGCCGGGTTGCGCGAACAACTCGACATTCGCATCCGCGTCGATGGCGGCGGGCCGACGGGCCAAGCCGACGCCTGCAAGCTGGGCATCGCCCGGGCGCTGAAATTGTATCGCGAAGATCTGCTGCAAACGCTGCGCGATTCGGGCTTTTTGACCCGCGACGGACGGATGAAAGAGCGAAAGAAGTACGGCCTGCGCGGCGCACGCCGCGGCACGCAGTTCTCGAAGCGTTAGTCGCTCAACCCGGCCGGCTCGCGCGAATGTTCAGCGACACGAGCGGCTGGGCTCTGCTCGGCGACGGCGCTGGGCGGTTCGATTCTTCGCTCGGTCTTTTATCGCTGCTGCTCTAAGGGGCCGCCTTGGTCAGCCCCTGAGCGGTGCGCCGGTTTCCCGCGCGCCGCGACGGGCCGCAACGGAGTGAGCGATCATGCCGCGCCGCAATCTCATCGTGCTGTTCGTCGTCGCGGTCGTCTCGTTGATCTGCTATCAGCGAACGCCCCGAAATCGTTACGGCGAAACCGTGGCGCGGGCGATCGATCTGGTTGCGCGCCACGCCCTTGAGCCTCTGCCGACCGAAAAACTCTATGAGGCGGCGATGGCAGGCATGATGGCGGGGCTTGACGAATATTCCGGCTTTGTGCCCGCCGAGAGGCTTCAGCGATTCACCGAGGAAATCGATCAGGAATTCGCCGGCGTCGGCCTCGAGGTGCGCCGCGACGAGAAATCGGGCGAGTTGATCGTGGGAAGCCCGCTGGTCGGCTCGCCGGCGCAACGGGCGGGGATCCGTGCGGGCGACCGAATCGTGCGGATCGACGATCAGCCGACGCGCGACCTGTCGCTCGACGACGCCGTCCGCCTGATGCGGGGCCGTCCCGGTGCCCGCGTGACCCTAGTCTTGGTTCGCCCGGGGGAAGAGAAAGAGCTTGTCGTCGAGCTGGTCCGCGAGGTGGTTCAAGTCGATACCGTGTTGGGCTATTCGCGCAACGCCGACGGGTCGTGGAATTACCTTCTGCCCGATCATCCGCAAATCGCGTTGACGGCGATCAGCAGTTTCGGCAAAGAGACGGCGCACGAGCTGCGCCGCGTGCTCGACGACCTGAGCGCCCGCGGCATGAAGGCCCTGGTTCTCGACGTTCGCGATGATCGGGGCGGGCTGCTCCGTGCGGCAATTGCCGTATGCGAGCTATTTCTCGAAGAAGGGGTGATTGTCACCACGCGCGGCCGCAGCAGCGACCAAGTGCGCGAGGAATACCGCGCGCAGGGCAACGCCCCCTTCGCACACTTGCCCCTGGCCGTGCTGATCAACGGCGATACGGCCAGCGCCTCCGAAATCGTCGCGGCCTGTTTGCAGGATCACGGTCGAGCGGCGATCGTTGGGCAGCGAAGCTACGGCAAGGGCACCGTGCAGGAGATCTTCGAGCTTGAGCCGGGCCGCGGCGCGCTGCGGCTGACGACGGCAAGCTACTGGCGGCCCAGCGGCAAGAACATCCATCGCCGCCGCGACGCCAAACCCGACGAGGCCTGGGGCGTGATGCCCGACGAGGGTCTTCAAGTCGTGTTCGACGCCGAACAGTTGCAGCGATGGCGACAGAGCCGAATGCGGGCCGCCTCGCCGGCGCTGCCCGAATCGCCCGACGATGAAGCCGCCGAGCCGTTTGTCGATCTTCAGCTTCAGGCAGCCGTGCGGCACCTGCTCGAACGCTTGGGCGAAGCCCCGGCCCGCCGCGCAAGCGATCAGTCCAAGACCGAACCGGCCGGTGCCGCCGCCACGGCCGCCTCCAACGATTCGCCGCAAGGCGATGCCGAGCCGCAATAGGCTACAATGCGTGCAGGCCGGCCGATAGGCCCGCGTGATTCCCACCTATTGATCTTCGCAAATCATGTTGACGCAAGCGCGCTGCATCTTGGGGCCAAACGCGCCCCTTGGTTTGACGATGCCCGACAAACATCGAGGACCGAACCGATGAACCTTTCGTCTCACATCCCGCCGCGCGGTCGCTCCGAGGAATCTCAACGCTCGTTGCACGCTCCGCACCCTGTCTGCCGTGCGGCTGTTGGGCGCGATTCGTGCTTCGCACGCTTCGCGGCCCGGTGCGCAACGGCTTCGACGCCTCGGCCCGTCGTCGCGCGGGTCGGTTGGGGCCTGTTGCTCGTTCTCTTTGGGGGCGTTTGCGCCGCGGGCGCCGAGCCGGCCGCCTCGGGAACCGATCGCTGGGAGCAAAGCGTTGCCAAGCTCGAAGAGGGCCTTCGCGCCCATCCGCCGGCACCCGGGGCGGTGTTCTTCTTGGGCAGCTCCAGCATTGTCGGTTGGAACGTGAAGAAGTCGTTCCCCGATCTGCCGACCGTGAATTGCGGGTTCGGCGGTTCGCAAATGGCCGACGCCGCCCGATATGTCGATCGCCTGGTCATCCCCTGGAAGCCGCGGGTCTTGGTGGTTTACTCGGGCGACAACGATTTGAAGGCAGGCAAGTCGCCCGAGCAGGTTCGCGACGACTTTCGCGCGCTGGCCGAGAAGGTCCACGCGCAACTGCCGCGGACGAAGATCGTGTTGATCGGCGTGAAGCCCAGCATTGCCCGATGGAACCTGATCGAGAAGATTCGCGCGACCAACAAACTGCTGGCGGCCTGCGCGGAACACGATGCTCAAAAGCGGATCGTGTTCGTCGATGTCGAACCGCTAATGCTCGACGCCGATGGCCGTCCGCGAGCCGACATCTTCAAAGACGACGGCCTGCACTTGAATGCCGAGGGCTACGCCCTGTGGACAAAGAGGATCGCCCCGTTGCTCGAAGCAAAGGCCCCGGCCGACTCTCCAAACAAATAGCCGCACGAAGCAATCGCCGCCCGCCTCTTTCCGCCGGTCTGGCAACGGCCCACTGATCCGATGAACAACAGGAGCGCAGCCAATACCAACAGCGGCGCAGCGATTACCACGAGACGACCAACTCGCCGGTGATGCCGCGGCCGACCACTCGCCGGCCGTCGTCTTCGATCGTTACCGGATGGAACTTCGTGTTGGTGATCGCCACGTTGTTGACGGCGAAGGTTGCTTTGGCCGGATCGGCGCCGGTTTCGGGCAGAAAATGGACGGTTGCGTCTTTCAGGCCGCGAAGATGCAGCCGGCGGCGGACGCCCACCTGGCCGCTATAGCGCTCGATGCACGAAATCTCGCCCTCGGCCTGCTGTTCGAGCAGGATGCGGACCTCGTGATGCCATGCCCGGGGCAAACGATAGTGCATCGTTCCGCCTCGCATCACGCCGTCGTGGCCGACGAACACGGGCGCGCCCAGCGGCCAGCGCAGCCCGATCTCGACCACCGTCGAGGGACAGTAGCCCGAAACGTAGTAGCCGTTGCGGCAGCGGGCGGCCAGCACCATCGGGCTGCGGGCGGCGACGCTCGGTTTATCGAAGCGCACGGTAACGCCCAGCCGCGGCAACAGCCAGCGCAGCAACCGTTCGGAAAGAAAGAGCTTTCGCGGGTCGTGCGGCACAGGCAGTCGGGCGTTGGTGACCGCGGCCGAAAAGCTCCCCCGAACCCAGGCCAGCCGCCCGCGGCCCAACGTGCGGCACACGGCATACACCCGCGACTGATCGCCTTGGCGAACCGTGGCGCACACCTCGTCGTCGACAGCCGCCCGGTAGCCCGGATCGACCACGGCATCGACCCCGCCGGCCGACACGACCGAGTTGTGTTCGATGCGGTCGGGCACGGCGTCGGGCCCGAACGAGTCAGCCGCAAGGCGGTGTTCCAACGTCAGCGTTCCCTCGATCGGCTCGGCGCGCTTCAACCCCAGCGCTGCGAGAAGGGCCGGGCTGGCGTGGGTCAGCGGCCCGTAGAGCAGCACGCGGCCGCCTTCGCGCACCGCGGCGATTAGTTCGGTTTCGAGGGCCGAGCCGGCGTCGGGCGCCAGCGCCAGCAAGATCGTTTCGGCGAAGACGGCGGGCCGCGCGCGGCGAACCTTCACAAAGTTCTCGGTGCTCACCACCGAGTTGAGCGGCAGGCCGTCGTTCAGCGCACCGCGAAGGAACCAATCGCCGAAGAACGCCTCGGCCGACCGGCGTTGCTCGAACACGCGGCGATGGTTTTCCGCGAACGGATAAATCCACGTCATCAGTCCGGGCGCGTCGCTGTAGTTCTCCAGCCCGCGAACGATGTGCGGAATGACTTCGATCGGGCATTGGTCGGGCATGTTCCCGAACGAGTCGTCGATCGTCAGCAGCGCGACATGCGACGGGCGCGACACTTGGCCCGCGGCGTCGATGCGGGCGACGGCCAACGGCAGATAGATGTCGTGCGGCGAACGCCCGTAGCGGTCGAACCACGGGCTATTGAGCCACCAGGGATCGTGCGTGTAGAAGCGGAAGGGAAACTGGCCGTTGGGCGGCAGCTCGACGATTCGCGACAGATAGCCGACGATCTCCAGCCCGAAATCGCCATCGAGCGCCCCCCACGGCGAATTGGGCGGGGCCACCATGTTGAAATCGCCGGAGTAGATGTCGGCCAGCGGCGTGGCGGCGGTGGCCAGGTCGTTTCCGGTGGCCAGATTCGTGCCGCGGGTTTCCAGCGGCAGATCGCACGCTCGGCGGAAATCGCGCCAGAAGCCGAGGATCGATTGCCGGGCCGATTCGGCCTTCTCCGTGTCGAACCGTTTGCCGTCGAAAAGAATCCCCTTGGTGCTCCAAGCGGTCAGCGAAAACCCGAACCCGTTGGAGAGCCACAGATAGTCGAAGCCCAAATCGCGGGCGAAGTGGGCCGTCTGCTTGCCGAGGAACGTGCCGAGCGAAGTGCCCTCCGGAATGCCCTGGGGAAAGCTGGCGTACGGGCGGTCGTCGGCGTGGAGCACGGCCGCACACGAAACCCAACGGCCCTTGCCGGCGGTGTCGCCCTGGGCGATCTCTTTGTGGCGTTCGTACTTGAAGGGCGACCGGGCGAACTCGGGCCCCGGGTCGAACGTGGCCCCAACGGACACCGGCTTGCCCGTCGCTTGCCGCCCGACCTCTTTCAGCGAAGCGACGATGCGCGCCAAGTCGCCGTAGGTGATCCGCGGCGGATCGGCCATGTAGAGCTGCGGCTTCGAGTGCAGCGATTGCCCTGCCGGGTCCCAATGCAACGGCTCGTCGGCCGGATGGGCCATGCCGAGATAGCGAGCCCATTCGATTTCGTCGTCTTTTCGGCCGCGATATTCGAGGATTTCGCTGCCGTCGGCGATCCACAGCAGCACGGCCGCCGATTCCGCCCGACGAATCAACGGCCGCCATTGCTCGAACGCCCGAGCCGCCACGGCGCGGAGCGTTGCGTCGTCGAGCTTGCGATAGGGCTTCAGGCTCATTTCGAGCACCACGCGGCGGCAGAGCTGCTCGGGCACCAGCGAGGGCGTCGGCTGAGCGACGGGCAACTTCTGCCACGGCTCGGCGCCGAACAACCGCGACTCTTGCGGCGCGATCAATGATGAAGCCGGCAAGGCAGCGCCTGCGGTCGCCAATGTCGCCCTCAGCCAACTCCTCCGCGACCATCGTAGCAACATCGTTTCGTCTCCCGCTCCGACTACAGCGCCAAGCAAACCGAAAAGCATGGCCCAATGCGGCTCTTCTTGTGATTCGGCCGCCGCGTTCGATCAACCGCCACATGATATAGCCGCTTATAATGGCGCGCGTGTCAAGGCTTCGTGATTCGGCCGCCGCGTTCGATCAACCGCCACAGCATATCATTGGTCGAAGCCTCGCGACAACAAAAAGCCCGACCCCGCCGGCCCGAGGGTGTGGGACTGTTGAACCCCTCCGATCGACACCGCCGGTTCGGGAGCGACGCCGACAGGCGGATTTCGCGCGCGATTGTGCCCGCCTTTTCGATGAGCCGCACCGGCTGTTGCTCTGACAACGCAGTGATGGAGCGGCTCTTCTGGTCGTTAGAGTAGGAATGGACCAATCCGCGGCGGTTCGCTAATCTGAATGTGCCGAAAAGACTGGCAACGCGGCCGAGAGCGAAGCGAATCGGCCGATTGCGTGGTTGCCGCGACGGAAGCGTTCTGGGCGTTCCGCGGTTTCAACGAAAGGCGCGGTTGATCGTGTCTCTCTATACCGAAAGGTTTTATATACCTCGCGCGGTTTGAAATGGCTTCTTTCTCATAGGAGAAAATCGCTCGTTTCGGCACGCGAACAGTATAATTGTCGTCGTTTTCACGAGGCGTTGGGCTATCGTTCACCCGACGAGTACGAAACCGAATACGAATCCGAACACGACGGCGGCCCGAGCGGCGCGAAAAAGGACCTTTTTGGAGTCCGCCAGTGCGGGGCTGTCGCACCCAAAACCGAAAGCAAGACCCCAAGCGATTATCAGCTCGCCAACGACACGTTCAAGGCGTGAAGGATTACTCCCATGCTCACCAAACTGTCAGTCACGAACTTCAAGTCCTGGCGATCCATTCCACAAATGCGGCTTGCCCCAATCACTGGACTGTTTGGCACGAACAGTTCCGGCAAGACGAGCATCCTGCAATTGCTGCTGATGCTCAAGCAGACCATCGACTCGTCCGACCGCGCCCAAGTGTTGGAGTTCGGCGATGAGCGGAGCCTGACCAATCTAGGCAGTTTCCGAGACGTGGTTTATGGGCACCAGAAGCCGGGCAAGCTGGACTTTTCGCTCCGGTGGAACATGGAGAGGCCCCTGGCGATCAAGGATCCCGAAAGCAAGACCGGGACCCTCTTCACGGCCGACGAACTCGTCTTCTCATGC
>Ga0308417_1002580_pt1 | contig 11935 bp, 20 predicted proteins | sample HotsprSampleOS65_FD_203528 | JGI IMG/M metagenome (GOLD analysis project Ga0308417, IMG submission 203528) | Hot spring phototrophic mat microbial communities from Octopus Spring, Yellowstone National Park, Wyoming, United States - 20090730_OS65 ... | reverse complement strand
TAGTCGGGGCGGAGGGGAAGCGGCTGACCCATGGCGAGGCTCCATTGCTCGCCCCGTTGAATCAGATCCCGCCCGCGTCGGGGAATCCCTCTCGTGAGTCTCGTTCAGAAAGACTTGGTATGAGTCTCGGCTGCGGGCGGTGGAACTCTACATGGCGAGCCTGGAGGCGATCGACCTCGCGCACGAGGAGGAGCACGCCTGGCTTCGCCGGCTCGCCGGGCGGCTCGGGCTTGAGCGGACCTTGGTCGACGCGATCCACCGCAAGTACGGAGCGCCGCCCCTCGCCTGGGGCGGATGAGCGAGGGCCAACGGACGGGCGGCAAGGTCAGGGCCGGTCGCGTTCGCCGAGCAGGCGGTCGAGTTTCGCGGCAAGTCGGCGTTGGCCGATCCCGATCGCACCGAGCGCGAACAGCGTGAGCGCGGTCACTATCCCCGACCCGGCATAGAGGAGGCGGCCCGGGTTCCACTGGGTGCCAAGCAGCGGGGTAGCGCGCAGGGCGAGATCAATGCAGGCGACGATCGCGGCCACTGCAACCGCCTGCAACAGGCGCCAGCCTATCATGCCGCCCACCCCGTCGCCACTCCGCGTCGAGCAAGCGCGGCGGCGAGCGTGTTTTGGAGCAGGGAGGCAATGGTCATCGGCCCCACCCCGCCTGGAACAGGCGAAACCCAGCCCGCATGGGGAATGACCTCGGCAAAGGCGACGTCGCCGACGAGCCTGCCTTCAGCGGTGCGGGTGATGCCGACGTCGATCACGGCCGCCCCCGGCGCCACCCAGTCGCCGCGGACGAGTTCGGCTTGGCCCACTGCAGCGATGAGGAGCTCGGCGCGGCGGCACTCGGCGGCAAGGTCGCGTGTTCGGCTATGGGCGAGGGTGACGGTGGCATCCGCGAGCGTCAGCAGAGCCGCCATCGGCCGGCCGACGATGGCCGATCGCCCGAGCACCACCGCACGGGTGCCGGCGACCGCAATGCCGGCCTCGCGGAGCATGGTCATCACGCCCCTCGGCGTGCAGGGTATCAGCGCGGGCTTGCCGATCGCGAGCCGGCCGGCGTTCAGGGGATGGAAGCCGTCGACATCCTTCGCAGGGTCGATGGCTTCGATGACGGCCTGGGCGCGGATCTGGGGCGGCAGAGGAAGCTGGATCAGAATACCGTCCACCGTTGCGTCATCGTTGAGACGGCGGACGACGGAGAGGAGGGCTGCTTCCGAGGTGTCGGCCGCGAGGGCGATCGTCTGTTCTCGGAAGCCGACTTCGGTGGCGGCGCGGGTCTTGTTGCGGACGTAGATCCGGCTTGCCGGATCCTCCCCGACAATAACCACCGCGAGCGAGGGGACGATCCCGGCGGAGCTCGCCTCCTCGCGCACTCTGGCCCGCACGCGCGCGGCCAGTGCCCGGCCGTCGAGCAGTCGCGCCGTCACGGACTCAGCGCAGGGCGGGGGCGATGGTTGTGGCAAGCAGGATGCGCAGGAACTGCAGGAGCAGGATCAGGACGAGTGGCGACAGGTCAATTCCCCCGAGGCTGGGCAGGACGCGGCGGATTGGGGCGAGCATGGGTTCGGTCGCGCGATGCAGGAAATCGCCGACCGTCCAGACGAAGCGGTTGCGCGTGTCGAGAATGTTGAACGCGAGCAGGATCGAGAACACCGCCGCGATGATCAGGAGCCAGATCAGCAGTTCGAGGACGGTGTCGATCAGCCAGAAGAGGGCGTACATGGCACAGGGTCCGGCAGTTGGCGGGCGGGCGGACCGTAGCGGCGGCTGGTTGAATGGCGCAAGGCGGGCTATCCGTGCGGGCGCGCGCTCGCTGGCCCGGGCCGCGCGAGCTTGACTTGCAGACACCTCCGCCCGATAGAGCGGGCTTGGAGCCGGGGCTGTAGCTCAGATGGGAGAGCGCCTCGTTCGCAATGAGGAGGTCAGGGGTTCGATTCCCCTCAGCTCCACCACCCCCCATCCATGGATATCGTCGGACGTCCGATAATTGGCGTCTGATCAACGGCTTGGGCCATTATGTGCCCCTCCATTTTCCGCCATTGTAGCTTGGCATCGCGTAATCATGGGGGCATCCTTGGGGGCATGATGACCCGCGTGGGGGCATTGCCCCCCTGATCATGCCCCGAACCGTCCGTCCGCTCAGCGACGCCGCGGTTCGCGCCACCAAGCCCCGCCCTAAGCCCTTTCGCCTCTTCGACGGCCTCGGCCTCTATATCGAGGTTCATCCCTCCGGCGCGAAACTCTGGCGCATGAAGTATCGCTTCGCAGGCAAGGAGAAGCGCCTCGCCTTTGGCGCATGGCCGGAGGTCTCGCTCGCCCAAGCCCGCGCCCGCCGCGCCGATGCCCGGCGCGTGCTCGCCGAGGGTATCGACCCCGGCCAAGCGAGGCACCGCGCCGCGCCGCGCTTCGAAGCGGTCGCCCGCGAATGGATTGGCCGGCATCTCCCTCCAAGGCCGAAAAGCATCGCGTATCGGTCGCGCGGCGACACGAACGCGACGTGCTGCCCTTCCTCGGCGACCGGCCGGTGGACGAGATCACTGCGCTCGATGTGCTCGAAGTCGTCCGCCGCATCGAGGCGCGGCCCCTTGGAGACTGCACACCGCGCGCTTCAGAACATAGGCCAGGTGCTGCGCTATGCCGTCGCCACCGGGCGAGCAAAGCAGGACGTCACGGCCTTCCTGCGGGGCGCGTTGCCGCCGGCGCCGGTGCGCCACATGCCGGCACCGGCGACCGACCCCGACCGTGTCGGCGAGATCCTGCGCGCGCTGGAAGGCTTCCGCGGCGGGCACGTCGTTGCGACCGCGCTGATGCTGCTTCCTTATCTCTTCGTGCGGCCGGGCGAGCTCCGCATCATTCGCTGGGAAGAGGTCGATCTAGAGGCCGGTCTCTGGCGCTTCACCGCCGCCAAGACGAAGACCGATCACATCGTGCCGCTGAGCCGCTAGGCGCGCGCCCTGCTTGCGGCGCTGCGCCCGCTGACCGAGCGGCTGCCTGGCGGCTGGGTCTTCCCGAACGGCCGGACGGCGCTGCGCCCCCTCTCCGATGCAGCTCTTAATGCTGCGCTCCGGCGCCTCGGTATCGACACCCCGGCCGAGCTCACATCCTATGGCTGGCGCGCGATCGCGCGCACCATGCCGCATGAGCGGCTCGGCTTTGCCCCCGAGGTCATCGAGGCACAGCTTGCCCATCGCGTGCCGGACGCGCTCGGGCGCGCCTACAATCGGACGCGCTTCCTCGATGAGCGAAGGGAGATGGTGCAAGCGTGGGCGGATTTCATCGATGGCCTGCGCTCAGCGTCTCCGCAAGATCGGCAAGTGCGGCGCGACTGATCACCGCTTCGGTCGTGATCGTCGTGCCGAGCGCGACACGCGCGCCCTTCCGGTAGCTCGGGACGTGGACGAAGTAGGTGTGCGCGTCGCCGCGCCGGACGATGTCCGCGTAGGGAATGATGCCGTTGAGGCTAACGGCTTCGATATCCCCGAGCTTCCCGAGCAGCAGCTCGACCAGCGCGCCCTCAAGCGTCTTCTGCTCGCCCGTCGCCACAAGCCCCGCCTCCCGTGAAGGGGCGAAGGGACGCGCGGCGAGGAGCTTCTCGACCTGCTCGATTGAGCCGCCGCCGGAGGCGGGAATGAAGGCTGCCACGAGGGCGCGCGCGACCTCTTCGGGCTCAAGGTCTATCCCATAGCCCTTAGGACCGCGGCGGATGAGGCCGCGCTCGATCAGCCGCTTCGCGCGCTCGTAGAGCTTCGGCGTATCGACCAGCGATAAGGCCGATAAGCGTTCGCAACAGCCGCGCAGATGCAGGTTCACTCCCACATACGATGGCCGTGTAGGAATGATCGCATACATCTAAGGCGAAGGCCAGTGCGATGAGCCGTTTTCTCGACGTAAAGGAAGTTGCCGAGCTCCTTGGTCTTGCCGTTTCCACTGTTTGGAAGCTCACCAGTGAAGGCGTGCTTCCTGCGCCGACGCGCGTCGTGCCTGGCGGGCCGCGATGGTGGCTCGATGATGTCGTGGCCGCCGCCAAGGCGGCCCAGGCGCGGCCGACGCTGCGCCGGTCAGGTCGGCCGCGGAAGTTTCCGACCGTGCCGCCGCCTGCTGCGTGAGACTGCTGGCGAGTGGTCGCCGTTCCATGGCTGACAAAAAAACCCGCGCGGGCCGGAGGCGGCGCACACGCGGGCGGAGTAATGCGAAATGGAGGCTTCCCCTCTACTCCGCCTGAGCCGCCTCCGCATGCCCCGCGCGGCTGAAGGGGGAGGCGCATGAGATCTATTGACTGGGCCCTCGCCGCGGCCCTCGCCGCCGAGACGCTCCCGATCTGGGCGCCGCGGCTTCTCGGCCGGCATGTTGTCTCGTTCAAGCCGGGCGAAGTCCGGTGGTGGCCGAACCGTTACGACTGCGTTCACATCTTCGCCGGCCCGCCGCCGACCGCGATCGGCGAGTGGAGCGCAAGATGGCGCCGCAGCGATCGTTGGGGCCGCGATCTCATCCAGCTCGTCGCCGCCATGCGCGGCTGCCGGCCGGGCCAGGCTGCAGCTTATGTCGCCCGCGCCGCCGGCGCGCCGTTCGATGCGCTGCTGATCGACCGGCAGCGGGCGGGCGTCTGATGGCTGACGATCGACGCCTCGCTGAGATCCGCCGGCTGCATGGTTTAGCGACCCCGCAGACGCGCCCGTTGGTTTCCCGGAATGGCGCGAGCCTCCGAAGCCGAATGGCCACGATCCAGATGATCTCAACGCCGAGATCAAGCGCCTCGCCGCGCTGACGCCGCTTGAATACGACACGCAGCGCCAGGCCGTTGCCGATCGCCTCGGCGTGCGGGTCACGACGCTTGATCGCGAGGTCGAGGCGCTGCGGCCCGCCGAGGAGGCCTCGACTGGCCGCAGCGTCTCCCTGCCCGAAGTCGAGCCGTGGCCGAGGCCGGTGAGCGGCGACGAGCTTCTCAACGATCTCGCCGCCGTCATCCGGCGCCATGTTGTGGTCGCTGCTGCAGCTGCGGATGTCGTCGCCGCCTGGGCGCTTCACACCTGGGTCTTCGAGCGCTTTGCGCATAGGCCACGGCTGGCGGTGACCAGCCCTTTGAAGAGGTGCGGCAAGTCGACGTTGCTCGAACTGCTGCGCCTGCTCTGCCGCCGACCGCTGAAGGCTGACAGCATCTCGGCTTCGGGCGTCTTCCGGACGGTCGAGGCGCTCTCGCCTGTCACGCTCCTGATCGACGAAGCCGATACGTTTCTTAAAGACAACGAAGAGCTACGCGGCGTTCTAAACAGCGGCTTCGAGCGTAGCGGCGAAGTCATTCGCGTGGTCGAGATCAGGGACGAGCACCGGCCGGTGAAGTTCCGCACGTTCGCGCCGGTCGCGATTGCCGCGATCAAAGCCATCCCGGGAACGATCGAAGATCGCTCGATCCCGATCTCGATGCAGCTGCGCGGCGCAAACGAGCATGTCGAGAAGCTGCGCGCGCCAGGCGCGCGCGAGCGGCTCGCCGAGCTTGCCTCCAAGGCCGCGCGCTGGGCGGCAGATCGCACTGCTTATTTGAACGAAGATCCCCCGGTGCCAGACGCGCTCGGCGATCGAGAAGGTGACGTTTCGGTGTGCCTGCTCGCGATCGCGGACGACGCCGGAGGCGCGTGGCCGGAGCGCGTGCGGGGAGGGCTCATCACCCTCTTTGGGCGGCGCGCGGCGGAAGATCGTGGGATCGACATCGGGGCGTTGCTGCTCGCCGACATCAAGGTGATCTTCGCTGAGCTTAGCGCCACTAGACGGCCGTCGAGCGAGATCGTCGATCGGCTCGGCAAGATGGAACATCGGCCAGGGTCAGAGTGGAATGCTGGCCGGCCGATGAGCGCCCCACGACTTGCGCGTGCATTAGCCCCCTTCGGCGTGCGGCCTGGGACGATCCGAACCGGCGCGGGGGCGAACCAGCGCGGCCACTACCGGGAGGCCTTCGAGGAGGCCTGGGAGCGCTAACTCCCCCCCGAGATGCCTTCAACCCCCCCGCACCCCCTTCCGAACCGCCACACCGCCACACACAAGGAAATTCCAACGTTTCCGGCGATTTTCGAGCCGCCACGGGCAAAACGGCGTGGCGGCATGAAATCGGCCGGAAACCCGCGGAAAGCTTGGGCTGTGGCGGTGTGGCGGTTTCACCACCCCCCCAGGGGGTGTCGAAGACATAAGGGGGGGTGATGGCCCCTCCAGCGATGACGGGGGGCTCTTCTGATGGAGGCCCGCGCGCTCATCGCAGCCATCCGGGGGGCCGGGGCGGCGATACAACCAGAAGGCGAGAAGATCAGGTTCTCTCCGGTCTCGGCCCTGCCGGATGGGCTCGTTGCCGCCCTGCGCCAGCACCGCGATGAAGTTCATCTCTGGCTCTGTGCCGAGATGGCCGCGCTGCCGGACCCAGCTGACGAGGAGGCCCGCCTGGAATTCGCCGATGAGAGCCCCCGCCCCGGATACGGCTGGCGCCCGCGCGATGGCGATGCGCTCGCGGCCGGGCTGCTTGCCGGCTTCAACACCCGCCGCCCCGGCAGCGCCAACGAGTGGCAACAATGCAGGTGAACGCCGCCACACGCCCGCGGCCCCGCGGTTTCGCCCCTTGGCGGCCGCGCATCGCGACCAGGATCCGCTCGCGCAGGTGAATCACATCCTGAGGGAATTTCACGCGCACCTGCCAATGACGGCCCGGCAGGTCTTCTATTGGCTGGTCGCGGCCTGGGACTACCCCAAGGACGAGGCCGCCTATGCCCGGCTCTGCGAGGCCCTGGGTCGCGCCCCCCGGGGAGGGCTGTCGCATTCGACGCCATCCGCGACGATGGCGCCCTTGCCCTGCGGGCGGTCTCCTACGCCGGCCGTGGCGATTTTATCGCGCAGATGCGTGGCGCGGCCGAAAGCTTCCGCCTCGATTGGCAGGCTGGGCAGCTCGTGCGTCTCTGGTTGCTCTGCAAGGCCGCCGGCATGGCGCCCATGCTTGCCTCGGTCGCGCAGGATTATAGCGTGCCGGTCCTCTCGAACGGCGGCTTCGACTCCCTGACGGTCAAGTATGACCTCGCGCGCGAGATCGCCGCCGCGCTTGGGCTGCACGAGCATGGCGAGGTGCTGCATATCGGAGACCACGACCCAAGCGGCGTGCACGTGTTCCCATCCTTGGCCGAGGACGTGGGCGAGATGGTTGCCGCGCTGACGGGCCGGGCGCCGATCTTCACACGCCTGGCCGTGACGCCGGAGTAGAACGTCGCCTGGTCCTTGCCGACCGCGCCGCCGAAGCCGACCGATCGTCGCGCCTTCGCCGGCGAGACGGTGCAGGCCGAGGCGATCCCGCCCGACCAGCTCGCCGCGATCGTGCGCGAGGCGATCGAAGCCAGGCAGGACGCGAAGACGCGGCAGGACGTGATTGCAATGGAGGTGGCCGAGCGCCGGCGCCTCCTCGCTCCGATGGAGAGGCTTTCGTGATCCCGCGCCGGCAGCGCCGCGCGCCGCGCCGGGCCGGCTACCCTCCCCCCCGCGCGCTGAGGACTAACACCATGCCTTACCGACAGATCATTCCGTCCCCGTATCTCGATAAGCTGCCGAAGCTCTCTGAGTTCTACAAAAAAATGCCGGCCGAGCCTCCTCCGCCTCCGCCGCAGGCTGGCGCGGCGCCCAACCTCGATCCGATCTGGCAACAGTCGATCGACGGCATGGGCGACCCGCGGTCGCGCGATCGCGTCAGCAACGGGCAGGCCGAGCCGAGCACGCCGTTCAGTTACCGCACAAGCGATAATCTTCTCCGCCACCTGCCCGAGCCTGCGCGCGCTTTGCTTCAGCGCCTCGACGATGCCGCGACCGAAGCCCGCGATCGAACCGTTGCGCTGATGCGCCATATTTATGCAGCCGAGGAGCGGGTCAGCTGCGCGGCGCTGGACGTTGCCGCGACGATCAAGGCCGCCGGCTTGCGGGAAATCACCACCCTGCAAGACGCGCGTGAGATGATCGCAAACGATAGCTGGCCTGAAGGTTATGGCGGCCCGCAGCGCGAGCACGTCCGTGTGATCGTGGCCGCCGGCGATCGCCTCGCCGCGGCGCAGGCTGAGGTTCAGCGCCTCCGCGAGCGGCAGCGCGCGCACAACGACGCTACCGCGCCGATTGCCGCGCTGCACGACCGCGTGCTGCGCGCCGTCGGCCGCAGCCGGCCGCCATTCAAGCCGGTCGAGTTGCCGGCGGTGGACGCCAAGAAGGCCGAGAAGGTCCTGACCGAGGCGCGGCGCGAAATCACCACGCTCGCGGCCGAAATCGAGCGGGTCGAAGGTCCCGCGGTCCACCCTGACGACCTGATGGAGGTCGCAACCGCGGCCGTTCGCCAGCATGCCGTGACCGCACACAGCTTCCTCCAGAGGGGCAAGGCGGGAGCGCTCACGCTCCGCGAGCCGATCCCCGGCCTGGAGGTCGGCGATCAAGCGCCGGTCCGGCCGCTAGCGCTTTTGTGCGGCATCGTGCCCGAGGCGACCGCGCGCTGGATCGCCGATGCCTTGCCGGCCGATCCGGCCTTGCCGCGCCTCGCCGATCGCGCCCAGGCGCTTGTAGCGGTGCGCGAGCGCCTGCGGCAGGCCGAGCTCCTCGAGCGCGCCGCGGTCGCTGCTCTCGGCGACCCGCTCCACCGCCTTGCCGAACGTTCGGATAGCGATCCGCTTCTCGTCCTGATGGTGGAGGCTGCAAGATGACAATCTCAGGCGGATTGTGATCGTCGTGCATAACGAAAGGGGACTCGATCATGACTCGTGAAATTGCAACTTGGGCTGTCGCCGCCGACGCGGCCGGCTCTCCCGTGATCCTGGCGGCCGATCCCAATACCGAGGAAGCCCGAAGCGCCATCGCGCTGGTGCGGCTGAATCCTGCGGCGAAACGCTACAGCGTCGAGCCGGTTGCAACGGCCGATCGGCAGCTCGCCGCTCGCCTCGCGCGGGAGGCGATCGCCGCCGCGTTTAGCGGCGGTGCGGACTGGACCTGCGTGCGCCCCGCCGACCTGACGCCGGCCGAGGCGCGCCGAAACCCGAACGGGTCGACGTCGGCGCGCTGACGCCAGCGCACCCGCAATGGGCAGCCGAGGCCCGGCAGAGGATTGCACTCGGCGGCTACGGCCCCGACGACGATCCCCGCATCGATCCCGAGGCGCGCGAGCGCGGCCGCGCGCTGATCGAACGCGCGTTGCGCGAGGAGTGGACGATAGCCCGTCTCGGTATCGAGATATTGCGCGCCCGCGCCGAAGACTGCGACCGGAGGAAAATTTCGGCGCTGCGCGTGATTGACCAAACCGACCCGATCGCGCTCGCGTTCGGCGGGTGGCCCGACCCGGCGACCTTGTGGCGGCGCGTGACCAGGCCGCCCGAGCCCGGGGAAGTGACCAATGCGACGCGGGGGACATTCTGATGTTGCCTCCGATCGAGCGCCTCATCCGCGAGGCCGTCGCCTCCCTGCCATGCGATACGACATGCGATGATATCGCCGCGTGGATCATCTCTCGCCGCTTGAACACGCTGCGGATCTTCCTCGCTGGGTGCGCACGGCAGGCGCTGCGCAGGTACGATGAGGAGCCGGCATGGCTCCGGCCCGCGCACGTGCAACGGCAGCTATGAGCCACCCCGCCACCGCCCGCGTCGGCTAGGCACTCGCAGCGCAGCAGCGCCTCGATGCTGCCCGCCGCGCGATCGAGCGCCTGGCCGCGGCCGATCCGCGCCTGGCGGCGGCGATCAAGCCAAGCGCTTGGAGACAACGACCCCGACCACCGGGCATCCGCAGCCCGCCGCGCCATCGCCCTGATTGTGCGGCAGGCGAGCGGCGCCGCTAACCTTCGCTGAGGTCGAGCCGCCGCTCGATGCGGGCCGCCCGTCCGGCAAGCGCCGCGGTTCCACCCTGGCGGGCGGCATATGCGGGGGGCTTCGGCGCGCAATTTTCTTACCGCCAGGGCCCGAAACCGGGTTGCGGTTTCAGGTTGCAGGTTGCACCAGACGCGACGCGTTGCAGAACGTAGTGCTTTGCACTACATCCAAGCGATGATCAGGACCATTTCGGCCGCTGAGGCCAACCGATCCTTCTCCCGCCTGCTGCGCGAGGTCCGCGAAACCGGCGCCGAGGTTGTCGTCACTGCGCACGGCAGGCCGGTTGCGGTGCTTGCGCCCGCCAAGGCTGATACGGCCGCGCGGATGCAGGCGCGCGAGGCGCTCCGCCGGCGCCTTGCCACCCAGGCCGCGACCGATGCAGGGCGGTGGTCGCGTGACGAGCTCTACGCGCGCTGATCAGGCGCATGCGGGTCGCGCTAGACACCAACATTCTCGCCTACGCCGAGGGGGTGAACGGCGAGGAGCGCAGGGCTTCGGCGCTGGCGATCCTCGATGCCCGCGCGCAGGACGAGATCATCGTGCCGGTGCAGGTGCTCGGCGAGCTGTTCGTCGTCCTCGTCCGTAAGGCGGGCCGCGGCGCGGCGGAAGCGCGCGCAGCGATCATGCAATGGTCCGACGGCTTCGAGGTCGCCGAGACCACCGCCGCGGTGCTGTTCGAGGCGATGGAGATCGCCACTGGGCACCGGCTGGCGTTCTGGGACGCCATGATGGTCGCCGTTGCTGCGCAAGCAGGCTGCCGGCTCCTCCTGTCGGAAGATCTGCAGGACGGCTTCCTCTGGCGCGGGGTGACCGTGCGCAATCCCTTTGTTGCCGGCCGCGACTGATCCGCGCCCGGCGCAGGCCGAGGCGAACCTCATGACCGACATTCCGATGCCTCCCGGCGTGCCGCTTGTGCCGATTGCGACGCTCCAGCCGCATCCGCGGAATGCGCGCACGCACTCGGAGGCGCAGATCGCCAAGCTGGTGGCGTCTATCCGCGCCTATGGCTGGACCAATCCGGTGCTGGTGGTGGGCGATACGATTGTCGCCGGGCACGGCCGGGTTGAGGCGGCGAAGCGCCTTGGCCTCGACGCGGTGCCCGCGATCCGCATCGACCATCTCACGCCGGAGGAGCGCCGCGCCTACCTGATCGTGGATAACCGCCTAGCCGAGGACGCGGGCTGGGATCGGGCGATCCTGGCGGAGAAGTTCGATGCGCTCGGCGAGCTCGGCTTCGACCTCGGGCCGACGGGTTTCGAGCAGGCGGAGATCGACGCCATCCTCGCCGGCGCGGCGGAGGTTGTCGCCGGGCTGGACGGCGCCGGCGCGGACGCGGACCAGGCAACCGTTGGTGACGCGGAGGCGCCTGCCGAAGGCGGCGCGGCGGCCTCGCGCGGGACGCTTGCTTCGCGCTTCGGCGTGCCGCCGTTTTCGGTGATCAATGCCCGCGAGGGATGGTGGCAGGAGCGCTAGCGGGCGTGGATCGCGCTCGGTATCCGCAGCGAACTCCGCCGCGGAGGCAACCTGCTGCGGTTTTCGGATACGCTGCTTGAACCCGATCCGGTAAAGCGTGAGGCGATGCGGGCCGCGCGTGCGGCGGTGCCTGGTGGCGGTTCCTTCAGCCCGAAATCCGCATGGAAGTTGGCGCGCGGCGACGGCACCTATGCGAACCCGCCCGGCAGTGTCATGGCACGCAAATGAACAACCTCACCTTTGTGCGCGGCGACCGCGACTGTGCGCGGCGACCGCGACCCGGAGACGCTTGACCCTGTCTCGCGGCAGATTCTCGAGGCCGGGTCGAGCACGTCGATCTTCGATCCGGTCCTCTGCGAGCTAGGCTCAGGGCTCACGGATTGAGGCAGAATGTGACGGTTGCGGGGGGTGTGATGGCGGAGAGGAGGGTGTGTGCGCATCGGTCGGAGCGCATGGCGATGCGTCGGCAGTCCTTGAGTCTGCCGGACATGGTTTCGCTGCGGTGGCGCTGGCGGTAAAGCGTTGGGTCGTGCGGTATGGGCTGCTTGCGCGAGCGCGTTGAGGGGATACAGGCGGCGATGCCGCGCGCTGCGCGTTCGGCCCTGAAGCGGGC
>Ga0308417_1002579_pt1 | contig 11939 bp, 13 predicted proteins | sample HotsprSampleOS65_FD_203528 | JGI IMG/M metagenome (GOLD analysis project Ga0308417, IMG submission 203528) | Hot spring phototrophic mat microbial communities from Octopus Spring, Yellowstone National Park, Wyoming, United States - 20090730_OS65 ... | reverse complement strand
GCCTGGTGACAGTTGTCGAATTCCTCAGAAAGCAAGGTGTGCATTTTTCGAGTGTGTCGAGCTTTCACGTGATCACCAGCTTTAAGGGCGCCCTTCAAACGGTACGTAGTATTCCCGAGGCCCGGCTGTACACCCTATGGCTTGATCCCTACCTCAACCAGGCGGCTTATATTTTACCGGGTTTGGGGGACGCCGGGGATCGACTCAACGGGCGCGATTCCGCCACCAACCCGCGCAATATCCTGCAACTTTTGGCGGGTTTTGGTCCCTCCATGATGGACCTGTATCGGTCTCAAGTTGCTGCCCTCGAAAAGGTTGTGCTCGGATGAGAGTGAATAAATGGTTTCTTTTGGTTTTGATCTTGACCAGCTGCCAAACTTCTCCGCAGGTAGAACTGGCCCAGGACTATCTGGTGTTGGGAAACGCATATTACGAACAAAAGAACTGGGCCGAAGCCATACGGTTTTTGAATCGTTCGCTTGAGTTAAATCCTGAAAACAATGCGGCTCGCTACAATCTGGCCCTTGCCTACCTGCAATTATCAAAAACGGAAGAGGCTCTAACACATCTAGAAAAACTCAAGACAACCCAGCCTGACAATACCCTCGTGTTAAAGGCTCTGGCTTATGCCCAGTTCTGGTCAAAAAAATACTCCGAAGCCGATGAGACCTATCAAAAAATTGCTGAACTGCTTCCCAACGATCCAGAAATCCTTTTCAACCGTGGGATTGTGGCTTTCGAATTAAAACGTGACCAAGAAGCAAAGACGCTTTTGGAACAATGGCTCGAAGGGGAAAAAAATCCACCCAACACCATTTGGCCCATCCTTGAAGGGCTTTACCGCCGCCTCAAAGACGAGGACGGCCTGATGCGAAGTCTGATCAAAATTGTCGCTCAAAACAAAAACGACACGGTGCGCGCCTTGGAGCTAGCAGAACTCTACAAGAAAAAAGGAGAATGGCAAAAACACCTTGACCTTCTTATTCAGGTTGACAGTAGCCTGAGTCTACAAAATAAGGTTGATAACCAGCTTCGCTGGCAAATTGGTGAGACCTTTCTTCTGCAACTTAGGCAGCAGGACCCTGCTGTGGAATGGTTTAGCAAGGCCATCCAAGCAGGTTTTCGAAACTCTCGGCGTGCTGAGATTCTTCTGACCCGTAGTGAGGTGCTCAATCCCGAATTTTTGCGCGACTTTTTTATTGAGAAAAAGCTCTTGGGAAGGTAGACCATGGTGATGGGAATCCTTAATTCGACACCTGATTCGTTTTACCCCTTTAGCCGCGTCGATGAAAACGAGGCCTTGAACAGGGTGCGCGAATGGGAACGCTTGGGTTGTGACCTAGTGGACGTGGGCGGTGAAAGCTCTCGCCCTGGCTCCGAGAGCGTGGATGTACAAACCGAACTGAGCCGTGTGTTGCCGGTGGTTGAGCGCCTCACGCAATCATGCAAAATTCCTATTAGCATTGACACCACCAAGCCTGCTGTGATGCGAGCGTGTGCCCAGCTTGGCGCAAGCTGGCTCAACGACATCAGCGCCCTAGAAGACCCTGAAATGATTGACATCGTCAAAGAGTTTAACTTGAACGTAATCTTAATGCATAAAAAGGGTGACCCCAAGACCATGCAAATCAATCCTGAGTATCAGGATGTTGTGTCCGAAGTTAAAAACTTTCTGTTGAGCCGAGCCCAACATGCTCTTCAAGCTGGTATCCCAAGGGAACACATTTGGCTAGATCCTGGAATTGGGTTCGGAAAGAAGCTAGAGCACAACCTGCAACTCCTCCACGCGCTTCCCGAACTTTCGCGGTTGGGTTTCCCGGTGGTGGTGGGGTTGAGCCGCAAACGATGGATTGGGGATCTTTGGGGTGAGGGTGACCGCCTGGCTGGTTCGTTGGTGGGGGCGATTTATTGCCTGACCCATGGGGCCACCATGGTTCGCGTTCACGATGTTCCTGAGACCTTACAAGCCATCACCGTTATGAGGGCGCTATGGACCAAATTTTAAGTCATTGGCTATTCAAAAATTGGATCATCCCCATCGTGGATGTCGCGATTTTGAGTTGGTTGATTTATCGCACCTACCGCATCCTATTCCAAACCAAGTCGATCGCTTTGTTGCGCGGCATGGCCTACATTCTGGTGATCTACGCGCTCTCTGTGCTGTTGCGTTTAGAGACCTTGAATTGGATCTTAAACCTTCTGGCGCCTGGGCTCTTCATTGGCTTGGCCATCCTGTTTCAACCCGAGTTTCGCAAAATATTCACCCAATTTGGTCAGGGGGGACTTTTTGCCACCACAACCAACACCAAGATCCCAGAAATTGATGACATCATTTCAACGGTTGAGTACCTTTCGGGTCGTCATTTTGGAGCCATCATTGTGTTTGCACGGCGGGTTGGCTTAAAAGATTATTACGGCAAACAGGGAACGCAGCTTCATGCTGAATTGAGTTCGAATCTTCTCACCACCATTTTTTTCAAAGACACCCCCTTACACGATGGGGCAGTGATCATTGAGGGTGATAAAATCACGGCGGCGGGTGTTCTACTTCCTTTGACCGAGCAGCCCGATATTCAGAAACAATTCGGAACACGCCACCGAGCTGCCCTAGGCATGGCGGAAGAAACGGATGCCGTCGTATTGGTTGTCAGTGAGGAAAGTGGGGCGGTCAGCCTGGCATACAACGGAGCGCTCTATTATGGCCTTAGCCTCAAAGAAGTTCGCCAACGCTTAACAAAGCTTTTGCAGAATCAATCACTCAACGAATGGGAGGAAGAGGTTGTTCAAATTAGTCAACCTTGACACACAAAAACTATTTCAAGACCTTCCCGCGAAGCTACTCAGTATTGCCCTTGCTTTCGGCTTGTTTTTCTTTAATCGGTTAGAAAATGTCATTCCCAAGACTATCCTCGCTCCCCTCAATCTTATCTTGCCTGCTGAACTTAGCCCTGCTGAAAATTACCCCAGACGCATCCGAGTGTTGGTGAGAGGTCCTCGCGAGCGCATTGAGCAAATCGACGATGAAGACTACGAGGTTTTTGGAGAAACTCGGGAAGATCGTGGTGAGGGCAATTACCTGATTCCTCTGCGGCTTTCTCGCGCTGGCGGAAAGCCCCCCATCGAGGGCATCGAGGCCAACCTCGAAATCACCGAAATTCGCCTAACCCTGGAGAAATCTACCACCCGAGTCATTGAAGTGAGGATACCGGTCATTGGCAATCCTGAAAGCGGCTACCAACTCGAATCGATCCAAGCATCTCCCCCTTCAGTGACCGTGCGCGGCCCCCGAACTCGAGTGAATTCCTTGATGCGCATTTTAAGCGAAAACCTGGAGATTTCCTCACGGACTGAATCGTTTTCCACGCGCCTGCAATTGATGAGCCCAGATCCCCTGGTTGATCTGGTGAGTGGGTCCTTGGTTGACGTTCGAGTGAACATCGTGCCCATCATCGAAGAAAAGGAAATTTTTGATTTGCCCGTGGTCTTCCAGGGCTTAGCGGATAACCTGAGCGTCCTGTCTGAACCCGTTTTGGCTAACCTAAAAATTCAAGGGCCACAAGCCCTCGTTAATCAAGCCAGCCCCCAGACCCTCCTACCGACCATTGACCTCAGCGCTATCGTTAATCCAGGAACCTATGATCTACCAATTCGGTGGAACCTTGATCCGCGCTTGAGCATTCTGGATCAGGAACCAAAGACAGCACGGGTGATTTTGGGGGTGCGATGATCTACGGCATTGGGATCGATATTGTCCAAGTTGAACGTTTTAATGATTGGATTAAAAAACCTGGTTTATTGTCACGGTTTTTTACGGATATTGAAACCTCCTATGTTTTATCGCAAGGGCCACGCGCCGTCGAAAGCTTAGCCGTTCGTTTTGCTGCAAAGGAGGCCCTTGGTAAATCGTTGGGAACAGGTTTAAGGGGGTTCAATTTGAAAGAGATCGAGGTGAGACATCGGGAAGGCGGCTCACCCTACTTGTGTTTTCATCACAAGACCCTAGAGCGAATCAACCAATTGGGTAAATTTAATTTTCTGTTGAGCCTGTCTCACGATACACAGGTGGCTGTAGCAGTAGTCATTGCGGAGGTCGAAGGTGGCAGATGATCTGAATGATGACGAGTCGGGTAGCTCTGAGAGCGCGAGTTCATCCAAGGTAAGCTTTTTTGAAAAAAAGGACAGCCTCTGTCCCATCTGTGAGCACCCATTCCGTATTGAAAAATTCATGACTGGTGGCGGGCGCATGAATGCAGGCCAATTACATTCCGACTTAAGGCGAGAATGGCTACCGTCCAAAAAGTATGGTGAAATTTATCCATTGATCTATGATGTGGTGACCTGCCCGGCTTGCTGGTATTCTGCTATCGCGGCTGATTTTCTCAAACCAGATCCCAAGGCCATCCCAAAGTTAAAGGATAGTACCGATGACCGTAAGGCTTTTGTTGCTGATATTTTTCCTGAGTTAAACTTCACCCTCCCAAAAGGACTTCGTGAAGGTGTTGCAGGTTATTTATTGGCCCTTCATGGGTATCAATTTTGGGGTCCAAATTTTGCACCAAGTTTGAAAAGTGCCCTGTGCTCCATCAGGGCTTCCTGGATCTTTCAAGATCTTTACAAAAAATTTCCTCAAGAGAACTTTGATTACCTCAGCCTCATCATGAAACACAAGGCCCGCTTTTTTTACAGTCGCCTTGTTGATCGGGAAACCACCGGAAAAGAGAGCGTTGGCTCTGTGACTTTTTTTGGACCGGATATTGATTATAACTGGGGTTACGACGGAGTCCTGTATTTAGTAGGCTATCTTGAGTTTAACCTCGGCGATTCCCACAATGAAACCGACCGCCAAAAGAAAATTGAACGCGCACGCATGATCTTAGCACGGCTTGTTGGATTGGGTAAAAGCTCCAAATCCAAGCCCTCAGCCATGCTTGATATGGCCAAGGAACTTTATCATAAAATGGGTGACGAGCTAAAAGGATCATCATGACCTTTATCAGGCTGGATTTAGCTTACGATGGAACACCGTTCATGGGCTGGCAGGACCAGGGTAAGACGCGCACCGTCCAACAGGTTTTGGAAGATGCCTTGGAAAAGATCCATCACACACGCCCCAAACTCAGTGTCGCAGGACGAACCGACACAGGAGTACATGCCCGACACCAGTGTTGTGCGTATCAGGTTCCCCATTCCCCTGATCCACTTAGCTTACAAAAGGCCCTTCGAACCCTACTTCCCCCAACGATTGACGTGTGGCGAGTGAGCTTCACTGACGAAACCTTCCACCCACGTCGAAGCGCCCTTGCCCGAAGTTACGAATACTGGGTTGATACCCGCCCAAGAGCCGAGCCATGGAAGAGCCCCTATGTGTGGTCATACTACCGCTATCCCCTCAACCTTGAAAATTTAAGGGCCATGGCTAACATGATCTTGGGGGAGAGCAATTTTTCCAGCTTTTGTTCCGCTCGTGACCCATCCCCCAGTCGCCATCGGTATATCTTCCAAAGTCATTGGAGGCAGGAGCGGGGGCTTTTTGTTTACCGCATCACCGCCAATGCCTTTTTATGGCACATGGTGCGTCGTTTGGTGGGAGCCATGGTTCGGTTATGTAGCCTGCCACAGGGAGTCGAACATTTTGAAAAGATGCTTCGAGTTCCCACCACCAAGGTTCCCGCCCCGGCGCCCGCATCAGGACTCTATTTATACAAGGTGGTCTACCATGTCCGAGAATTCCCACATTAACGAATTTTGGGAACTTTTGAATGCAACCCAAACTCGTTGCAAGGGGGGCTGGCCTCTTTTGTCAGTACCCCCACTGACCTTGCATGATCAACAAACCAGCACACCGTCCCTTTCCGTACTCCTCAAGGACTATGGAAGACCAGGACAGGGCTGTCTTAATCCCAAACTCGTAATCTTGACAGAACCCTCCCTCAACGAGCAGGACTTTGAATTTCTACAAAAATGGCTCAACGCCATCCATCTCAATTTTGAACAGGACTGCTACTTGCTGGAAGGACCTCCAAACAAGGACTCAGTGGGAACCTTGGTAGAAATTTTAAGATTACTTAAGCCTAAGGCCCTTTTGGTTTTGGGAAATCAAACCAGCGAAATCTTGGTGGGAAAGAATCTTAGGGTAGAATCCCTTCGTGACCAGGTCAGAGAGTTTTACCACTTTCCCATGATCGTTACCTATCATCCCAATACGGTCCTAAAAGACACGAGCCTTAAACGACCCGTGTGGAAAGACCTACAACGGTTGGACGGTTTGATTCGGTATGGATGAGGGATATCCCGTCAATGTTGCCTTTCCCATTCCCGACGGCAATCTTTACACCTATTTGAGTCCCAAGCCCCTGTTGCGTGGCACGCGGGTAGAAGCTCCATTAAAAAACCGAAGGCTCACCGGTGTTGTGGTCACCGAAAATGCCGTTCCGCCAAAGAACGTCCAACTTAAAACGATCTTGCGAGTTTTGGACAACGAACCACTCACCGGCCCTTGGAGCTTTGAGCTTGCGCAATGGATTGCCCAGAACAACCTCTGCAGCCTCGGGGAAGCCATCAACGCCCTACTTCCCTCAGCCATCAAAGAAAAAGAGACCCCTTTTCTAAAAGATGAGATCAGTTTCCAATCTACCATCACCCTGAGTGACGAACAAACCAAGGCCATTGAAACCATTTTGAATAGTGAACAACAATGGTACTACCTTCGAGGGCAAACGGGCAGCGGTAAAACAGAGGTGTACTTTCGAACAGCGCAGGAAATAATAGCCAGGGGCCAAGGCGTCATCTACCTTGTCCCCGAAATTAGCTTGACCCACCAGCTCATCGATGAGGCCGTAAAGCGTTTTGGTCAGGTAGCCGTCTTGCACTCAGGCCTCACGCCATCCCAAAGGCTCAAGGAATGGCTTCGGCTCAAACGCGGTGAGGTGCCCATGGTGTTAGGTGCGCGCAGTGCCATCTTTGCCCCCTTGGCAAACATTGGACTCATCATCGTCGATGAGGAGCCCGAACTTAGCTACAAGAGTCAAAGCGTTCCTCGCTTTCATGCGCGCAGCGTGGCCATGATTCTATCCAAATGGACCAAGGCTAAGCTAGTGATGGGAAGTGCTACCCCAAGCCTCGAGGCCTTAGAGGCCATCCAACGCGGCCTTTTTGTTGAGCTTAAACTGGGAAAGCGGCTAGCCGGCGGAAGCCCTCCCAAGGTGCACCTTGTGGACACTCGAACGGAAAAAAACATCATCAGTGCCCCCTTGGCTGAAGCCATCCTAAAGACCCATTCGGAAGGATTTCAAAGCATTATCTTGCTTAACCGCCGAGGCTACACCAACTTGTTTCACTGTCTAAATTGCCATTACGAGATGCATTGTCCGCGCTGCTCGGTTCCCATGACCTATCACAAAATGCAAAAGCTGATGCGATGCCATCACTGTGGTTACGAAACCCGACCTCCCAGCGCCTGCCCAAACTGCGGTTCGCACGAGGTGGGCTGGGCAGGGTACGGCACCGAGTTGGTGGAACAAGAAATGATTCGGCTCTTTCCCCAGTTACGAATGCAGCGCTTTGATACCGACACCATCAAAGGGCGAGCCCAAGCAGACAAGGTCTTAAAAATGTTTTATCGGGGTGAACTCGACCTGTTGTTGGGAACCCAGATGATTGCCAAGGGACTCAACTTTCCCAAGCTCAAAACCGTTGGAATTTTGAATGCGGACATTGGGCTGAGCCTGCCGGATTTTAGGGCAGCGGAACGTGTCTATTCCTTGATTCGTCAAACCACCGGACGGGCGGGGCGTTACCTGCCCAACGGAGAAGTGTATATTCAAACCTACCGTCCTGACTTTTGGGTGATGAGGTACGCCAGCGAGGGACAGGATGACGAATTTTACAAACAGGAACTCGAACTACGGCAACAACTTCTTTTGCCGCCCTTTCGCCGACTGTTGCGGGTTGTGGTTCGACACCAACAGCAGACAAAGGCTAAAAAAGACATGGATCACGTGGTTGATGTGATTCGAACACAGAACTTTCCCATCGGTGATCTAATTGGACCAGCCACTTGCCCCATTGAAAAATTGGCAGATTGGTACCGCTACCACCTCCTGCTTCGAAGCAAGACAACCGACATTCTAAAAACCCTAGGACACAAATTGATGGGGCTAAAACTTCCTCAGAGAAGTATGATTGAATTAGACATGGACCCCTACCACCTTCGTTGACCTTCAAAGACTGTTCGGGTAATTTTAGACCATGGAGCTTGTGTATTACCCTCATGAAATCCTACGACAAACCACTCAGCCAGTGGATTCAATCAGCTCTGAATTGAAGGACTTCTTGAAGGAAATGGTCCAAATCATGGACAAGAACCGCGGGGTGGGTCTAGCCGCTCCTCAAGTAGGCAACAGCCAACGTTTTTTTGTGGCAAAGCTCCAAAATGAGGAACCCTTATTTTTCATCAACCCCGAAGTGCTGTACACTAGCCTGGAAAAAAACATCTACGAGGAAGGCTGCCTAAGCCTGCCCGGTGTTTGGGCCGAGGTCAAACGCCCAGCAGCCATCACCATCCAGGCTCTCAATCTCAAGGGCAAGGTCTTCCGTCTTGAAGCTGATGGCTTTCTGGCCCGTGTCATCCAGCACGAGCTTGACCATCTCAACGGCATTTTATTCTTTGACCACCTCTCTGAAAAAAAACGCGAACTTCTGCTTGAGGCTTACCAAAAAGTTCGCCCCTCAAAATGAAGATATTGTTTGCTTCATCGAGTTCCATCGCCTTGCCTACCTTAACGACACTGTACGAACACGCCTTTCTTAGAGCCGTTCTGACGGCCCCCCCTGCTCCCTCGGGAAGGGGGCAGGTTTTGACGCCCAATCCTGTTGATGATCTGGCCAGTCGGCTGGGGGTTATGGTGCTTCGACCCGAACGCTTGGGCTCGGAAGCTAGATCGATGGTTTCCCCCTTGGGTTGTGACCTTTTGGTGAGCTTTTCCTATGGCCGAATTTTTGGCCCCAAGTTTCTTTCTTTGTTTCATCTTGGTGGGGTTAACCTACACCCCAGCCTTCTTCCACGCCACCGTGGGCCTGCTCCCCTGGTGAGTACTATCCTTTCCGGCGATCAACGAACAGGTCTCACCTTACAAACCCTTGCCCTAGAGGTAGATTCCGGTGACATCCTCCTTCAAGTTGAATGGGAGCTAAGTCCTAACGACACCACCCTAAGCTTGTCCGAGCGCACCGCCTGGGAGGCGCCCGCCCTCCTCCTTCGAGCCTTGAAAAATTGGGAGGAAGTTTGGAGTCAGCGAAGACCTCAAGATCACCAACAAGCCACCTACTCACGACTATTACAAAAGTCAGATGGCTTAATCGACTGGAACAACGAGGCCTTGAAGCTTGATCGGCAAATCCGCGCCTGTGTTCCTTGGCCAGGCTCCTTCACCTTTGTTGGGGAACGTCGTCTATTGATTTGGGAGGCTCAGTTGGACGATTCAGCTCCCACCATGGGGGAATGTGGCCAAGTCTTGGCTCTAGACAAGATGGGCGGAATTCGAGTACAAACAGGGAAGGGTCATCTTTTACTTCGAACCCTTCAGTGGGAGGGGAAAAGCCGGCTTGATTTCAGAAATTTCTGGAACGGTAATCAAGTTATTCAAGGGAAGGTACTAGGAAAATCATGAATCCATTTGTCCAATTTTTTGTTGATCTTTGGCAGCGAATTGCCATCACCAAAGAGGATGATGAGCGCACCGTTTATTTCAAGCGTTCTGTTTATGCCATCGTTGGAATGATGGTGGTCAGTACCATCACAGCTTTCAGTGTGTTTTTCATTTTTTTGGAAGGCGAGGAAGATGTCTTTGTTCCTAACCTTATTGGTGTTGAATTAAACCAGGCCCTCCGAGCCTTGAATGAAAAAAACCTTTACCCCGTTTACCGAGAAGACCTCAACCGACGCGATAAGGAAAGTTGGGGGCGTGTGGTTGCCCAGGATCCTCCGGCAGGTCAAGTGGTGAAGGCGGGTCGGCGCATTGTTTTCACCGTTGGACGCCCCCCCATCGCCGACCGTATGCCCGACTTTCGCGGAAAACCTCTCAGCCAAGTTCGTGAAGAAATTTTTAACTTTAACCAAAAATTCATTCAAAGCGGGGGAAGCCTCTCCCTTACCCTCCGTGAACCACTGACCTACCTAAGGAACAACGCCCCACGACTGACCGTTCTTCAACAATCTCCTGCTCCCGGCGCAGACTTGTTTGAACCAACACAAATCACCCTGGTAGTGAGCGATGGTCCCAGCGGCCTTGTCATCAAGGTTCCAAACCTGGTTGGGAAAAATTTCCAGGACGCCATGGCACAATTAGAGCAACTTGAGGCAGCTTACTTTTTCACTGTTAACCCTGCGGCGGCTGGTCAAACCCCTGGCAATGTGGTTGCTCAGTCCCCCCAACCCAACACCGAAATTAGTTCAAACAGCCTGGTTGAACTCGTAATGGCGCGCCCCACCCGCCTGCCCTCCAACCAGTTCTTTGGGGTGGTTGAACTCTCCCTGCGAGCTGAGGCAATTCCAATTCGATTAACTCTTCTGGCACGTTCCCCGAATGGAGAGATCAAGGTCATCGCTCAAATGAACCATCCCGGTGGCCAGGTCCGTATTCCTTACATCACCGAACGAGGTACCGAACTCGTTTTGCAACGGTTTTCGGAAACCATTTGGACACGCACGATCATCTCCGAATAATCTGGGTAGACAGTTGTCCCTCAACGATGGATCTGGCACGTGAGGGGGCACTTCGGGGTGACCCGAATTTCACCGTCTATGGGACAGACCATCAAACCCAAGGTCGTGGCCGCTTCGTTGATCGAAAATGGATCACGCCCCCTTCGAGCGCCCTCACCTTCACCGTGCTGCTTCGCCCACCGTTTCCAGAATTTCCCCTGAGTTTGCGTGCGGCTCTGGCGGTGGCTGATTGGATAAATTTTTTAGGTGTTCGCCCTCAGATTAAGTGGCCCAACGATGTACTAATTCAAGGGGAAAAAATTTGCGGTATCCTAGTGGAATCAACGGCTCATTTTGCCTTGGTGGGAATAGGAATAAACATTACCCAAGCCCCCCCTGCAACCGAAGTGCGCACCCCCGCCACGTTTTTGGCAAAACACACTCCCATCCATTCGACGCCGCGTTACTTGTTAGAACAACTGTTGCCCCACCTAAAAAATGTGTTTGAGGAAGTCAGCCCTCATCAACGAATTTTGGAAATGTTATATTTAAGAGGTAAGACGGTTTTAATCAACGTATCCCCATCAAGAGAATGGCAAACCTGCCTTCTAAACGGAATCGACCCGCAAGGTCATCTCCTGGTGGAATTGGAGGGGCAAACTACGACGCTTGTAAATGCGGAGCTTCGAACACCAACTTAACTCGAGCCCCCCGTTCAGGCTTATTTTCAAATTCCAAGTGGGCGCCCGAGGGTTCCAATAACTCAGCCATCAACTTGATCCCTAGTCCGCTTTTAGAAAACGTTTCTGGGTTTGCTATTTCCCCATCCTGTATTGGAAGCCTCTCGAACCCAGGCCCCTGATCGTCCACCAAGGCAACCCAACTCCCGTTGTACCGTTCAACATCAACGTAGATGGTACTTTTGGGGGGACTATTCTTAATCGCATTGTGGATCAGGTTACGCATCACAATTTCAAAGAGCATGGGATCCCACTTGAGCTTATTTGCCTTATCATGAATTTCCAATGAAATTGCCTTCTGCAGAAGTAGGTCGTTCCAAAGGGTTTTGATTTTATTGAGAATTTCCAACGGCAAAAATTCACTGATCTCCACCGACATCCGCCCCATCCGGCTCTTGGCCCAGAACACCAAACTTTCAAGAAGTTTGTAATCTTTTTCGAGACTTAGGTAAAGGGTTTCTAGGTCACTGTGTTTTTGCTCATCGCTAAGGCTCTTC
>Ga0308417_1002577_pt1 | contig 11941 bp, 9 predicted proteins | sample HotsprSampleOS65_FD_203528 | JGI IMG/M metagenome (GOLD analysis project Ga0308417, IMG submission 203528) | Hot spring phototrophic mat microbial communities from Octopus Spring, Yellowstone National Park, Wyoming, United States - 20090730_OS65 ... | reverse complement strand
ATGCGGGCGATCCGGGACCTGATCGCCGATCCGGAGCTGAGGGCCCGGCGCGAGCGGTTGGGGCTCGACTGGGCCGGTCGCTTCAGTTGGGACAGGACGGCTGAGAAGACCTTCGAAGTGTACTGGGCTGTTGCGACGGCGCGGGCGCGGAACCGGGCGGTCAAGGTGCCGAGCGTCGTACACTCGTGATCATGGGTCAGTTCGCCGCTGCTGTGCTGCTGGCTCTGGCGGCCGGCAGCGCCCCGCAAACGGTTCCCTTTGCCGAGGATGAGGTCCTGAATTACAGCGTGAACTGGCCGAGCGGGCTCAGCCTGGGCGAGTGCGAGATGTCGGCGAAGATGACGCGCGACGCGCAAGGGGCAGCGGTTCAGTGGCGTTTTGAGTTTCGTCTGGACGCGGCAGTGCCCGGTTATGCGGTACGGGATCATTTCGTATCGATTGCGACGCCCGCGCTGTGTTCGCTGCGGCTGGAAAAGTCTGCGATGCACGGCCGGAGGACAGCAAAGGAGACGACCGTTTTTGACATCGGGGCGGGGATCGCGCACCGCGAGACAGCCGGAGGCGGCAAATCGGAGATCCCGATCGGACAGTGCCCGCGCGACGCGCTGACCTTTCTTTACTTTCTGCGGGCGGAGTTAAGCCAGGGTCGGCTGCCGCCGCCGCAGAAAGTCTTCCTCGGCGCCGAGTATGAGATTCGCCTGCGTTACTTAGGCACCAAGCAAGTTCGGCTTGACGACACGATTCAGACGGCGGATCAGATATCGGCGCAGGTGAAAGGCCCGGTTGCCGAGCACACGTTCGAGCTTCTGATCGGGCAAGAGGAGGCGCGGCGGCCGCTGCGCATCATGGTCCCGCTCGAGCTGGGGAGTTTCAGCATGGACCTTTTGCCGTGACCGATGCGGTTGGCGCTGTTTTCGCCTTTTCCACCGGCAAGAAGCGGGATCGCCGATTACACGGCGGCATTGCTGGAGCCGCTGAGCCGGCGGGCCGAGGTGGAAGTGTTTGCCGATTCGGCGGCGGGCTTTGTGTCCTCCCGTTTTGACGCGTTGCTTTACCAGGTCGGCAACAACATCCACCACGCGCTAGCGTACGAAATGGCACTCGAGCATCCCGGCGTGGTGGTGCTGCATGAGGCCAACTTGCACCACTTGGTAGCGGAGATGACGATCGGCCGCAACGACTGGGACGGCTATCTTGAGGCGGTCGCCTATGAGGGTGGTGAGGCGGCTCTCGCACACGCTCAACGCGTCCGCGCGCTGGAGACGGGGCCCGATTACGAGGGCCTGCCGATGCTGCGGCGGATCTTGGAACGGGCGAAGGCGGTGATTGTTCACAGCCGGTTCGTCGAGGAGAAAGTGCGAGCGGCGGGGTTCAAGGGACCGATAGGGCGAATTCCCCACGGCGCATGGCTTACTGACGGGGATCGCGCGGGGTACCGGCAACGGCTCGGCTTGGCCGAGGACGTACCGTTGCTCGGGATTTTCGGATTTCTGAAACCGTATAAACGAATCGCGGAATCGCTTCGAGCATTCCGGCGACTCCTGCGATTGGAACCGCAGGCGAAGCTGATTCTCGTCGGGGAGCCTCATCCGGAGCTGTTTCTGAACGAGCTGATCGAATCGCTTGAGCTCGAGTGGGCGGTGCGGAGGTTCGGATTCGCTCCAGAGGAGGACTTCGTGGGGCTTCTGGCCGCCTGCGACATTGTATTGAACCTGCGCTTTCCGACGGTCGGTGAGACATCGGGCACGCTCCAGCGGGCGCTGGGTCTGGGCAAGGCGGTCATCGTCTCCGACGTTGGGGCGTTCCGGGAATTGCCGGACGATGTGTGTTTGAAGGTCGGAGTCGGCCCATACGAGGAAGACGAGCTGTTCGAGTATTTGAATCTTTTGGTTTCCCGGCCGGAGATCCGCAGAGAGCTGGGTCGGAGGGCACGGCGGTGGGTCGAGCAAGAGTGTTCCTGGGACCGCGTCGCCGACTTGTACGTTGGGTTCCTCGAAGCCGTAGTGCGTGGGGAGCCATGGCGTGCTCCCGAGACCGCAGGAGAGCAAAAGGGGCCGCCGATTGAGGAGCCTTCCAAGCGGATCCGACGGGAAGACGTAGTAAGCTGGACGGGCCAAAACGAGTATGTCCAAAAGCACTTGGACCGGCTGGAGATGACACTAACTTTTACGCCGCCCGGCGGACCCGGGGATCGCATCCTCGAGATGGGGACGTACATGCAAATCACGCCCGCACTCCAGACTCGGCTTGGCTACGGGGAAGTGTGTGGCTGCTATTACGGGCCCGCAGGCCGGAGCGAAATCAAGGAGGCGGTCTCGGCGGAGGGCGAACGCTTTGCCTGCCGCATCGATCTTTTCGATGCGGAACGCGATCCGTTTCCTTACCCGGATGGGTATTTCGCTACCGTTTTGTGTTGCGAGCTGATCGAGCACCTGGCCGAAGATCCGATGCACATGATGGCGGAGATCAACCGGGTGCTGCGAACGGGCGGGCACCTGGTGCTGACGACTCCGAACGTAACTTCCCTGCGGGCGATAGCGGCCATCTTACAGGGTTACCATCCGGGCTTTTACCCTGCCTATCTGAAGCCTGAGGCGCGTATGGAGCGAGAGGCGCGGCACCATCGGGAGTATGCACCCCGCGAAGTGGCCAGGTTGTTGGTGGACTCCGGGTTCGAAATCGTTCGATTGGAGACTGGGCCCTACCGCGAGGCGCCGCGTCCTGAGCTCGTTTGGGTAGAGCACTTGCTGGAGCGCTACGGGCTGCCGAAACAGTGGCGTGGTGATGCCATCTACGCCGTGGCCCGAAAGATCGGTCCGGTGGTGAAGCGCTATCCGGAGTGGCTGTACAGCTAAATGGGCGCTCGGTATTTAGAGCCGCGAGGGAAGCTGGAGTCCGCCGGCCGGCACCTGTCGGTTCGCTTCCTGCTCGAAAATGCCTCCGAACGCCCTTGGCCGGCGGAGGCCGGTTTGTGCCTCGGCTGGCAGCTTTTCGATGCGGAGACGGGGCTGTTCCTGGCGGAGGGGCGGTGGAAGCGGCTCGAGAAAGAGCTTGAGGCCGGCGCCCGGGCCGAAGAGCAAATTGAGATCGAGTTGCCGCAGGAGTCCGGCCGGTACCACGTCTACGTGTCGCTGCTCGATCCTCAAACAGGTTGGTTCTACCAACGGGGATGGCCGTTGCTGCTGGTGGAGGCGGAGGTCGAGGCAGGCCGGGGGCAGGTGAATGGAATCCGGATGACGACTCTTCGCCGACTGGTCTGGACACGGAGGCTGCGCTCGCTCGATAAGGCGATTGCGGGCCCTTCCCTGGCGATCTGGGGCAACCGGGGATTGATCCGTTCGATGGTGTGGCGGGACTTGGCGGCGCGCTACCGGGGCTCGATCGGTGACGTGGCCTGGTCGGTTTTAAGTCCCGTGCTGTTGATGGCTACCTACTATTTCGTCTTTGGCGTTGTGCTGCGGGCGCGGTTCGAGGGCGACCCGAGCCGGTCCGGCTTCGCCCTGTACTTTCTTGCTGGCATGCTGCCGTGGCTGGCGTTTGCCGAAGCCGCAGGGCGCGCACCATCCGTTGTGCTCGAATACAGGAACTTCGTAAAGAAGCTGGTCTTTCCGGTGGAGATCCTCCCGGTGAACCTCACCGTAGCGGGGTTGGTAACGCAGGCCCTCGCGCTCGGCTGCTTTTTAATTTTCTTGGCAGCGGTCCGCGGCGCGCTGCCGTGGACGGCGCTTTGGCTTCCCGTGCTCGTCGTTCCGCAGTTCCTGTTCACGCTGGGGCTGGCCTGGTTTCTGGCGGCGCTAGGTGTTTTCGTGCGCGATCTTGGCCAGGTCATGGGCTACCTCCTGACTCTCTGGTTCTTCTTGACGCCGATCTGTTATCCGGAGGCGTCCTTGCCTGCGGCGATTTTGCCGCTGCTTGAGAAGAATCCGCTGTTCATGTTGGTGCGTGGCTTCCGCCGGGTGTTGCTCGAGGGGGCAGCGCCGGATTGGGGAGCGCTGCTTCGCCTCTGGCTGATTGGCGCCGGGGTTTGCCTTTTGGGCCATCTCTGGTTCAGCAAGCTGCGGAAGAGCTTTGCGGATGTGATTTGAGCGGCCGCAATCGGCTGCGGGATTGCCGGTGATAATCAGGAAGGCAAAAGCCGGCGCAAGCGGGGGTAGGCCTGGCGGGCGAAATCCAGCGCCAGCCTGGTGGCTGAGTCAAAGTCGTCGCCGATCACAGGCACGGTGATGCGCACCAGGGCGGTTTCGGTGCGGTTGTGGCGGATGGCGTCCGTAACCAGGTAAAGCTTAGCGGCATATTCACTGGCAATCACACGGTCGCGCGACTGGTACCAATAGAGCACCACATTTTTCGCGTCGCCTTTCCCAATTACGTAACGATTGACGCGGATCGGCTCGGAGCGCCCCGGCAGCTCGATGGCGAGGATGGTGGAATTGAGCGGGTACCACCCGGCGCCGGGAAGGCAGTTCTTCGGCGAGTGGGGATTGACGCCGGTCCGCTGAGATTTAAAGTAGGCAACGAAGAAGAAGAGTGCCGCGGGGGCGCCCGTACTACGGTAAGTCCGCGAGAGGACCTCGTCGGCGCGAAGGACCTGCCGGGTGGCCTCATCCAGCGCGCTTTCTCCGCTCTGAACCCAGTCACCCAGTGTGGCGGGAAACTCGTCGAGAGGCCGATGAGGCGGGACAAATTCCTGACGCGAGAAGCCGTAGACCATCAGAATGTGGAGCAGCAGCACGGCGGAAAGAACCCGCGAGGCCGGTGAGTTCAGGGAAGGAAGGTATCGCTTAACGACGTTTCGTAACACGGTTGTAGACTCCGTTCACGACGAGATGGGTCAGCACGAGGGTGGCGAGCGAGACCAGGAAGACGATCCAGCCCTCGACGCTGTGGAAGAATCCCTGGGCGAGGGCGGTGTCGTATTCGCTGATGATGCCGGTGATGGTAACGCGGCCTGCATTCGCCAGGATCGCGATGGGAACGCTGGCGCCGAGCAGGACCGCACGCATCCATGGCTTGCCGTCGAAGAAGTAGGCGTAGACCAGCGCCAGAAAGGATAGTGACATCAAGGAGCGGATGCCGCTGCACGCCTCGACGACGTTGAGGCGCTGGCTGGCGAGTTCAAGGATATTGCCCTCGCGCAGCACGGGGATTCCCAGGGAAGCCAGGCTGATTTCAGCGAGCTGGCTGGCGAGAATCTGGAGTGGAAAGGCGATCTGGTTGAAGATCACGCGCGGCAGAGGAATCATGAAGGCAAGCAAGAAAAGAGGAAAGGCGAGGATGCGAAGTACGGGCAAGCCGCACAAAAGCAGAATGGCCCCCACGAGCGTGATCAAGAAAGCGCTGCGAGTGAGGAAGAGTTCCGCGCCCAACGTACCGATGAGCATTTGTATGGAGCCGTACACTACCAAGGGCAGTCCCCACCAGTTTGTGCTGGACGACGTGGCCCGGAGGCGTTCCCGGCGGCTCCAGGCGATATAGGCGGCGACGAACGGGACGAAGAGGCCGTGGCCCATATCCGGGTCGGAGAGCCACTGCCGAATCAGCCTGTCGAGTACGGGGGCATAAGCAACCAGCAGGAGCAGGGAGAACCACAGAATCGAGGGCCAGCGAAACGCGCTTGTATCAGTGGGGGTCGGTTGACGCTCCGCTGGAAATCCGCCGTACGCCATAAATCCGAATATTTTCAGTATACGGTGTTTCGGGTGGCACTCCGGGCCGGGCCGGATCGGGCTTGCCCGGAATCTCGTGCGCCAGGCATACCTGAAGCGCAAGGAGGAGCAGAGCAAGCCGAGCGCCGGCACACCTCAGCCTCCCCGCCTGAAACGCTGAAACGAGGGCGACAGGGCTTACCGGCGTTTCCAGGCCATGTTGCGGCGGCCGCGCAGGGCGTAGTAAAGGCCGGGAAGCACCGCAGCGTTAATCATAACGAAATAGAATGGGAGCCGCAGAAGGCGTGGTGTGTTGGACAGAAGCGCCGCGACGAGCGCAGCAAAGTAAAAAGCAAGCTGAGCGATCAGCGTGACCTGGTAAACAGGCTGCGAGGACAGAAGGACGCTACTTGCGAACAATGATAGGAGAGCGAAGGGGACCAACAAGCGTGCCATCTTGTGAGAGAGGAAAAAGAAAACAGGGAGGAGCCGAGGTGGCCAGATGAGAGCGGGCAGTTCGCGGAGCTGCTGAAAATTACCGGCCATGACGCGGATGCGACGACTGAAGCCCTGCATCTCGTGCGCCTCTTCCCAGGCTACGGCGCGAGTCTCATAGCAGACACGATAGCCCCGCCGCAGGATGCGGACCGGGATGACGTAATCGTCGTTAATCACGGAGGGTTCCGGGTAGGGATAAAGCTCTTTGCGAATGGCGTAGAGTGCGCCGTGCGCCCCGATAATCGAGTCCAAATCCGATTCCAACCTTTTCAGCAAGGTTTCGTATTTCCAATAGAGGTCCTCTTGTTGGCCGAGCTGGGAGGCTCGAGAGTTCCGGATTCGGTAGAGGCCGCTGACGGCGCCAACCCGGGGATCGGCGAAGCAGGCGACGAGTTGGCGCAAGGCGTCAGGCTCCAGCATACTGGCGGCATCGGTGAGGACCACGATCTCGCCGCGCAGGGTCGGCACGGCGTCGTTGAGCGCGGCGGTCTTTCCCCGATTGGCCGGGAAGGCGAGAAGACGCACGCGTCCGGAGGAGGTAAAGCGGGCCACAAGGTCGTTGGTTTGGTCGGTGGAGCCGTCGGAGGCGATGACGATCTCAAGCTTGGAGGCGGGATAGTCGAGCGCGAGCGCATTTCGGATCTTCGCTTCGATGACCTTTTCTTCATTGAAGGCGGGTATGAGGATAGAGACTGAGGGTTCGAGGGGGGCGCGCTGGATCGGACGGCGAAACAGCGCTGAGAGGAGGAAGAGCAGCGCGGGATAGCCGGCATAGGTGTAGGCGACCAGGCCCGCTGAAAGCCAGAAAATGCTCTCGGCGACCATGGCTCAGACCCGGCGATTCTGCTCGAGGATCTCTTCGAAACGGCCAGCCACTTTAGGCCAGGCGTAACGCTCGGCGATCCAGGCCCAGGCGGCTTGGGAAAGCCCGGCGCGTTGGGCGGGGCTCTGGAGAAGCTCGAGGCAGGCATTGGCAAAATCGGCGGGGGTATCGGCGAGGAGAAAGTGCTCCGGGCTGCGAATGTCAAGTCCCTCGGCGCCGACACGGGTGGAGACCACAGGGACCCTGGCGGCCATCGCCTCGTAAATTTTCAGGCGGGTGCCTCCCCCGATACGCAAGGGTACGATGGAGACGGCCGAATCCCAGAGGAAAGGGCGGATGTCTTGCACAGTTCCAGTGATGCGGATGAGCGGATCCTGCCGTGCGAGGGCGCGAATTTCGGGCGTCGGATTACGGCCGGCGACGGTGAGGGTGCAGTTCGGACGGAGGCGGCGAATGAGTGGCAGAATTTCGCGGACAAAGAAAAGGACGGCGTCGATGTTAGGTAACCAGTCCATGGCGCCGACGAAGATCAAGTCGACCGAGGGAGCGGCGGCGTTCGGCGGGGCGAAAAAGTCAACATCTACGCCGGTCGGCACGACCGAGATGCGGGAGACGCCGAAGCGGGACCGCATCAAGCGGGCGTCGACGTCGGAGACGGCGATGATATGCGCCACTTGACGGCAGATCCGGCGCTCTAAGGCCTCCATTCGCTGGGCCTGAAGGCGGAAGTAAAACCTGCGCAGAGGATCCCGGGCCTCGCTTTGGTGCCTCTCCCAAATGAGGGTTTCCACATTGTGCTGAAAGAGGATACATCCGGCCAAGTCAGTCAGGTTCACCGAGGGAACCAAGAAGTCGCAGACGACGAGGTCGAACTGCCGGCTGTTGCGCAGCGACGCGATGAGGCGCCGCATCTTGCCAGAGCGGTAGCGCGAGACGGCCAGCGGGAGCGGCGAGAAAAAGCTCGCGGCAACCTGAAGGGCAAAGCGGACCGAGCGTTTATCAAGCAACCGGATGGGCACCGGGTAGGCGCGGGTACAGTATTCATGGCAACAGGAGAGCGCCTCGGCTTGGTCAGGATAGAGAAACGCGGCGTAGTGTATCTCGTGGCGGGCGTGAAGGCGCTTCAAAATTTCCAGGGTTCGGATGCGGCCGCCGGCGACCGGCGGATGCAGGAAGTCTGATTTTACCCAGAGGATTCTCATCGGATCTTGGACGCGGCGGGAGCGCAGGTTCGGCCGAGATCCAAGGGAGGCGAAAGGGTTCGCGTGAGGAAGATTGCGGCCCACAGTTGAAGGTTGAGCAGGCGCCAGATGCGCTCGGAGGCGTCTTCGCGGCCTTGTCGGTGGCGAGTCAGGAGAAGCTCGAGCTCGCGTCGATTGACGTAAGCCGCCAGCCAGCCGTCGGCGTCGAGCAAGAGATCGTAGACGGCGCCGGAGGCCGGTTCACGCAGCCAGGCACGCCAAGGGGTTGGGAAGCCCATTTTGGTGCGGTAGAGGATCTTGTGTGGCAGTAGATCCTCGGCAACCTTTTTGAGGATATATTTTCCGGTGCGACCACGCAGCTTCAGGCGGTCGGGGACGCGGGCGGCGAATTCGACAAAGTGATGGTCCAGCAGCGGCACGCGACTCTCGATTGAGGAGGCCATGCTCATCTGATCTTGCTTCATCAGAAGTTCAACGAGATAGGTCTTCTGATCGGCGTAGAGCATGCGCGCCAGGAGGGAACGCTGAGGCTCCCTGTTCCAATAGTTGAGGAAGTGGCGGTAGGCTTGGCTTGGTGGAACTTCCAGGCGCGCGCAAATGGTCTGCTGCTCCTCGGGCGAGAAAGCGGAGTAGAAATTATCCAAATAAAGGGATTCAAGGGTGCCGTCGCGGCCAAGGAAGGTGTGTCCCAGCTTCCGGCGGAGATCGGCCGGAATCAACCTCGAAGCGGCGATCAAAGAGCGCAGCCTGCGACGGAGGACAGCGGGCAGAACCTTATAACGCCGTTCCCATCGGGAGTTCCACATATGAAGGCGGTAACGGCTGTAGCCGGCGAAGAGTTCATCGCCGCCCTCGCCGGTAAGCACAACCTTGACGTGCTCTGCAGCTAGACGGGACACGGCGTACAGGGAAACGCTCGAAGGCCAGGCGAGGGGCTCGTCTTCGTGCCAGATCAGCAAGGGAAGCAATTCGAAGAACTCCTTGCGGGTGAGAAGCACCTCGCGGTGCTCACTTCGCAGGTGTTTGGCGACGAACCGGGCATAATCGAGCTCGCTGTACGGCTGCTCGGCATAACCTACGGAAAAGGTCTGGATCCGCCCGGTGAGGAAGCGGGTCATGAGGGCGGCGATGGTGGAGGAATCGACGCCCCCGCTCAGGAAGACGCCCAAGGGCACGTCGCTCATCAGGCGGGTTTGGACGGCATCTTCCAAACGGGTGCGGCACTCTCGGATCCAGGTGGCGTCATCCCGGTCCTCGACCGCTTCGTGGCGGGGGACGTCCCAGTAGCACCGGACCTCCAAGGCGTAGCGCTCACCTTCCGGGCGTAGTAGCAGGAAGTGGCCCGGCAGCAGCTTGCGAATGCCCGCGAACAGCGTCTCCTCGCCGCTGGTGTATCCGAAGGCGAGGTATTCCGGCAAGAGCGATTCGTTGAACCGAGTGGGGATGTCGGGATGAGCGAGCAGGGCTTTGATTTCGGAGGCGAAGGCAAACAGGCGGCCGTCCCAGAAGTAGTAGAACGGTTTCTTGCCGAGGCGGTCTCGGGCGCAGAAGAGAGTTCGGTTTGAAGCATCCCAGAGAGCGAAGGCAAACATGCCGCGGAGGTGTCGGACACAGTCCGGGCCGAAGGTCTCGAAGCTGTGAAGGATAACCTCGGTGTCGGATCGGGTCCGAAACCTGTGGCCGGCGTGTTCCAGTGGTGCGCGGAGGTCACGGTGGTTAAAGATCTCGCCGTTGTAGATGAGCCAGACGGAGCCGTCCTCGTTAGCCATCGGCTGGTGGCCGCCGGCGAGGTCAATGATGCCCAAACGGCGATGACCAAGTGCGATGGTGGCGTCCTCAAAGAAGCCGAAGTCGTCAGGTCCCCGGTGACGAAGAAGATCGGTCATCCGGGCCAGGGTTGCCGGTGCAGGCGCGGAGTCAGTCTTGAGGAAGCCTGCGATGCCGCACATGGTCAGGAATTGATGAGGCGGCGAGGCCAGAAAGCCGGGGCAGGCCTCAAAGCCGGGGTCACGGCGGAGTGCGATGCCGGAAGCGGCGACACAGCTTGCAGCAAAGGGACGGCGGTTCGCGCGACGGCCTCAGCGAAAGCGGCGTAGGCGGGAAGCAGCATCGTGTATGCGTAGCTGCCGAACAGCCCAATGAAGGCATAGATCGATACGGCGAAGTAGATAGCGCTCGCCATGGTGGATACAGGCAGAAGAGATGGGGAACGGGATGCCATGCGGCGGACGGCGGACATCGATCGAAAGCAGTAGCCGAGAAGAGCGAGGAAGAGCGCCAGAGCCGGCAGGCCGCACTCGCTCGAGACTTGCAGGTAAGTATTGTGCGTCTCGCGCCAAAGAGCGAATTCCCCGCGGGAGGCGGCCATGCCGGCTGCGGCGGGCGCGAACTGACCTGGACCGACCCCGAGTAGGGGATTGCGGAGGGTAAGTTCCAAAGCGTCGAGAGCGAGTTTGCGCCGGGCCCAGTAGGAAGCGGTTGCGGCACCGAGATCAGGGTTCTCAAGGAGCTGCTCGGACTCGGCTTGCCCAAAGGTGGTGAGACGTTGCCAGGTGGCGCGTGGGACGAAGGGAACGATCAGAGGGGCGGTGAACAGGACGATCATCATGAGCTTGATCTTGTTGGCAAGCGAGAGCTTCCAGAACATAACGGCGGCCATGGCGAGCATCGTGACGAGGCCGGCTCGTGAACCCGAGCGAAGGGCGAGAACCAGGATGCCGGCGACGCTTGCCAAAGCAAGCAATTTCAACGTCAGGCGGGCCTGATCGAAAAAGACGTAAATACAAAAAGGCGTTCCGAGGAGAAGGAATGCGGCAAAATCGTTTGGATTTCCGAGGGTTCCCCAGGCCAAGGAGAGTCGTTCGCCGCCGCCGAATAGGAAGCTGAGGAGCATAATCAGCGCTGCCGCGGCCGCCATCGCATACATCGCCTTGCGGCACTGCGCGAAGCTGTTGATGGCTCCCGCGATGACCAGAAAGACGAGCAGGGAGATGACCCAGCGCTCCGTGAGCAGGGCGAAACTACCGCCCTTCCAGACGCTGAACGGCAGCGAGACGCAAAGCCAGAAGGTAAACGCCAACAAAAGGACCCCGGGGCGGGAGAGCATTGCGCGAAAGACGCCGCCGCTCAGGAAGGCGGCGGCGAAGCAAATTGCCAGAGGAGCCCGGACGGCGTAAGGGATGGGAATGAACTCGTTGACGCGGCTGAACGAGACAGGCAGGAAGATGATCAGGGTTGCGAAGGCGATCTTCTGGAACAGGCTCGGAGGCGGGGCCGGGGTGAGCCGGTAGGGCAGACTGCCTGGGGAGGGGCCCTGCTGAGTGATGTCTGCTGGTTTCAAGGTTTGAGCTTCCACTTGCGGCCGGCTCGCCTCGCTAACGGACCAATTTGCCGTCCCCCCTTTTATGAGCGTACGGCAAAGGCGGGTCTAGCGTCAACGCGGAGCTGGCAGCCGCCTGCGCTCCGGGCGGATAGGGTGGGGGAGAAGAGAGTCCTTGCAGGCCTATTTTTGTGTGAATTGCAGCATTCACCGAGAAAATCTCGTTTGTTTTGTTGTCATTAGCTCGGTATTGTTACTTGCGTTGCGATACACTGGGGAGTAAAGGGGCTTCTTCCCTGGTAACAATAAAAGCAACACTCAAGGAAACAATATCGTCATGTTGGCAACCGGATTGTGGCGGGGAACCGTCCTGGCCCTCACCGCGGCCGGGGTCGTGGTCGCCCAGACGCGGATCGACCTGCGCACGCAGGGCAGAAACGTCGACTTTGCCGAT
>Ga0308417_1002571_pt1 | contig 11952 bp, 10 predicted proteins | sample HotsprSampleOS65_FD_203528 | JGI IMG/M metagenome (GOLD analysis project Ga0308417, IMG submission 203528) | Hot spring phototrophic mat microbial communities from Octopus Spring, Yellowstone National Park, Wyoming, United States - 20090730_OS65 ... | reverse complement strand
TTTGCGCTCTCTTTTGGCAGACCCATCAAAAACACATTTGGCTTATTGAATGATGTGGTCACCATAAAGAACATGAGCAAAAGAAGCGCGATGTCAACCATCGGTGCAAGGTCAACGTGGGAACTCTCATCGCTTTTCTCATTGTATTTCTTGATTTTTCGTGCTTGCGCGTTTGTTTTTCCTTCGCGCATTTCGTGCTTAACACGATGTCCTCTGTCTTCTGAAGTTTTCATTGGTCTTTAAGCGATTTAGCAATTCTGGTGATAGTTATTTTTCCATCAGCGTTACCATTTGCACTTGCTCGAAGCGAACTTCTTTCATCATCGTCATGACTTTGTAGATGATGTTAAACTTCACCGCCTTATCCGCTTTCAGGACGATGGTTTGCTTTGGGTCAGCGGCTCGTGCAAGGAGCAGAACTTCTTTCAGGTCAGCCATGACTTTGTTCATTTCAGCGGGGTCGTTGGGATTCTCCATTTTTCCAACTTCCACGCCTTCTGTGCTTCGTGCGGCGGCTTCGCCGTATTTGTTTGAGAGTGCGGCGATGCGTGTATTTACTTCATCCATATAAACACGAATTCGGTTTTCCTTCGTGCTGTCCCCCACAGTAACAATGATATACTGTTTAACAGGCTCTAAAAGAGAGGAGGAAGATTTTGGTGTTTCAACCTTCAAGGCTTCTTGGGGCGAAAAGGTCGTGGTCATCATAAAGAAGGTCAAAAGTAAGAAGGCGATGTCGACCATTGGCGCAAGGTCAATGGCATCTTCTCCTCCGTGCATAAAGAATCCGAAAAAGTTCATATGTCTTTGGCGTTTTGAATATGGAATTTAAGGAGACGGGGAAGGTTTTGACTTCCCCTTTGTCTAATGCCGGCTTATTGAGCCCGTTCACGCTCAGAAATCAGGTTTCTGCGAGAAATCGTGAGCGTTTGAATCACTTCGAACGCCGCTTCATCGATGAAGTATGTGAAGTTATCAATTTCCGCTTTGAAGTAGTTATACATGGTTGTTCCCAAGATAGCGGTGAAGAGTCCGCCCGCCGTGTTGTAAAGGGCTTCGGAGATTGCTCCTGAAAGGGCGGTCGGGTCAGGTGTTCCGCCTGCGCTGGAAATTGCGGCGAATGCACGAATCATACCTACGGTTGTTCCCAAAAGCCCGATGAGTGTTGCAATCGTTGCAATGGTTTTAATCGGGGTGAGGTTGGTTTCGAACTGAGCGGATTCAAAGTTTGCCGCTTCGTCAATGGCTTTTTGCACTTCTTGGATTTTAGCGTTGAAGCGAGGCTCAACTTCATCAAGCGAGCGATAGCGTTCAAGTCCGCTGGCGATTGATGAGGCAACTGCGCTTCCGTGCTTTTCACACTCTTGCAGTGCTTCGTTAATAGCACCTTTTTCCAAGTGTTTTTTCACTTCTTGCATCAACTTCTCAAACTTCCCTTTGCCGCGTGCTTTGTTGTAGGAAATCACGCGTTCTGCAACCACTACAATCAGAACCATCATAGAAGCCATCAGAGACCCGACGATAGGACCGCCTTCATAAAAGTTGTGCAATAGTGTTCCTTTGGGTGCAGGTCCGAACACAAAGAAGTAAATTACATATGAAAAAACGGTCGATACAATAATGACTACCCACAGAAAAAGCTTGTTGTTCCCTTTCATTGTGATGCCTCCGATTGAGTTAAGTTGTTTTGTAAGTTTAAGATTGTGATTGTGAATAAACTTTGTTGACTTCGTTGATTTGACACCCTTTTGCCACTCTTTTTGTGTGCTGCGAATATACACTTTTTTACGGCACTTGCATGTTTTTTTGTTCTCTTGTGTTTGAAAATTTCAGGTAGTCTGTGCCGATGAAAAAGGCTTTTCTAAAATCCTGAATGTTCGAGTCGAATTCTTTTTGGAGCAGGTCGGCGCGTGTAATCGGTGCTTTTGTGTCGCCGGTTGATTCCAAGTCAATTTGGCTTAAATAAAACTCTAACTGTCCAATTTTTCGCTTGACGGCATTTCTGAACGAGCCGACGATGCGTTCGTAGTTTGCAATCTGTGTTCGGCTCTTCTGAATTTCGTTATACATCAAACTGGTCAGGGCGTATTGTGCCGATGTTCCTGATCGTTCAATAATGCGTGTCCCAAAAAATTCTCGTTGAGCCAAGATAGTTTCAACAGTGTTGGCTTGGTTTTTCTGAAGGTTCGCATTATCGGCGTAAAATGCATTGAGCAGTTTTTTGCGAGCATCGTTTCCTGTGACGGCGGTTTGCATAGCTTTTGCTTGTCGGTCTGAACGTAAAAATTCTTCACGGGCGACTTTTTTGTAGAACTCAATGTCGCGTTGATAATCGGCTTTTTCTCCTGCAATCAAGGTTGGCGCGTGTTTTGCGAAAAGGTGTTGCTCTTCGGAAAGCGTTTGGACGCTCATTTTAAGCAATTTGTCGACGGCTTGTTGTGTTTTTTCAGCGGCGGATACAAGGTTTTTGAGCGTTGCTGGGGTTGATGCCTGAACTTGCTTAATTTCTTCAAATCGATTTCGCAAGAGTGCTTTTCTCTCATCAGGCAGAAGGGACTTTTGCCCTTTTGCAATCGCGGCTCTATCTAAGACCAAGAGTTTCAATACACTTTCTTGAAGCACGCTCAATCTTGCGGCAAGTTGAACTTCGGTTGGGTTGTTTGAGGTGGTGACGATGGCTTCTGTCAGCGTCTTTTGTTGCCTCAAGATGCTCTTTTGCTCTAAGAATTTATCTGCGAAGTCAAACGCCATCATTCCGTTGTAGACGAAGTCATATTCTTTCATAATCATATCCGCATCGGTCGGGTCTTTGATGTGTTTCATGTAGCCAGCAAGAAACATCGTCTCGTAGAGATTGTCAGAGTTACGGAAGGTTCGTGCGTATTGGTCAATGTCTTTTTCAACTTCGAGTTTTCGGTTTTGTCGGAACTTTGCCCAAAGCGTTCCTACACGGGCGATGTCTTTACCAACATATCCCCTATCTACTTTCTCGAACATCTCTTCGGCTTTTGCATATTCGAGTTGAGCAAATTTTTTGTAGAGGTCAAAGCGTGCTTGCGTGGCTTGGCTTTGCAGTCGGGACAGCGATTCTTTCATTCGGCTTATGCGCTCTGACGCGACTCGCCCTTCCTTTTGAATCAACTCGATTTCGTTTTGGATTTTCACCAAATCTTTTTCGGTTTTGCCGAGTTCTACGTCTTTTCTTTGAAGTTCATATGTAAGTCGCTGAAAGTCGCGTTCTGAAATTGCAAGTTCGAGCAGTTCTGACCCCAACTGATTGGCAATCCTTTCGACGATGGTGTCTTGTGCGATAATTTGATCTAAAATTTTTGCGAGTTGTCTATCATAGACCGTTGCTTGCTTAGAGCGCACGTAGCGTTTGAATTCGGCTTGCAAGGTTGAGTCAGCGCGTTGTCGCTTTTCGGCATCGTCGCTCAAAATTTTTCTCGCTTCTTGCATCAAGCGGTTTGCTTTGGTGTAGGCGATGTTTCCAAGTTGGAGATAGGCGGCGTTTTGAATGTAGCTTTGCTTTTCAAACAGTCCTTGACTTCGTGTCACGATTTTTCCAAAAGCATCTGCGCTTTGGTCAAAGTTTTGCATTTCAAGATATGCAAGCCCTTTGACATAGTCGGCTTCACTGCGCATTGGAGAATCTTCGGGAACTTCTCTTGCCCAGCCGACCGCACTTTCGTATTGCTTGTTGCGATACTCCATTGTTGCCGCCAAGACACGAATCTTGTCGATGTACTCGTTGTTTTTTTTGAGGTAGGGTTTGAAGCGTTCCAAGTCGGTTTGAAACTGTTTCGCATCGTTGTAGGCGTAGCTCATAAAAAGGATGCGATACATGGCTTGGGCTCTGTAAGGCGCGCTTTTAGCAACCTTCAAATTTGCCAGTTTTGGATTTTTCTGTCTCTCGGCAAGCACTTGTGCATATTTGTTGCGAAGTTTTGCAAGGTCTCTATCTATTTGCGCAATTTCTTCGTCGATAATTTGCATTTGCTTGTTAATCTGGCGGATGGAATAGCCCGCTTGTTCAGCATTTGTTTGTGCTTTTGCGGCGGTCAGTAAGGATTGGTATTGCCGTTTGATAATGTTCATTGAGTCTTTCTGCGCGCTCAAATCCGCTTCGAGTTTTTTAATTTCACTTTCGGTTTTATCGAAGTAATTCGTTTCCGCGTATTCAGGAGCGGCATATTTTGTATAGAGTTGTTCGTACAAATTCCTTGCTTCATTGTAATAGCCAAGCCCGAAGTTTGCTTCGGCGCGGTAGTAAATTAGGTCTTCAATTTCCCCATATTCCTCTTTATAGGCTTCATAAAGGTCGTTGAGGTAAAGCAACGCCGTTCCATAGTCTTTGCGATTATACACGTTCATTGCGGAAGACAGTTCGAGGCGGTAGAGGCGTTTCTTGAAGTTTTCATCAAGGATTTGCAACAAAGCCTTGCGCATCGCTTTGTATTCGTTGCAGATGGCGTAAAAGCGAGCGAACTGCACGAACCGTTCATATTCATATTTATCCGCAAAGTTGTAAAAGGACTTGTTGTTTCCTTGGTAACCAAAGTCTTGAACATTGAGGCGAGAGTAGTCGCGCAAGAGAAGCACCAAGCGTTTTTTGCCCTCGAACATGTATCGTTCTAAATCTTCGCGGGTTAGCTCACTTCTGCTGCGAAGTTTATCCAAGAGTTTTTTCGTTTCCGATGCTAATTCCTCAACTGCTTTGACTTCTTCTGCGGCGAGTTTAAGCCGTTCAGCATTGGCTTTTGCGACGGGGTCGCGGTCGAGTTCTTCTTTACTTTTTTTGGGCGTAGCGCGGTCAAGTTGGTCAAATGCTTTCTTGCTGGAATCTAATTGGTTTTGCAGTTGGACATAGACTTTTTCAAGGCTATCGACATCTGCGGTCTGTTTCAGTTTTTTGTTGATATCGATAAGGATTTGGCGTTCTTCTTGCGGGGTGAATTTGTATCGGACAGGAAATCGCTTCGCCTCGTTGGTCATAAGCTCGATGTTGGTTGCAAGCAAATTAAGGTAGCGTTCTTTGCGCAACAAATCGGTGATGTATTGCCTATCCGATAGGAAGAGGCTATCCGTTGGAAGTGCTAAGTTTGAGTAAACATCTTGCGCAAATGCAGAAAGGGGCGCAAGTATCAGCAGCAGCAACAGATGGAATTTTGTGAAATAACGATTTTTCAAGCGTCGTGAGATGGTTTGAACTTGTGAGATACTCTATTAGTAAACGTTATCGTAATCAGCAACTTGCGTTAGAATTCCATCACGAATGCTAAATCTTGACCTTGACTCTTGGCTTATTTGGTTGAGAGCAGTTTTTGAAATCATGCTCTCGCAATATACGGGATTGGCATTCAAAAAAGCAAAAACTCTTTTGCAAATTTCAGTGATGTGCTTCCGCCTCCGATTGAGCGAGGCTTTTCTGATGCTCCAAGAACCGTTCTGCGTCGATTGCCGCCATGCACCCCGTTCCTGCGGCGGTTACGGCTTGCCGATACACGCTGTCTTGAATGTCGCCGCACGCAAACACGCCCGGCACACTTGTTTCAGTGGAACTCTTTTTGGTGATGATGTAGCCATTTTCATCGAGTTCCAACTGCCCTTTGAACAAGGCTGAATTCGGCATGTGACCAATGGCGATGAACACGCCGTCGCAAGCGATTTCGGTGAAGTCTCCCGTCTTTGCGTGCTTAATGCGCACGCCCGTTACCACTTTGCCGTCGCCGATGATGTCGTCGACAATCACATTTGTAACAAACTTAATTTTCGGATTGGCTTTGGCGCGATCGAGCATAATTTTTGATGCACGGAACGTCTCTCGTCGATGCAGAATGGTTACGCTGGTTGCATATTTCGTCAGAAAAATTGCCTCTTCCATCGCGCTGTCACCACCACCAACAACAACGACTTCCCTGCCCTTGTAAAAGAAGCCATCACAGGTTGCGCACGCTGAAACGCCGTAGCCCATGTACTTTTTCTCTGATTCCAAACCAAGCAGTCGTGCCGATGCGCCCGTAGAAATAATCAGCGTTTCCGCCATAACGATTTTCTTTTCGTCAACCGTTACTTTGAACGGTCGTTGCGACAGGTCAACGGCAGTTACACTGCCGTAGAGATACTCCGTTCCGAAGCGTTTGGCTTGCTCGCGCATATCGTCCATTAACTTCGGTCCTAAAATTCCGTGCGGAAAGCCGGGAAAGTTTTCAACTTCGGTTGTAATGGTCAGTTGTCCGCCCGGTTGAATTCCCTCAATAACGAGCGGATTTAGGTTGGCACGAGAGGCGTAAATCGCCGCCGTCAATCCTGCTGGACCAGAGCCGATAATGACCACTTCGTAATGTTTCACTTCTGACATTTTAGGTTTCTTGTTGGAGTTACGGCTGACCTTTGATTGAATGAAGTTAAGAAATGGTTTTCAAAATCAAACACTTTCATTTGATTTGGCACAATAAAGGGTTCAGAGCGTTATGGTGTAAAAGAAATTCAGGAGTAAGGTATGCTCGATTCGGTCAGGCAACTCTCTGACACGGTTGATAAACCGGTGTTGGTAAAGCACATCGATCGTCCAACGGCTTTCTCGGTAACGGATTCCGATTTGCGCACGGTTTTGATTGAACATCGGCTCGCTGACACCCCAGAAAATTTCATTGCTCATGAGCAGTCCGTAACTGTTCCACAGGGGCAAGGTGATTTCGGGTCGGAATCGGAAGCGCAAGGCTGAAATGATTTCAACCGAGAAGTCGTCAGGTGAACGCCATGTCAAGTTTTCGGCGCGAAAGCGCAGGCTCATCGGCATATCGTTTACGCGAAAGTCGTGCCAAAGTTGAACAGCAAGAATATCGAGCAGGCGATTGTTTATCGGTGTAAGAATCGTATAGCCGATGCCGATAGAAGTTGATGGCATCAGCCGATACAAGCCCCAAAGGCTGAAGACCGTTGTTTGAAACTGCGAGGCGTTTTGCGTGAAGCGTGTTTGCACAAAGGTTTGCATTGTGAAGGGCGTTTCACCAACGCGCAAAGTTAGCATTGCCGATGTCCAACTGACTACATCGCGCTCGTCAATCGGCTGTGCGTGTGCGTTCAAAGAAAAGACGATGAGAAAAATTACATTCAGTCCTTTTACGTGTTTGACCATGCGGCTTATTTGAGCTGTTGATGCAAAGTTATCTGAACGGGTGAAAAGTATTGGTCACCTTAGTTACAGTTTCTTTGGTTAGTTTCTTTCGTATATTTGTTTTTCGAATTTGAATTTTCTTTGAAGATGATAGAAAGTATGACGGGTTTCGGAAGCGGCGAGTATGCCGAGTCCGGGATTCGTGCGACGGCGGAAATTCGCTCGGTCAATAGTCGCTTTATTGAAATTTCCGTCAAACTGCCTCGCCAATTCAGCGGCTATGAGTTGGAAGCGCGCGAGTTAATTAGAAAAGCCTTGCAACGCGGGAAAATTTCTGCGGTGGTTCAGTTGGAGCGTGAGAACAAGAGCGACATTCCGATTAGAATTAAACCTGATGTCGTCAAAGCATACATGGCGATGCTCTCTGAACTTAAAGCCATTTCAGGAATTGATGAGCCAATTCGACTTGATCATCTTTTGAAGTTCTCCGAAATTTTTGAAGCCGCCACCGATGAGAGCGACGAATTAGAACGCGAGTGGAAAGTTATCAGCCAAGCTCTTCAAGCGGCGATTGTTTCGCTTCGCGAGATGCGCCGAAAAGAAGGCGAGCAGTTGACGATGGATTTCAAAACGCGCATTGACGCCATCAATCAAGTTCTGAACGAGATTGAAGCCATTTCCCAAGAGTCGCTTTCCGCCACCAAAGAGAAATTGCGCCAAAAAGTGAAAGACCTTTTGGGCGACGAGTCGCTTGCTAAGGAGCGTTTGGAAATGGAAATTGTTTTACTGACGGATAAGATGGACATTACCGAAGAGTGTGTCCGATTCAGAAGCCACAACAAGTTCTTTTTGGAAGCGTTGGATTCGGGCGAGGCGGCAGGACGCAAGCTCAACTTTCTTCTGCAAGAGCAAAGCCGCGAAGCGAACACGATTGCGTCAAAATCACAAAACGCAGAAATTTCACAAAAGAGCGTGTTCATTAAAGAAGAGCTCGAGAAAATTCGCGAGCAAGTTCAAAACATTGAATAAGTCTTGCGCCGTTTCTTTATGAGTGCCAATTCAATTTTTATCGGTGCGCAAGCGACAAGAAGAGACCATGACAGGCAAACTTATCGTCTTTACTGCGCCATCGGGAACGGGCAAATCCACGATTGCCAAAGCGATTTTAGCCGAGATTCCGACGCTTAAATTTTCAGTTTCCGCCACGACACGCGACAAACGCGAGGGCGAAGAACACGGTCGAGAGTATTTCTTTCTCACTCGTGAAGCCTTTGAAGCGGAAATTGCCAAAGGCGGCTTCATTGAATACTCTCAACACTTCGATAACTATTACGGCACGCTTAAATCCGAAGCCGAAAAAGTTTTGAACAATGGCTATCACTTACTTTTGGATTTAGATGTCGACGGCGCGCTGAATGTTAAAAAACATTATGGCAATCGCTCTCTGCTTTTGTTTATTAAGCCGCCAAGCCTTGATGTGCTCAAAGAGCGGCTGATGAAACGCAAAACGGAATCGCCCGAGAAAGTGTTGATGAGGCTTGCACGCGCCGATTACGAACTGTCGCTTGCCGACCAATTCGATGCCGTTGTCGTCAATGATGACTTGCAGAAGGCAATTTCAGAAGTGAAACAGATTATTCAACATTTTCTTAATTCTTAACCTAATTCATTCAAGATATGCCAATTAACCCTGTTGATTTGGACAAGCTCAAACATCAATCGTCAAACCTTTACGAGATTACCGTTGCGATGTCGCGGCGAGCCAAAGAAATCAATGAGCAGTTGCGCTCTGAATTGGAAGAAAAACTCGCGCCGTTCAAGATGAAGTCGCGCAATCCCGCCAATGAAGCCGAAGCCGACCGTGTCTTTCCAGAGCAAGTCAGCATTAGCGTCCGCTATGAAAAAATGCCGAAACCAACGGTTACAGCGATTGAAGAATATTCCGAAAAGAAATATACCTTTGACTACCGCGACACTCGCGAGGGTGGACGCAAATCCAAAACCTAATACTTCGGTATGCTCAAACTTACGGGCATCAGCCAAATTACTTTGCGCGTCAATGACTTGCGCAAGTCGGAGGAGTTCTACACGAAAATTCTTGGCTTCCGGCTCCATCACCGTCTTGGAATCAACATGACTTATCTCGTTGCCGAAGGGGACTCACTCGTGCTTGTCAAAGCCGAAACGCCTGCACAAAGCGACCGCGATTTCCATTTAGACCACTTCGGATTGCGTCTTGCAACCGATGCAGAAGTTGATGCCGCTCATGCGTTTCTCAAAGAAATGCGCGTGCATCTGCTCACGTCGCCTGCTAATCGGCGCGACGGACGAGCCTTCTTTCTGCAAGACCCGGACGGCAATGTGATTGAAATTTATTCATCAACAGGGGAAGTTTTTCCGACTGATGATACGAACCCCGACCAGCCTTCCTCACGGCGGCGTGGTCGGAAAGCCAAACCGGGTTCGGTTAAACCAGAACGCCCCGCGGTTCCAAAGCGGCGGCGCAGTCGCAAATGATTTTTCAACAACATCGCACATTTTACATTTTTCACTTTTCCAATTAACGCTCTTTCAACGATTAGTTATGCCTGCTTATTCAGCACTTGAATCGATTATGCCTGTTGCTATGTCGAACCTGCCGCCGAATCGCACCGTCCGTCCGCCAATGTTTGCGGGCGAACTATATCCTTCTGACGCGCTCACGTTGCAAGCTCAAGTCGACGCGGCAATTTCTCATGCCAATCGCGACCCTGAAAAGCCCTTGATTCCATATGTGCGCACGCTCCTTGTGCCGCACGGACACTACAAGCACGTGTTGCCGATATTAGCGGAAGGCTATCGGCATATTGAATCAGCGCGGTATGAGTTGATTGTGTTTGTCGCGCCCACCGTCGACAAGTTCGACCGCTTGGTCATTTCAGGCTACGGCTACTTCGGCACGCCGCTCGGCAACATTGAACTTAGCGACTATGTGCGCAATGAACTTTGCGATGAAGACGACGACTTTTTCATTTCAGAATTAGGATTGCCCAAAGGCTCCTCGATTGAAGTTCAACTTCCACTTTTGCAACGCACGATAGGCAAACATCACGCGCTTCGCATTGTTCCGCTTCTTATCGGCAACCAAACGATTGACCTTTGCAACGAAGCGGCAACGGCACTTTCTGAAATTTTGACCTCCAAAAGTGCCCTTGTGATTGCCATGAATAATTTTCATCTCTCAACTGAAAACACACCGCTTGTAGAAGAATTCATGGCAGGAATGCGTGAACACGATTACGGCGCGCTGATTCGCATGGCCGTCATGCATGGCGAAAAGTTGGGAACGGGTTTGGGCGCGTGGGCGATTGCCGCTCGCGTTTCTCATTCGCTTGGCGCACGCAATTTTCATTTGCTCACGCAACAGTCCAACGCGGAAACAAAACAGCATTTCATCTCGGCGTGCTACACACATCACTGATGAGGCGTGAGAAGTGAGGAGCAAGAAGTGAGGGCAACTTCACTACTCATTCCTCATTCTTTCAAATGCCTAATCGGTTCGCCAAAAGGGCGAGGTCGCGCTCGACGGTGTTGTCGGTCTGAATCTCGCTAAACGGAATTGCATATTCTTTGCCTGAAAGAACGGCAGGCATTAGTTGCGTTTTTCCTTCTTGGACGAGTTCGGTGAGTTTTCGCGCCATGCGTTGCGCCAGCGTCATGTCCATGTTGTTGGGGCGCGCACCACGCACATCGCGCGAGAAGCCTTCACAAATGATGCGTTGTTTGGTTTCTAATCCAGCGGCTTTGAGTTCTTCATAAAGATATTCTGCGGCGTTGAGCGGGCTTCCCTTTTCTTTACGCTCTTTGGCTTTGTAACCTTCGGCAACGACAATAACGGTCGAGGAGCGGTTTTTCAAGGCTTTGGCAATAGCGGCAGGTTCGTAGTTGGTGGAAGGTAGAACGGCTAAATGCGCGCCTGCCCCCAAGCACGAGTGAAGCGCGTGAAATCCGCCCGATGCGCCCATCAGCTCGATGATGTAACAGCGATTGTGCGTGCGCGCATCTGCCATGTAGCACCGAATTTTTTCCGCACCGACTTCTACGCCTGTGTGCTGACCGATGCACTCTGTTCCCGAAACATCACTATCAATCGTTACAGGAATGAAAAAGATTTGAATGTTTTTTGGGAGCAATTTTGCCAGTGCTTTAATGCCTTCGAGTGTTCCATTTCCACCAATTCCAACCAGAACTTTTACTTTTTTTTGAATGATATTTTCAGCGGCGCGTTTTTGATTTTCGAGGAGTTTGAACTCCTTGTAGCGTTCCGTTCTGAAATCAGCACCGCGTGCTTCGCGCAGTGGTGGCGCGAAAATAACGCCGTGAATATGCTCGATTTGCCGATAGAGCGCGAAGCTATAAACGAGGCAACGGAAGTCATCACGCTTGCCACTGACGAGTGACTTAAAGCCTTGCGCTGCCACAAACACACGCCGCCCTGCCGACTCCAAATACTCGGTGATGTAGGCAGTTACGGAATTGTAGCCCGGCGCACAGCCGCCGTCTTGCACCAAGAGCACGTCCATTTCACTATACAGCCGATGCTCTTCGTGTTCGCTTGAACTTGCAAGGCGCGAGAGCAACTTGTAGACCTTCAAGCACGTTTCCTGCGGCACGAGTGAGAGATTTTCTAAATCCTTGTTGGTGATTTTATACAGCACACTTGGCTCTTCCGCCCATACGGTTGCGGTGCGCGGCATACCGTCAATCAATCGTCGCTCGCCGAGCACGTCGCGTGCGTGATAATAGCCCGTGATGTAGCCTTTTTTTTCAAACGCCAATCGCCCGCTTTGCAC
>Ga0308417_1002570_pt1 | contig 11953 bp, 10 predicted proteins | sample HotsprSampleOS65_FD_203528 | JGI IMG/M metagenome (GOLD analysis project Ga0308417, IMG submission 203528) | Hot spring phototrophic mat microbial communities from Octopus Spring, Yellowstone National Park, Wyoming, United States - 20090730_OS65 ... | reverse complement strand
CGTGATACCGTGCCGGAGGCGGGGCGGGGATCGGCTCCGAGGGCGAGCACGGCTCGGGCGGCTCGCTCCAAGCGTAGGCCGCTGAGGTCGACACGCGCGGCGCTAGCGCCAGTCCCTGCATGGACGGAAACCGGCGGGCGCGCTCCACCAGTGCTTCCGGATCGCTGCCGCAGCTCGACAACACGCCGCGCATGGCGCCGTGGATGCGCAGCCGGCGAACCAGCGCGCGCGTGTCCACCCCGGAAGCGATCGGGATGCCGTGTTCGGCCAGGAACTCGTCGGCCTCCTGCTCGGAGCGCCAGTTCGAAGCGATCGGGGAAAAGTCGCGAACCACCAGCCCCTCGATATAGGGCCGCGCCGATTCCACGTCGGCGCGGTTGGCGCCGTAGTTGCCGATCTGGGGGTTCGTCAGTACGACAATCTGACCTGCGTAGGACGGATCGGTGAAGATCTCCTGGTAGCCGGTGATGGCCGTGTTGAAGACGACTTCGCCGCCTCGTTCCGCAAGCGCACCAAAGGCCTGGCCCTCGAAGACGCTGCCGTCCTCCAGGGCGAGCACCGCTTTCTTCAATGCATCGCTCCTTCGACTGGGGGAGTGCCTTTCCTCATTGGAGCATGAGCGGGAGCGCCCGTTCAACCGCGACCGGGCGGCGGCTCAGCCGCGCTTGTGCCGCATCAGCCGCTCCAATTCGGCAAAGAACGCCTCCACGTCCTGAAAGTCTCGATAAACGGAGGCAAATCGCACATAGGCGATCTTGTCGAGCGCCTGCAACCGCTCCATAAGCAGCTCGCCGATCTCCGCCGTCGACATCTCGCGGTCGGCCCGCTCGCTCAGCCGGGATTCCACCTCGTCGACGATCGCCGCCAGGCTCGCCATGCTCACGGGGCGCTTCTCGCAGGCGCGGAGCAGGCCGTTCAAGACCTTCTGGCGGTCGAACTTCTCGCGGCGGCCGTCCTTCTTAATCACCATGTAGGGGATCTCGTCGATGCGCTCGTAGGTGGTGAAGCGCCGCTCGCACTTCAGGCATTGGCGGCGGCGCCGGATGAGGTCACCCTCCTTGCTTTCGCGCGAGTCGATGACGCGATCCCCTTGATGGCCGCAAAACGGGCAGGTCATAGCGCCGCCTCCTGTTGTTCGAGTTTTCGGAGCTTGGCGAAGGTGAGGCCCTCCTTGAAAGCCAGCAGCAGCCCAACCGGCACGATCACCACGAAAGTGATGATCCAGATGAGCAGGGCCAGGCCCGTGGCCGCCTCCAAGCCCACGCCGAACAGCTCCGTCAGCACGACCACCGAGACGACCTGGACGCCGCCGCCGACTCCGGGAATCTGGATGACGGCGCCGAAGGCGACAAAGCCCACGAAGATGACGACTTCTCGGAGGGTAAGGGCGGCCGTCGCCGGCGCGGCCTGAAACAGGGCGACATAACACAAGATAATCAAAGCCCACTCGAGCAGGCTGTAAAAGACGAGCAAACCGACATGGCCGACGTTGCGCGTCGAGGCAAACCCCTGGGCGAAGGCCGCCGCAATCCGGTCCGCCTTGGCGCGGTGCGTCTCCGGCAGGAAAGCGAGCGCGTCCCCAAGGCGGCGGCGCATCGGCTCGGACAGAAAGGTGAAGGCCACCAGCACGGTGAGGCTGGCGGCGCCTGTCAGCACCGCCAGGTAGCCGCCGGCGCGCAGCACCCATTCCAGGGCCGGGCCTGCCTTGATGGCGGCATGCTCGAGCTGGCTCAAGGCGAAGCCAAAAATCAAGAGCGCGGTCAGCAGGTCGTAGATTCGCTCAACGAGCCAGGCCGCGATCTGGGAGGAGAAAGAAACGCGTTCCTTGAAGGCGACCAGGTACGGCCGCACAGGCTCACCGGCGCGGCCGAAGAAAACGATCGCGGTGAATCCGATCGCCGTCGCCGCTAGCAGGTTCCACAGGCTCGAGCGCGGCCGGAGCGGCCGCAGCAGGACCTGCCAACGCAGCGCCCGGCCCAGGTAGGTCAGCAGGGCGAAGATCGCGCTGACTCCCACCCAACCCCACTGCAACTGGCGAAAGGCGGCGGAAAATTCGCCCCACTCGAAACCCAGTTCGCGCCAGCGCCAAGCCAGCAGCGCCGCGATCAGAACGGCCAGCCCCAGCATCAGAGCCAAGCGCCGGCGACGAGCCGGCGGCCGTCGAGCGACCGGGATCTTGAAAGTTTCGCGCAGAACACCATGGTAGTCTTTGAACACCCGGCGGCGGAGGGCGGCCTTCCGCCGCACCCGGCGATACAATAAGGGCTGCCGGCAGGCGCACAGTTCCGACGAACTTTTGATGGCCAGTTCTCGTTCCTCATACTGGGAAGCGATGCCGGGCGCTCCGAGCGCCCGGCATCGTCGACCGGATGTCCGATGGCAGCTTTGGCGACAGCCTGTCCCCTTGTTTCGGCGTGGAACGCCGGTGGGGAGCTAGGGTTGGCGCCGGATCGAACGGCGACGTCAGAAGCGGATTTGGACCCCGACGCAAAGCTGGTGGAGCGCTGCTTGAGCGGAGACGAGGCCGCCTGGGAGGATCTGGTGCGGACCTATAGCCGCCGCATCTACTCGATCTCCTACCGGTTCACCAACAGCGCCGCCAACGCCCAGGACATCACGCAGGAGGTGTTTCTGCGGGTGTTTCGGTCCATCAAGAGCTTCCGCCGCAGCGAGGGCACGTTCGCCGTCTGGCTGACGCGCCTGGTGCGGAACCTCTTGATCGATCACTACCGACGAACCCGCGCCGATCGCCTCACGGAGTCGATCGAGGACCGCCTGAGCGTTCTCGAGGAGTGCGCCTCAGTCGACTCTCGCACCGACGCGCTGGTTTCCGGGCGCGAGGCGGGCGAGCTGGTGCAAGCCGCGCTCCAGAAGCTGTCGCCGGAGTTGCGCGAAACGGTCGTGCTTCGGGATCTCGAAGGCCTCGAGTACCGGGAGATCGCCGAGGTGCTCGGCATTCCCGAGGGTACGGTGAAGTCGCGGCTGAATCGCGGCCGGGCGGAGCTGGCCCGCATCTTGCGAAAGCAGAGGGTAATGGTATGACGGCGCCGCGGGCAGACGACGCGATGGCTTGCGCGGATTTCGAGGCCCGGCTGTGCGACCACGTCGACGGGACTCTCGAGGGCGAATCCGCCGCGGCCGTGCGCGAGCATCTGGCCCGGTGCGCCGCCTGCCGCCAGCTGGTCGAGGACGCTTCGCGCGCCGTCGCCTTCCTGCGCCGGCTCGCACCGGTCGAGCCCCCGAGCGAGCTGGTGACCCGGTTGCTGTTCCAGGTCTCGACCCAGCCGCCGGTAGCCAGGCGGCGCGGCCTGCGGGGCCTCCTCGGCGCTTGGATCGAACCGGTGCTCCAGCCGCGGCTGGCCATGGGCATGGCCATGACGATCGTCTCGATCTCGCTCGTGGCGCGATCGCTCGGTTTGCCGCAACGGCCGCTGCGGCCGGCCGACCTGAGACCCTCCGCGGTCATTGCTGTGGTGGAGGCCCGCTGGCACCGGGCCTGGGATAGCGTCGTCAGACATTACGAAAACCTGCGGGTGGTCTATGAGATCCGAAGCCGGTTGAGCGAATGGGCAAGCGAGCAAGAGGGTGGCGCCGAGGAGACGACCCCGGCGGAGGCGACGCCGCCGGACCGACAAACACCCGAGGCAGGCAAAGGGAGTGAATCACGATGAACGATCCGGAAATCAATCAGACGGCAGAGCCGTCCAAGCCGCTCGGCTTTTGCCGGAGCTGCGGCAAGCCGCTGGCGGCCGACGAGCTGCGCGTAATCGAGGGGGTTTTCTACTGCAACGAGCACGTCCCGGCGCCCAAGGAGCCGCCGGCGCCTCCTCCTTGGACCGCTGCGCCCCCTCCCCAGCCGCCCGCCGGCGTCTCGCCCGGCTTGGCCTTTCTGCTAGGCTTCATCCCCGGCGTCGGCGCCATCTATAACGGCCAGTACGCCAAGGGGCTGGTCCATGTGATCGTCTTCGGTCTGCTGGTCACCATCGTGAGCTCGGGCGCCGGGGGCCTGGAACCGTTGTTCGGCACGCTGATGGCGGCCTTTTTCTTCTATATGGCCTTTGAGGCGTACCACACCGCCAAGAGGCGGCAACTCGGCCAGCCCGTCGATGAGTTTTCCAGCCTCTTTCCGGCCGCGCAGGGCGCAGGCTCCACGCTGAGCGGAGTCGCCCTAATCGCATTCGGCGTTCTGTTCCTGCTGATCAATTTCGATGTCATCCAACTCCATCAGGTGGTAAAGTTCTGGCCCGCGGCGCTGATCCTGCTTGGGGCCTACATGCTCTATTCGCGGCTCGGAGGAGGGCGGCGCCCGCCGCTTTCGGACTGGGAGGCCAAGCTATGAGGAATGAGCGAGAGAGTTCTTTGGTTGCTGCAATCCGTGGACCTGTTGTCCTGATTACGCTCGGGGTGTTGTTTCTGATCGACCAGGCCGGCGTGTATGCCTTCCGGCAAACCTGGCCGGTCCTGATCATCGTCTTCGGCGTGCTGTCGCTGCTCGAGCGGAGCTCCGCCGGGGGGCCGCCTCGGATGAGTTTTCCTTCCGGATTCCAGTTATGAGGAAAGGATCGCTGGCCGGCCCGATTCTGCTGATCGCCATCGGGGCGATGTTGCTCGTCCACAACCTGCGCCCCGAGTGGTCGCTCACGGACTGGGCCGCACGATTCTGGCCGTGGCTGTTCATCCTTTGGGGCGCCCTGCGCCTGTTGGAGATCCTGGCGCTCGCGGCGCGGTCGGAGCCTTTGCCGCGCGCCGGACTGAGCGGAGGGGAGTGGGCGGTCGTGGTGCTCGTCGCGCTTGTCGGCTTTAGCGTCAGCGCCGCGCGCGAGCAGCGGCCTCGGATCTCAATCCGAGGCGTGGAACTCTTCAGCAGGGCCTACGACTTCCCCCTGGAGGGCGTGCAGGCGGCGGACGGCGTCAGAGTGGTGATCGTCGAAAACCTTCGCGGCAACGTCCGAGTGGCGGCGGGGGCGGCCGGCGAGGTCCGGGTGCGCGGCCGGATGACGGTCCGGGCGCTCGAACGCCGGGCGGCCGAGGGGATGCAACAGAAGATGCCGCTCGAGATCAAGGCGGCCGGCGACGTGCTGACCGTGCGCACCAATCAGGAGCACGGCGAGGCCGAGCAGGTCTCCTCCGACCTCGAGATTTGGGTCCCGGCTACGGTCTCGGTCGAGTTGCGCGGCCGGGAGGGAGACCTTGATGTGGCTGCCATCGGCGGCGACGCCATCATCCGGAGCGGGCGCGCCGACGTACGGTTGGCGGACATCGGCGGCTCAGCGCGGATCGAGGTGCGGCGCAGCCGCCTGGTGCGCGCCGTGAACCTGAAGGGTGGCCTGAATCTGCGCGGCCGCGGCCGCGACGTCGAGGTGGAGGCCGCCGGCGGCCCGGTCAACCTGAGCGGGGCCTTCTCCGGCGAACTCCAGTTCCGCCGCCTGCCCCAGGGCCTCGAGTTCGAAAGCGAGCGGACAGTTTTGCGCGTGCGACAGGTGCGCGGCCGGTTGCGCCTGGGCCTGGGCACGCTGCTGGCCAGCGGGGTGGAGGGACCGATCCGGCTCAAGGGCCGAACGCGCGACGTCGAGCTCGTCGATTTCGCCGGCCCGCTCGAGCTCGAACTCGAGCGGGGCAACGTCGTGCTGCGTCCGGCCAAACTTCTCGCGGAGGCGCTCACGGTCACCGTCGGCGCGGGCAACATCGAGCTGGCGGTACCGGAGAGCGCCCGCTTCGGCCTGCTCGCCGTGGCGCAGCGGGGCGAAATCCGCAACGAATTCGGCGAGCCGTTCCGGCTGGCGCCGACCGAGCAGGGCGCTACGCTCGAAGGCCCCAAAGGAGGCGAGCCGCTGGTGCGGCTGCGCGTCGACCGCGGCGCCATCACCCTGCGTAAGATTCCCGCCGGCGAAACCGAGCGCGGGCCCGCCCGCCTCTCCCTCGAACTGCACTAAGCCGGCGCGCTAGGCAGAGGGCGCCGGCCCCGGTTGTTCCTTCTTTTTCTTGACTTGCTTGACCGGCGCGATGATGATGTGGGCGTTCTTGCCCTCCAGTTTCGGCTGACCCTCCACAGCGCCATATTCGGCCAGATCCCGGGCGAAGCGCATGAGCAGCTTGTGCCCCAGATCCACGTGCGCGATCTCCCGGCCCCGGAACTGCACCACAGCCTTTACCCGGTTGCCCTCCTGAAGGAAGCGGATGGCATGGTTCTTCTTGAACTCGTAGTCGTGGTCATCGGTGTTGGGCCGGAATTTGAGTTCCTTGACCTGAATGACGTGCTGCTTCTTCTTGGCCTCGCTCTGTTTCTTTTTCTGCTCGTACTGCCACTGGCCGTAGTCCATGGCCTTGGCCACCGGCGGCTCGGCCGTCGGCGCCACCAGGATGAGGTCGAGCCCCATCTCCTTGGCCTTCTTGATGGCCAGGTGCGTCGGCATGATCTCGACCACGCCGTCGGGAAAGACGGCGCGCACTTCGCGCGCACGAATCATCTCGTTGACGTTTTCCCTTGGGCGAAGAAACGACCGTGGAAATTGTCCGGATCTGGAAGGATGCATTAAACGACGGTGCTCAAATCGGAGTGGGCTTCGCTCGCTGCGCCGCAGTGGCGCCGGCCGCCGTCAGGTGTCCGGAGCGCCCGGGGCCTATGCCCAGCCGGGCCTGCCAGGTTCGCCCCATCAAATCGTGGACCCTTCAGAGGGCCGCCGTACCTCATTAGCACTTAGTGTAAACTCAAAACCGGCGCTTGTCCACACAGAATCGCCGCGCCGCGACCCCCGTTAGAAGAGTTCGCCCGCGTCGAACGCCAGCCCCTCGAGCACTCGGGAGCTCACCGGCTCGCCCCGCCCGAAAACGCCAACAAGCCGATAGGCGGCGCCCTCCAAGACAAAGACTCGAATGTGAGCCTCGCGCGGGTCGACCAGCCAGTACTCGCGCACGCCGTAGCGCTCGTAGTCGCGAAACTTGACCACCGTGTCGTGGCTCCGGTTGGACTCCGAGATCACCTCGACGATCAGGTCCGGCGCCGCGTTGACGTACGGGGCGTCCAGATCGAGCGCGCGGTGCGGGGCGAAGTAGCAAAGGTCCGGCTCGTAGTGAACGTGCTCGTCGAAAATGATGTGGACCGGGCGATCGAACAGCAGGCCACCCCGTGCTGCGACGAACGGTGCGAGCCGCGCGGCAAGTCGACCGCAGATCAACTGGTGCTGAAGGGCAGGGGTGGGCGACACGACGAGTTCTCCGTCCACCAGCTCGGTGCGTCCGTGCGACTCGGGCAGATCCTTGAGGTCTTCCCAGGTGAGCTTCTTGAGGGCAACGCCCATCGCCGTCGATTCTAGCACTCGAGAAATGCCGACAGTTCAACGGAGCTCGCTCAGCCCGGACGGAGCACTCACAATATCTCGCCAGCCTCAAACGCCAGCCCCTCGAGCACTCGGGAGCTCACCGGCTCGCCCCGCCCGAAAACGCCAACAAGCCGGTAGGCGGCGCCCTCCAAGACAAAGACTCGAATGTGGGCCTCGCGCGGGTCGACTAGCCAGTATTCGCGCACGCCGTAGCGCTCGTAGTCGCGAAACTTCACCACCGTGTCGTGGCTCCGGTTGGACTCCGAGATCACCTCGACGATCAGGTCCGGCGCCGCTTTGACGTACGGGGCGTCCAGATCGAGCGCGCGGTGCGGGGCGAAGTAGCAAAGGTCCGGCTCGTAGTGAACGTGCTCGTCGAAAATGATGTGGACCGGGCGCCCGAACATGAGCCCCCCGCGTGTTGCGACGAACCCGCCCAGGCGCGCCGCCAGGCGATCGCAGATCAACTGATGCTGAAGGGCAGGGGTAGGCGACACGACGAGTTCTCCGTCGACGAGCTCGGTGCGGCCGTGCGACTCGGGCAGATCCTTGAGGTCTTCCCAGGTCAGTTTCTTCAGCGCAACACCCATCGCCGTCGATTCTAGCACTCCAGGATCATCTCATCGGTCGATTGTAAATTTTTCCCTTGACGCCTGCCTGCGCACACCGTAGTATGAAGGGAACGGCGGGGAGGAGCGCCGCGCATGCCATACGACCTTTCCCTTTTCGACCTGATCACCCCGTACCTGCTCCGCGGCGACAGCTTCGGCGCCTGGCATGCCGCTCTGTCCACCTTGCTCGTGCGCGAGCACGAGATCGCCGTCGACGAAGCGGGCGTCGTCATTCGCGGTTCGGTGAGCTTCGAAGGGACGGTCCGACCTTACCTCGACTTGAGCCGGATGACGATGGGCATCGAGGCGGAGAACACCGAGGGCCACCCCGCCAACGACGCTTCTCGCCGCGCCCCCTGGATCGACATCCGCGACTCGAAGATCGATTTCGAGCTGGTTGTTCCGCGTGTTGCCTCGCAGAAGGTCTCCACCGCCGTGGCCGCCATCGGCCCCGCGCCCGGCTTCGCCAACACGGCGGCGGTATTCGGCGCCTACGACACCGACCCCCTCGATGCGCCCCCTTCGGACTATCCATCGACGGCGTTCGTGCTCGATCTGCTGCTGGTGGCCATCGTGCTCCGGCCGCCGTTCCTGCGCGGCGCCAAGCGCGAAGCCGACGGCCAGCTCGTCCCGGATCCGGCGCACGAGCAGGTCAGCTTCACGCTGCCGCGCATCAAGGTGCGCCTCAGCCAGGGCTCGGGCGCAAACGATCCGCTCGTGGCCACGCTGGTTTCACTCGGCGCGACGGGCCTGGACGATCCGGGCGATTTCGGCGTCGCCGAGCTGATCAAGATGGATCCGCCCTATGCTTTCATCGGCTCGTCCAACTGCGTGGGCTTCGGCTTTCGGTCCGCCGTCCTGGATCTCTCCGACGGCTCGACGCCGCCGGACGTGCTCGAGCAGTTCGGCTTCGATGAAAGCTGGAAAGGGCTCTATCTGCCCGAGATCCGGCTGTTTGTGGCGCCCGAAGGCGCGCGCGATTTCGCCGTGGATGCGGGCGCGCGCAACCTGTTGATCGGCTTCGGCGACGACGGCATCACGGGGGGACTTCGATCTCACCGTGCTCAATCAGGGCGCCGGGCCGCTCAAGCTCGGGGCGCGCTTTTATGACAGCGAAGGTCGCGGCTACTCGATTACGCGGGAAACCGAGACGACCGCCACGGCGCAGCTTCCGGCGCGCACGCGCATGGTGGTCGACGTCGAAGGCGGGCGCAGCCCGTTCAACGTCACCGTTCGCCTCGACGGCGGCGCAGCGCAGGCCGGCCGGGAATTTGACGTCGATCTGAGCGTTCAGACCACGCGCCTCATCGAGATTCAGGCCACGGACACGAGCGCGCCGCAGAAATCGGCGACGCTCGCCATCCAGGTGAGCCGCCGCCCGGCGCCTGCGCTGCCTCCGCCCGGCACGGGCGCCCAACCAACGAGCCCGCCGGTCGAGGTCCAGACGACCGGCATCACCCAGGGCGGCACGCCCGTGCTGGCGCCGCGCCTGCGCCTGGTGAGCGAGACGCCCACGACCGCCACCATCGCCCTTGATGCGGACCCCGCGCGCGCCGCGCAAACCGAGTGGACGGTGAACGGCAACCCCGCCGGCACGCAGGCCGCCGTGACGGTGAATGTCACCCCGGGCCAGCAGGTGACCGTGCGCGCGGAGCTGCCGGGCGTCTCCGGCGTCTCCCAGTTCACCGGCTATTACCGTTACGACTACCCCAGGCCCGGCACCGACACCCAGACGCGCAACTTAGCCCTGGATCCCAACAACACCCGCACCGAACCTGCCCCCGACGAAGGGCTCACCTCGCCCTGGATGGGCGGCACCGACGTCTTCTCCGCCCTCCGCCCGGTGCTTCAGAGCCTGCCCGCCGGCGCCGCGATCGACATCAAAGGCTACGCCAGCTTCGAGGGCGATGCCTCCGAGCAGAAGCGGATCTATAACACGGACCTGGCCCGCCGCCGGGCGCTCGGGCTGCGCGCCATCATCGAGAAGCTCGAAGAGGAGCCCGCGCTTCAGGCCAAGAACTTCTCAATCGCGCACGCCGCCGAGATGAGCAACTGGACCAGCCAGGGCTTCCCCGACGTCTCGACGCGGCGCATCTGGTGGAAGGCGGTGGCCTCCTGGACGCCTGCCAACACGCAAGGGACCATCACTGACGGGATCGTGCGCCGGCCCGCCATCGAGACGCCGCCCGTACCGCCGCCGATTCAGGTGGTCGACCCCCCGCCGCCGGCGCCGCCGTGGCCAACATTCCGCCGGCGCAGGGCGGCCCGGCCACTGGCGTCATCGTCACGTTCGAAGTCGAGTTTCCCGTCGCGATCCCGCTCGGCAACTCGGGCCTAGGCATCTACGGTTTCCTCGGCCTGTTTGCGATGAACTACGCGCGCAACGAGGATGCGATCCCCGCCTCAAACATGGCCCCGGCGCTGGCCTGGCTCAAAGCCACGGGCGGCGAGCCGACCCGGATCGAGTTCTGGAGACCGCGCGTGAACACCTGGGCCTTCGGCGTCGGCGCCATTCTCGGCACCATGGGCTCGAGCATCATCTTCAACCTCAAGGGCGTCATCCTGCTCGAGCTGCCCGGGCCGCGCCTGCTGCTGATGATGAAGGCCAACGTGCTGATGGTCATGCCCCAGCTCAAGGGCACCGGCGAGGGCTTGCTGCTGGCGGTCATCGACCTCGACATGGGCCGCGGCACGCTCACCATCGGCATCTTCATCGACTTCAAGGTTGACCCGCTGCTTCGGATCCGCATTCCCGTCGAGGCCTTCTTCAACTTCAACGACGTCAAGGACTGGCACCTGTACCTCGGCCGCTACCAGGACCCGGTGCACGCCAAGATCCTCGAGGTCTTCGAGGGCACCGGCTACCTGATGATCTCGGGCAACGGCATCTCCGGCATCCCGAAGCTGCCTGCCGTCAGCGGCTTTTCCATCGCCACGGGCCTGCATGTCTCCTTCCTATGGGGCAGCAAGAGCATAGGACTGTACGCCGAACTCGCCGCCGGCTTCGACGCCATCGTGGGCTTCAGTCCCTTCTGCCTGGCGGGCGTCATGTACGTGCGGGGCTCGCTGCATCTGTTCATCATCGACATCAGCGCCTGGGCCGAGCTGCGCGTGGCGGTGGGCGAGGACGCCGCGGGCAACAAGCTCTCGCGGATCGAAGGCGAAATCTGCGGCCGCATCGACCTGTTCTTCTTCAGCATCGAGGGCTGCGTCGGCTTCGCCCTGGGCGCAGCCGGCGTGCCCGTGCCCGATCCCCCGGCCCTCGCCACGGGCCTCAAGCTCGTCAGCCGCTCGCCGGCGCTGGTCGTCGGCACGGGCACGGACAAGCCCATCGACGGCGGCATCGGCGACGGCGTCGAGGCTACGGCCGCCCCGGCTTCCGGCCTGCCCGTCGTTCCCATCGACGCGCTGCCGGTGCTCATGATGGCCTTTCCGCCGCTTCAGGCGCCCGGATTGCAGTTCAAGGGCGCCGACCTGAACGGGACCCCGGAAGCGCCGGCCGACGGCTGGGTCGCGCAAGGCGACGTCTTCTTCAAGTACACGCTGACGCAAGTCGATCTCATCGGCCCGCTCACCGCGGGTGCCACGCCCGCCACCTGGTGGAAGCAGAAGTCGGGTGAGCGAGCGCTGGCCGCGCAACTGGCGTTGCTTAGTTGGGTGCCGGAGCCTACGCCCAAGGCGATCGAACGCAGCAAGTTCCTCGAGGAGAGCGTCAAGGAGAGCTGGGGCACCATCTGCTGGCCGGCCGCGCCGCCTGCGCCGGTTTTCTGGACCTTCCTCCAGGAGCCGCTGGGCCCGTCGCCCATCGGCTGGGTCCTCGAAGGCGAGGCCTGGCCCGATGCGCCGAACAGCGTCCGCTCGGCGCCGCCCGATCTCATCCTGCGGGTGACGGAGCGCTGGCGATCGGGCGATTCGAAGTTCGACGCCCTGCGCGGCGTCGTTCCGGCTCAGGTGGAGGGCGCTGTGGTCCGGTGCCCGCCAAGCCGGCAGCGGCCCGCTCTTGGCGCACCAGTGCGCGCCCTG
>Ga0308417_1002569_pt1 | contig 11961 bp, 11 predicted proteins | sample HotsprSampleOS65_FD_203528 | JGI IMG/M metagenome (GOLD analysis project Ga0308417, IMG submission 203528) | Hot spring phototrophic mat microbial communities from Octopus Spring, Yellowstone National Park, Wyoming, United States - 20090730_OS65 ... | reverse complement strand
TCCTGGCCCTCCAACAACTGCTGGCCCAACCCCAGGCCTGGACCCAATGGTGGAAATCCAAACCCCAGTTCCACATCCAACCCAACCCGCCTTAATCCCCACCAACTGACAATTGACAAACACTACCCCGGCGTGCCGGGCGCATTTTGTCCGGTTGACATTCCCGAGCCGCAGCGTACGATACTGCGGTGGTACCGGACGGCGCGTTCGTCTATCGGTTCAGGACGCGGCCCTCTCAAGGCCGAAAGACGGGTTCGATTCCCGTACGCGCCGCCAAGTCCTTTTGAGCCCGATGATCCCGTTCCAAATCATCTTCACGCCCGCGGCCGCGGCAGACCTGTCCCGCATGCCCCGCGATCTGCAGTTGCAGATCTTGGGTGAGTTCCGAGGTTTGCCCCGGCAGGTCATCGGAACCGAGCTGGATGCCTTTGGCAAGCTGGAGCGTAACGGACGGATTCTGCACCGCTATCGGCTGGGTGATTACCGGGTCTACTTTGAGCGGCACGACCTCGGCCTGTTGGTGCATCGCATCCTCAACCGCCACACGCTCAAGGATTTTCTGTTTCGCTCGGGACTCAAGGTTCCCGAAGACGAGGCCCTCCAGGAAAATCCCAAGTTCTGGGAAATGATCGAAGCTGCCCGCCAGTCGGCACGGTCCTGAAGGCATACCAACCATGCCCTCCACCGCACCGGCCGAACGCGGAGTCCAAAGACCCAGGACCCGGCCTCGCCCGCAGCGGCCTCAGACCTTGTCTTCGCCCAGTTCCACGTTCCAGTAGGCCAGGTCGATGAAGTGCTTCCAACTGTCGTGGTGCTGGAACCCCACGGTGATGTGCAGGAACGGCCGCCACCGCGGCTTTTTCGGCTTGCGGATCAAGCGCATCCCGGCCTCCTGCGGGGTCCGGTTACCCTTACGCGTGTTGCACTCGATGCAGGAGCAAACAATGTTCTCCCACGTGGTCGGGCCGCCCCGGTCCTTGGGAATCACGTGATCCAGGTTGAGATCCTTCCGATCGAACACCCGGCCGCAGTACTGGCACGTGTTCTTGTCCCGCTCGAAAATGTTGTGCCGCGTGAAGGTCACTTCCTTTTTCGGGACCCGGTCGAAGAACAACACCAAAATAATCCGGGGAATCCGAATGCGGAAACTGACCGTGGCGATGCTGTCCGGGCCGGGCTCGACTCTCGAGAAGTCACTCCACTCGTTGAAGTTGAAGGTTTGATAGGTGCCATCCGGACGGCAAAGCACCGCCTGCGCATGGCCCTGGAAAAGCAGGGTAAGGGCCCGCCGCGCTGAGCACACATTCACAGCCTGCCACAGGCGGTTCAGCACCAACACCGGCTGGTTCAACAGCGAAGCCATACCTGCCTCACAGTTGCCGCACCATAGCATGAGGCTGGAACCGGAGTCAACGGAAGGCCGGCCTTCGACCCGCCTGCCGGAACTCTTGCTGCCCCCCTTAAAACCGGATCCGGCAACCTCGCAACCGGCTGAAGCAGCCTGGCTTTCGGTGCTTATCTGACGGTGCTTGGTAGGGAAAGCAACCGCCCCCAGGCTCGAACCTGGGCTGCCGGAAACGTAGCCGCAGCCAGAGGCTGTTCAGCCGGGTCGGCTCCGGCCTGCAGCTCCCCCACGACCATGCGGGCAGCACCACTCCGCAAGCCGGGGACGCCCCAGCGACGATGCTTCCGGTTGGTTCGACGGGACGGGTTGGAAAGGTGGCGGGGCTCCGTCGAGCTTGGCGGGCCCTAGGTTTTCGCCGCAACCGTCATGTGCCCGCCACATCGAGATCAAGGCCACCAAAACCGCGCGGCTGCATCTCAGCTACCCGGGGCTTCAACAGCACTGCTGGGCCGCGTTTCCCACACCTCTTCAAAGGCGCTGCGTCGATCCATCTCCAGCCAGTGATTCAACGCCGCTTCGCGCACCGCAGCAAAATAGGAGGGGCTCAGCCCGCCGTGCCGTGCCACCAAAGCCGCTAGCTCGTGAGCAATGCGATCGGCCCATTCCCGACGCAGCCGCAACCGAAGGCGACGGTCCCCCGCCTCGAACACCGCTTCGCAGGCAGGCTTGGGGCCATCCACCACAACAATCGTGCCTCGGCCCAGGCTGGCCCCCGTGGCCACTTGCAACCCGTCGTTGACACAGCTCAAAGGCGGTCGTGACCCGGCTCGACTCTCCACCCTGACCTCGTCCAATCCGGCGCGGAGAAGTTCGCGCGCCCGCAAGCCCATTTTGGCCCCTACGATCGAGTAAGTCCCCAAATGCCGGTGCAGTTCCGAAGTCAGCACCACCGCCCTCCATTCTTCCAGTCCGTGCCGATCCATCAGTGCGCCGGCCCTCACGCGTACGTCTTCCCGTAACCACGCCGGATCCGCAGGGAACCGGGACAAAACCACTGTTTGTCGCAAGGGTGCTTCGGTGATCAAACCGCGCACCACCTCAGCCACTGACAAGGTCGCCTCCGGCTCCACCCGCCACCAGTTCGGCTGGTCTAGGACCGGCTCGGCCCGGAAACCAGAGGGCTCCACAACACGCAGAGCGACCAGGTCATCCCAAAACCGCAGATGGCCCTGCCCGACCAGTTCACTGCCACGCCCGGTCCCATGCAGCGCGCCCACAATGCGTGCGGCAACGCCGCCCGCAGTTTGGACCTTCTCCACCCAGCCCCTTTCCACGGGCGGTGCAGCACGGCCCGCGGGATAGCCCACAGCTTCCACGCGCAGCCCCGCTTGCGCCACCTGCTGCACGGCTTCGGGGTCAAACCGCGCATTCCAATCCGCTTCACCTGCGCCCGGCGGACTGCCAAACCACAGGACCGCTTCGATCCGCGACTTTACATCCGGGGCCGACCGCAGGACCTCGGCCAATGTGGTCAGAGGGCCCAGACAGACATAAAGCACTCGCCTCTCCGATTCGCGTAAAACGCGCGCCACCACGTCGACCGCAGCGGGAAACCCCCCTTGGGGCACGCGGGGCGGTCCGACATTCTCCCAGGCCAGAGCCAAGGCATTGGCTCGAAACGGCGGTGCCGGTTGCACACGGCTGCGCCCTTGGCCCACAGGGACCGACTCTTCCCCAAAGGCCCGCAGTATCCGACTGGCGTTGGTGGCCCCTGCCCCTGGTGGGCTGGCCCCGTCCGTGGCCACCACAGCCGCCACCTCCCATTGCGGGTCCGAGAGAATCAGTACCGCCGCCCGAGCGTCGTCGGCGGCCCAATCCGCATCCAGAAGGACCGGAGCACCGCCGTCGGCGCTCAGGCGGCACACGCCCCCCGCCAACAGCAGAACCATCCCTCCGCTTCGCCACAGTCTGCTTACGGTTTTCATGGCGATTTGAACTGCACACCCCAACGGTCGGCATACCGCACCAGCAGGCCGCCCCCACCCGTTCTTCGGTACCAACTGGCCGCAGCCAGCGGTCCGTACGAGTGCTGGGATTCCGGACTGCCGGGTCGCGGACCCAAACTCCAAATCACCCACCGAACCGGCGCGGTGCGGGGGTCCGAGTGATATCGGCCCCGGGGCGATCGGTTCTCGGGAAAATCCTCCGGCACCCAAAGCGCATAATTCCCGCCGGGGCTTCCATTGAGCAACTGTGGCCCGGGCAGTGCGTACTTGTAGGTGTGACCCCGGTTGAACAGGTCTTCCATGTTGGCTTCACGGCCCGGCTGGCTACCCCGAGGCAGGTAACCCCGTTGGGCCAGTTCTATTGGAAACTGGCACCAATGACTGGCCAGATCACTGTTGCAATTGATCCGAACTGGCGGCAGTCGGCCCTCGTGGTCCTCAGCATACATCTCCAGCGCCAGGCCAATCGCGTTCAACTCCACGTGCACTCGCGTGACCAGGGCCTTTTCCCGGGCCCGGCTCAGGCCGGGCAGCAGGAGACCTGCGAGCAATCCGACGATCCCCAGCACCACCAGCAGCTCGACCAAGGTCCAGCCACAAGGGCGCAAACCACCCGCCGGACGCAGCGCCCACCAAGCCCCTCCACCGTTTCTCACGGCCGCCGTGGAAAAAGTGCGCATCGCCGGAACGGGACCCTCGCTTGATTGTTGCCGACACATGGGGCAGCTCGCCAGAAATGCCTTGCAACCCTCAGGGTAACCGCAGGCGGAAATACCGTTCCTGATCCCGAATGGGCAGAATGACCATGCGCCGACCCGCCACCGACACCGGCTCTTCGGACACCGGCGTCCACACCGGCTCGGTCAGCCGCGGCGAAGACTCCAGCACGTAGTCCGTCCCGTTATCGGGCCACGAAACGACGGCCTGCAAGCCAATCTCCACCTCCGGCGGCGGTAGCACGATCTGTTGCACGATCAGCTCATACCCGTTGGTCCCTTGCACACCCGAACCCGATTCCTGATTGAGGATCCCAATGGCGTCGAAAACCCCGCTGGGCACCGGTCCAAGGTGGTACCGAGGATGGCGCAAGGTGAAGTATCGACCGGTTCCGTCGGTGGCGGTGCACAGACGCTGTCCCCAAGGGGCCGTGGGATTCCACCCGTTGGTGCCATAAAACCGTGCCCCCAGCGAGTTTGTCAGCTGAGGGTCACTGACCAACAAAAGGTTCGGAATCCGAATCCGCATGCCCTGCCAGCGCTCGCAGCCGGTTTCCCGGGAGGGATCGAAAATTTCCTCGCTGGTGGCCGGGTTACCGTCATCCGGGCGAACCAGCTCCGCCAGCGGCACCAGTGCCGGGGCCGGTAAACCGTAGTTGGGAGTGATCAGGGCGATCGAAAAGTCATATTGCGGGTCGATGCTATGCCCCTCATTGATGTTGCGCTTGCCGCCGTAAAAGAGCGATTGGTTGACGGTGATTTCTACCAGATCGCCGGGTTGGAACTGGTGGCCGGTCTCGGGATCATGGCCCAGCCGAAGCAACTCGGCCACCCACGCGCGATTGGTATAGCTCAGGTCGCTGTTGCGCAGCCAGGACAGGTTCCCGTAGTTCTGCCCCATCCAGCAGGCCGTCCCCCCGCGGTCTTCAGGATCGACCGCCTGGATGAAAATCTGCCATTGACCACCCAGTCGCCCCACGTTGGCCCCGCTGTCCCACGGCAAGAATTGGGGTGTTGGATCCAGCAAATCCTCGGGGCGGTTTAAAAGGACGCCCCGGATCCGAAAGGGGAAGGACCCGCTCCAGGCACTGGTGCCGTCCTCCCTGACCGCTTGAAGATTCCGATGGCTTTCCAGCGGAACGGCCACGGCGGCTCCAGCGGTCAGCGCAATGAACCAGCCGAAGACCCGTGCTCGCATGCCGGCGCGCGCAGGGATGAAGCCGTGGCTGCAGACTGATCCGCAGCACGATCCGTTGGACTTTGTCATACTTATGCAAAGCTTCGTCATACCCGAGGCCCAATCTAGGCCGGCTCGATTTCATACGCAAGCATCATTTCGTATGATCCATGCGGCCTGAACTCGGTCCCCGGCAAACAAACCTGGCGCGCGCCCAGAGTTCTCCGGGCTCGGGAACGGTCCGCAGGGCCGTGGCCTGGGGTTTCTGCCTGGGACAATCAAGGCTGCGGTGTCCCGCCGAACCCGGCGACAAGCAGGGGCGGCGAAGGCGCCGGATGCGGAGACGGCCGAAGGGCAGAAAACCGGCCGTCTGCGCCCGAGGCCCTCGATGAGCCGGACCGGGGAATCTTTTCCCCAAGTCGTCCGGAACGGGGCGTGGTGCCGCTGGGCCACCCGCGCACTGCGCGCGCGGGGCCTGTCGGGAGCCGCTTGGTTCGGACCGATGCCCTGCATCCGTTCCGGGCAAGCCTGGGAGCGGATGTGCCGCCAGCCCGCTTGAACTTCCGCCGGTAGTTTCCCTGTGAAAAAACCCGGGGGTGTGCATCCAAACGCACAGTTGTCGAGGCGCAGAGGCGCACTAGAGTGGAGGTGGTTTGAAGCGACCGGCGCGCCTGGCGGTCTGGGCAGCTAGACGGTGGACAAACTGGCTGGCGCAACGCGTGAATGGCAGAAGTTGCCGGATTGCCAGGCGCAGTCGCTCCGACAATGGGCACCGTACCATCCATTGCAGGCCCCACCAAAGAAGCGCGACGGCTGGCGCGCCAGCGCCTCGAAGCCCTTGAGGCGGCTGTGCGGACCGGCAGCGGGCCTTCATTGGCGCAGATTCACGATTTTGCCCGGTTCCTCCGCCAATACGGGTTCGCACCGAGCAGCGAGTATTTCAGCCGCCTCGCACGCCTCGAAGCTTTTGTGCGGTCCCATGTGGTTCCGGCTCCCTCGGCCAAACGTGACTACGGCGGTTATGCGGCCGGGTGCTGGATGCAGGTGCAGTCCATTTTCGATCACGTGCTTCTCTCAGTGTGTTACGAGGGGGCATTCCACGGACGCCGGGGCCGGATCAAGATTTCCCACCGTTTCAACCGCGCCGGGCGCATCGACTTTGTGGAGGCCAAACTCCTGCGATCGCTGGTCTCGCAAATGGACGGGGCAGTGCGCAAGTTGGTGACGGTTCGGGAGTTTCTCAGCTTGGAGCCGGACTGGTGGACGGCCAGTGCCTACGCCCTGCGGGTGCTGCCCCAGGAGCTGCTGTTTCTTCACGCGGACATCTTCCGATATCCGCGCGCGGAGGTTTTGGCCTGGTTGGTCAACATCGGCCACCGCACCGTAGCTGATCTGGTAACGGAGCTGAAGTCCGGCCCGATGGACCCGCCGCCCGAACCGGAGCAGCGTCAATGGCCGATCTCTTCCCTGAGCGGAGATCCGGTGGCCTGGCCGATCCTGCAACAGGCTGCATTCTTGGAAGCGTGCATGGAACCCGGCGACTCCCCCGACGTCTTCCTCGTCCGCTACCTGCGTCGGCTGCCCGTGCCTGCCGCTTCTTGTGGTCAAGCGGCAGCTACCCCTTGAGCCGGGGGCGCTGCGAGGAAACCGCTCCTCCGTCTGCGTCGGGCGGGGCCGCCGGGGCCTGCGCGGAGTTGCTGGGGGTGGTTGGATGCGAGGACCGAGCCGAGGCAGGGGAGCCGGTCCGGACTTTCAGGGTTTCATCCAACCATGCATTTCCAGCCATTCGGCAAATCGTTCGATCCAGCGGTCGCTGGGCAGGTTTTGTCGGCGCATGCCAAATCCATGGCCTCCGCGCGCGTAGAGGTGGAGCTCGGCGGAGCGTCCGGCACGGGTCCAGTCCTGGTACAACTCCACGCTGTGCGGGGCCAACTGCAGCGGATCGTCTGTTGCTGCCAGGATGAACATGGGCGGTGCATCCGGCGGGACCCCTCGATCCTTGACCGTCCAGTGGTAGGCCAAGTAGATCGGTGCGACAAAGTCGGGCCGACTGGCTGCCTCGTAGTTGTAGGCGACCGAGGCGGCCACGGTGCCGCCGGCTGAGAAACCCAAGATGCCAATGCGGCGCGGGTTGACGCCGTACTCGACGGCCCGCTGGCGGACATGCCGTACGGCGGCCAGTCCGTCGGCCATCGCCAGCTTTACCACGGGCGCCACCACCTTGTCCAAGGGGCCCCGGGTCATCAGTTCCCGAGTCGGATCGTCCGTCTCACATTTGACCAGGCGGTACTTCAGCACAAAGGCATGGACCCCGCGTTCGGCCAACCAGCGTGCCACTTCTCGGCCCTCGCTATCGATGGACAGCGCAAAAAAGGCGCCGCCCGGACAGATGATCACGGCGGTCCCGTTGGCCCGGGACGCTTCGGGCGCAAACCACGTGAGCGTGGGGCGCGCCACATTGAACACGAGGCGGGTGTTCCAGAGGTTCGACCCACTTTCCCGCTCCTCGTGGGTCCAGTGTTCAGAACCGGGCGCCGGCCCTTCGTAGAGGGAAATGACTTTCTCTTGGGCGGCCAGGGTGCAGGCCGCCAGGCCTACTGCCGAGAACCAACGTCGCAGCATGGGCTTCTCCTGGGTGCCGGGCAATCGCCCGGAGACGAGCGCGCCTCGTTGCCCTTTTCCGCACGTCCTCAGTGCGAGAGCCACAAGTGTCATTTGTTGTCCCATTCAAGCGGACCCCGCCGGCCAATGCCATTTTAAATCCGTTGCATGGGCTCCGTGCAGTGTGGCGTGCCACGGATTCGGCCGCCGTTGTCCGAGCCGCGTCCACCGCAAACGGCCGCGGCGCTTCAACCTGGGAGGTACGGGGGGACGCAAGGTCGATCGAGTCGGATTTCCGCGATAGGGCGGGGCCGCGGGACCTGGGTGCGGGCTGTGCGATAGGGGGCAAATGGCTTGGTCGGGAGGGCAGCGCCAGCGGGAAACCGCTCAAAGGACCGTTGAGGCCGGAGGGTGACTCCGGGAAAAACATTGCCTCACACCGGAAAGTTGTGGCTTGATTGTTGGAAGGAAACTGCGTTTCCGCGGGCTCGTGGGGACACAGTGGGGTCGACGATTTTGAGAGTCATGGATGGGATGAGCGCGACCAACCGATGCCGCATGAAAGTGCTGTATTCGGGGCGTGTGCAGGGGGTGGGGTTCCGCTACACCACCCAGTGCGTGGCCCGTGGCTTCGAGGTCACGGGGACCGTACGAAATCTTCCGGACGGTCGCGTAGAACTGATTGCGGAGGGCACGCGCGAGGAGTTGGAGAGATTTCGTCAAGCCATCCGGCGGTCCGGTTTGGATCGGTTCATCCAACATGAGGACGTTACGTGGTCGGAAGCTGTCGGTGGCTTGCAAGGCTTTCGCATTGTAGGATAGGCCTGGGAACGATCAGCAATGAAGTTTGCCATCATCGCAGACATTCACGGCAATCTGGAGGCGCTTCAAGCCGTTTTGGAGGATGCCCAAAAGCAGGGCTGCACCCATTACGCCTGCATCGGCGATGTGGTAGGCTATGGCGCCAATCCGCGGGAGTGCTTGCAGATTGTCCGCTCCATGGGCATGCCCTGCGTGAAAGGCAATCACGACGAGTACTGTTCCATCGAAGAGAGTGCCGAAGGGTTCAACCCGCTGGCGGCCGAGGCGGTGATGTGGACGCGCCAGCAGTTGAGCGAGGAGGATCGGCAGTGGTTGCGCGACCTGCGGTATGTGCGGATGGTGACGAATTTCACCATTGTGCACGCCACGCTGGATGCACCCCAGCGTTGGGGTTACGTGTTCGACAAGTTGGCTGCGGCTGCCAGTTTTCCCTACCAAAACACGCCCGTGTGCTTTTTCGGCCACACGCACGTGCCGGTGGCCTTCGTGCGAGACAGCATGGTGCGGGGCGGTACCTATTCCAAATTCAAGATCGAGCCCGGCAAGAAATACTTCATCAATGTGGGCGCTGTGGGCCAGCCCCGAGATGGCAATCCCAAGGCCGCCTACGTGGTGTACGATGTGGACGAGGGCACAGTGGAGCTGCGGAGGCTCGACTATGACATTGCCACGGCCCAGAAAAAGATCCGTGCGGCGGGTCTGCCCGAACGGCTGGCGGAACGGCTGGCCTACGGTCGGTAAGCGTGGCGTTACCGGACTGTCCCTGCCGTGAATCCGGCCGAGTCGGTCAGTGTCGCGTCGCCAGCCCGTGGCCGGCGAAGCAGGCCGCGTTACATCCGCGTCTTGTGGGATGGCCGACCGGGTCATCAGAACCAAAGCCTCGGGTTGGCCGAGGCCATTGCGCGCCGCACGGGTGCGGTGGTGGAGTGTCAGCGTTTACCCGAGGCGGGGGGACCGCCGCTGCGGTGGTGGGCTGCTCTGCGGGCTCGGGGCCCCCGGCCGGATCTGCTGATCGGGGCTGGTCACAAGACTCATCTGGCCCTTTGGTTGGCGGCGCGAAAGTCCGGGGCCCGGTCAGTGGTGATCATGAAACCCACTTGGCCGGTTTTCCTTTTCGACCTTTGCCTGATTCCCTTCCACGATCTGCGGGGGGGGCGGTTTTCGGGTCGGGTCGTGCCGATCCGAGGAGCCCTGAATCGCATCCCGGAGGTGCTGCCCCCCAAACAGCTCCGGGGCCTGATTCTGTTGGGCGGGCCTTCGCGCACTCACGGCTGGGCCGGAGAGGACTTGATTTCGTGCTTGCACGAGATCTGCAGAGCGCGCCGCGAATTGCAGTGGTTCGCTGCCGATTCGCGTCGGACCCCGGCCGGGTTTTTGGAGGGGATCGTGCGGGCCGGCGTTCCCGTGCAGCCATTGCCACGTGAGACGACCTCTTCGAGCGCGTTGACGGAGCACCTCCTGGCTGCAGAAGAGGTGTGGGTGACTGCCGACAGCATCTCCATGGTGTTCGAGGCTGTAACGGCCGGGGCGCGCGTGGGGTTGTTACCCGCTCCCGTCCTCGACCGCACCGGCGGTCCGGTTCGTGGCTTGGAGATGCTCGTGCAGGAGGGCTACGCCACCCTCTATGCGGTGTGGCTTCAGCAGGGCCGACGGTTGCCGGCGGCACGGCGGCTGCATGAGACGGCCCGGTGCGCGGAGCTGGTGCTGGACCGGCTGTTTCCGGAGGGCAAACGGTGAAGGTTTTACAAGTCGTGCCGGAAATGAACGAGGGCGGCGTGGAGCGGGGCACGCTGGAGATTGGCCGCTACCTTGTGCAGCAAGGTCACGAAGCCCTCGTGGTCTCCAACGGGGGCCGTCTGGTGCCGGCCCTGGAGGCCGCGGGAGTGCGGCACCTGGCGCTGCCGGTGCATCGGAAGGGCCCGCTGGGTTTGTGGTTGGTACCTCTGTTGCGCCGCCTGTTGCGCCGGGAACGACCGGACCTGTTGCATTTGCGGTCGCGTTGGCCGGCGTGGTTGGCCTGGTTGGCCTGGCGCAGCCTCCCGGTAGCAGAACGCCCAGGTCTGGTCACCACCGTGCACGGTTTTTATTCGGTCAATCCTTACTCGGTCATCATGACCCGGGGCCAACGGATCATAGCCGTCTCAGAAAGCGTACGAGCCTATATCCTTGAACACTACCCGCAGGCGGATCCGGAGCGCATTCGCGTCACCCCGCGCGGCGTTTCACCGGCCGAGTTTGCCCGAGGTTACCAACCCGATCAGGGTTGGCGGGAGCAATGGAACCGGCAGTTTCCGGGGCTGGCTGGACACCGGTTGTTAACGTTACCCGGCCGCCTGACCCGGCTGAAAGGCCACGAGGATTTCCTGCACTTATTAGCCCGGCTTTGCAAAAGTGAGGTCCCGGTAGCCGGGTTGGTGGTGGGGGGAACTGCGCCCCGGAAACAGGGCTACTTGAGAGAGCTGCAGTTGTTGGCCACACGGTTGGGCGTGGGGGATCGGGTTTACTTTCTTGGGCACCGGTCTGACTTGCGCGAGATCCTTGCGGTTTCGGACGTGGTGTTTTCGCTTTCTCGCCAGCCAGAGTCCTTCGGCAGGACCACCTTGGAAGCGCTGGCGTTGGGTCGTCCGGTGGTGGGCTACGATCACGGCGGGGTGGCAGAGCAGTTGCGGGGGCTGTTTCCCGAAGGGGCGGTTCCCCCGGGCGACGTGGAGCGCGCTCTGCTCGTGACCCGACAATTGTTGGCCACAGCCCCGGAACCGCGGCCCCTCCGACCCCCTTTCACCCTCGAGGCCATGTGCCACAGCACGCTGGACGTGTACTTGGAACTGGTGGCCTGCTGGAGACCGAACCCGGGGTCAGGGCCAAGCCCGGGTCCATAAGCGCGCAGGGGTCACCCCGGGGCCGGGTCGTAGGCCAGGAGGAAGCGGACTCCGCCAGGCTTCCTGGAAGGCTCCTCGGAGAGACCTGCTGGACGTAGGCGTTAGGAAGCGGTTTCGTCTTGCAGGGGCACAAGACCCTGGGCAATGGCGTAGCGCGTCAAGCCGGCCACGGTGTGCAGGTCCAGCTTGCGCATGATGCGCTCGCGATGCGTTTCCACCGTGCGTGGGCTGAGGCCAAGTTGTTGGGCGATTTGCCGGTTGGACAGGCCCCGGGCGATGAACGCCAGGACCTCTTTCTCGCGCCGGCTTAGTCCAGGACGGCCGGCAGGGCGTCTGGGCCGGCTGATCCAATGCTCCAAAGTAGCCTGGGTGACCTGCGGACTGAAAACCATCTGGCCCTGGTGAATTTTCAAAA
>Ga0308417_1002567_pt1 | contig 11965 bp, 9 predicted proteins | sample HotsprSampleOS65_FD_203528 | JGI IMG/M metagenome (GOLD analysis project Ga0308417, IMG submission 203528) | Hot spring phototrophic mat microbial communities from Octopus Spring, Yellowstone National Park, Wyoming, United States - 20090730_OS65 ... | reverse complement strand
GATAGGAATAGGCGGAAACAGAAGCATCAGCTCTATGTTAGGGAACATCATGCCAAATGCCATCAAAATGCCGAATACAGCACCTGAAGCGCCTACCATAGGCACATTTACTTTTGATTCGTATAATTTGAGCGCGAATTGCTTACTTGCTGCTATTAACTCGGTACTTTGCGGATAGTTGCTAAAATTTTCAAGAAACTCCATCAGACTTGCACTGTAATAGACATTGCCATGTTCTGCAATAAAGCTGTCAAAGGCAGTAAAGCTAGGATTTTGCAGATAAGCATCTATGGCAGTGCGTAATTGATAAAGTTCAATAGTTTCTACGCCCAAATAGCAAGCACTTGCACCTAGCCCACAAATCAAATAGAAAAGTAAAAAACGCCTGCCACCCCAAAACATTTCCAATGCAGGACCAAATACAATCAGCGCCAGCATGTTGCTGAAAATATGTCCGAAACCTGCGTGAACAAACATGTGAGTAAATATTTGGTAAAAGGCAAATTCACTTGCGCCTGGAAACCGCAATCCAAATATTTCTGTCATGTCTAAGTTCAGAAATGTGCCAAGGACAAATACGGCTATGTTTAGCACCAGCAGATTGCGGACAATAGGAGTGAGTTGAAACATTGATAATGTAAAAGAGAGTGAGTGAAATTCTTACCATAAGAACGTAGGCAGCCTAAGAATGTTTTTTCTGCCGTTGGCGCAAGGCTTCAAACAGGCAGATACCTGCTGCTACTGACACATTAAGCGATGAGATATTACCTACCATTGGAATAGATGCTTTCACGTTGGCAAGTGATAAGAGTTCGGGGCTGATGCCGTCTTCTTCCGACCCCATCAGAATCGCAGTAGGTGCAGTCAAGTCTACTGCATAAATAGGAGTATTTCCTTTTTCAGTGCAGGCTACTACCTGTAGCCCATTGCTTTGTAAGAAGTGCAGTGCACCACGCAGGCTACGTTCGCGACAAACAGGCAAATAGCTCAATGCTCCTGCCGATGCTTTGAAGGCATCACCGCCCAGTCTTGCTCCGCCTCGTTGGGGTAATACAAGCGCCTGTGCACCTGCACAGTCCGCCGAGCGGGCAATTGCCCCTATGTTACGCACATCAGTAACGCGGTCTAAGACAATGACCAACGGCAATTTTCCTGCGCCGTATGTTTCGCTGATGATGTTATCTAAGGAGGCAAAGACAACTGATGACAAAAAGCAAATTACACCTTGATGATTTTTACGCGTGATGCGGCGTAATTTCTCCTCTGGTACTTGTACCACCGGAATATTCACCTGTTGGCACTGTTTGGCAAGTTCAGCAATGGCTTCATTTTGGATACCTTTCTGAATCAGTAGCTTATCTATCTCCTTACCCGATTGCAGCACTTCCTGAACGGGACGAATCCCAAAAACAAAATCTGTTATCATGTTAAAAAATTCAACTACAAATATACTCAAACCCGATAGTTTTTTATCATCTTCACTCGGATTTGAAACAGCGAGGACAACCGCTCAACTTACACCTTCTTGGCGCGGTACTTGTTGCGCCGGTAATCCTCAAAAATCAAGTTGCCTAGCCCTTCTAAGCTACTGAAATAGGCGTTGCCGCCGTTTACCTTAGTAAACTCGCGGACAAACTCTTGCAGGTAAGTATCTGAAGCAATCATAAAAGTGGTAATAGGGATGTTCAGGCGGCGACACTGCACAGCAAGGTTTAGCGTTTTGTTCATGATTTTGCTATCCAGACCGAAGCTGTTTTTGTAATAGCGCACACCTTCTTTCAAACAGGTAGGTTTACCGTCAGTAATCATAAAAATCTGCTTGTTTTTGTTCTTGCGGCGGCGCAGTAAATCCATTGCCAACTCTAAACCTGCAACCGTATTGGTGTGATAAGGTCCCACTTGCAAGTAAGGCAAATCTTTAATTTCAATTTGCCAAGCATCGTTGCCAAAAACGATAATATCTAGCGTATCTTTTTTGTATTTGGTCGTAATCAGTTCGGCAAGCGCCATAGCCACCTTTTTGGCAGGTGTGATACGGTCTTCACCGTAGAGAATCATAGAGTGGCTGATGTCTATCATCAGCACGGTAGAAGTTTGGGTTTTGTATTCTTTTTCTACTACCTCCAAGTCCTGTTCGGTGAGTATAAAATCGCCCAACCCATGATTAATTTGCGCATTGCGGATAGTTTCTGTCATGGAAATTTGGTCTAATTCGTCTCCGAAGCGATATGGACGGATATCGGCGCTAAGTTCATCGCCTGCACCACTGAAAACCGTTTGATGACTGCCAAGGGCGCTTTTTTTCAATTTGCCGAAAATTTCTTCCAACGACTGCCGACGAATGGTCTGTTCGCTTTTGGCAGTAATTTGTATAGCGCCGGTTATGGAGTTTTCCTCGATATAGCCTTTTTGCTTCAGGTCTTCAAAAAAGTCGCCGATGCCGTATTCGCTGTTAGTAAGCCCGTAGCGACGGTCTAAATTCGTCAGCCAACGCATAGCTTCGCCCACATCACCAGAGGTCATGTTGAGCAGTTGAATAAAAATATTCAACAAGTTTTCAAAAGTTGCCTTTTGTTCATTTTCTTTAGGATTGAATCGGGTAAAGCGATAGCCAAGCATAATATTAGGTAAATAAAGATGACATAATTTAGGAAGCAACAGGGTGTTGCTGTATAAACTCTATGGAATAACGATTAAACAATTCAGGTTGTTCTACATTGCACACATGTCCGCAATTTTTTAATATGCGCAACACTGAATTTTTGTGCTGTTTAACCAGATTTTTCACTTGTGGAAGAAACATGTAATCCTCATCGCCCATCAAGTAAAGGGTTGGAATAGGCAACTCTTTTTCCCGAAAATAGCGCAGCAGCGGGTTGATGCTTGCCGTGAGGGTAAACCATCTTAAAAATTCGGACTGTCGCAATTTTTTGGCATCTTCTATAAACAAATTTCGCGATTCGCGGTGGCGGGCGCGCGGCATAAGAATGTAGGCGCAAATGGTATAAATCCAGATAAAAGGTACAAAGGGCTTTACTTTGTCAGCCAACCAAACCAAAAACCGCGAGCGAATGTTTAGGCGAGTAACGGCACCACCCAGAATCATCGTTTGAATTTTTGAACTATCTATTTCGGCAATGGTGCGGATAATCAATGTTCCGAGCGAAATGCCTACAAAATGTGCTTTTTCAATGCCTACATGTTTCATCACCTCTAACACGTCATGGCTGACATCGGTAAAAGAATAGTTACGCTGAATAAAAACATCTTTAGACTTGCCATGGCCCCGCAAATCGAGTAAAAGCACGTTGAAATTAGCCATATAATCACGCAACTGGCGAAACCAGATGGAAGAACTCCCACCCGCGCCATGAATCAATACGACCCATTCAGTTGCAGTCGGATGTTTGTAAATCTTGTGGTAAAGCATTTGCGGTTATTTTATTGCCCTAAATTTAATTTAAAAAACATTGCAGATGCTTTTTTGGTTTGGCTTCGTTCAATAATTGTTATTTTTGAGCAAATCACTAATCTTTAATTGCAAAGCCGATGCAAGCGCCGAGCCTTCGCTATTCTCTTAACCTGTACTTAATAATCAGCGTTTTGCTGATTGTAATAGGAGGATTTTTTTTACGGCATTTGTGGATAAACCGTGTAGAAAGTGAAAGCCTTTATCGAAGACGGATTTTACAACAGGCATCAGCTGTTATTTTTGAATGTGGCTACTTGGCACAAGCTGTTATGCGCTATCCCGAAGACGACAATCTGCGCAATCAACTCGGCATAGCCAAATCCAAAATGGAAAATATTATCCGAATATTGATACAAGGCGGTTTATATACTTCTAGTAACGTAGCTGTTAAGATGGAACTGCAACCTGCCAAAGGGAAAGAACTAGTCAATATGCAACAATTGGCTATCGGTTGGCAGGAGGTGAAAAAAGTACTTGACCGTCTGGAAAATAATATCGTAGCTGCTAATACTAACAACCTCAACCCAATAGAGTACCGCAATCAGGTAAATGCCGTAGCTGACTTTCTTTTGCAAAATGTCTTCAAGCTCAATCGGAATGTAGAAGTAGATATTGCCATAGCAACAGTAAAAATCAATGAAGAAGAGCAAACTGCCCTCAGATGGTTATACATATATATCTTCATCTTGCTTATTAATGCGATGGTAGGCTTCGTCTATTTTCGCGATTACATTATTACACCTATCGAGAAAATCAGTAAGAAAATCCGCGCAGTTGCCGACGGCATACAAAGTGAAACTATTGTGCTGCCTAAAAACAGTGCGCCGGAAATGCTCGAGCTCAACACAGGCATTGAACAACTAGATGCTATTCAGCAGTCTATGGCAGACTTCGCCTCAGAGGTGGGCAAAGGTAATTACAATTATGCCTTTAATGCTCGTAGCAAAACAGATACTTTGGGTATTGCTTTGCTCGCTATGCGTGACAACCTGATGCGTGCCGATAAAGAAGATGCCCTTCGCACATGGGCTAATGAAGGTCAGGTAAAATTTGGCGACATATTCCGTCAATATGCCAACGATATAGAAAAGTTTGCCTATCATACTATTTCCGAATTAGTTAAATATGTAGGTGCTAATCAGGGCTTCTTCTTTGTAATCAAAGAACAAGATAAAGAACAAAGCTATCTGGATTTAATAGCTGCCTATGCCTACGAAAAACGAAAATACCTCAGCAAACAGGTAGCGATAGGCAGCGGACTTTTAGGGCAAGCCGTTTTAGAAAAACAATCGCTGTACTTTACAGATATACCGCAAAACTATGTGAGCATTACTTCTGGTCTAGGAGAAGCAACTCCCAGCTGTCTGATGATTGTACCGCTGATAGTTAATGAAATTGTATATGGCGCTATTGAAATTGCGTCTCTTGAGCCTTTCGAGCAGCATCAGATAGATTTCATCGAGAAAATAGCTACCAATATTGCTAGCACACTTGCCTTTGCCCAAACCAACGAGCAAACCCAGCGGCTACTGTTAGAAACCCAAACCTTTGCTGAACAGATGCGTGCGCAAGAAGAAGAAATGCGCCAGAATATGGAAGAATTAGTAGCAACACAGGAAGAAATGCAGCGTGTACAAGCTGAAATCCGCAAGAAAGAGGCTGGACTTAGCAGCCTAATTAATAACACAGACACCTACATTTTCTCTTTGGACAAAGGTTTTAACTTGCTTACGGTAAACGACGCATTTAAAAAATACATCAAAGCTACTTACGGTTTTGAACCGCAAATAGGTATGAATATGCTTCATGATATTGTACCTGAAACCAACAGAGAAATGCGGCGTAGGCAATATGAACGTGCTTTGGCTGGTGAATCATTTACAGTTATCGAGAACTATAAAGGAAAAGATCACTCTGACAACTATTATGAAATCTCCTTCCACCCTATTTTTAATCAGGCTAGTCAAGTGGAAGGACTTTCTGTATTTATGCGTAACATTACGCACCTTAATCCTATCCGTTGGGAGTCATAATCAATGATGAAGTATTATATATCAGCCTTTGCAATGGCTGCGCTGTTTGCAGTGGTATCCTGCAACGATGCCACCTTTGAGGGAAAACAAGATTTACCACAAAGCCAATGGATACGCAAAAATCCCATTACTTTTGATTTTGAAATTAAAGACCCTCTGCCCACCTATGAAATCAGTTATGGGGTACGCTACGGCAATTCTTATCCGTATTACAACCTATATGTACGATATGAACTGAAAGACGAGGCAGGAAACAGCCTACAAGGCAAAATGAACCAAACCAATCTTTTTGAGCCTGAAACCGGACAACCATTAGGCAAAGGTATAGGTGATTTGTACGAACAAGAGGTAGTGTTGATTCCTTCTTACCGCTTTGCTGCAAACGGTAAATACAGGCTTTCTATTTTTCAATATATGCGCCCCGACACGCTTACTCATGTCTATGCTGTTATGATAAAAGTGCGCCCCCTGAAATAGTAGCCTGCGCTTTTGCTGATTCTATTAAAAAATTATACCTTTGAAAACCAATTGGTTAAAAGCTACCAATTGAAGTTTTGCTAAATGACTCATAACCAAAATTGTTATGCCATGAAAAACAAGATCAAGCAACTGGCAAGCAAACTGAATAATTTCTATGTTATTTTTGCTGGACTATTTATCCTATGGATGGCATTTTTTGACGGAAACAATCTCTATAACCAGTACGAACAACACCAGCGCATTCGTGAACTTCGCGAAGAGCGCAATTTCTACAAAAGCAATGTTGAAAAACTACAAAAAGAAATTGCTGAGTTGAATCACAACCCTAAGATGCTGGAAAAATTCGCTAGGGAGAAGTATTTAATGAAAAAACCTAACGAAGATATTTACATCGTTCAGGAATAAGTACATTCATGAAAAAGTACACGTTTACCGAAAAAAAAGACACTCGCTCAGGTTTTGGCGCTGGTTTGCTCGAGGTTGGCAAGCAAAATCATAACGTTGTTGCGCTGTGCGCCGATCTTACAGGTTCGCTGAAAATGAATGACTTTGAAAAAGCTTTCCCCGAACGGTTTTTTCAGGTCGGGATCGCTGAAGCCAATATGATGGGAATTGCTGCAGGCATGACCATTGGCGGAAAAATTCCTTATACTGGCACATTTGCTAACTTTTCTACTGGTAGGGTGTATGACCAGATTCGCCAATCTATTGCCTATTCGGGTAAAAATGTAAAAATCTGTGCCTCGCACGCTGGCATTACTCTTGGGGAAGACGGTGCTACACACCAAATTTTGGAAGACATAGGCATGATGCGCATGTTACCCCACATGACGGTTATCAATACTTGCGACTACAACCAAACCAAAGCCGCCACCATTGCTATTGCCAATCATCAAGGACCGGTTTATCTGCGATTTGGCAGACCTGCCGTGCCTGTTTTTATGCCTGCCGACCAGCCTTTTGTCATTGGTAAAGCAATTGTACTCAACGAAGGTGCAGATGTTTCTATTTTTTGCACTGGACATTTGGTTTGGGAAAGCATTGTTGCGGGAGAAATCCTTGCCGAGCAAGGCATTGATGCGGAAATTATTAACATTCATACTATCAAACCGTTGGATGAGTCGGCAATTCTTAGTTCCATATTGAAAACGCGCTGTGCCGTAACTGCCGAAGAGCATCAGATTCACGGAGGGCTCGGTGATGCTATCGCTCAGGTATTGGTACGCAACCTGCCTGCTCCAATGGAAATGGTGGCTGTGCGCGACCGCTTCGGGGAAAGCGGAACTCCTGACCAACTAATGGCAAAATATGGTCTGAAAGCTCAAAATATTGTAGAAGCAGCCAGAGCTGCTATGCGCCGCAAAGCAAAATAGCCAACCCGACAGAAGGCTATATCACACTATTTTAAAAAAATTATCCTTTCAGTGGGTTGCTACACAACAGGAATTTTTATTTTATCCAATCAATCCCACCAATACGCTTTCCTATTCAGGTAACTGATCTAAGGGCGTTTGGGGCAAGTTATTAGAGATGCTGTTAGCAGGAGCAGACAGCGATTTCTCCTCTAATAATTCGGCTTCTTTGTTTCGCTTTTCGGTAATGGCTACTACCCAAATGCTGATTTCATATAGCAACATGAGCGGCAGGGCAATTAATATCTGACTGATGACATCGGGCGGAGTAATAATAGCAGAAATAATCAGCACAATTACAATAGCATGGCGGCGGTATTCGCGCATAAACGTAGGCGAAATTAAACCGATTTTGGCAAAGAAAAACGCCACCATCGGCAATTGAAACATGAGCCCTGTTGCAAGTACAAGGGTAGTGAGTGTAGAAATGTAGGAAACAATATCAAACTCGTTGGAAATGGACGGGTCTAACTGATAGTTTGCCAAAAACTGGATGGACAGCGGCGAAATTACATAATAGCCGAACAGAATCCCCAGAATGAACAGCAACGAAACAAAAAAAACTGCTCCGCTTGCCGCTTTCCGCTCTTGCGGATACAAACCCGGCTTAACAAAACGCCAGATTTCCCAAAAGGCATAGGGGAAAGCGCAAATAACCCCAATCACCACCGATGAGAGCATGTGCATTGTGAATTGCCCTGTCATTAGGCGGCTTTGTAGTTTGAAGTTGATTTTGTCAATACAAGTAGCATCTGAAAGCGCGCAAAGCACCCTATATGTCCAAAAATCTACTTTGGAAGGCCCAAGAATGAGTGTTCCATAAACAAAATCTTTGGACAAAAAGGCTATTACAGAAAAAACAGCCACCGAAGCAACTGCGCGGATAAGATGCCAGCGCAGCTCCTCCAAGTGGTCTATAAACGACATTTCTTTTTCCTGTGTCATGCTTTGGCTATGCGGATAGGCACCATGAACTGATCGATTTCGTAGGCTTCTGTACCGTTCAAGTCATTGTGAATTTGCAGTGCAACGGCCTGTGTTTCAGCCTGAATATAGTCGGCGAAGTCTTTGGCTGCATCGGCAACAAGCGCTTCATCTGCCCCAATGAAAACGCTGATTTTGTCCTGTACTTCAAAGTTCAAGTCTTTGCGCAGATTTTGAATGCGGTTCACCAAATCGCGGGCGATGCCTTCCTTGTGCAGTTCAGGCGTTATGTTGATGTCTAATGCGACTGTGATGCCCTCACCGGTAGCTGATGCCCAGCCGGGAATGTCAAATGCTTCAATTAAGGTATCTTCTATGGTAAGTGTTAAAGCGCCACCTTCGGCTGGAATGCTCATCTGCCCTGCCTTTTGGAAAGCAATAATGTCAGCAGTTTGCATTTGCCCCAGATGTGCTTGAATGGTTTTCATCTGCTTGCCCAGCCCTTTTTGTGCTAATACAGGGAAGTTAGGCTTGATTTTCTTAGTTACCAATCCTTCCGAATCGCCAATAAACTCAATGCTTTTCACATTAGTTTCTGTGATAATCAAATCGCTTACCTCGCGTACATAGTTTTGGAAGGTTTCGCTTAATGCGGGAATTATCATTTTTTGCAAAGGCAGACGCACGCGCAATTTCTTGTCCTTACGGATAGAGTGTACCAGCGAACAAATAGTTTGCGCGAGGCGCATTTTCTCTTCCAGCGCGATATTTCTTTCTGCCGAATTGAAAGTCGGATAGTCGGTCAAATGCACCGACTCGGCAGTTTCTTTACCCGAAACAGTATTCAAATCGCGAAACAACAAGTCGGTATAGAACGGCGCAATTGGCGAAGCAAGTTTAGCAACTGTTACCAGACAGGTGTAAAGCGTCTGATAAGCCGCCAGTTTATCGGTATTGTACTCGCCTTTCCAAAAACGCTTACGATTCAGGCGCACGTACCAGTTGCTTAGGTCGTCATTGACGAAGTTGAGAATCGCACGTGCGGCGCGGGTTGGGTCGTAGTCGGCATATGCCTCATCGGTTTCTTTGATGATGGCGTTCAGGCGCGAGAGAATCCAGCGGTCGCTTTCGGTGCGCTCTGCCAGTGGCACATCAGCTTCCTGATAGCGGAATCCGTCCAAATTAGCGTACAGCGCAAAGAAGTTGTAAGTATTTTGCAGCGTTCCGAAGAATTTGCGTTGCATTTCTGCTAAGCCGTCTAAGCTGAATTTGAGATTTTCCCAAGGTGCAGCATTGACAATCATGTACCAGCGAACCGCATCAGGACCGTATTTGGCTACTGTTTCAAAAGGGTCAATCGCGTTACCTAAACGCTTGCTCATTTTGTTGCCGTTGGCATCTAGTACAAGCCCTGTAGAAACCACATTTTTAAATGCGACACTGTCAAAAACCAATCCTGCAATGACGTGCAGGGTAAAGAACCAGCCGCGTGTTTGGTCAACACCTTCGGAAATAAAATCTGCCGGGTAAGTTTTCCGCTGGTCAATTAAATCGGCATTTTCAAAAGGATAATGCCACTGTGCATAAGGCATCGCGCCACTGTCAAACCAAACGTCAACTAGGTCGGGTTCGCGCTTCATAGGCTTGCCAGAGGCTGAAACCAATATTACCTCATCCACATAAGGGCGGTGCAAATCGGCTAAGGATGTTACTTGTTGCAAACCCAACTGAGTATTAGCTTTGGCAATTTCAGCAGCTAGTTCTTCGGTAGAACCAATGCAGATTTCTTCTGTGCCGTCTTCAGTGCGCCAGATGGGCAGCGGCGTTCCCCAATAGCGGCTACGGCTCAGATTCCAGTCCACCAAGTTTTCTAACCAGTTGCCAAAGCGGCCCGTTCCGGTACTTTCAGGCTTCCAGTTGATAGTTTTATTAAGTTCTACTAAGCGGTCTTTTAGGGCTGTAGTGCGGATAAACCAGCTTTCCATCGGATAATAGAGAATAGGTTTATCGGTACGCCAACAGTGCGGGTAGGTGTGTTCGTATTTTTCTACTTTGAATGCCTTGTTTTGCTCTTTGAGGATGATAGAAATAATAACATCCGTTGATTTGTAATCAGGGTGGGACTCGTCCTCGCCAGTGTAGTTTTTTACATAAAAATCATCAGCGCCAAGCGTTTTATGAGTTTTGATGCCGTATTGCTTTGTCAGTTTGGCAAGTTGTTCGCCAATAATACCTACGAACTTGCCTTTTTTATCTACTGTCGGCTGAAAATGCCCCTGTTCGTCGGCTACCAGCAGAGCAGGCACGTTGTACTGTTTGCTCAAACGCGCATCGTCCGCACCGAAAGTTGGCGAAATATGCACGATGCCAGAACCATCGTTAGTGGTTACAAAATCGCCTGCATATACTTTGAAAGCATTTTGCTGATTTTCATGGGGTTGTACAAAAGGCAGCAGTTGCTCGTATTCTACTCCTATCAGAAACTCGCCTTTGAATTCTTCTGCAATCACATAAGGAATTTTATTACCATGCTTGCTTTCCACAAAATCGTTACGGTTGATATAATTGCTTCCCAGTACATAATTTAAACACTCTTTGGCAAAAATAATGCTTACAGGCTGTTTGGTGTACTGATTGTGGGTTTTGACTTTTACGTAGGTAATATCCTTGCCCACTGCTAACGCTGTATTGGAAGGCAGCGTCCAAGGCGTAGTTGTCCATGCTAGCAAGTAGTCGTTGTCTGAACCTTTCACCTTGAACTGCGCAATAACAGAGGTATCTTTTACAGTTCTATAGCAGCCAGGTTGGTTGAGTTCGTGAGAACTCAAACCTGTACCTGCCGCAGGTGAGTAGGGCTGAATAGTATATCCTTTGTAAAGTAAGCCTTTGTTGTGCAGTTGTTTAAGTAGCCACCAGCAAGACTCGATGTAGTTATTGTCAAAAGTGATGTAGGGATTTTCCAAGTCCACCCAAAAGCCGATGCGATCGGTTAGGTCGTCCCATTGGGATTTGTATTTCATCACTGCCTCGCGGCACTTTTGGTTGTATTCTGCGATGCTGATTTTTTTGCCGATGTCTTCTTTGGTAATGCCCAATTCCTTTTCTACCTGCAATTCAACGGGCAAGCCGTGTGTATCCCACCCGCCTTTGCGCTCTACGCGATAGCCTTTTAGGGTTTTATAACGGCAAAAAATATCTTTGATGGTACGAGCCATCACGTGGTGAATGCCAGGCGTTCCATTAGCGGAAGGGGGGCCTTCGTAAAATACAAAGGGATGGTCGGTTGGACGCGATTCAACAGATTTTTGAAAAACGGCATTTTCCTTCCAATAGGTCAGAATTTGCTCTCCGGCTTGCTTGCCAAGCTCAGTTACAGACTGTTTATATTCGTTGTATTTCATAAAAACCTTGTTCCAAACACTCAAAGCACAAAAGCAAAGTTAGGTTTTTTCATATGAAGTTGAATTTTTAAGTATATGCTATTTGCGCTTTTGTGATGCGATACATCAAGTTCTTACAAGTGGTTGTAAGTGTTAAGCTTCAATGCTGCTAATGTTTTATAATTTATCCTCTTCTTCATTGGGATAGAGGTAGCGCTGGATTTGCTGACGGAGTTCTACCAGATTCAAGGCTGGTAGTATTTT
>Ga0308417_1002558_pt1 | contig 11981 bp, 10 predicted proteins | sample HotsprSampleOS65_FD_203528 | JGI IMG/M metagenome (GOLD analysis project Ga0308417, IMG submission 203528) | Hot spring phototrophic mat microbial communities from Octopus Spring, Yellowstone National Park, Wyoming, United States - 20090730_OS65 ... | reverse complement strand
CAAAATCACAAAATCCAAAATCACGAAATCACAAAACCGTAACCAACTATGATTCTTACACACGACCTCGATCTTACGCTGCGCCCAATGAAGTATCCGCAGTTCTTCAAACTCTACAAAGACTCCATCAAAAACATTTGGACAACTGATGAGCTTGATTTTTCGCTCGACTACGAGCACTTGCGCGATAAAATTTCGCCCAAAGAAGCGCATCTCATCAAACGCCTTGTCGCCTTCTTCGCAACGGCGGATAATATCGTGGGGCATAACCTCGTGCTGAATCTTTACAAGCACGTCAATTCGCCCGAATACCGCATGTTCCTTGGCAAAGTCCTTTTTGATGAAATGCAACATGTAGAAACCTACCTACTGCTTGTTGATAGCTACATTCCTGACATTCGCGAGCGGCAGGAAGCCTTTGCGGCTTATCAGAACGTGCCGTCGGTCAAACTCAAGGCTGATTTCTGTTTCAAGTATATGGATTCTATTGAGCATCTGGATAAGCTCGACAGCGATGAAAAGAAGCGGCAATTTTTGGAAAACCTCATCTGCTTTGCGGCTTGTGTAGAAGGGTTATTTTTCTTTGGCTCATTTGCGTATGTGTATTTTTTGCGTCATCGTGGGTTGCTTCCCGGTCTTGCTGCGGCTACAAACTGGGTTTTTCGTGATGAAACCATGCATATTCAAGGTGCGATGGAAGTCGTGCAAGTCATTCGTGCCGAGTATCCACACCTCTTTGATAAAACGCTTGAAAGCCACGTCTATCAGATGATTGATGAAGCAATTGCCGTTGAAATGAACTTCTGCGAAGATTGTTTGCATCATGGCATTACGGGCATTTCGCAATCCATGATGCGCGATTATTTGGGCTACTGCGCCGACCAACGCTTAGAACAACTCGGATACGATAAGAAATACAAAACGAAAAATCCGTTTCCCTTTATGGTGCTTCAGGATGTGCAACCGCTCACGAACTTTTTTGAAAAGCGCGTTACCGAATATCAAAAAGGCTTCGATGCTAGCACTAAGGCCATTACCTTTGATGAAGAATTTTAATGCCGTGCTGACTATTTCATGATGTTTGTTTCTTTGTTGGGGTTAATACTTTGAAGCCAAAAATTTGCGTTGTGCGTGTTGCCTACGAGCGTTATGCTCATGGTTATTCTTCTGTTCTGCTTCCTCGTTTGAGCAGTGCTGCAATTTTTCTGAGGCTTTCAATTTCATATTCATGGTCGCGCTCTTGCTTTGACTTTGCCTGACTCTGCGGTGGTTTGGGCTGTAGGACTGTTGATTGTTTGAGTTGCAGATGTCTTTGGCGCAAGCCATGCTCGACACGACGCCGAAATTCTTCTACGGCGAGTAGGAGGTTTTGGCGCAGCTTACTAATATCCCATGGTTTTTGAATATGCCGAAAAATTTGACCCTCATTGACCAAGCGTACAATTTCTTCAAGGTCTGTATAACCTGTCATTAGGATTTTTGGCACCAATGGAGCAATACGGTGTGCGGCGATAAGAAAATCCACGCCGCTCATACCCGGCATGCGCTGGTCGGAGAGCAGTACTGAAATCAGTGCGTTAGATTCTAATACATCGAGTGCTGTGCGCGCATCGTTGCATGCAATTACATTAAACTCATCGGAGAGCAAATCCGTAAGTGCTGTCAGCACGCGCTTTTCATCATCGACTACTAAGATTTTTGGTTTTCCGCTTCGTCCATAAAAGACTTCTCGGAACACTCGCATTTCTTCCAACTCTTCATTTAGCGTAAAGAGTTTTACAGGTTGCTCTGCTTCAGGGGCTACATTTTTTTCTTCTTCTGTGAGCATTTTTTCTAATTGTGCGACATGTTCATTGAGTTTTGCAAAAAACTCTTCTTCAAAGCTCTGATACTTTTCAACTTCAGCAATGGTCTCTGGCTTAAAGGTGGCAAAAAATTCTTCTTCGAAGGATGCGTACTGCGTATTATTTCCTGTTTTTTCAGTTGTGTTCAGCTGCGCATTGACTTGCGCATTCATACTATTAGCCTGATTTACATCTGTTACTGTCTTATTTTCCTCTTTTGGTTCCGTATGATCACCATCTGGTGAGGTGCCTGCCAATAAATTTTCTTCTGGGGGCACTAATATCTCGCCCAGCTTTGATGAGTTTGGTGAGCTTAGATTTCCTAACTGTGCCGGTTTAGGCTGCTCGCGTAGCATGCTACGTGTTTGCTTTTGCTTACGTAGCACAAACGATGCCGCCGCCAGTGCCACAATAGATTTGAGCGTTTCAGGCTGCCACGGTTTACGCACATATCGGAAAATTTCTCCCAAGTTTACTGACTCTAACACTGCATCAAGGTCTGTGTATCCAGTCAGTAGAATTCGCATGGTGTCTGGAAGCATTTCCTTCACTTGCTTAAGTAAATCGACGCCTTTCATGCTCGGCATGCGTTGGTCGCTGATAACTAAGGCAAGGTCGGGCGTTTGCATCACCACATTTAGCGCTTCCTCTCCGCTTTTTGCAGTGAGCACCGTAAAATCTGTTTCGAAAAGTTGACATAGCGATTCTAAAATCTGCGGTTCATCATCGACGATTAACATTTTCAGTTTGGTACTCATGTTGTCATTCTATTTTGTTGGCACGAATTCTTGTGCAGGAATTTTAATCGTAAATATGGTTCCCTTACCGACCTCGGTTTGAAAAGAGATTGTGCCACCATGTTTTTCAATAATACTGTAAGCAATAGAGAGTCCCAGTCCAACGCCTTTCCCAACAGGTTTTGTCGTAAAAAATGGGTCAAATATCTTTGTGTGGATTTCTTTTGGTATTCCTATGCCATTATCTTGAATATCAACGATTATAAATCCATCCTTACTCTTTGCCGAGATAAAAATTTTAGGTTCTTTTACTTCCTCTACCGCATAAATTGCATTTTGAAGAATATTCATGAATGCTTGATTTAATTGCGCTGGGTAGCAATCGATGATTGGCAATTCTTGAAAATTAGTTTCTACTCGGATTCGCTTTTCGCGTAGCGTATGGTTAAGTATTAGCAAGATGCTGTTGAGACCTTCAACAAGATTTGCGGCTTTCATTTCTGCTTCGTCGAGACGTGAGAAATTTCTCATGCTTTTCACCAGTTTCGACATTTGCTCCAGACCAATGGTGCAGCCATCAAATAGCTTTTGTGTTCGTTTTGCAATTTCATGGAGCGAGTTGCTTGTAGAAATTTCAGATTCAGAAATTTCCTGAAACTTTCTTAGTGCATCTTCTATTTCATTTTGATTCATGCATGCTATTGCTTCGAGCGATAGCGCATACAAGGCTGTTACTTTTTCAAATCGTCGTTTTATTAAATCGATATTATTCTGAACATATCCAATTGGTGTATTGAGCTCATGTGCAATTCCCGATACCATTTGTCCAAGTGAATTCATCTTTTCAGATTGAACCAGCTGGGCTTGCGTGCGCTGAATTTCTATGAGCTTCTTTTCTAACTCTTGATTTAGATGCTGAAGCTCTTCTTCAATCATTTTTCGCCGTGTTACATCACGCACAAATATAGCTGCACCAAAAATTTCACCTTGAAAGTCTTTAATTGGATTTATTGTAACTTCTTCATAACAGGGCCGCCCATTTGGCAGAGTGAACTTTGTCTCAAACACCACGCGCTCACCACTCAACGCATCATTTATATACTTATTCCATACCTCTACATCTTCAGGTGGCACCATCAAGGAAAATGTCATCCCAATTTCTACTTCTTTACCTAAAACCTTGCGTACAAATTTTTTCACTGACTCATTTGCCACACTGACATTATACTCGCGGTCAACTGCCCAAATGTAGTCATCTGTATTATTAATTAGCGAAGACATAGCCGCTTCTTTACGCACAAGCTCAGCTTGGATTTGCAGAACAGTTTCAGCACTTTCTTTTTTTGAAGTAATATCTCGATATACTTCAACGACTCCGATGATTTCTTTTTTTTCATTCCGAAGTAATGACTTTGTTACTTGATACCACTTTAGCACACCAGTGGCTGGCTCAATCAGCATTTCTTCTTTACTGATGCTCCCTCTTTGTGATTCTATCAGATACTTTTCATCCTTACGCCGTGCTGCTGCCACATCTTCTGGGAAAAATTCAAAATCTGTTTTTCCAATTGCTTCATCTATGGTTTTTACCCCAAGCCAACGCCGCATTGCTGGATTGAGATACACATATCTGCCCTCTTTATCTTTTGTGCAGACAGCTTCATATAAACTTTCTAAAATCCATCCTGCGTATGCTGCACTCATGTTGCAGTCCTGAATAGAGAATTCTTCATCGAGCATTTTTGCCATAATTCAACCTATATATCTTGCGCCACTTGACTTTTTGATAATTCACTTGGCTTTATGAAATCTTGAATAGGAATGCGAATAATAAATGTCGTACCCTTCCCTGCTTCTGTCTCGAAAGAAATTTCTCCGTTGTGTCTCTGCACAATACTGTAGGCAATAGAGAGTCCAAGTCCAGTGCCTTTTCCGACGGGTTTTGTTGTAAAAAAGGGGTCAAAGATTTTAGACTGAATCTCTTTTGGGATGCCCGGTCCATTGTCGGAGATGCGCACCACAATCTGGTTATTTTCCTGCGCTGTGCTGATATGAATTTTCGGTTCAGGTCGTCCTTCCAGTGCATGAACTGCATTTTGAATGAGGTTTAGAAACACTTGGTTAAGTTGTGCAGGATAGCACTCAATCATAGGGAGGTCTCCATACTGTGTTGTGACCTGAATGTCATTATGCTTGAATTGTGGTGCAAGCATCAGCAAACTGCCTTTTATTCCTTCATGAATGTCAGCTTTTTTCATTTCAGCTTCATCCAGTCGTGAGAAATTACGCATGCTGCGTACCAGACCTGCCATTTGCTCCAACCCGCTTTGTGATGCGGCTAGCAAGCGCATAGCACGCTCTTGTGCTTCATTGAGCTCCGCAATGGTTCCGTACGGCGATTTGGCAATTTCTTGCATTTCCTCCACAGCCTCTTCAAATTGATCGTTGTATATCAGGTCGTGTGCCCTTAGGGCTCTGCGCAAGGTTTCTGCAAGTTCCGTAAAGCGTTCGCGTATGAGCACCACATTTGTATTGACATAGCCAATTGGGGTATTGAGTTCATGTGCGATACCTGCCACCATCTGCCCGAGTGAACTCATTTTTTCATTTTGAATCAGATACGCCTGTGTTTCCCGCAACTTTTTGAGATTGCTTTCGAGCTCATGGTTGAGTTTTTCAATAGTGCGTTTTTCTTCATTGATTAGTTCGTTTTGCTCTTTAATTTTTTGGTTTTGCTCGAGTATCTGTGCCGTGCGTTCGCTAATTACTCGATCTTGTGCTCGCAGCGACACCGAGAGCCGAAAAGCCATTGCTAAAAACACAAGTAAGCTAAGTAGCAATGCCCCAATTTGAAAACTTTGCAAGCCGTTGATTCTATCTTCTGATAGGAAGCCTAAGGTGACAATGAAATTGCGAATATGCTCGGCAATTTGAGTTTTGAGTCGCGTCAAAATCGGGTCTGCGACCTTTACAAACAGCGCTGTATCGATTTCCCCCTGTTGAACTGTATGGGCGAGCTCATCAAAATCTTTTTGCACGGGCTGCCATTGCGCCTGAATAGTATCGAGTATCCTTTTGAGTGACGGCTGGGTTATGCGTTTAATTTTTAAAACCTTTCCATCTGCTTCCAGTGTATCGCCGTTTATTAGTGCATTTGTAAACCGGTTGAACTTTTGAATTTCCTTTAGCGTCTGCTCGAGCATTGGCAGTGCATCTTTCCCATCCATGAAAATACTGTAGTTTACTTTTTCCAAATATTCCACTGCGCTCACCCAACTTCGCTGCTGCTGTGTGGCGCAGAAAATTTGCTGTGCATCTTGTTGGCTTTGTCTTGAAAGAAAAATACTCACCACAAAAGCTGCCGCCACAAGGCACAGAAAGATGATGGCATAGACCACCAACTCGCCATACCGCATGGTGTGCATATCTCTCTTTGCACCAATCTCTATGTGATTTTCTGGTTGCATCACCTTACATAGATTTTACTTATTTCAGATTACCACCTTTGATTTGGGCTGCACCGTTTGAGAGGCTTTCACGACTTATGACTTTTTTTTGCGCATATCACTTAACGCCCTGAGCTTGTTAGCCAGTTCTGGGTTTGCTGGCTTGCCTTCTCGATGTGTTTGTTCTGCATCCTGTGGGGTCTGCTGTTCAAGCGATTGGAGAAATGTGCTACCAAATTTTTCTCGCTCGGCAAGATATACTACCAACCGTTCTCTGTAGAGTTCTACAGCCTCTGAAATTGTTGTCTTTAGCTTGCGAGAATCCCACGGCTTTTGGATGTAGCGATGAATTTGCCCCTCGTTGATGAGGCGTACCACGTCTTCCACATCTGTGTAGGCTGTAATGAGAATTTTTGGAATCAACGGCGCAATGCTACTTACCTCAATGAGAAGGTCTGCTCCGGTTTTGCTTGGCATGCGCTGGTCGCTGATGAGCGCCGCAATCAGTACGTTTTGCTTTAACACCTGCAATGCCTCATCTGCGGTTTGACTCGTTAGAACTTCATAGCGATCTGACAGCAATTCCGATAGGGCGTTCAAGACAGAGGGCTCATCATCGACAACGAGCAGTTTAGGTCTTCCGGATATGCCCTCGAGAAGTTTTTCCGGAGCGATGCCCTGCTTTAAGCACTCACTGACTTTTTGAAAAAACCGCTCCTCTGCATCCTGCCTTCGTCGTAGTTCCTGCAATACGGATGGTGGCAAGGTCGTGCGCTTTGGTGTTATATCCGACATTTTTGGTGTAGTTTTGTTGCTGACTTCTGCCGCCCTTAGCTTGCTTAAAAAGGTGTTTTCTGCTAACAATAAGATGGAGTTAAGGTGATTTACATCCCACGGTTTCCTTACATATCGGAATACTTCACCGACATTTACAGAGTCTAAAATGGCGTCCACATCAGCAAAGCCTGTTAGCAGCACGCGCATCGTGTTTGGCGATAGTTCTCGGACAGCACGCAAGACCTCTACACCTTTCATTCCGGGCATACGTTGGTCGCTCATCACAATAGCAATGTTGTTATTCTTGACAATTTCAAGCGCTTCCTCACCACTCGTTGAAGTAAACACCTTGTATCTTCTGCTGAATAGTTCTTTCAGTGATTCTAAAATGTGAGGCTCATCATCGACAAAGAGAACTGACAGTTTTTCACTTTGCATTGTTGTTTACTTTTTCGTTGATGCCTATTTTCGCTACTTAATCTGCTTACACGCCATCGCTCTACATATGCGTTTTGCAAGGGTTTGCCTGCTGGCTGCACTTTTCATTAGCCCAGTTTTACAAAGAGCGCCGAACGGTATTTTAGGCGAATGGCAATTAGAGCCAGCTTATCGCCGTCACCCTAACGCTCCGATCTACCTTCAACTTAAAGAGTCGATAGGTCGTGACACCATCATCATGATTGATTCCATTCGCCTTGACGATGGCACAAAATTTCGCCAAGAGTTGCACTTACCGCTTTCACGCTCTGTGCATACCCTTGAGCATTCGGAGGTGGTCAAATGGACCTTGCGTCCGACCTCGCTCCATGTTGAGTATTACCAGAAAATCAGTAAACCTGAATATCTGGCGCTCATGTTAGATTTTGACCTTGAAAATGGTCGTTTGCGACTTCGCAAAACACGCCGTGAGTTAGGCACTGACGAAACTGAAGTCTTCTACTATATCCCTTTCAAACGCACTGCACGATGAAAAAATGCCTTTTTGCCATTTTGCTTTTGTGCATCGCGCCATCTCCTGTACATAACTTTCATGTGAGCTACGCAAAACTGGCTATTGAGCAGAATGTTGCGGTCATGAATGTGCGCTTTTTTACCGACGACTTAACGCTTGCTCTTCAGCGTGCACATCGCCTCAATACTTTTCAACTCGCAGCCACCACCTTTGCCGACTCGCTTTATCTGTCTTACTTTAACAAGCACTTCGAACTGCGCAACAATGGTCAGTTGCTACGCCCCGCTATACTCTCCAGCGGCGTTGACAAAGACATGTGGTGGTATCAGATGCAGTTCTCCAGCCCCTCATTGCTGCAAAATCTTTCCATCAAAAATACGCTTCTTTTCGACCTATTTGATGACCAAAAGAATATCCTTCAAGTCATGCACTTCCCTTCTGAAAAAATGGCCTCATTTTACTTCATTCATAGTGCTGAGCAGTATCAATTTTCCTGTCCATAGTTCTATTCAACGCTGTTGCATTTCACCTGCAATTTGGAACGAAGTAGCTTAAAGTTAAATTTTGGTCTCATAGATTTTTGGTTTTGCAACAATTTCTTAATCTCTGAATTGCTATATGTCCAACTCGCTTTCTCGTCGCCGCTTCCTGCAATCTGCATCGCTGGCATCGGCTGGTGCGGTCTTTGCCGGCATTCCCATGCTTCACAACAAGGCTGAAGGCGCTTTACATGCGCTCTATCTCTACGAGCACATCACTGACGGCAATGGCAAGTATGTGTTGCCTGAACTGCCATATCCTAAAGATGCCCTTGAACCAGTTATCGATAAGGCTACTGTCGAGCTTCATCATGGCAAGCATCATGCCGCGTATGTTGCTGGCGCCAATAAAGCTGAAACTGAACTTCAAAAAGCCCGTGAAAGCAACGACTTTTCTCTTGTTAAACACTGGTCTCGTGAGCTTGCTTTCCATGGCTCTGGTCACATTCTGCATTCTATCTACTGGACAAACCTTACTTCACCTGCAAAGAGCGGCAAGCCTTCCAGCGACTTAGGAAAAGCACTTGACACGGACTTTGGCAGTTATGAGAAATTCAAAGCACAACTGGCAAACGCTTCTATTGCCGTTGAGGCTTCAGGCTGGGGCGTTTTAGCCTATCAGCCCTTTGCAAAGCGCCTGACCATTTTGCAGTGTGAAAAACATCAGGATTTGACGACTTGGGGCGCCGTACCACTTCTTGTTATTGATGTTTGGGAACACGCTTACTACTTGAAGTATCAGAACAAGCGTGCCGACTATGTCAATGCCATTTTCTCAATTATTAATTGGGATAATGTGAGCGCACGCTACGAGTCAGCACGAAAACTCACATAGCCCTCTCATCACTGACTATGGTGGCGCTTGACACTTGAGCATGGCTTATCAGCCATGCTTTTCTAATCAGTTTCGTAGACCAAGCTCTTGTAGATTTCTTCCAGCTCGGCTTTAAACTTTTCTTCGACAATTTTGCGCTTGACTTTCAAGGTTGGCGTCATTTCTCCTGCTTCAATGGTGAAGGGTTCAGCGGCAAGAATAAATCGCCGCACTTTTTCATGACTTGCCAGCTCGCGTGAAATTTTTTTGAGATGCTCATCAAAAATCTTCTTCACCTCCTCCTTCTGAAGCAGGTCTTTATGGGTCTCAAAAGCAATTTGATGTTTTTGTGCAAACGCACGCACGGCATCAAAATTTGGCACAATCACGGCGGTGAGAAAAGGTCGTTTTTCTCCTAACACCACAACTTGGTCGACAAACGGGCTGTTTTGAATCATATTCTCGATAGGCAGTGGCGCAATGTTTTTCCCACCTGAATTGACAATGATATGTTTTTTTCGATCGGTGATTTTCAGGTAGCCATCTTCATCAATTTCACCAATGTCGCCAGTGTGAAACCAGCCATCAGGCTCAATTGCTTCGCGTGTTGCCGCTTCATCGCGCCAGTAGCCTTTCATGATATTGGGACCGCGTAGCAGAATTTCGCCATCTGGGGCAATCTTTTGCTCGACATTTTTAATTGGCGGACCCACTTTGCCAAACTTTATTTTATCGATTCGGTTGACATGCGTAACTGGCGAGGTCTCGGTTAGACCGTAACCCTCAAGAATCGTGATGCCAATGGCTTCAAAGAATTCCCCTGTTTCTTTAGGCAGTGCCGCACCGCCAGAGACAAAGTAGCGAATACACCCACCAAATTTTTTCTGCACTTTGCTGAACACCAACTTGTTTGCAAGGGCATGTTGCATTGATAGCACAGGTGAAATTTTGCCTTCGCGTTTTGCTTTAGCGAACTTCTTTCCGACCTCAAGCGCCCAGAGAAATATCTTCTTACGCGTAGCTGGACCCGCATCTAAATCCTTGAAGAGTGTTGACTTAATGCGCTCAAATAGTCGTGGCACCGTGATAACAATCGTAGGTTTCACTTCAGCAATGTTCAAGCTCACTGTCTCGATGCTTTCGGCATAGTAGATTTCTACACCGCAAGCAAACATGACATAGTATCCTGCCGTCCGCTCGTAGGAATGGCTGAGCGGCAAAAAGGACAGCGTGCGGTCACTACTATCAACGGGCATACATGCGACGCTTGACTTGATGTTTTCGCAGATGTTGCGGTGTGTGAGCATCACGCCCTTTGGCAAGCCCGTTGTGCCACTGGTGTAAATGAGCGTGGCAATATCTTCTTCGTCTACCCTCTCTACACTCTTAAACCAGTCGGGCGTTTTTTCAGCAAACGCTTTGCCAATGCGCTGTGCTTCCTCGAGCTCGATTTCATGCGATTCTCGATTTTCAATCGGGTTCATTGAGAGCACATGCATGAGTGAGGGCACTTCATTTTTAATCTTGCGAATCTTGTTCAGCTGCAAACTGGTGGAGACCACCACCGCCTTGGCTTCAGAATTTTGAAGAATGTAAGCAATTTGATTGGGCGGCAATGTCGGATAGAGCGGCACATCAATTGCTCCCAGTTTCAAAATTGCCATGTCAGCAACTACCCATGCTGGACGGTTTTCAGAGAGAATGCCTACACGGTCACCTTTGCGCACCCCTATGCTATGCAGATACGCCGCCAGCGCTTCTACATCGGCTTTGAGCTCATCATGTGAAATGCCTTGGTATTTCCCATCGACTTTGCGTAGCAAGGCATACCGGTCTCGCCTGCCCTTGTAGTGAGCAAATACGACTTCAAACATCTCAGGCAGCGTCTTAAATGCAGGATTGATAAGCGGCATGGTAATCTACAGTTGTGTTTTGTTGATAGCCATTTGAGCGCACTGTGCCGTGTATTTATGAAAAATTCACTGAAAAGTAAAAGCCCAAAAGGTGTTTTAAATTTTGTTAAATCTTTCGTTAGACTTTATCTTTGCACGTACTATGATGCATGTGCTGGCTGCATCACAGCTGTATGAGTAGCACCAAACGCTGCAGTTTTTGCCATAGTTACTTATACATCGGTCTTGCAACCCCGTGCTTTCATAGCCTTAGTTCCACATTCTTGAACTTTCCGCCCGTACATTTTCTGTTAGATACAACTTCCTCACCATATGGGGGGTTACTTGTTTAATAATCAACCATATCGAACTATGAAAAAGACACACTTTCTTCTCGCAATTTTCATGCTGACCTCCAGCCTTTTGGTCACAGCATGCAACCCCAGCAGCGACAACCCTGCCGACCCTGCCGACAGCGGTGGCGGCACTGCAACTGGTTCTGGCACGATGAGTGCTACAGTTGATGGTCAAAGCTGGACAGCAACAAGTGGCCTGGTTTTCGCAACCTACAGTACCAATACTCTGACAGTAATTGGTAACCAAGTGCAGGGCACATCTTCCTCAGGATTCAACATTACGATTAACAACGTGACAGGCACGGGCGAATTCCGGCTCGGCTTACCTGGGTTCGCTCAAGGTGTCGCGATATACGGAACCGGAACTAGTGCTGGGTCAAATGCCCAAGCATGGACGACCACCCTCACCGAAACCGGCACGGTAAACATCACCAGATTCGACGTTCCAAATAAAACTGTTGCCGGCACATTTAGCTTCAGATGCAGAAACCCAAATTCAAATGCCACGCCAGAGATTCGCAATATCACCAACGGACGCTTTGAGGCAAGATGGCAGTAATGCAGCACAAGGGGGCACTTATTTGGGCGGGTAAGTGCCCTTTTTTGCTTCTCAACGCAATGCTG
>Ga0308417_1002557_pt1 | contig 11987 bp, 10 predicted proteins | sample HotsprSampleOS65_FD_203528 | JGI IMG/M metagenome (GOLD analysis project Ga0308417, IMG submission 203528) | Hot spring phototrophic mat microbial communities from Octopus Spring, Yellowstone National Park, Wyoming, United States - 20090730_OS65 ... | reverse complement strand
ATTTCAGCAATTTCGGCTCGTTGAAGAGCACTGAAACGGCGCGCCGTAGATCGTTCCGTTCGGAATAGTTCGATTTCAGCAATTTCGGCTCGTTGAAGAGCACTGAAACTCCGGCGCGCTGTAGCGGGCGCGACCGGATGCGGAAAATTTCAGCAATTTCGGCTCGTTGAAGAGCACTGAAACCAGCAACCGCACCCGTGCGGTTACGATCTCGCAGTATTTCAGCAATTTCGGCTCGTTGAAGAGCACTGAAACTCGCGATCTCTGTATCCTCGACCGACGCGAAGCGCTATTTCAGCAATTTCGGCTCGTTGAAGAGCACTGAAACTCGCCGTCACCCCGTTTGCCAAACACGACTAGCCCCCATTTCAGCAATTTCGGCTCGTTGAAGAGCACTGAAACGCGCTTTGCGTCGGTGATCGGAGTGATGGTGCGCGGGTGCAGATTTCAGCAATTTCGGCTCGTTGAAGAGCACTGAAACGTCGCCAGTACGTCTGCGGCTATCGGCTGAATGAAATTTCAGCAATTTCGGCTCGTTGAAGAGCACTGAAACCTTGAAAGTAGTACTCCCCCGCGCCCACTGTCGGATATTTCAGCAATTTCGGCTCGTTGAAGAGCACTGAAACCGTTGCTGCGGACGATCTCGCCGACACACGCGCGCAATTTCAGCAATTTCGGCTCGTTGAAGAGCACTGAAACGGAGCGTTACGCAGATTTCGTCGTGACACTCATCAGAATTTCAGCAATTTCGGCTCGTTGAAGAGCACTGAAACTTTTGACGAACGCCGCTTCATCGACGATCACCAGTAATTTCAGCAATTTCGGCTCGTTGAAGAGCACTGAAACCGTCCACCACAATCAGATCGTAGCCGCGCGATCTACCCGATTTCAGCAATTTCGGCTCGTTGAAGAGCACTGAAACTCAACGCCGCGCAGCCGCTCGGCGAAGAACGACATCGATTTCAGCAATTTCGGCTCGTTGAAGAGCACTGAAACGGGTTTAGGGGAAGGAGAAGCATATGTCTCTCTCATATTTCAGCAATTTCGGCTCGTTGAAGAGCACTGAAACCGAACAGCCCGCGCAGCACTGCGAGTGCGGTTTCCATTTCAGCAATTTCGGCTCGTTGAAGAGCACTGAAACCTCTCTCTTCAGCGGGGCGCTCTCACCCCTCATTCTTATTTCAGCAATTTCGGCTCGTTGAAGAGCACTGAAACAAATGCCGGCGTCGGTCTGCCAAATCTCTATATCAAATTTCAGCAATTTCGGCTCGTTGAAGAGCACTGAAACGCCGTCGGATCATCAGCAGTGTCACAACACAGCATCTATTTCAGCAATTTCGGCTCGTTGAAGAGCACTGAAACCTGATCCTCGCCGACGGCGCGGGGAACAACACCGTATTTCAGCAATTTCGGCTCGTTGAAGAGCACTGAAACCGAAAAAGACGGTGCGGGCGTTGTCTTTCGACAAAATTTCAGCAATTTCGGCTCGTTGAAGAGCACTGAAACCGCGGGTTGGTCGGTCAGGCGCGCGCCTACGCAACGAATTTCAGCAATTTCGGCTCGTTGAAGAGCACTGAAACTTGGGCGGGAATATCAACTGACAATCGAGACCAAACATTTCAGCAATTTCGGCTCGTTGAAGAGCACTGAAACGGGGCGTCATTCTCGCCCTCGTCAACAGCAACGTCGATTTCAGCAATTTCGGCTCGTTGAAGAGCACTGAAACCCTTTCTCAGTCATCACTCTTCAACCGCGCAGCCCGATTTCAGCAATTTCGGCTCGTTGAAGAGCACTGAAACGTTTTGGCGGCGAGGTGGGCGTATGTGATGGCGTATAAAATTTCAGCAATTTCGGCTCGTTGAAGAGCACTGAAACTCAGGAGAGGTGGAGTCGGTGGGAGGGCGAAGAAACTATTTCAGCAATTTCGGCTCGTTGAAGAGCACTGAAACAGCGCGTCGTACGCGGCAATACATATAAGACCGTCACGATTTCAGCAATTTCGGCTCGTTGAAGAGCACTGAAACCAGCAGCGCAGTGGATTTGGGCGAATTTCGGAAACATTTCAGCAATTTCGGCTCGTTGAAGAGCACTGAAACCTGACGTTCACCGCCCGCCTCCTCCGCCGCCCCCGCCATTTCAGCAATTTCGGCTCGTTGAAGAGCACTGAAACTCAGCGAGCACGTGCGGTTCCTCAAGCGGCAGTCGGTATTTCAGCAATTTCGGCTCGTTGAAGAGCACTGAAACGCAACGACTGCCGCGCAATAATCGAACGCGCCGGAATTTCAGCAATTTCGGCTCGTTGAAGAGCACTGAAACGAAATCTCGCTTGCGTACACCCGATCCCGCGCCGCGATTTCAGCAATTTCGGCTCGTTGAAGAGCACTGAAACGCAAGCGCGCGCGTCGCTGCCGCGCGCTTGTTTCTATTTCAGCAATTTCGGCTCGTTGAAGAGCACTGAAACGGTTTCGCGCGCGTCCGGCGCGGCGGAACCGGCAACATTTCAGCAATTTCGGCTCGTTGAAGAGCACTGAAACACGTGAGTTGGTACTGCCGTCCAATCGCCTCCTTCTATTTCAGCAATTTCGGCTCGTTGAAGAGCACTGAAACTCAGCGCCTGATCCCGACGACGAAGAGTGCAACGGAAATTTCAGCAATTTCGGCTCGTTGAAGAGCACTGAAACCCAGAACATCGCCGCCGCTCCGTTCACTCCGTCCAGCGATTTCAGCAATTTCGGCTCGTTGAAGAGCACTGAAACCTCCAGCGCCAGCGACTGAAGCCGCAGCGCCTTATAGATTTCAGCAATTTCGGCTCGTTGAAGAGCACTGAAACCTGCCAACGCCGAACGAGTGCGACGACGAAATCCGATTTCAGCAATTTCGGCTCGTTGAAGAGCACTGAAACTCGCCTCGCAGTCGCCGTCGGTCGCGCCGCTCCAAAAATTTCAGCAATTTCGGCTCGTTGAAGAGCACTGAAACCGCTCTCGGACGCGCGCCAACCGACCGGCGCGCCGTTGAAATTTCAGCAATTTCGGCTCGTTGAAGAGCACTGAAACGAGCGGACACCGGGCGGTTCGCGTGCGGCGAGCCGAATTTCAGCAATTTCGGCTCGTTGAAGAGCACTGAAACCGCGCATCTTCGCCGCAGTTTTGACCAGTTCGCGCTTCGATTTCAGCAATTTCGGCTCGTTGAAGAGCACTGAAACGACGCTGTACCAGTGTGTGTTGTCGATTTCCTTCGGGATTTCAGCAATTTCGGCTCGTTGAAGAGCACTGAAACCGCGGGTTGGTCAGCCAGGCGCGCGCCTACGCAACGATTTCAGCAATTTCGGCTCGTTGAAGAGCACTGAAACATGCGTGGAAAATCGCGCTTGCGTGCAACACCCGCGATTTCAGCAATTTCGGCTCGTTGAAGAGCACTGAAACGACGTTCGCCCGGCGCGCCACAACGTCAACCTTCAGCATTTCAGCAATTTCGGCTCGTTGAAGAGCACTGAAACTTGTTCCAGTACGCGACCTCGACGCGCCAGCCGCCGCTGATTTCAGCAATTTCGGCTCGTTGAAGAGCACTGAAACCGCGCCGCGTGCGCAGCCAGCGTGCGGTTGAGGGCGATTTCAGCAATTTCGGCTCGTTGAAGAGCACTGAAACCCGTCTGCGCGATCAGACGCTCATACGGCAGCCCGAATTTCAGCAATTTCGGCTCGTTGAAGAGCACTGAAACCGTACTGCTGCCGTCGCCGGAAGACGTGCTCCAGAAGATTTCAGCAATTTCGGCTCGTTGAAGAGCACTGAAACCCAGCGTTCCCGTCACCCGCACCCGCGCGATCACGCATTTCAGCAATTTCGGCTCGTTGAAGAGCACTGAAACACCGGCTATACGCTAACACTCGGGCCGTTTACTACGGATTTCAGCAATTTCGGCTCGTTGAAGAGCACTGAAACGAGTTGGGGTGGTCGAGCGGGACGGCGGCGCATCTGATTTCAGCAATTTCGGCTCGTTGAAGAGCACTGAAACAACCTACCGACCGACCGTCGCCGCGAACTGGCGAAAATTTCAGCAATTTCGGCTCGTTGAAGAGCACTGAAACCGCTTCCTCGCTTTCGGCGCTCCGCACCAAATGCGGAGATTTCAGCAATTTCGGCTCGTTGAAGAGCACTGAAACAGCGACCGGGGCGCGCGGGCAGTAGAATTCGGGCAACATTTCAGCAATTTCGGCTCGTTGAAGAGCACTGAAACTCTCGCGTCTGCGGCGAACGCGAGCACCGTAGACGTATTTCAGCAATTTCGGCTCGTTGAAGAGCACTGAAACCTACTATTCTCTTCCTCCCACACACTGCCTAATTCAATTTCAGCAATTTCGGCTCGTTGAAGAGCACTGAAACATAACGGTCGAACTCGACAATTCGCGCTACGAGTTGAATTTCAGCAATTTCGGCTCGTTGAAGAGCACTGAAACAGCGCGGCGCATTCGGCGCGCTGGAGCAAGTCGCCGTATTTCAGCAATTTCGGCTCGTTGAAGAGCACTGAAACGGGATGGATGAGCGGCGGCTCGCAACGCTGGTACGATTTCAGCAATTTCGGCTCGTTGAAGAGCACTGAAACTTATCGTTTCCGCAATCTGCGGCTGTCCTTCCCAACATTTCAGCAATTTCGGCTCGTTGAAGAGCACTGAAACCCGTAATCTTCAATATCCGCGCGTCCGGTAAAAATAATTTCAGCAATTTCGGCTCGTTGAAGAGCACTGAAACCGTCGTAGCGCGGGAGAAACACCTCGCCGTTGGTGTATTTCAGCAATTTCGGCTCGTTGAAGAGCACTGAAACGCGTTCGTGCCAATCAGCGATGCAATGTCGGTATGAAATTTCAGCAATTTCGGCTCGTTGAAGAGCACTGAAACGGAGACCGCGCCGCTCATCACTCGAACCTCTGTTTATTTCAGCAATTTCGGCTCGTTGAAGAGCACTGAAACGAGGGCGTGCGCAGCACATCGAATACTGCCAGTCCGATTTCAGCAATTTCGGCTCGTTGAAGAGCACTGAAACGTCCCGACGGACGGCGAATAAATGAACACATCAACAATTTCAGCAATTTCGGCTCGTTGAAGAGCACTGAAACCCAGCGCCGGGGCGTCCTGGCTTCCGTCCACCAGCATTTCAGCAATTTCGGCTCGTTGAAGAGCACTGAAACTCTTTCGCACGCCACGGCGCGGGCGTGAACGCCGGGATTTCAGCAATTTCGGCTCGTTGAAGAGCACTGAAACCGACCAGCGCGGCGTAGACGCTGATCTGATCAACATAATTTCAGCAATTTCGGCTCGTTGAAGAGCACTGAAACGTGGTGTGCAGCACAAACTGCACATCGAACGTCAGATTTGATTTCAGCAATTTCGGCTCGTTGAAGAGCACTGAAACCCACACCTGGACACAGCGCAGACGTTCGGACAGCGAATTTCAGCAATTTCGGCTCGTTGAAGAGCACTGAAACTTCACCTCAACGCCGTTACGAAATCGTCCGGATCGAATTTCAGCAATTTCGGCTCGTTGAAGAGCACTGAAACGCGCGTTCGGTAAAAACTGGCGGTAGAACAATTCCATTTCAGCAATTTCGGCTCGTTGAAGAGCACTGAAACCCGCGAGGTCGCGGTACGGTTGCCGCAGGCGTTTTGCATTTCAGCAATTTCGGCTCGTTGAAGAGCACTGAAACGCTGATGCTGCGCACCAACGCCGCAGAGTTGGCGAATTTCAGCAATTTCGGCTCGTTGAAGAGCACTGAAACCGTTTTTGCGCAATATCGCGGCTACTGGACGGATCAATTTCAGCAATTTCGGCTCGTTGAAGAGCACTGAAACGACGCGCCGCGCAGCGACAGCCCGTCGGCGTTGTTGATTTCAGCAATTTCGGCTCGTTGAAGAGCACTGAAACGTACGTCGTTGGCAATCGGCTGCATAAATCGCCACGATTTCAGCAATTTCGGCTCGTTGAAGAGCACTGAAACCGCTCGTCGTCGAGCACCAGATCGGCGTCAACGTCAATTTCAGCAATTTCGGCTCGTTGAAGAGCACTGAAACACGCGACCGGTTGAAGTCAAAAGGCGGGCAAGCGACATTTCAGCAATTTCGGCTCGTTGAAGAGCACTGAAACTCGCGCGGCGCGCACAGCGTAAAGGCGTTCGCCATTGATTTCAGCAATTTCGGCTCGTTGAAGAGCACTGAAACGCACCGCTGCCGTCCGGTTGGTCGCGCGTACTGTGAATTTCAGCAATTTCGGCTCGTTGAAGAGCACTGAAACTACGATCTCGTGATCGTTGACGAGATCGAACAAGTGTATTTCAGCAATTTCGGCTCGTTGAAGAGCACTGAAACATGTAACCTTCAATATCCGCGCGTTCGGCAGAAACCGATTTCAGCAATTTCGGCTCGTTGAAGAGCACTGAAACACGCGCTTCGGCGCAAGGAGCGGCTTGCGGGCAAACGATTTCAGCAATTTCGGCTCGTTGAAGAGCACTGAAACTATTCGCCGCGCTCGATCCGCAGACGCGCTGCGTCGATTTCAGCAATTTCGGCTCGTTGAAGAGCACTGAAACGTACCCCGCAGATAAAGATTTTCGAGTTCGGGGCAGAATTTCAGCAATTTCGGCTCGTTGAAGAGCACTGAAACTTCATCAGTACTACGAGTCTGCTGAATTCATTTTCGATTTCAGCAATTTCGGCTCGTTGAAGAGCACTGAAACCGCGTCCGAACGTCCGAGATGTCGCCGCCGGCGCACTATTTCAGCAATTTCGGCTCGTTGAAGAGCACTGAAACCGTTGCTGCTCAAAAAGATTTTCGACTCAATCGGCGACGATTTCAGCAATTTCGGCTCGTTGAAGAGCACTGAAACTCCAGATCGTTGACGATCTCGTATTTGGTCGGCGGTGATATTTCAGCAATTTCGGCTCGTTGAAGAGCACTGAAACTCTGCGCTGGGCGTCCAGCGCGCCCTCGCCCCGACGCATTTCAGCAATTTCGGCTCGTTGAAGAGCACTGAAACTCAATTACGTCCTCAAACCACCCAATCTCCTCGCCGGTGATTTCAGCAATTTCGGCTCGTTGAAGAGCACTGAAACCCGCAACGTAGGCGTCGGCGGAATGCGGGCGGAAAATATTTCAGCAATTTCGGCTCGTTGAAGAGCACTGAAACCGACCGAAGCGGCGACGGCGGGCGTGCGGGCGTATCGCGAATTTCAGCAATTTCGGCTCGTTGAAGAGCACTGAAACCGGCGTAATCTTCCGCTTCCGCAGCCTAGAGGAAGCGGCGATTTCAGCAATTTCGGCTCGTTGAAGAGCACTGAAACCGTGAATCGTAGCCGCTTCCCGCCATAAACCCGGAAATTTCAGCAATTTCGGCTCGTTGAAGAGCACTGAAACCTCGTCGCAGACGAGAACCGTGCGCGCGTCAACGTCGCATTTCAGCAATTTCGGCTCGTTGAAGAGCACTGAAACGCGCGCTTGATTCGACGTTCGGCACTTGGTCTTGCATTTCAGCAATTTCGGCTCGTTGAAGAGCACTGAAACCGCGCCGAACTGGAGTTGATCGCGTATCACCACTACATTTCAGCAATTTCGGCTCGTTGAAGAGCACTGAAACCCGGCGTCGGCAACGGTCAACGTCGGCGGCATTACCATTTCAGCAATTTCGGCTCGTTGAAGAGCACTGAAACGCGCGTCTTCACGCGGGCGTCGTCAAGGAGACGTTGCATTTCAGCAATTTCGGCTCGTTGAAGAGCACTGAAACCTCTTATGACATCTCACATCATTCAAGTCGAGCGTTGATTTCAGCAATTTCGGCTCGTTGAAGAGCACTGAAACGATGAGATAGCGCGCATTCGCCGCCGGTGTAGTCGGAATTTCAGCAATTTCGGCTCGTTGAAGAGCACTGAAACTTTACTACGGTCGGCACCTTCGGAATCGTTACTGCTATTTCAGCAATTTCGGCTCGTTGAAGAGCACTGAAACCGAAGCCGCGTCGGTGCTCAACAACGAGTTGACCGCGATTTCAGCAATTTCGGCTCGTTGAAGAGCACTGAAACCCGGGATGATGTATCCCTCAACCGGCGTCTGCTGAAATTTCAGCAATTTCGGCTCGTTGAAGAGCACTGAAACCCTTTCTATTACTTCGGCGCAATCGCCTTAGTCCGATTTCAGCAATTTCGGCTCGTTGAAGAGCACTGAAACCAATGACGACCTCGCGCGCGGGTTGGGGTTTGGGTATTTCAGCAATTTCGGCTCGTTGAAGAGCACTGAAACATGCGCTCGTTGACAACGGGGATCAAACGGTGTACCATTTCAGCAATTTCGGCTCGTTGAAGAGCACTGAAACACTATCAACTTCGCGCGGGTGCGTTGGTGGCGCTAATATTTCAGCAATTTCGGCTCGTTGAAGAGCACTGAAACGCGCGATCAGCAGCCGCTCCGTCTCGTCAACAACGATTTCAGCAATTTCGGCTCGTTGAAGAGCACTGAAACCTGCGCCAAGCTGCTCGTCGTACCACGTACTCTGCAATTTCAGCAATTTCGGCTCGTTGAAGAGCACTGAAACTTCCAAATCGTAATTGTCGTCATCTTAGACCTCCTTCAGATTTCAGCAATTTCGGCTCGTTGAAGAGCACTGAAACAGATGAAACAATAAAACCCGTTTTTGTACAGATACATTTCAGCAATTTCGGCTCGTTGAAGAGCACTGAAACATCCGCACCTCGTGCACCACAACGCGCCCGTCTGCGGTATTTCAGCAATTTCGGCTCGTTGAAGAGCACTGAAACCGTCAAAACACTGACCGAAACCGCACTGAGCGTACTATTTCAGCAATTTCGGCTCGTTGAAGAGCACTGAAACTAACCTCCAGCAGGAGGTAAGAGCATCTGCGGCAGATTTCAGCAATTTCGGCTCGTTGAAGAGCACTGAAACCAGTCGTCCAATACCGCCAGCAGCGTCTCGGTCTCGATTTCAGCAATTTCGGCTCGTTGAAGAGCACTGAAACCGAACGGGTGCAGCGTCTGCGCGATCATTCTTTTACCGATTTCAGCAATTTCGGCTCGTTGAAGAGCACTGAAACAGTTGGTCAAAGGCGGCGTCAACGTCAAAGATGCGCTATTTCAGCAATTTCGGCTCGTTGAAGAGCACTGAAACCGATACGAGTTCGGGCAGTCGGTCTTTGGCGTAGTGATTTCAGCAATTTCGGCTCGTTGAAGAGCACTGAAACCTACGCCGTCGGCGACGTGAATGCCGGGGTAGGGTGCGGATTTCAGCAATTTCGGCTCGTTGAAGAGCACTGAAACTCGGAAGCGCGCTGTTGCCTCATTTGACGCAGTTGGATTTCAGCAATTTCGGCTCGTTGAAGAGCACTGAAACCACTGGTGATGCGCATCTGGAACGTGCACGGCGCGATTTCAGCAATTTCGGCTCGTTGAAGAGCACTGAAACTCAGCGCCGCCTCTGCCGCGTCCTTGAGCGACGCCCAATTTCAGCAATTTCGGCTCGTTGAAGAGCACTGAAACACGCGGGTGTGCGAACGAGAAACTGCTCGTTGTTGTGATTTCAGCAATTTCGGCTCGTTGAAGAGCACTGAAACTTGCGCCTTCCAGGTAGGCTTCCTTTGCGTATGTCAACACATTTCAGCAATTTCGGCTCGTTGAAGAGCACTGAAACCGTGATGACGCAGATCGGTGATGAACTGCTCATCATTTCAGCAATTTCGGCTCGTTGAAGAGCACTGAAACGGCTACGCGCGTTCCGGCGTGATGACGCAGATCGGCGATTTCAGCAATTTCGGCTCGTTGAAGAGCACTGAAACCGACGCAGCGGCATTGGGCGGCATAAGGATAGGGAATTTCAGCAATTTCGGCTCGTTGAAGAGCACTGAAACTCGCGTTGGCGTTCTTCGCGAAGGAGAGCAGTTACGGATTTCAGCAATTTCGGCTCGTTGAAGAGCACTGAAACATCGTCCAGCGCCGCCAGCAGCGCGTCGGTCTCGACGATTTCAGCAATTTCGGCTCGTTGAAGAGCACTGAAACATTGCGCCGAAGAGCGCGTTCCAGAGATAGTCGATTATTTCAGCAATTTCGGCTCGTTGAAGAGCACTGAAACGTCGCTCGCAAAGCCCGGCGGCTGGTCGGTGCGCGACGATTTCAGCAATTTCGGCTCGTTGAAGAGCACTGAAACGTCGCTCGACGGCGCGTAGCGCGGCAGTATCTGGCGCAATTTCAGCAATTTCGGCTCGTTGAAGAGCACTGAAACATCCGGGCAAAGAGCGCGCCGACGAACGACATCGATTTCAGCAATTTCGGCTCGTTGAAGAGCACTGAAACAACCGTAACAGTTCGTTGTTGTTGTGACGTGTCCGAACGATTTCAGCAATTTCGGCTCGTTGAAGAGCACTGAAACCGCAGCGGCGACAGGATGAGCGTCTGGCAATCGCAGATTTCAGCAATTTCGGCTCGTTGAAGAGCACTGAAACTCCTCAATCCGCAATCGCAGCGCGGCGAGGATCGCGATTTCAGCAATTTCGGCTCGTTGAAGAGCACTGAAACTCGTGTCGCTGCGTACAAACAGCGCGGGTGTATACCAATTTCAGCAATTTCGGCTCGTTGAAGAGCACTGAAACCGACTGCGATTCCGCGCGACGTTTTTCGTCTCTTCAATTTCAGCAATTTCGGCTCGTTGAAGAGCACTGAAACCGAACTTTGAAAGCGCACTCTACAAATTCCAGGCAGATTTCAGCAATTTCGGCTCGTTGAAGAGCACTGAAACAGCGCGCCCAACTCAACGCTGTGCTGCTCGCGGTCGATTTCAGCAATTTCGGCTCGTTGAAGAGCACTGAAACGTCTTGCCGATGCTGTTTCCCTTTGATGCCGACCCTTTCAGCAATTTCGGCTCGTTGAAGAGCACTGAAACATACCGCGATTTAGAAGAAGCGGCAAGTGAGTTTCATTTCAGCAATTTCGGCTCGTTGAAGAGCACTGAAACCGATCCGCGCCCCAGTAGTCCAGCGCCGCAAGCAGCGCATATTTCAGCAATTTCGGCTCGTTGAAGAGCACTGAAATGCTTCTGTCGAGTTTTGGGAGTTCGATTCCGCTCACAATTTCAGCAATTTCGGCTCGTTGAAGAGCACTGAAACTCCTTCAGCGCCTGATTCCGACTACCAAAGATGCGACGATTTCAGCAATTTCGGCTCGTTGAAGAGCACTGAAACGTCATGCAGGCGATTGTCGAGGCGCTGATACGAGGATTTCAGCAATTTCGGCTCGTTGAAGAGCACTGAAACGTTGCGTTGCCAGAACGCGACCAAAGCGCGGCGCTGTATTTCAGCAATTTCGGCTCGTTGAAGAGCACTGAAACGATCTGCGGCGCGCTCCACAGTAAGCGCGAGAACGACTATTTCAGCAATTTCGGCTCGTTGAAGAGCACTGAAACCGTTGGTGGTGGAGTTCGTCGTATTGACAAACACGATTTCAGCAATTTCGGCTCGTTGAAGAGCACTGAAACTTGGGCGTTCGGGAAGGTGCTCGTGAACCACGTACCAAATTTCAGCAATTTCGGCTCGTTGAAGAGCACTGAAACTTGCTGCCTGGCAGCGGATGCCCGGCGCTGACCGCGCCGAATTTCAGCAATTTCGGCTCGTTGAAGAGCACTGAAACATATGACCGCACTTGCTTTTCGTCCTGCTCTAAACTCTATTTCAGCAATTTCGACTCGTTGAAGAGTACTGAAACTCCTCCAGCGCGCCGTAATCGAGCGCGGCGCGGGCGATTTCAGCAATTTCGGCTCGTTGAAGAGTACTGAAACTTTGTGGAGGGCGAATAATTATTCGCCCCTGCCGCGATTTCGGCAATTTCGGCTCGTTGAAGAGCACTGAAACTTTGTGGGGGCGAATAATCATTCGTCCCCACATCGATTTCACCTCCACATCGATTTCGTGAGGAGAGAGAGATAATTTCATCGACCCTGGCGCATT
>Ga0308417_1002554_pt1 | contig 11989 bp, 11 predicted proteins | sample HotsprSampleOS65_FD_203528 | JGI IMG/M metagenome (GOLD analysis project Ga0308417, IMG submission 203528) | Hot spring phototrophic mat microbial communities from Octopus Spring, Yellowstone National Park, Wyoming, United States - 20090730_OS65 ... | reverse complement strand
GACATGAGCGAGTATCAAGAGCGCCACAGCGTTAGCCGACTGATTGGAGCACCTCCCGGCTATGTAGGGTACGATGAAGGTGGACAGCTCACAGAAGCCGTGCGGCGCAAACCGTACAGTGTTATTTTGTTAGACGAAATAGAAAAAGCGCATCCCGATGTGTTCAACATACTTTTGCAAGTGTTGGATGATGGTCGCTTGACCGACAACAAAGGTCGTGTTGCAAACTTCAAAAACACCATCATCATTATGACTAGCAACACAGGTTCAGACATTATTCGGGAACGTTTCGAGGATTTGAACGAGTTTAATGCAGAGGAAATCATCGAACGCACCAAGCAGGAGGTATTCCAGTTGCTCAAAGCAACTATCCGCCCTGAGTTCCTCAACCGCATTGATGAAGTGATTATGTTCCAGCCGCTCACTCGCCAGCAAATGCGCAAGATTACCGACATACAATTCCGTCAGATTCAGCAGCGCATGAAGGAAAATGGTATCGAAATAGACGCAACCCGCGAGGCATTGGACTACTTAGCTAATATTGGCTATGACCCGCAGTTCGGCGCAAGACCGCTCAAACGTGCTATGCAACGCTATCTACTCAACGAACTGAGTAAAGAAATTCTAGCAGGCAAAATAACTAAGGAAAACCCTGTGCTTATTGAGTTGGAAGACAACCAGTTACGCTTTGTAAATATCACAGAAGTGGAATTAGAGTAATAGTGTGATTTTGTTCCAGAAAGCCATCCTTTGTAAAGGGTGGCTTTTTTGGTTGGAGAATAATCTTTAGCTAACTCTGCACTTTGAGCCAATCCTTTGTTTTTTCAGAAAAACCGAGATTCTCGCTGTTTAACTAGTTATTGAAAACATGCCAATCGCAAGAATCATTCACTAGCAAAACCCACCAATTTCTGCCCTAACTTTGCGGCATGAAATCAACTGAAAAACAAATGCTTCCCGTCATGGAAGCATTTTACACTATACAAGGCGAAGGACACTGGCAAGGACACGCCGCCTACTTCATCCGGCTAGGTGGCTGTGATGTAGGCTGCGTTTGGTGCGATGTAAAAGAATCGTGGGATGTGAACGCTCATCCAAAAATTGCCATAGATGATATTGTTGCACAGGCTTTGCAACACCCTGCCCGAATAGCAGTGATTACGGGCGGCGAACCACTAATGCACAATCTGGACGGCTTGACATCAGCACTTAGAGCCGCCGGTTTTCGCACACATATTGAAACTTCGGGCGCACATCCTTTTTCCGGCACGTGGGACTGGGTATGCTTTTCACCTAAAAAATTCATGGCACCCAAGCCTGATATTTACACTCGTGCTAATGAACTGAAAGTCATCGTTTACAATAAGAGCGATTTTGCATTTGCAGAAAAATTTGGAGCCGTAGTGCCACAGAACTGCCGATTATTGCTGCAACCAGAGTGGGATAGAGCAGCACAGATGATGCCGCTAATTGTGGACTATGTGAAAGCACATCCACAATGGCAGGTTTCGCTGCAAACACATAAGTTTATGGCTATTCCATAGCTTTTAACCATGCGCAAAAAAGATTTACAGGCTTTGTTAGATGAGCAAGCAAGCTATTACAACCGCCCCGAATTCATTGCAGATGATCCTATTCAGATTCCGCATCGGTTTACGCAATTACAGGATAGGGAAATCACAGGGCTTTTTGCCGCTGTACTTGCCTGGGGGCAGCGACAAACTATCATCCGCAGTACCGAAAAAATTATCGCTCTAATGGGCGGACAACCTTACCAGTTCATTCTGAACCACCAACCCGACGAACTCATTCCACTACAAAACTTTGTGCATCGCACTTTCAATGGCACCGACTTGCTGTATTTTGTCCATTTCCTGCGGTGGTATTATCAGCGGAATGAAAGCCTTGAAACAGCTTTTAGTGATGGCATCAGCCCACGCGATTTGACCGTAGAAGGCGGTTTGATTAGGTTTCATCAACTATTTTTTAGCTTGGAAGATGCGCCTACCCGCACACGCAAGCACATTGCTACCCCCGCGCGCAAATCAGCTTGCAAGCGGCTAAATATGTTTTTGCGATGGATGGTGCGCCGCGATAATACGGGCGTGGACTTCGGCTGCTGGCAACGCATCAGCCCTTCACAATTGGTTTGTCCGCTCGATGTGCATGTAGAGCGTGTCGCACTTCGGCTAGGGCTGCTCAAACGCACCCGAAGCGATTGGCAGGCAGCGCTAGAACTTACTGCCAACTTGCGTAAATTTGACAAAAACGACCCCGTGCGCTACGACTTTGCCCTGTTTGGGTTGGGGCTGGCAGACAAAGGCTATCGGTTGCCAAACTCAATCAATTTTTTTGCATCTTAGCCGTTGGAATGTTTTGGGCAGGCGTTTGGCTTATCATTCCCTTGTAAGTTCTCTGTTGAAAACTGTAACCATGAAAAATTACATCCGTTTGTCGGCATTTCTTTTGCCACTTGTATTTTCTTTTGCCGCAAAAGCACAAATGAATCGCCAGAAAATCAACGAATTATTACCTGGCAAACGCTGGGCATTGGCGCTTTACATTGTACAAAGCTCGCTGGGAGCAGATACTATTTTGCGCGTACACGACTGCGCCAATGAGTTTTTGGAGGTAATGTCCAACGGTACTTTCATCTCTTCCAACCTTCGCAAAGCCGGCACTTGGCAAATAGTAGATGATTCTACGGTTCTTTTCAAGAAACCTTCGGGTGCAAAGTTGATGCTAGCAAGGATTAATTACCTCACAGCTGACAGTCTGGTAATTACCGATTTTGCCAAAAACAAAGATGCTTTTGTGCAAACTTTTAATAAGTGCCGCGCCGATGATGCTACTTTTGTAGATTCGCGCCCGGAGTTTAGTTTGTTAGAAACATGGTCGGTCGTAGCAGGCGCACAGTATTTTCGGTCAGGGTTGGCTGAAATTGGCATTGCGCGCGGCGATTTGACCTTTTGGAACAGTCTGCTCTATTCCTATGGCGCACATGTAGAATTTGCGCCATGGAACAATCTTTACGGGCTAATGGTGCACGGATGGATAGAAGACAAACGATTCTTGTTTGGCGGAGCAATAGGTGCTTATAACGATACTCAAAACATCTATGTTGTGTTTCGTCCATCGCTCGGTTTAACGGCTAAGCAATTGCTACCCAAAGGGTATTCCTTGCATCTGGCTTATGGCTATAACTTTATCATTAGTGAACGACGGAACGATAACATCAACTTGCACAATCTTTCCCTGCGCTTGCGTGTTCCATTTAGCAAGCGGGAAAGAAAAGTGCGTCGCCTTGAAAATCAGGAGTACGAGTAGCCGAATTGGCTTATATTTTAACGTTTTAAGCAATTATGTTACAAGATTCTGTACGTGTTTACGCGCCGGCAACGGTTGCCAATGTTGCCTGCGGATTTGATGTGCTTGGTTTTGCGCTTTATGAGCCGGGCGATGAAATTGTGATGCGCAAAACCAACAGTGGCAAAACAGAAATTACATTGATTACAGGCGATAGTGGGAAGCTTAGCCGCGATGCTTCTAAAAATACTGCCGGTGTAGTGGTGGATGCCTTTTTGGAGCGCATCGGGCAAAGACCAGGAATTGCCATTGAACTGCACAAAAAAATGCCGCTCGGCAGTGGGCTTGGCTCAAGTGCGGCAAGTGCCGTAGCCTCCCTTTTTGCCATCAACGAACTGATGGGGCGACCGCTCACTCGCATGGAAATGTTGCCTTTTGCTATAGAAGCCGAACGGCTCGCTTGTGGGGCGGCACATGCCGATAATGTAGCCCCTTCGCTGCTGGGTGGCTTTACGCTAGTGCGCAGCTATGAACCGCTGGACGTTGTCAAACTTCACACACCGTCCGACCTGATAGCCACTGTCGTACATCCACACATAGAAATCCGCACCGAAGACGCCCGAAGCATCTTGCGCAAATCGGTAACGCTCAAAGATGCCATTGTGCAATGGGGCAATGTGGGTGGGCTGGTTGCTGGGCTGCTCATGTCCGACTACGGGCTGATTGGCAGGTCGCTACACGATCAGATTGTAGAACCGCTGCGCGCTTTGCTGATACCTAATTTTGCACAAGCCAAACAGGCGGCTATTGAGGCTGGGGCACTAGGATGCAGCATCTCAGGTTCCGGTCCGTCTATATTTGCGCTTAGCACTTCACACCAAACAGGGCAGAAAATTGCAGCGGCTATTGCAGCCGCCTTTGCAAAAGTGAATATTGCGACAGACTGCTACGTTTCAACCATTAATGCCGAAGGACCGCGCATACTAGATTAAATTTTCCGTTTATCGGAGAATATTTGGTAACAAAATTGCCCTAAGGTTTTTCGTTTAACCATTTAACAACATTTAAATGACGCAAACTCGCATATTTTTTCTTTGTTGGTTCAATTCTTTCATAGCAGGGTTGTTTTTAATTAACCAACCGCTGACGGCGCAAAGTTGGAATGTTCTGTTTACGCAAGGGCAACAGGCATTGGCAAAAAAAGACTACAAAACTGCTGTTGCAGCTCTAGAACGCGCTCTACCAAGTGCTGAACAGGAATTTAAAACAAAGCATCCAAACTATATCAAAACGCTATATACACTTGCTGAAGCATATAAAAGCATCAATGAATCCAAAAAGGAGCGAACCTGTTACCTGACTATTCTAAATATCAAAAAAGATTTACACGAAGAGCGAACTAAAGAATTTGCGCAACTGCAATTTCTAACAGCTGTTACTTATGTGCAAACCAAAGAATACCCCAATGCGGAAACTTATTTTACACAGTCGCTGTCGCTACAAAAAGCACTAAAACAAGAACAAACAGCTGATTTTATTATCACACAGCACGAATACGCCCGTTTGTTGCGTTTAACTAACCGTTTGGCTAAAGCAGAAGCACAATATGCGCCTGCTTATGAACAAGGTATTAAAATACTCGGCAATAAAAACCCGCGCATAGTAGAAATGGCAAGTGAAATGGCTGATGTTTATTTCCGCATGAAAGAGTATGAAAAAGCCAATGATTTTAACCTAAAATGGATAGAATTGAGTAAAGCTCAACAAATTCATCCCGCACAGTATTACACAGCGTATTATCAGTTGCATTTGGGGTGTAAATTTCTCAATAAGCCGCAAGAAAGCGTCCGTTACGGCAAAGAATATATCACCGGCGTACAGGCATATGCTCCTGACAAGTTGATAGATGAACTCGATAAACTCATTAAGAGTTTGGTCGAAATGAATGAGTATGCCGCCGTTGCTGCGCTGTATCAGCAAAAGGTTGATGCCGTAAAAGCTCTTAAAACCGAGCAAAGCATAGAATATTCCACAGCGCTTGCACAATTAGCAGCTGCCGAACTAAGTATTGGAAAAATCAATGAAGCAGAAAATAATTTTAAAAAAGCAATTGAAATTAGTAAGGCAAATAAAAAAACACCCGAACATGAAGTAATTTATGTAGAACAAATGGCACAATTGGCAGCGCTATATAAGCAAACAGGCAATAAGGCTAAAATTGAACCAGCCTTATTAGATGTTGCCGAGCAGGCTAAAAAGCTGAATGATAAACAGGTGCAATATGCAAAAGCCATCGATTCGCTAGCATTTTATTACCTGTCCCTCTCAGATGTTGCCAAAGCCGACTCTTTGCTTAAATTCAACATTGAACTCCGTAAGAAAAATCTTACCGACAAACATCCTGATTACGGACAATCACTTGCCAACTATGCAGATTTTCTCATTGCCCAAAATAAATTAGAAGCCGCAGAGCCATTGCTCAAACAAGCCAATGCAATAGATGCAACCTATCACGGCAAGGGCAGTATTCAATATACGCTTAGTACGCTCAAACTGGCTGATTTGGCAGCCTTGCGTAAAAACTACCCCGAAGCAATCAGAATTTACAGAAGTATGCTCGACAATCAGCGCAGGTTGCAGGGAGAACATAGTCCAGCCTATCAGGCCACACTAAAAAAGATTGCTGATATTAATGCAGAGCTGAATAAAAAGTAAAATTTACCATACAAATATTCGTTATATATCTGTGAGACTCTGTGAGACATTTGTTTAAAAAACCCAATGTAATAATCCAATGACACATAAGACTTTTGTTTTTTCCCTATTGTGGCTCATCGTGTCCTTAGCACTATGTGCGCAAGAGCTTACTCAGTTAGAAAACATACGCGTCCTTCTGGACGGTGGCAATAAGTACACTCAAAGCGGAGTAGTTACACTTAAAATTGAAGCGGCAGGCGCACGTCAAATGATGGTCAGTCGCTACCCTAATATGGATGGCGCTGAATGGAAAGAATTTCAGAGCGATTATGGTCAGTTGAATCTAGGGAATGATGAAGGAGAGAAAAAAGTATATGTGAAATTAAAAGACAAATATGGTAATGTAACGCCCACTTTAGAAGCTACCATTACTTTAGACCGCACACCACCTAAAAATCCGAAGATTGCTATTAATGCTGAGGGGGGGTTTGTAAATAACCCCGAAAATATGGTAAGTCTCGAGATTCAGGCAGATGACGCCAAATACATGATGTTGAGCAACATATCTACTTTCAAAGATGCTCGCTGGCAAGCATACCGCACGGCTGTGCCCAACTGGAAATTAGAGCCGGGCGATGGACTGCGTAAAGTGTTCGTTAAGTTCAGAGATGAAGCTGGTAACGAGTCTGTGGTTGCTTCCGCAGAAATTTTTGTAGATGCAATCCCACCCGTCGATCCGCGTATCATCATTAACGGCGACCAGCGATTCACTACTGACCCCAATGGCAAAGTATCCCTTTCTATTTTTGCCAGAGGCGCTACCGATATGAAGATTAGTGAGAAGAGCGACTTTTCTGATGCCGAATGGCAGCCTTACAAAACTTCTATGGAGTGGAAATTTGATTCAGGAAAGCAGGGCGAGCGCACCATTTATGTCAAATTCCGCGACCAAGCGCAAAACGAATCGGCAATTGCCTCTGATAATATCATTTTGGACAACATGCCGCCCGAAGACTGCAGCATAATCATCAACGGTGGTGCAAAATATGCCGAAGACCCCGACAAATTTGTCGAATTAAAACTCACTGCCAAAGGCGCTCTTTTTATGATGATAAGCAATAATTTGAGTTTTGCTGGTGCAAGATGGGAGCCTTTCAGAGAAACAGTCAGATGGAAACTGAATGGCGAAAATGGCGAAAAAACCGTTTATGTACGCTTCAAAGATGAGTTTGGCAACGAAACCGGTATCGTGAAAGCTAGTATCATTTTGGCAATTTAGCCAGCGCATCAACCAAGTTAGCAATAAGAAGTGCTGCTTATTGCTAATTTTGCTTTTATGATGAAGTATCAATTAAAAACATGGAAATTTTCTGCCTTTTTGTGGATAAGCAGTCTTGTTTTGCATGCGCAGGAACTCCCGCTGGCAAGTCCCAAATGTGAGTACAGCCAGATAGTAGGGTTAACTAAAATCAGCATTCAATACAGTCGTCCGAGTGTCAGGGGCAGAAAAATATGGGGGCATCTTGTTCCTTACGATGTAACTTGGCGCACAGGAGCTAATGAAGCCACTGTTATTACCTTTTCGGACGATGTATGGTTGAACGATTTAAGAATTGCGGCAGGCAGCTATGCCCTATATACCATACCACATCGCAGGGGCGAATGGGATGTTATTCTTAATAAAAATGCACGTTCGTGGGGTACTACAGGTTTCCGCCCCGAAGACAATGTACTTTCCTTTAAGGCGCCTGTTCGTAAAACACCTTTTGTTGAGACATTCTCCATTGATATTGAAAACCTCACCCGTACAACAGCTCTGTTAGTAATGCGATGGGAAAAAATTGCTATCAGCGTTCCTATTCGCGTGGAAGTGGACGAAAAAGCCAACAGAAATATTACGGAAGCTATAAGAACAGCAGGAGATAACTGGCTTATCTATGCTAACTCGGCAGAATACTGTTTGCGCAACAACATCAGGCTTGGTGAGGCTAAACAATGGATAGATAAAGCGCTGGAACTAAAACCCAACAGCTTTTTCCCTCACTGGTTGAAAGCGGATTATGCTGCGTTGCAAGGTAATTTTAAAGATGCTATTATATCAGCACAAGAAGCTTTGCGCTTGGGTATTGCAGAAAGTGGCAACAATTTTTTGTACAAACAGGATATAGAAAAATCAATCGCCTTGTGGCGTTCTAAAACCAACTGATTACTTAACCGGACTGTTCAAATTGTATGCTATGCAATATCAGATACATCAAATAAAGGATTTTCGCTATATAGACGAAGGCAAAGGAGAAACCATGCTTTTACTGCATGGTCTGTTTGGTGCACTTAGCAACTGGGAGCATGTGGTCGCACATTTTTCTAATCGCTATCGGGTCGTGATACCTATGCTGCCGATTTACGATATGCCCTTGAATAACGCCGGATTGGAAGGGCTCACTACTTTTGTATCCGATTTTCTTAAAGAAATTTCTTTAGGTAAGCTTACACTGTTGGGCAATTCGCTTGGCGGACATATTGCGCTGATTTTTGCCTTGCAAAATCCTGCTGCCGTTAAGCGCATTGTACTTACCGGAAGTTCAGGTTTGTTTGAAAATGCTATGGGGGGATCTTACCCTAAGCGCGGCAACTATGAATTTGTGAAAGAACGTGTGGAATATACTTTTTACGACCCTCAGGTGGCTACCAAAGAGCTAATAGATGAAGTTTTTGAGGTTACTAAGAGTATTCCCAAATGTATGCGGATGGTAGCTATTGCCAAATCTGCCCAGCGCCATAACCTTGCAAAAGAACTTTCAAAAATAAAAGCCCCTACCTTGCTCATTTGGGGACTTAACGATACTATCACTCCCCCCAACGTGGCGCATGAGTTTGACGAACTGATTCCCAACACAGAACTACGATTTATTGATTGTTGCAGTCATGCGCCTATGATGGAACATCCTGATATTTTTAACCGATATGTTGATGATTTTTTACTAAGAAATCCCTGAAAATGAGCAATAGTGAATTTTCTTCGGAGCGCCTGATAACGACTATTGCCGTTATGCTCTTTACATTGACGGTAATTTTTTTATTTTTAATCAATAAATCGGAGTGGTTAGAAGAAAAACGGCAAATGCAAGCCAAATACGACAGCCTGAAAATTGCACAAGGTGGCAAATCGTGGAGAATGCAAGAAGCGCTTTATTGCGATTCGCTACAAAAACAATACTTTCGCAACAATCGCTACGATCCTCTGGTCAGAAATGGCTTCCGCATGTATGGCTTGTTCAAGGATTTGGACAATATCTACACCGTTGGCGATGTAGCAGAAAAATTCAATATTTCTAATCCGAAATCTATTAAAGTTAGTGAGGTAGATGGGCAAAACTGGTACATCGTCCCTGTAAAAGGTTTACATCTGGTGCGCCCTAGAGAAACCGCTACTTCTATTGCCCGCATGTACTATCGCAATTTGGCAGACTCGGTATTGATTAAACAATTCAATCACAAAGTCAGCAGCTGGCAAATGATTTTCATTCCTTTTGAACAAAATTCCTCCCCTGAGTAAACAACACAACTTGCGTGTAACGTTATGCTTTGAGTTGGATGTATACAAGCAAGTTTTTGTAAAACTTTTGCCGGTCATATGCAGCGCTGATATTTCTAACCTGCCAGTCAAATATTGCGTATCCTAATCACTACACGCAACTTTATATTTTAACTCATACAAATATGAAAAAATCAGCCTATATGGCAGCGCTTTTTGTGCTTGCTTTGGCATCTTGTGCCGTTGTTCGTCAAGATGAGGTGGGTATCAAACGCACCTTCGGGCGGTTAGACAATCGCGTATTGCAACCTGGAATGGTGGCTTTTAATCCTTTTATCAGTACGGTAATTAAAGTGCCTATACGCACAGTGAACAAAGAAATCAGCATAGACCTGCCTTCAAAAGAAGGGCTTACTATCGGTTCGGAAATTTCCATTCTCTATCGCATTGAGCCGTCCAAAACACCTGAAATACTGCGGCAAATAGGCTTGAATTATGCTAATGCGCTCATCCTGCCTGTCTTTCGCTCGGCGGCAGCAGATGTAACTTCGCGTTATTTTGCCAAAGATATGCACTCCGGCGAGCGAGATCAGATAGAAAAAGCCATCAGTAAACGCATGATGGAAGAGCTTAGCGCACGTGGATTTATGATTGAAGCGGTACTAATGAAAAGTATTCGCCTGCCGCAAGGGCTTTCAAAAGCTATTGAAGAGAAATTACAGGCAGAGCAGGATGCACAACGCATGAAGTTTGTACTGGAGCGCGAGCAACTGGAAGCGCAACGCAAAAAAATAGAAGCTGAGGCGAACGCGATGCACAAAAAATTATCAGTGAAGGACTGAGTCCACTAATTATTCATTTCAAAACTATCGAAGCGTTTAAAGCGCTTGCTAATTCACCCAATGTCAAAATTATTATCACTGATGGAAAGACACCGCTTTTGTTACAACCTGACAATAAAGACAATAAATAGCTTCAAGTCATGAGTTAAAATAAAATGTTAGCAAAATAGCTTGCAAAAAAGGTTGAAGAGATTGCCGCAAACGTTTAAGTGCTTGTGAAATGTGATACTCGACCGACTTCTCGCTTAAAGATAACTGCATGGCAATTTCTTTATGCGACAATCCCTCAAAGCGGCTTAAATGAAAAACAACCTGTGTTTTTTCGGGAAGCGATGCTATTGCGTTTTGCACAACCTGTTGCAATTCGGCTGTGAGGTTTTCATCGGGCATGTACTCGCAAGGGGCTTGTTGCAGACTGTGGGCAATAAATTTCTCTCTAATCAGTTCATCCCTGAAATGATTCAGCAAGCCGTAGCGAACAGCTGAAAATAGGTAGGCCGAAAGATGCTCAACAGATACCTCCGGTTTTTGCCATAGCCGAACGAAAATATCCTGTACAATTTCTTCTGCAACCTCAGGGGCTACTTTGCGGCAGGCAAAATCGAACAACCGGCGGGCATAACGCGTATAAATTACGTGAAATGCCTCCCGGTCGCTGTGAACTAATTTCTCGAGTAGTTCTGCATCGGATAAAGATTGATATTTCACATTGCTGTTGCTTAATCAGCCAATATAGGCACATGAGTGTTTATCTGGGTATGTGTTCGGCAACATAGCCGGTACTACCCACATACTGCCCGTTGCGATAGGCTAATATAAAGAATTGGTTATAGCCGCAATAGGTAGCTACTTGCATACACAACTCGTGGCTGTTTGCTTCATAAACGGGAAATCCCAGGTAAAGCAATCGAAAGGTCATTCTAGGTTTACTGAACAAGTCTGTATGCCGCATAATCACATCTCCTCCTATATCTGCAATATACAATTTCTATACCTCATTACAATAACAAATAAAACAAATGACAAGTTGTCGTCAGGTTTGACAAGTTGCCTGTTACATCAGGTCCGGAAGATACCTGCTTTGTCAAGCCGCTCAATTACGGTCATTTGTGTACGAATAAAATGCTGACGGTCAGGGGCTTGTACTAATAGCGTATTAGGCGGATAAAAACTGTGTTCAGCATAGCTTTGTGCATAAAGTTCAAAACGCTGCCTTGCCAGCAAATTGCCCATTGCCGGACGGTGGCGAAAATACCGCAACGCATTCAAGTCAATATCGGCATTAGCCACCATACTTTCACCGTAGCCCGCTTCTGCAAGCACCAGACCGTTGTAATTAATAATTTTAGATACGCCATCCGTAGAAGCAAAAGGAATGGGCGTGCCACCTATGCCTGCCGAGTTGGCAGAAACCACATATGCCATATTTTCAATTGCACGCGCCAGTTTTGCCACATTCTTTTGTGTCAGCAAGGGGCTGCCTACCTCAGAAGTGCTGTGCAAAAATATCTCTGCTCCGCGCATTGCCAAACAGCGAGCAATTTCAGGATACAAAATTTCTTCTGAAGCAATACAAGCCAAATTACCAATGTCGGTTTTAGCGACAGGA
>Ga0308417_1002553_pt1 | contig 11992 bp, 10 predicted proteins | sample HotsprSampleOS65_FD_203528 | JGI IMG/M metagenome (GOLD analysis project Ga0308417, IMG submission 203528) | Hot spring phototrophic mat microbial communities from Octopus Spring, Yellowstone National Park, Wyoming, United States - 20090730_OS65 ... | reverse complement strand
GATGTCCGTCATGCGTTTGATTCCATCGCCGCCGGGCAGGATCGTGGAGGGCCAGATCCACCTGGTCCGGCGCAACCAGCAGGTGGTCGATATCGCCAGACTCGACCCGCACGGCGCGGAGATGCGCAGCATCCGAGGCGGCGAAATAGCCATCGTGTTTCAAGAGCCGATGACCTCGCTGAACCCGTTGTACACCATTGGCGACCAGATCGCCGAAGCCGTGCAGACGCATCAGAAGGTCAGTCGCAAAGAGGCGCTGGATCGCGCGTTGGAGATGCTGACTCGAGTTCAGATCAGCGCGCCCAGGCAGCGGCTGCGTGAGTACCCGCACCAATTGAGCGGCGGCATGCGCCAGCGCGCCATGATTGCGCTGGCCCTGTCGTGCAATCCATCGATTTTGATTGCCGATGAGCCGACGACGGCGCTGGATGTCACTGTTCAGTCGCAAATCCTGGACCTGATGCGGGCGCTTCAAGCCGATTTCAACTCGTCGATCATTCTGATCACGCACAACCTGGGCGTGGTGTCGCAGATGGCGCAACATGTGGCAGTGATGTATCTGGGCAAGGTGGTCGAGCACGCAGAGACGCGCGAGTTGTTCCATCACCCCTTGCATCCGTACACGATTGGCCTGCTGAACTCCGTGCCGGTTCTCGGCCGCAAAGGCAAGCAGATATTGGCGCCGATCAAAGGCATGGTGCCTTCGCCAACCGAGTTCATTCCGGGCTGTCCGTTTGCCCCGCGCTGTCCACAGGCGATGGACATCTGCCGCGAACAAAAGCCGGCGCTGCTGGACGTCCAATCCGGGCACACCGCGGCGTGTTGGCTGCATGTCAAGTGAGCGTCAGGAGGTGAATCAGGGAGCAAAACCAAACGAGTGATCGCCGAACGGGTGAACCATCCGCCGATCGAGCATTTTCGTCACGATCAAAACTGCAAAACGATCAGGAGAGACAAGGTCATGAGAAAAGTCACACGCCGACAAATGTTGCGAATGACAGCGTTGAGCGGCGCCGGAGCCGTGCTGGCGGCATGCGCGCCGTCTGCGGCGCCAACGGCGGCGCCCGGCGCGGCGCCCGGCGCGGCGCCCGAAGCCACCGCTGCGCCCACAGCCGGTGGAGCGGCGCCGGCTGCGGCCATCAAGCCGCCTGTTCCATATCCCGCGCCGAATGCGATCGACGTGGGGGGCGCGGTTGTCAAGCGCCAGCCCATCAGCGAGATTGTCACCTACAAAGCCCTGCCCGAATACAGCGAGCCGGCCTGGGTGACCAAACTGGTGGAAGCCGGCAAGCTGCCGCCCGTCAAAGATCGCCTGCCCAAAGAACCGCAAGTCATCCTGACCTCGGGTATGAGCGACGGCCCTGGCATCTACGGTGACCTGTGGCGCGGCTTCTCTGCCTGCCCGACCGCCGGCTGGAACAACATGGCCGGCACTACCGCCGGCTGGTTCGGCATCGAGTCGTACAGCACCAACCATAGCTGTCTGGTCAAGACCGGCCCGCTGTTCCGCGCCGATCAGGACATCGAGCCATTGCCCAATATCGCCAAGAGCTGGGAATGGTCCGAGGATGGCAAGTCATTGATCATGCATCTCATCGAAGGCGCCAGGTGGTCCGACGGCGTTCCCTTCACCGCCGATGATGTGCTGTTCACCTGGGAAGGGTACATCGTTGACCCCAACGTCAACTCCAACCGCAAGCTGGACGCCTTCAAGTACGGCGACGAGGACACGACGCTGGAAAAGGTGGATGACTACACCATCAAGTTCACCTTTGGCGCGCCCCGCCCTTACGGCGTGTTCTATCTGCTGAACGAAGGCAACTGGATCACCTCGCCGGCGCATGTGCTGAAGCCGCTGCACCCTAAATGGAGCGCGGCCGATCCCAAGCCGAGCTATCAAGACTTTGCCAATGCGCTGCCGCCGGACAAGCTGCCCATCCCCACCATGGGGCCGTGGGTGCCGACCGACTACAAGACGGACGAATTGCTGATCATGCGCCGCAATCCGTATTTCTGGAAAGTGGACGAAAAGGGCCAGCAGTTGCCGTATATGGATGAGGTGCAGTATCGCAAAGGCCCCAGCGGCGTCGGACGGGACTTGTGCACAATGGCGGGCGACTGCGACCACATGAACCTGGAGAACCCCAGCTCCTTCGTCAATGCCATGACCAAGGCGCAAGAAGCTGACGCCAAGTTCACCGTGAGCTGGGGGCCGGAGCTGCTGGCCTATGGCGTGGTGTTCAACTTCGCCGAAGAGCTGGGCACGGCGGATGAGCGCGACAAGGCTGTCCGTCAGTTATTCCGTGATGTGCGTTTCCGCAAGGCCCTGAGCTATGCCACAGACCGCGAAGGCATCGCCCAGGCGATTATGCGCGGGCCGTTCCTGCGCGCCTTCGCCGGCGGCTTGTATCCTGGCGCTCCAGACTTTGACCAGCAGGCGGTGGTGTACTACCCCTACGATGTCGATTCGGCCAAGGCGCTGCTGGCTGAAATCGGCCTGAAGGACACCAACGGCGACGGCATTCTGGAATGGACGGAAGGCCCGATGGCCGGCCAGCAGGTGGTGCTGCAACTGCTCGCCTCTGAGGATGCGCACGAGACCCAGAGCGTGGCCGAGGCTCTGGTGAACCAGTGGGCGGCAGTGGGCATCAAGCTCAACACGCGCACGATCACCAGCGCGGTGTTCACCGAAGTCAACACCTCCGCCACATGGGATATGCAGGTGTATCGCGGCGGGCAGGCGTTCGCGCTGCCGTTCGTCGACCCGACCGCTCTGGCGCCCATCACCAAGAACTTCAACCGCCATCGCGAGGGCGAGAAACCGCGCAAGCTGATGGACTTTGAAAAGGAACTGGCCGATATTGTGCTCAAGTATCGCGACACCTATGACGCAGCCGGGCGCAAAGCGTTGATGTCCAGGTACCTGAAGATCTACACCGAGAACGTGTACGACATGGGCGTGTTCATCGGACGGTACGGGTTGGGCATCTCCAAGCGCAGCAAAAACATCCCGGCCGGCACGCCGGTGTTCATGTACACCTGGGTCGAAGACGCTGTTATGCTCGAACAACTCTGGACGCCTGCCGATCAGCAACTGAAGCAGAATCGGCCGGAGACCATCCCAGAGTACGCCAAAGCGAGCGCCTAGCGCGGCGTTGCGGAGGCAGGGGCAGGGGCAGGGGCTGCGTTCAGCGCCTGCCTGCCCCTGCCGCGTTCCGTTTCGGAGTGCAGCATGTTCAATTACATTGCCCGTCGTCTGGTGATTGCTGTCTTCATGCTGCTCGGCGTCGCGTTTGTCTCGTTTGTGGTGATCCAATTGCCGCCGGGCGACTTTGCCAGCAACTACAAAGCGTATTTGTTGACCCAGGCCGGCATGAACGAAGACGACGCTGAACGCGCCGCGCAGAATGTCCGCCAGCAATACGGCCTCGACAAGCCGATCCCAGAGCAATTCTTCAACTGGATCAAGGGCATCATCACCGAGGGCAAATTCGGCTTCTCGTTTGCCTATCGCAAGGACGTGGGCGAACTCATCGCCGACCGGCTGCCCAAGACGCTCTTTCTGGCTGTGTTATGCCATCTGATCTCGACTGTGGTGGGAATCGGACTTGGCATTTTCGTCGCGCCGCGCAAGTACGGCTTTTGGGACAACGCCACGGCAGTGTTGGCTTTCATCTTCACTTCGATACCGCGCTTCGCCATTGCCCTCATCATTTTGTATTTGCTGGTCTTTACCTTCAAGCAATCCACCATCGCCGGTTTCTTCTCGCCCCAATACGTCATGGCGCCGTGGAGTCTGGAGCGCGTGCTCGACATGTTCCGCAACATCTGGCCGGTGTTGGTGATTGCCGGCCTGGGCGGCGTGGCGCGCAATTTGCGCGTGATGCGCGGCAACTTGCTCGATGTGCTTGGCGCGCAATATGTCACCACCGCGCGCTCGAAAGGATTGAAGGAGAGCCAGGTGATGGTCAGGCATGCGGTGCCCAATGCTTTGCACCCCATCATCGCCTATCAGGGCACAGTTCTGCCCTACATGATGCAGGGTGAACTGGAAGCGGCCATCGTGCTGAACCTGCCCACCATGGGCCCCATGTTCTATGACTCTCTGGTCACGCAGGACATTTACATCGCCGGCTGTTTTCTGCTGATGTACGGAGTGCTGATCGTGTTGGGCAACCTGATCTCGGATCTGATGCTGGCTGTGCTGGATCCGCGCATTCGCTACAGCTAATCCAGGCGAGGTGTTCATGAGCAGCTCAGACAACGCTCTCGCGGCCGGCCCGTCGCTCAACCACATCGTGGCCGGCGGCGAGCGACACGAGAGCTATTACCAGTTGGTGTGGCGGCGTTTCCGGCGCAGCACCGTGTCAATCGTCGGCGCTTTGATGGTGGTCAGCCTGATGGTGCTGGCCATCTTTGCCGATTTCTTTTCGCCGACCCCCCTCGACACCATCGACTTGCAGGCGGCCTTCATTCCTCCTCAGCGGGTCCACCTGATCGACGCCGACGGGCAGATTCATCTGACCCCGTTCGTGTATGCCCTGGAGCCGACGATCGATCCTAAAACCTTCCAGGTGACCTGGATCGAAAACACGACCAGGCGCTATGAAGTCCGGCTGTTTGTCAACACATGGGAGTACAAATTGCTGGGTGTCATTCCGACCAGCCTGCACTTGTTTGGCGTCGAAGAAGGCGGCTCACTGCACATGCTGGGCACCGACAAGCTGGGGCGGGATTTGTGGGGCAAGGCCTGCCAGGCCGGCCGCATCTCGCTGAGCATGAGCTTGTTCGGCGCCGTCATCAGCATTGCCGTGGGGTCGGTGCTGGGCGTTGCTTCTGGCTACTACGGCGGGCGGGTCGATAACATCATGCAGCGTTTCGTCGAGTTCGTCAACGCCTTTCCCCAGCTTCCACTTTGGATGGCGCTGGCTTCCATCGTGCCCAAGACAGCCGACTCCTTCACCATCTTTGTAATCATGGCATTCATCTTCGCCTTGTTGTCGTGGACGACGCTGGCGCGAGAAGTGCGCGGCAAAGTGCTGGCCCTGCGGCAAACCGATTTCGTCATGGCTGCCAGAGAGATGGGCGCCTCTGATGCGCGCATCATTTTCCGCCATCTGTATCCCAACACCTTGAGCCACGTCATTGTCATTCTGACGCTGACGATCCCCGGCGTCATCCTCGCGGAGTCTTTCTTGAGCTTTCTGGGCATCGGCATCAAAGAACCATTGACCAGTTGGGGCTTGTTGATGCGCAACGCGCAAAACCTGCAAACCCTGGGTCAGCAGACCTGGATCATGACCCCCACGCTCTTCATTGTCTTCGCCGTGTTGGGGTTCAACTTCCTGGGCGATGGGCTGCGCGACGCAGCAGACCCATATGCCGTCAGATGAGGGCGCGCATGAGAGGCAAAACCAGGCTGAAGCCCCGCGCTGATCGGGCTGCGCTGCCGCCGGCCTTCAGCGCAGGAGTCGCCTTGCTCGGCGTGGTGGCGGCGTTGACGGCATGCGCCGGCCAATCCCATGTGCGCTCTGGCGTTGGGCAATCATTGCCGCACACCATTTCCGGCGTTGTGTCGAACGCGGTTGGGCCGGTGGCCGGCGCCATTGTCCAGGTGCAGGGCACGCCCAACCAGACGACCACTCGCTCCGACGGCGCCTTCACGCTGCATGGCCAGGGCCTGGGCGGAAACCGAGTCGTCACGGTGACGGCCTGGGCCGAAGATCATTTCGTCGGCTGGGTGAGTCTCGATCCGGCGAATCCCGTCTGGCAGGCCGGCGGCGCCGGCGTCCAGATCACGTTGAAGCCGCTGTATACCGTCGATAACACCGCCTACAAGTGGTTCACCTTCGAAGGCGTGTCTGGGTCGGCCAGTTGCGGCATCTGCCATCGTGAATATGAGGAGTGGCAGGCCGACGCGCATGCCCAATCGGCTGTCAATCCCCGCTTCATCACCATGTATCGCGGCACGAATGTGGCTGGCCAGCCCGGCCAGCCGACTCGCTTGACCGCCCACGGACAGGCGTTGCCGCCCGATCCCTCGCAGCCCTACTACGGCCCAGGCTTTCGACTGGACAATCCAGATCGCGCCGGCAACTGCGCCACCTGTCACACCCCCGTGGCTGCCAACACGCCCAACGACAAAAATTGCGCCTGGTCCGGCTGTCATACCAGCGCCACTGCCGAGCGCGCGCAAACCGCCAACGGCCTGAACTTGCAGGGCATCATGCCGGTCGGCCTGATGGGCATTGGCGAAGAGGGCGTGGCGTGTGAGTTTTGCCACAAGGTAGGCAATGTGATTCTTGACCCCGCCACAAAGCTGCCGTATCCAGACATGCCGGGCATCCTGTCGATGAAGCTCTATCGCCCGCCCGAGGGTCAGCAATTGTTCTTTGGCACTTTGGTGGATGTCAGCCGCCGGGTGAGCTACCTGCCGCTCCAATCGCAGAGCGCGTTTTGCGCGCCCTGCCATTTCGGGGTTATTGGCGGCGTGGTGGGCAATGGCATGGTCAGCGGCGGCGCGCTGGTTTACAACTCCTATGGTGAATGGCTCAACAGCGCCTGGAGCGACCCCCAGACCGGCAAGACCTGCCAGAACTGCCATATGCCGGCCGCCGACACCGTCTACACTGTGTTCCCGGAGAAGGGCGGCATCCAGCGCGACTATGTGACCTATCATCAACACACTATGCGCGGCGTCTCCGATCTGACCCTGATGTGGTCGGCGGTCACGTTGACCAGCACGGCTACTCGCCAGGGCGACGCGCTGCAGGTGAATGTGCAAGTGACCAACGACAAGACCGGCCACAATGTTCCAACCGACCAGCCCATGCGGTCGGTCATGCTGGTGGTTGAAGTGTCCGGCCCCGAGGGCAGGCCGGTGTCGCTCCAGCGCGGGCCAACCTTGCCAGATTGGACCGGCAACTACGCCGGCCAACCCGGCCGGGCTTTCGCCCAGGTGTTGCGAGACGAATGGACTGGCGAGACGCCCACGGCCGCCATGTGGCGCGACACTACGGTTGTCGAAGACACGCGCCTGGCCCCATTTGCCGCCAGCGCTTCGAACTTCACCTTTGCTTTGCCAGCCGGCCGTCCCGCAACGGTCAAGGTCAGACTCATTTACCGGCGCGCCTTCCAGCAACTGGCGCAACAAAAAGGCTGGAACGATCCAGACATCACCATGGCGGAACAAGTGATCGCCGTGGAGCAGTGAATGGAAGCTTGAATATGGCAGACAACAACGGCGACGTGATCTTGAATGTCAGGGACTTGAAAATGTATTTCCCGCTCTATCGCGGGTTCACCCAAAGACTGGTGGGTCACGTCAAGGCAGTGGACGGCGTCAGCCTCTTTCTGCGCGAGCGTGAGGTGCTCGGCCTCGTGGGCGAAAGCGGTTGCGGCAAGACGACTGTAGGCCGTGTCATTCTTCGACTGTACGACCCCACCTCGGGCGAAATCCGTTTTCGCAGCCAGAGCGGAGAGTGGGTGGATGTGGCGCGCATCAGCCAATCCAAAATGAAGCCCTTGCGCCGCGAAATGCGCATGATCTTCCAGGATCCCTTCAGCTCGCTCAACCCGCGCATGACGGTCAAAGATCTGATCAGCGAGCCGTTGGAAATCCACGGCATTGCCCGCGGCAAAGAGGCCGAGGCGCGCGTGGCTGATCTGATGAAGGCGGTCGGCTTGGACCCGGCCTACATGCAGCGCTACCCGCACGAGTTCTCAGGCGGCCAACGCCAGCGCATCGGCCTGGCCCGCACGTTGTCGCTCAACCCGCGCCTGGTGATCGCCGATGAGCCGGTGTCGGCTCTGGATGTGTCGGTCCAGGCTCAGGTGTTGAATCTGCTGCAGGAGCTGAAGGAGCGTCTGGGCCTGACGCTCATCTTTGTCGCGCACGACTTGTCGGTTGTGGAGCATATCTCGGATCGCATCGCGGTGATGTACGTGGGCCGGATTGTTGAAATGGCCCCGACTACGCAGTTGTTGGAAAGGCCGCTGCATCCTTACACCGAAGCCCTGCTATCCTCCATCCCGCCGGCTGATCCCGACATCCGCCCCAACCGGATCAAGCTGCAGGGCGAAGTGCCCAGTCCGGCCAATGTTCCTTCCGGCTGCGTCTTCCATCCCCGCTGCAACTACGCTCGCGCCGAATGCAGTCAGCATGTGCCGGAGTTGCGCGAAGCCGCGCCTGGCCATTTTGTCAGCTGTCATTTTGCGGAGGAACTCAGTTTGAAAGGGATCGGTGATCACGCATGAATGCCTCATACCGCATCGCTGCTGTCGCGGCCTATGTGCCCGTGCTGGGCTGGCTGTGCGTGTTGTTGACGCAGCGCCGCAACGCGCTGGTCATGTTTCATCTTCGTCAGGCGGTCGGGCTGGTGGTGTTTCTGATCGCTGCGCTGGCCGGTTGGGCTGTCGTTGCATGGGTGTTCGCCTGGATTCCCTTCCTGTTGCCGGTGAGCGTCACGCTGTTTGCGCTCGTGATTGCGGCTTTCCTCTTCGGCGCTATGGCCTGGGTCGTCGGGGTCGTCAACGCGGCGCGCGGACGCGCTGTGATATTGCCGGTGTTCGGCGCGTGGGCCAGCCGGATCGGCGCGCCGGCGGCGTAACGTGCGCAAGGTCGTCATAGCCCTTGGCGCTATCCTCCTGGCTATCGGCGCCGGCATCCTGCTTTTGGCGCGCGCCGAAGAGCAAGATGCTCTCTGCGCTTCGTGCCACAGCCAGCCTGAGACGACCTACGTCCACAGAACCCTGGCCAGCCGGCCGGTAGACCTGGCGTCGGCTCATGCCCTGGCCGGCGTTTCGTCGCCAACAGGCGCGAGCGAACGGGCAGCCGGCTGCATCGACTGCCACTCTGCGCCGGGTGTGCGCGGGCGCGCTCAAGCCATGGCGCTCGGCGCGCGAGACGCACTCAAATGGATTGCCGGCCTTGCGCAGCAGCCGGCGATTTCCACAACGCCCATCGGCGATCAGAACTGCCTCAAGTGTCATGCGGACGCGCTGACGGCTTCACGTTTCGATCGCCATTTCCATCGCCTCTTGCCTCGCTGGCAACAAACAGATCCGCGCGCCGGCGCCTGCGTGTCCTGTCATGCGGCTCATACCATCGACGGCGAAGCCGGGTTGGGGTTTCTCGCCCGCCCGCGAACAGAGGCCGTCTGCGAGGATTGCCATCGCGTGATGGAGATCGAGGGCGAGGGCCGCGCCGAATGGCCCGATCGCTGATCGGATATCGGGTAAAGTAGCCACTTGCGATGCCAGCCAGCATTCACCGCTTTCCCGTCGCGGGAGTCAGGCGCGCCGCCAGGACGCGCGCCGCCAGGACGCGCGCCGCATGGATTGTTTTGACCGTTTTGCTGCTCTTCAGCATTGCCGCGCCGCTCAACCAGTCGAAAGTGCCACCGATCCTGCCGCTGTTGATGGATGCCTTTGCGCTCTCGGTGGGGCAGGCCGGCTGGCTCAATGCCGCGTTTGCCGTCACCGGCTTGTTGCTTGCCTTGCCGGCCGGACTGATCCTCCAGCGATTAGGCAGCCGGTTGAAGGGCCTGCTTGCCGGCGGGTCGATCATGCTTGGCGCGCTGCTGGGCGTGACCAGCGCGACGATAGGCTCCCTGTTGGCCGGCCGCATTGTGGAGCGCATTGGCGCCAGTTTCATGGCTGTCCTGGCGCCTGCCACGATTGCAGTCTGGTTTGGCGCGCCAGCGCAGCCTGGCGATGGGCATCTGGGCCGCATGGGCGCCCATTGGCTCCACTGCCATGATGCGCTGGGCATGTTGCTCATGACGGCAATCCTGCCGCTCACTGGTTTCGTGCCGGCGGGCGCGATTGTCATCGTGATCGTTGCGCAGGGTGTGGTGGGCGGATTGGTTCCCGCCAACATCTTCTCCGCCGGCGTCGAAGTGGCGGGCGACGCCCGGTTGAGCGGGCTGGCTATGGGTGTCATCATGTTTGGCCAGAACGCGGGTATGCTGGCGGGGCCAGCCGTGTTTGGCGGGCTGGTCGAGTCGGCCGGGTGGCCGGCCGCCTATGCCAGTTTGTCAATCATGTGTTTGGCCGGCCTGGCAGCAGGCTGGCTGGCGAAAGCGCGATACGATTAATCCTTCAACTCTATTCCATGAACAAACCTGCCGATACTCAATACGACATACACAGGCTGCTGAAAGATCGCTGGAGCCCGCGCGCATTCGATCCGCGCCCCATCGACGCCGGCCAAATGCTGAGCCTGTTCGAGGCGGCCAGATGGTCGCCTTCTGGCGGCAACAATCAGCCCTGGGCGTTTGTGCTGTTCCTGGCCGATGGGTCGGAGCAGCGCCGGCTGATTGAAGACGCGCTCACCGGCAACAACCGTGAGTGGGCGCCGCGCGCGCCGGCGCTCATTCTGGCGGTGGCATTGCCGCACCCGCGCGTGGGCAAAATCGGCCCCTACTCTTATTACGACCTGGGGCAAGCGGTGGCTCAACTGGCGATTCAGGCCACCAGCATGGGCTTGTTTGTTCACCAGATGGCCGGCTTTGAGGCAGATAAAGCTCGCCGGGCTGCCGGCTTGCCTGATGACAGCGAGCCAATGGTGGTGATTGCCATTGGCCGCTACGGCGATGTCAACAGCCTGTCCGAGACGCTGCGCGCGCGCGAATTGGCCCCGCGCGCGCGCAAGCCTGTGTCGGAGTTTGTGTTTCAGGGTCGATGGGGTCAGCCAATTGCTCTCTGATCCCATCGACGATCAGGCGGCTTGGATCACAGCCTCTGCCGGGTCCAGCCCGTCGGCCTGTGCGCGCAGGCGGATCTGTCCCAGCCGGCCATTCGACTTGACCACCACCAGGCAACGTCCCTGAAATGCCCGGCGCTGATTGCCACGATAGCATTCGATGCTGGCCGGGTGACCACTGCCGATGGCCGCGATGTCGCCCTCGCCTTTGACCGTGAAGTAGATCGTTTGGCCGGCGTTGGGGTCAACGCGGCCATCCTGGTCGGTGACCTCGACGGTGACGTAGCAAAGGCTATCCGACGCCGCCGGAATCAGCGGGCGATCGGGCGTCAGGCGAATCATTGCCGACGGGCCGGCAGTCATCAATGTGGCCTCGGCGATTGCTTTGCCATCCACGTAGCCGACTGCTTTCAACTCACCCGGCTCGTAGGGCGCTTCGAATGTCGCTGTCAGGTTCAGCGCCGGCGTGATGGGCCGGCTCACGCTGAGCGGTTTCTCTTCGCCCATCGTGGGATGGCCGGCGTGTTGCACCGGCCTGACGCCAAGCGACCGCCCATTGAGCAGCAGTTCCACTGTGTCGCATGCTGCATAGACATCGACCTTGAAAGCGATTCCTTCGCAGCCGGGCCATGTCCAGCTCGCCCGCACATCCGGCCAGCCCCACAACGTGTGGGGTCCAGCCGGCGGGTAAAGTCGGCCAGCGCGCGGGCGATGCGCGCGCGATGCGCGCGCCGTCGGATCGCCCATCGCGCTCCAGCACTTCGTTGCCGATGCTCCACAGGATCACGCTGGGGTGGTTGCGGTCGCGCAGCGCCATGCTCTCGATGTCGCGCTGCCACCAATCATCGAACGCACTGTGATAGTCGAAGGGGTTTTTGCCTTCGCGCCAGCAGTCGAACGCTTCATCGATCACAAGCAGGCCCAGCCTGTCGCAGGCGTCCAGGAAGGCCGGGGCCGGCGGGTTGTGCGCGCATCGCACGGCGTTGAAGCGGGGCAAGTGAATCAGACAGAAGCAGGGGGCTGGCTGGCCGGCCCCCTCCCGCACATGCGAGGTCCGTTCAGTGGCGCTGCGCTGGCGCGTTGAGGGTGAGGGTGAGGGTGAGGTCAGGCCGGCCGGTCATCCGCTGACCGCAATTCGCAGTCAAAGGTGACTGCCACATCCGGCGACAATGACGATCGCACCGAGCAATATTTGTTCAGCGACAGATCGATGGCGCGCTCGAGTTGCAGGCTGTCGATGCCGGCAGCCTCGACCTCGAAATGCAAATGAATCTTCTGGAACGTCCA
>Ga0308417_1002552_pt1 | contig 11993 bp, 21 predicted proteins | sample HotsprSampleOS65_FD_203528 | JGI IMG/M metagenome (GOLD analysis project Ga0308417, IMG submission 203528) | Hot spring phototrophic mat microbial communities from Octopus Spring, Yellowstone National Park, Wyoming, United States - 20090730_OS65 ... | reverse complement strand
CTGGTCAACGATTGCGTGGTGGCCAGGATCGAGGGGCGGCTGAAACGCCGCCTGTCACGGAAGACCGTCGAGTACGAAGTTGAGTACTCGACGCGCGGGGACGCGATGGCAAGGAACTGGAAGCACGCCATCGCTTTCACACCTGAGCGGCCGTCCTGGCCAGCTCCGCCCTCCTACGGGTTGGTAACGGAATGGCAGGAGGTGCGCATTCCGCGCACGCTCCTGGCCGGCTTGGCGCAGGACTTCCTGCGCTACCACGGGGTCATCCCGTGGGACCAGTACTGCATCAATGATCGCATCGTCACAGTGTGGGTTGCGGTCCCCATCGTGGCCGCGTGGGACGGGGAGGGGCACCCGGTCTTCGTGCAGGAAGAGCCACAGCCCGAGACGGAGCCCGAGACGCCAGCGGAGGGACCGATTGTCCCACCGCTTGAGGTGCCTCCGCCACCGCAGTGGCCGGACCGGGCTGAGTAAGCCCGCCGCTGTCCAGCCCGGCCGTCCGCGCTATGCGGGCGGTCGGGCTTTTTTTGTGCCCGCACGAGCGTAACGCCCTGCCCTGCCCCTCCGTTCCATTCCATTCCGTTCCTTGCACGCCTTCAACGCGTTTCTTGCCCATGATCTCTGTTTGCGTTCCGCTCTATGTCCGAAACTCGGATGTGTTCTAAGCAAGCCTGATTTCTGGAAGTCCTTTGTTTTCAGCAGCTTACAGCCAAATTTTGGCTGTGCTACAATTCAGTCAGACTTGCCAGCAGTTCCGGCAAGTCCCAATTCACAGGAGGTGAAAATGACTCCCATTTTCCCGCGGCCTACGGGCCGCAGACGTTCTTTCTCAGGGCAGGTGGTCTATCCCCTGCCCACGTATCGTTCCGCCCGCTTAGCGGGTCTGATGCTCCCGGGTACCGCTTGGGAGCAATCGCAGATCCCGCATAGCCCGATGGGGCGGGCAAGGAGGGCCCATGCCTGAGCCCCTATACGATGTCCAGTACCTCTTCCGGGCGGGTGGCGGTATCCGCCCGGAGTGGAGAACGTGGGCAGCGAACCTGCCCAAGCTCTCCGCGGAGAAGCTGGCTGGTATCCAGCGACTCCGCTATGACGCGCCCGCCGATGTTTGGCGGGTGGTTCCCGCCCTTCGCCGCGATAAAAAGCGGCGCCGCCCGCTGCACAACGTTGCGGACGCCTTGTGCAAGGCGGTCCGCACCCTCCACGAGACCCGCCCCGTTTCCCGCCGTAGGCCGTCCCAAACGGTCGAGCTGACCCGCGACAAGCGCGGGTTTGTCACTATCCGCATGGGAGGTGCGCGATGACTCCCCCGCTCCCTGTCCCCCCGATTTCCATTGACGGTCCGGCGCGTAAGCGCCCAAGGCGCCGTCTGCCATTCCATGAAACCCCGGTTGACCCGCAGATCAAGATCATCCGGGACCCGGGCGACGCCTTCCTGTGGCGCGTTCGGGAGGTTAATTCACGCGCGTACATCGCGCCGGCGGTCAACGAGTACGGCCTGATCGAAAGGCTGCTGGCGTGGTGTCGCAAGAACGCGGAGGTGAAGAGGAATGAGAATCATTAACCTCACCCAACACCCGGCTACCGCGGAGCAAGCGGCGGCCGGGGTGTTTGAGCCCGCCGACAAGCAGAAGGTTCAACGCCTTCTCACCTTTAACGTCCAGCCCGTACAGGACGAGATCGTTTGTCGGGCACAGGATCTAGCCGCGATAGCCGCCGAAGAGAAGGCGGAAGCGGCAATGATCGGCGGGGCCCTGTGGCTTATGGGTCCGCTTGAGGTCTGTCTGCGGCACGTCGGCGTGATTCCGCTCTACGCTTTTTCCGTTCGGGAGGTGGTAGAGACCGCCAACCCGGACGGTTCTGTTTCCAAGACCGCGGTGTTCCGCCACCGCGGATTTGTGGAGGGGATTCTATGAAAGAACCGTTGTTGGACGCCTACTATATCCAGAATCCCGGCGCGTGCAACGCCCGTGGCGTGGCGCGCGCTTTGGTTCAAGCGCTCGACTACGAGTTCGAGCGCGGTGGCCGCGAAGCCATGCGCGATAGCGCCGCGGTGCGGCTGATCATGCACCAGCTCTGCTGGCTGCTATGGGGCACAGACCCCTACTGGGGTCACCCCGTGTTCAACGGCGCGACCTACGAGCGGGACTGGGCGCAAGCCACGGAGGCTTACGCCCGGTACGAGCAGGAAAAGCGCGAGCGCGAAGAACGCGAAGCGCGCGAAGCGCAGGAGGCAGCGGCATGAACATCACGTTCCAAGAAGCCGTCGCCTTAGCGAAGCGCGTCGGAGCTTGCGCAGAAGCGATTGACGTTGTTTCGCGCATGAGCGGGTGGGATGAATTTTCCCGGCACCCCAATGCGCCAGAATGGGCGCGTTGGTATGCGCGCAACGTGGCCCATGATCGGGTCCAGGAACTGGAGCCGGTCATCGCGCAAGACCCGTGGTCCACGTATTGCTACGCCCGAGACGTTATCGGCGGCCGCTGGCCGGAAGCGGAGCCAGTGATCGCCGCCGACCCACTGTGCGCGTACCGCTACGCTTGCGACGTGGTTAAGGATCGCTGGCCGGAAGCGGAGCCAGTGATCGCCGCCGACCCACGGTCCGCGTACAACTACGCCTTCGACGTTATCGAAGGCCGGTGGCCCGAAGCGGAGCCGGTCATCGCACAGAGCCCGGAGTGGGCTTACTGCTACGCTCGGGACGTGATTGGCGGCCGTTGGCCGGAAGCGGAGCCGGTCATCGCCGCCGACCCAGGGTACGCGTACAACTACGCCCGCGATGTTATCCACGCCCGGTGGCCCGAAGCGGAGCCGATCATCGCGCGGGCTCCGGATTGGGCCTACTGCTATGCGCTCGACGTGATTGGCGGCCGTTGGCCGGAAGCGGAGCCGGTCATCCTGTCGGACGATGAGGTCGCGCGGTGGTATTGGCAGGACGTTGTTTTGGGGAGAACTGTAAGATGAGCTTAGACTTTCACGATGCAATCGCGCGCGCCCGGAGGGCCGGCGCGTGCCAAGAAGCGCTGGATGAACTCGCCAGCATGAGCGGCTGGGATGAATTTGCCCGCCACCCGAAAGCGCCCGAGTGGGCGTGCTGGTACGCCGTAAACGTTGCAAGTGAGCGCGTCCCATGCCTGGAGCCGATCATCGCGCGAGACCCGAAAGAGGCGTATTATTATGCCCTCGACTTGGCTGGGCGGTTCCCGGAAGCGGAACCGGTCATCGCCAAGAATTCCAACTTGGCGTACTTCTACGCGTACCTCGTGATCAAGGGCCGCTGGCCGGAAGCGGAACCGGTCATCGCTAAGTCCACCACGTACGCCTATCGCTATGCGCGCGACGTGGTTCGTGGCCGTTGGCCGGAGGGGGAGCCAGCAATCGCAAGCGACCCGTGGCACGCCGCGATGTACTGTATCTACGTTCTACGCCGCCGCTGGCCGGAAGCGGAGCCGGTAATTTCTCGGCACCCTGAGTCCGCCTTCAACTACGCTTACAGGGTTGTCCGGGGCCGCTGGCCGGAAGCGGAGCCGGTGATCTCCGCTGACCCAGGGTGGGCGTGGCGCTACGCCCGCGATGTGGTTCGCGGCCGCTGGCCTGAGGCCGAGCCGGTGATCGCGCGGGATCCGGAGTGCGCCTATCGCTACGCCCGCTACGTGATCGGCGGGCGATGGCCGGAGGCCGAACGCAGAATCGCCATTGACCGATGGGCCGCCGCGGATTACACGAAACACGTCATCCGTGGTCCTTGGCCTGAGGCCAAGGTGCACGTCTGCTGGTAGAGGAGAGACGATGACGCACAAAGTGCTTACCCAATCACAGATCGACCAGATCTTTGAACCGTCCTACCCGATGTCTGAGGATGTCCGAATGTCGGACGTTCTCAACCGCGTTCTGAAAACGCGCGATGGGGTCTACTACACCCTATGGCGCGAAGGACAGACTTTCATTCTCGCCTGCCAACGCTACGCGAAAATGGCCCCGAATCACATCCCCCTCGCTGCGTGGGACCCGTGTGCCTACTACGGGTCATGGCAAGAGGCGAAGGATGATCTGCTAGCGCGTAAGACGCAGATCGTTTTGCCCGGACCCGCTGACGAAATGGAGGCGGTGATTGAGATCTACCGCTTCGTCTACGGTCCCGAAACGTGGGACGCCGTCATAAAAGTTGACGGCTGGCCAGCCGCCAGTTTCACCACTTGCAGCTACATCGCGGGCAAGTGTATCGCCTTCACCAAATCCCGTCATCCTGCCGGGACCATGCCAGGCGGAGTGTGGCTGAACAACGGGTTTACCGTTGACGAAAACCTGCCAGATTGGACCGTCCGGCTGGCCCCCGTTGTGACACGGGATACGCCTTGGCGGTTCCACGTCTGGCAGATCAGGTTTTCGGACGATGGGACGCTCAGCCGTCCGCACCTGAGCATCCAATGGCGCGAAAGCTCGCTATCCGAGCTCCTAGACGTGCGAGCGCGCAACGTTGAGGAGCTGCTCGCCATGATTCCAGCAGAGACTTGGACGGTCACGGACACCGGCTTCGAGGTTGTCCGCGATTCCGAATGGCGAACTGGGGAGATCCCTCAGTTCGCGGATAAAGTAGCCGCGTAAGGGAGAGGAGAAATGACGAGAGGATTCCGAATCGACGTTCCGGCGTCTTCGCGCCGGATTCGCAATCGCCGCTTGCGCAGACAGCAGGAGCGCGAACTGAAGCGGTATGGAGAGGTGCGGACGGTTTACGTCCGCGATATCAGGGGGTGGTTCTGATGCAGGCCAGAGTCACGCTCCGAGAAGCGCTCGAAGCTGCGAGGCGCGTCGGTGCTTGCGCAGAAGCTCTGAATGAGATTTCGCGCATGGCGGATTGGGACGAGTTTTCCCGGCACCGAAATGCGCCCTACTGGGCGTATTGGTACGCGCGAAATGTCACCAAGAGTCGGGTGCCCGAGATTGAGTCGATCATTGCGCGGGAGGCAGAGACCGCCTGCTTGTACGCTGTGGAGGTAGTGCGCGGCCGGTGGCCGGAGGCAGAATCAATAATCGCAACGGATCCGTGGTGCGCGTACTGTTACGCCAACCTTGTGCTGCGCGGCCGCTGGCCCGAAGCGGAGCCGGTGATCGCGCAGGCTCCGGAGTGGGCCTACTGCTATGCGCTTGGCGTGATTGGCGGCCGTTGGCCGGAAGCGGAGCCGGTCATCGCGCGAAATCCCCAGTTCGCGCATGAATACGCCCGCGACGTGATCCGCGGCCCATGGCCAGAGGCGGAAGTGGCATGAACTGGCCAGCGTTGATTCTGCCATTTGTGTTTTCCTGCGCCGCCTTCGCATTCACCGAGGGCGGCTTCTGGAAACGGCTTTCCAACGCCGCGCTGGCGTGGTTTTTCGCAATCGCGGTGATCGCCGTAGTCGCATGTCTGAGCTGATCCTGTGCTTGTCTTGCGGAGCGGCGGTCGCTGGTTCAATGCGGAACGAACCGCTCCCCAATAGGCTTTGCTTCGGGGTGCTGGTTGGTTTCGCCTGTTATTTGGTTGTCAATGCGATAGGAGGCTGATGATGCATGTAACCGTGTTTGCCATATTGTCCGAAGGCTACAAGTCCCCAGAGCTCCTGCGGGACATGGTCAGCTGGCTGGTGGAGCAGGAAGCTCCGCGATGGGATTACTACGTGATCCTAGACCCGCCTTACCCGCGGGTCGCGGATCTGACCGATGCACTCTACCCCCATAACGCCTACGGCGTGATCTGCGCCTATGGGTTCTTTGGGGGCGATGAGTACATCCCGTGGAACCCGGAAGGCGAGCGGGTTCTTAATCGTCCGTTGCCGCCGCTGTGGTGGCTGAAGGATGAATTCCCAGACGGCGTTGTCGTGCCGCTGGACGTTCACTTGTAGGAGGCGAAATGAACGAAGAGACCATCTATCGAGCGCTGGAAGTCGCGGTGGCCGCGGTTGACTTTGTGCAACGCGTTGCCGTTGCGACGCTCACCACGGAGTGCCCGGAGTGCGGGCGCGACATGAAGAGCCGGAAGCGGGTGCTGTGCCCGGCCTGCCGGGCCAAATCCGATTACGACCCGGAGAGAGTCGCTGAGACCTTTGATGACTGGATCCAAGAAGCGCGTAGGATCCTGGAACGATGACTGACTGTAAGGAGGCAGCCAAATGAATACGAACTGCTTGGCGAACTTCAAGTGCCCACAGTGTGGGAGCGAAGGTCCGTTCCGCGTGGAAGCCTACACCGTGATCGTTTTGGCGGATAGTGGCGTGGAAGACTACGGACCATTTGAATGGGATGAGGACTTCTCCGCGTCCTGCGTTAGCTGCGGACACGAAGGAATAGTAAGAGACTTCACGGACAACAAGGAGAAAGCATGACCGTCTACAAGGTGTGGCTCCACGTTGAGCGCGCGGACATCGCCAGAGACGAGTACCACGACGTGGACGAGCCCGTGTGTCTGGGCGAGTTTAGGAGCATCAGGCAGGCGCGCAAGCTCGTAGCGCGTCTTGCGGAATCCGCTCTCCCGTCAGAGATTGTGCGGTACTGGAAAGAGAGCGGGATATATCCATTCCATTCCAGCAGGTGACTGAGGCTTGCCAGCCGGAGTCTCTTTGTTTTCAATGACTTAGAGACAAATTTTGGCTGTGCTACAATCAGTCTCGGCTGGAATTCAAGGAACCGAGATTCAATCTTGGGGGCGGACGCCATTCTGCCCCCGCCAATGTCAATCACGGATTGTGCATATCACGTGGTTGACGGAAAGGAGTGTTGAATGAACCACGGAGAACTATTGAAAGCCCTTGCGGAGAACATCTTGCCGGCAGGGCAAAAGCCCATGCTCTGGTCCCCGCCGGGCATGGGCAAGACCGATCTGGTTTCCCAGTTGCGGGACCTGCTGAGCGCGCGAACTGGCGAGCAGTGGGATCTGCATTGCTGGGACATGACTCATCTCTACGATCCGGCGGACAGCCGTGGCATCCCGACCGTTCATGTCTTGCCGGACGGCCGCAAGGTCACCAAGTGGCTCCCGCCGGAGCACATGGTGATCGACGGGCGCCCAACTCTGATTCTGTTGGACGACCTGCCCACCCTGCCGCAATCTTCCCAGGCCGCCTGCTATCGCCTGCTTCAGCACGGCGAGATCGGCGGGACGGTCTTCGGGTCGAACGTGTTTTTCATTGGGGCCGGAAACCGCATGGGGGACGCTAGCGCCACCAACACCATGCCGTTCGCGCTGGCCAACCGCATGATTCACCTGCGGCTGACCTTCACCCTGCAAGGGTGGTGCGAATGGGCGCTGGATCACAACGTCCCTACGGAGTTGATCGCATTTCATCGGTGGACGCAAGGCGCTTCGCTGTATCCCATCTACAACAGCGACCCAGACCCGGCGCCTTGCGGTCTGTGTCGTCAGCCAGTTGCGCCGGACGCCATCTGCTCTCACTGCGTCCGGCGGAGCCGTGCCTTGCCTACGTTGCGCAGTTGGGCGCAAGGCGTAGGGCAGATCATGCAAACCAATCCCGACCCGGACGTGGAGCTGGAACTCTACAGCGGCCAGGTCGGAATCGAGAAGGCGACGGAGTTTGTCGCCTACCTGCGCATGGCGCGGCAGGTGCCCAGCATTGAGTCCATCCTGCTGGGGCCAAACGTCGCCCCGGTTCCCACCGAACCGAGCGTGTTGTTCACCTTGGCCACCGCCTTGGGTCGGGCGGCCACGGTCCAGAACATCGACGCGATCACGCAGTATTTGGAGAGGTTGCCTGCGCAAGAGTTCAGCGTCCTGACCATGAAGGACGCCATCCGGCGCAGGCCGGAAATCGACAACACCCGTGCCGCAATCCAGTGGAAAGTGCGGCACCAAGACCTGTTCATCTGAGCAGGATTACAATCACGCACACACAAAGGAGGAAACAGTATGAACATCAGCGAACGAGCGATGTTGGTCAGCTTGAGCATTAAAGGGGTCTGGTCCGCCGTCGCCGAAGACGAGCGCATCAGCCAGGAAGTAGCGCAACGGTATGCGGTCAGCGCCGAGGTCGGGCGCTACATGAAAAAGATTTGCGACCCGAAGAAAGTTCCGTCGCTCAAGAAGTTCAACAGCACCCGCAACGAGCTCTACAACCTCCATCGGGAGCTCACTCTCCCATGGGACGACCATGGCACGCGGCTGCTGCCTGCTGCCATGTACTTCGACTACATGGCCAAGGTGCAGGCGGCAAAGACCGCCATGGAAGAGGCGTATGAGGAGTTCCTCCGGGAAATCCCGGCGCTGAAAGCGCAAGCGCGCAGGGATCTCAACGGCCTGTTCCGCGAGGAAGATTGGCCGGAGCCCGATGCCTTGCGCCGCAGGCTTTCCATCCGAATCAAGGTCATGCCGATGGCGGACGCCAACGATTTCCGCGTGAAGTTGGGCGCGGAAGAAGAGGCCAAGATCCGCCAGCAGGTCAACCAGGAGGTGTTCCAGACCTTGGCCAACAGCCTGCTGGATCTGGTCCGGCGCCTCAAGACCTGCGTCGAGGACATGCATGACCGGATCGGGTCCTACAAGACCGACAGCCCGGTCACGGGCAAGACCATCAAGCGGTTCACCGATTCGGCCGTGAATAACCTGCGCGAGATGGTCGAGATCATCCCGAAACTGAACGTGTTGGGATCTCCCGAGATCGACAGCTTGGTGCAGGAGATCCGCAACAGCCTGTGCCGCTACGACGCGCAGGACCTGCGCGATAACTACCTGCTGCGCAGGCAGGTCGTCAAGGGCGCTGGCGAAGTGGCAAAGAAACTGGCCGCCATTGAAAGCGTGCTGGCGGCCAACGTGGAGGCTGCCTAACTATGATCCCATCTCAGCCGCAATTGACACAGGCTGCGGCGGAGCGCCTGCTCCGCCGCGCCAAAGTCAGCCTGCTGCAAACGGACCCGTTTTTCGCCTGCATCCTCATGCACTTGCAGGCGAAACCCGCTGATGCGGATAAGGTCCCCATCATGGCCACCGATGGGCAGTCTTTGCTGTACTCCCCGGAGGCCGTGCTTGCGCTCAAGTGGGACGAGCTGCGCGGAGTGCTGGCCCATGAGACGCTCCACGTCGCGCTAGAGCACCACTTGAGGCTGGCGGGGAAAGATTTGTCCATTGGCAACCGGGCGGCGGATTACGTGGTGAACCAAGTGCTGGTGGACAGCGGATTCACCCTGCCCGAAGGCGCGTTGCTCGACCCGAGGTTCAAGGGGTGGACCTTTGAGCAGGTCTACGCCTACCTCGAAAAGAACCGCTCGGCTGGCGGCGGTGGTGGTTCACAACAGCAACAGCAACAGTCTTCGGGCGGGCAATCAAGCGCCGCGCGTGGACAGCAGCAGCAACAACAGCAGCAGCAGCAGAGCCCGAGCGCTTCTCCAGCGAGCCAACCGCAGAATCAACTTCAGAATCAACCGGAAGCGTTCGGGCAGGTGCTGCCCTACCCGGGCGACAAACCCGAGCAGGAGAAGGAACGGGTGCGGATCGCCCGCGAGATCGCGTCCAATGCGGCCCGGACCGCTGGCCGGTTGCCCGGCGGACTTGCCCGCATGGTCGAGGAAATGCGCCGCGCGGAGCTTGACTGGCGGGTGATTTTGCGCCAGTTCCTCGCGGACAACGTGCCTGTGGACTTCACTTGGTCTCGACCGAACAAGCGGCTGCTGAGCCAGGACATCTACTTGCCCGGCGTGCGCAAAGAGGGGCTGCGCACGATCGCGTTTGTGATCGACACCAGCGGCAGCATAGACAAGCAAACGCTAGATGCGATGTGCGCGGAGATCTCGGAGTGTCACAGAGAGCTCAAGCCGGACTCGCTGCTGGTGGTCTACTGCGATGCGGATGTGCAGTACGTTCAGGATTTCGGGCCTACCGATGAACTGAAATTCGAGCCGAAGGGCGGCGGCGGAACGGACTTCCGGCCAGCCTTCGCATTCTTGGAGGCGCTGCCTGAACCGCCGCGCTGCGCCATTTACCTGACAGACATGGAAGGGAAATTCCCTTCGGAACCGCCTGCGTTTCCGGTGCTGTGGGTGTGCACCACAAACAAGGTGGCTCCGTTTGGGGAAACGGTTTACTTGAGAAACTGACGTCCGAATGTCGGACGTGACGGGAAAGGAGATCGACATGATTCATTTTGAAGATGGCGAAATGCAAGAACTCATGGCCGCATGTGAACAAGTGGCCACGGGTGAAAAAACCATTGACGAGCTGGCCGCTGAGCGCGGCTGGAAGATAATCGACGACTGGCGCGAAGGCCGCTGCGTGGTGCCGGAGCCGCCACAGTGGGCAGCCGCTGATGAAGGCGGAGACTGGACGTTCCCGGGTGCGCGAACTCCGCAAGAGGTCGCCCAGGCATACGTGGACACGGGCGATTGGGAACCGAGTCTGCGTACCGATTGGGTCAATGTGACCGTGTACCGCCCCGCCATAAATGAGGACGGGAAACTCTGCCGGGTGGACGATCAGGTGGTCAAGGTCACAATCGAGCCGGACGAACCGCCATGCATCAATGACGACGACCACGACTGGCGCGCACCACACGAGATCGTCGGCGGCTGCGAGAGCAACCCGGGAGTCTGGAGCCACGGCGGCGGCGTCGTGGTCATCGATGTCTGTATGCGCTGTGGATGTGCCCGCATCACGGACACCTGGGCGCAGGATCCTTGGGATGGCACTCAGGGTCTGGAGAGAGTGGAGTACAAGCCCGGGCGCTACGCGGATGCAGTGAGGAAAGCAAAGGACGATGAAGGAGGGAATGACGATGATGAAGTACGAGAGAATTAAGATCTCTCATTATAACTCAGCTGGCATTCGGGCGTTCGCCCGCTCGGTAGGCGCCCGATACATGGAGCCCGTAGCCGTCTACGGCCACGGAGATGCCACGGTCTCGTTTTTCCGGCTCATCCCCGGCGGCGAGCTGGTCGCGGACACCAATGGCGACCCGCTGCTCGGAGAAGAGGCGGAGATCGAGCTGGAGCGGCTCCGCCGTGAAGAGGGGGGGATGAGTCTCACGCAGGGACTCATCGACGCATTCGGACCCGATGTCCCAATGCGCGAAATCGCCGCCGCGATCTGGTATTACACGCGCAGCGAGATTGCCGAAATCATCCGGCAGGTGGACACCGACATCGCATGGGCCTGCCAGCGGCTGACGGCTGCGCGCGAAGAGGCCGATCGAGAGCTCGGACCGGGCTGGCAGGTCATCAAGACGATCGACGGCGAGGTGCCGTGGCAGGTGGAGAAGCAACTGTGGGATCTGGATTTGGAGTGCGGCATGGACGGCACGGAGGCGTACTGGCTGGTGCCTGCGAGCAAGCTCAAGCAGGCACAGGAACTGCTGGAAGCGTGATGGGGCGAGCAATGTCAGGAGAGACGCTGACACTTGATGTCAAGAGCCGGAAGCTGCGCCGCGTTGTTCGGTTCGTGGCGCGTCCGAGCGGGTATGTTTTCGTGGATCCAAACGGCGTTACGTGGGGACGGCAGATTTTCCGCCCAGACGGGAACGCGGAGGTCGCGGAAACAGAGGATCAGCTGCGCCGAGTCGCGCGGCGGTGGATCGCGTCGGTGGAGATGCCCTACGAACCCGTGTGCGCCCGGTGTCGCGTCGGACTGGAGCCCGGAGAGTGGGAGTGGGAAGACTGCACACAGCCGCGCCTGTGCGTGAGCTGTGTCGGCGGGATGCATCTCATATGCAAAGACTGCCACCACAGGCTGTACGGGAGAGATGAGTTTTAACGCTTCTCGGTCAGGTCTGCTTCCAAACGAGAAGCATCGCGGGAAACCGCAGAAAGGAGTGATCGATCATGGACAACATCAACGCCATCGCAGATCGTGCCGCACGGATCGGCTGGTTTCGAATCCCGCGGGCCGAAGAGGGTCCGCTGACGGGTAACGGATACCGCTATCGGTCCGGGGCCTGGGCTATCGACGTGTTCTTCGGTCCTGGCAGTATTCCGGTTTCCGCCGAGATTGTCGACTGGCCCGACAATGCGACCCGCGCCAA
>Ga0308417_1002549_pt1 | contig 11996 bp, 8 predicted proteins | sample HotsprSampleOS65_FD_203528 | JGI IMG/M metagenome (GOLD analysis project Ga0308417, IMG submission 203528) | Hot spring phototrophic mat microbial communities from Octopus Spring, Yellowstone National Park, Wyoming, United States - 20090730_OS65 ... | reverse complement strand
GCGACCGCAGGAAAATGAAGTAGTACCAGCTTGCCACACCGATTGCCGCAATCAGGATAACGACCAGTAGCGCGGCGACTGCTCCACCTGCCTGACGGCTGGAACGTCTCATCAGGGATGACGCTTTGGGTGGAGCCGGGCGCGACTGTTTTTCAGCCGTGGCGATGCGCTGTGTTTTCTCGCCCATCATCGACGCAAAGCACTCGCGGTAGGCAGCCAGTCCTTCCCTCACTTCCGCACCGCATTTCGGACACTTCATGGCACGTATCCTCCTTGTCGATTAGATAATCCCCTGGCGCAGCTGGCGGTCGTATTCCGCCCTCCGCACAGGGTCGGAAAGGATGTCGTAGGCAGCGTTGATTTGCTTCATGCGCTCCTCGGCTTGCTGTCGGCTGCGGGCATCCGGCTGTTTGTCGGGGTGATATTTCAGCGCGAGCTGCCGGTAGGCGGCTTTAATGACCTCCGGCGAGGCGTTCGGGCTGACCTCCAGCAAGTCGTACAGCGTTTTGCGGGCAGCAGGCGGCTCGGTGCGTGGAGGCGGAGTCTGGTAGGAGTTCTGTTGGGAGCGATTGTCGTAGGTCGCGCTGCTCTGTCGCGACATCGCCCACAGTGCCCAAAAGAACACCAGCCAGAAGATAGGAAACTTCCATGCCAGAATGAAAGAAATCAACGCCACCGCACACATGCTCTCAGACACCTTTCGCGGGTTACTCCAATGTATCTTACACGAAAGACCGTAATGAAGGCAATAGCCGTGGGGAACTGATACCATCTGTCTGGAGGGCGAACCCCCACGTGAGCCGAACTCCCAGGCAACCTCCCAGCAAGTGGCGTCGTTTTACGGACGGGGAGAAGCCTTGCCCACGATGTAGTATCCGAGCGGTGGGGCAGGCTGCATCGGGAGAGACCGCCCCCGATGCAACCGAACGACAGATTACTCGCCGCCGCCGTGCGACAGGTAGGCTTCCACCATAATCAGGTAGTGTTCGCCAACCTGTTGCACAATCTGCAGCAGGTCTTGCATCGTGGAGACTTCCTCCACCTGTTCCTTCACGAACCAGTCGAGAAACTCCTGAGCCGCGTAATCCTTCTGCTCAACCGCCATCGTCATCAGGTCGTTGATTTGATGCGTGACTTCCAGTTCCCACTTCAGAGCCAGACGCACCGCCTCTTCCGCGGTCTTGAACTCGCTAGTCGCTGCGCCAATGGCGGGCACTTCCACCGTACCGCCCACTTCATTGAGGTATTCCACGAACTTCATCGCGTGCTCGCGCTCTTCCTCAGACTGCTGGAAGAACATCGCCGCCAGCTTTTTCAGTGCGCGTCCGTCAAAGTACGAGGCGATGGCGATATACTGGTTTGAAGCGAAAAGCTCGCGGCCGATCTGCTCGTTAAACGCCCGGTTCAGCTCGGGGCTAATCAAGGTGGTCATGGTTGTTTCCCTCCTTGTGTGCCGTCGGAGATTATCGTTCCATCCAAAGTTTACTCGTTTTGGGTCAGCTTTTTCAAGCGACGGTAAAAGCGGCGTGCCTTCTGGCGATTTTTCGAGGCGTCGTCGGTAGCCTGCAGACTATGCACCACTTCACGGCAGTGCTCGTACGAGAGATAAGGGATTATCTTTTTTGCAGAGGTAACGGCGGAGGGAAGTAAAAGCAGTTCGTTGAAACCCAACCCTACGGCTAGCGGGATTAACCACTCGCTGTCCGCCCCCAGCACCATACCCCGCGCCAGCAGTCTTGTCTGAGCAAACATCGTGAGGTTTTCCAGCTCCTGCAGCCACTGAGCCTCGAACCAGTTGCGCACTGCCGTCTCCCGCAGGTAGACAGCGCGGACGTTGGCGACCTCTGGAATGTCGGGCAAAGGGGACGGGGATGTCCACCCGCCCAGCAAAGCATCTTGAAAGAGCAGCGCGCCTTGCTCTTCCTCCAGCCTGTTTTGTGCCTGCTGAAGGCTATCCAGAAAGGCATTCACCTCGCCTTGTTGTAGAGAGGGCAGGACAAAGGTGATAACCATCTGCAGGGTCGCCTCGGCGATGGCGTGCCAGATTGCCTCATCAGGCAGGACAGGGAGTTCCAGCAACAGGGATTTGCCCGCCGCTCCCTGCAACAGCGCGTGTAGCGCCGCTGGGTTCAACAGGCACCGCTCACTGGCACAGGCATCTAAAAAGGCTCCGTCTGCGCCAGCCTCCAGCGATTGCACGGCGTCCTGCCAGGTGTCGCTGAGGGCAATCACGCGGATGGGATGGTCGTCCAGCGTACGGGCGGTTTCATGCGTCAATCCCAGCACGTAGCGTTTGCCACTGGGGTGCATCTCCTGACGCTGGTACTGGGTCATCAGGCGCATGTCAGGGTCCACAATCAGCACACCGTGATTGGCGTCCACAATTACGATGTCGCCGTCGCGCACGTTGAGCAGCAATTGCGAAACGCCCACCAGCGCGGGTACGCCGATAGCGCCACCTTGTGCCGGGGCGGGGCTTTCCGCGACGATGGCGCTGACCCCTGCGCCCGCTCGCCACAGCGCCTCGCCTAATGCGACGTCACGGCACACTGCCACGAAACCTAGGTGTTCCCGATGGCGCGATTCGTAAGCGGTGAACAGGTCCAGGGTAGCCCGCAGGTCAGTGGCTCGAAGCACCATCGCAGTACCGACGGCGATACCGCGGGAGACCGGTTGTCCGAACAGTTTCAACATGGTTGGCCCACCTCAGCGTTGCACCTGTTCGGGTGGGGTGGTCGGTGAGGCTGGCGGAGTGGTGGTTGGTGCTTCCTCCGTTTCCTCTTCCTCTTCAACGAATATCACCATCTTGCCCGGCTGGCTAATCTTCAGCCACTCCTCGCCTTCCTTCACCGACACGAGGATTTCAGGAGCGATGATTTCCTGACCTTTTTCGTCCACGCCGTGGACTTCACCTGTCATCTGCACCTGCTCGGTGCGCGAGTTATAGACGGCTTTCTGGGCGGTGAGCGTGCGTGTCTTACCGCTCTCCCGCAGAGTCTGCACCATCTTCAGATTGCCAGTGAGGGTGATGATTTTCTTCTGGTACAGGTTCTCGGCGCGGTCGCAGGTAATCTGCACCGGCTCGCGCATCTCGGTTTTGAGTGAGCGGGTCTCTTCACTGGCTGGTTGGGCAGCCTGTTCCTCCGTCTGTCTGGGCTTGACAAGTATCTTCACGTTGCGTTCCAGTACCGCACGTTTCTCTTTCAGTTCGATGGTGAGTTTGTCTGCGGAGAGGTCGACGCGCGGGTCGGTGACACGCAGGTTGCCAGTGGCATGGATGACTTGCGCCTCGATGTCCTGTTCGGCGCGGTCGGCGGTCATGATAGTGTCGCCATCGCGAATAACCAGTCCCTCGCCGATGCGGGTTTTACCCTGCTGTTCCTCCAGGCGTTTGAAGGTTACTTCTACCCGACGGGTTTTAGCCTGCTTCTCACCGCTGTTCTGCGTGGGGGGGTCTGCCTGCAGGAAAGCAACAGGTTCCAGTGAAGTACGCATGACCAGGCGTCCCCCTTCCGCCACGAGACGCTTTTCTCTGCCCAGATAGCGCAGCGTTTGTGCGCTGAACTCGCCGTCGCGCAGGGACCCCCGAATGATGCCCGTACACTGCAGTTCCCGTGTCTGGTCGCGCCATGTGGCCTGCGAACAGGTCAGGCGAACCGGATTGCCATACAGGTGGGCATCTGCGACCTGAAGAAAGCGTGATGCGCCTTCGTACATCGCCTGTGCGGCGGTCAGCCTCCACGCCGGCTTGCCGTCATCATACAGCACCGCTTCCTGCACGCCATCTAGCAGCCAGCGCTGACGGTCTCGCGAGAGGTCTGCACGTTGCACCTTCATCCGCCACAGAGGAGTATTGAGCTGGCGAGCAACCACTTCTGTTTCGCTGAAACGCACCAGCACGTTACCCATGCCTGCGTCGGCGTAAAGGGGATTGAGGCGAGCGAACGGGTCTATCTGCTGAAGCCGTTGGACGCACCACGCCAGCCCGGCAATGCAAACCATAGCCAGAATCGGAGATATCGCCGCGCGCCAGTTACGCATTTTTCCTCACAGGTTAGACGAAAAGACGTAGGCGAGGTTACCGCCTGCACCGCGCCAGCCACTTCTGCCACACGTCGGCATCCGTAAGCATCTTGATGAACACGCCGCCCACCACCGACCGCGCCTGAAAACCCACCTGTTTGCCATCATGCGTCCAGTACCAGTCGGTAAGGGGAACCCGGCTGGGCGTCTCATTCATCCACCGCCACAGGGCGTCGATAAACAGGTTAAAATCCTCGCCGGACTCCGCCAGTGTGGCCGTCCACACCGTCCAGTCCAGTTTGGTGTACTGGCTTCGGTTGTCCAGCGGTAACCCATATGGGTTCATCTTCGTTTTATAATACGTAATCTCTTTGCGGGCGACTTCCTTCGGGAAGAGATTCAGATTCAGCAGCTGGTCCCACACGAGGTTGTATTTCTGGCTCCACGTGCCGGGTTTATCGAAGGCGAGGCGGTAGTGGTCGCCGTCGTCCGCCATGCGCATCCACTGCTGCGCCATCTCCCGGGCGAGGCGGTGATACTCTTCGGCTCGGGCGGTATCGCCCACCATGCGACACAGCATCGCATAGCCACCCAGAGCCAGTATCGCTTTCAGCGACAGGTTGGTGTTGTGTGCCAGATGACCGGCGAAATCGTCGGTACAGAGCTGGTTTTCGGGGTCCAGTCCTTTTTCGCGCAGGTATTCTGCCCACTGCGTCAGCAGGCTCCAGTATCTCTTTGCGTAGTCCGCGTTGCCTTCCGCCTTCGCCAGCGCGGCGACCATCAACAGCATATTGCCGCATTCTTCTACCGGCATCTGGTTCTCTTCGGAGCGTTCTCCTCCGCCGTACACCTGTCCGTTCGCCTTGGGGTAAGTGCCCAGATCGTGCGGGGCGAAGGGGAACTTCCAGCGCGGCGAGCGGGCGTAGTCCAGCACGGGCGTGAGCATCCCCTTCAGCAGTGCGGGGTTAAACAGCAGGAAGAACGGCGAGGATGGATACGTCACATCCACAGTGGCGATACAGCCGTTGCTGAAGTTCTCTTTGGAGAAGAACAGCGGCGTGCCGTCGAAATCGGCGACCAGTTTATGGGCGACGAGGCATTGCCGGTATGCGAGCGTGCATAAGTCCGCGTATTTCTCACCGCCCACTTTTTTCAGGTCTGCTAGCAGTTCCGCGTCGAATCGGGCGCATTCCTCCTGCAGCTGGGGCAAGTCCTGCTCCGACTGCCGAAGCAGTTCGTCTATCTCCATGCCCGCCCTACGCCAGTACGGGCGCAGCTTGCGGTAGAAATACTCGATGGAGAAGAGGTCATCATAGGCGATGAGCAGGTGTCGCGAAACGGGTTGGTCTCCTACGGTTCCCAAATGGAGCGCACACGCCAGCACAATCCAGTCGTCATGCGCGGCGCGGGGCATTCGCAGGTCATCCGAGTCGGGTAGCCTGCCGTTTTGCGCAAAAGCGTTGCGCGTCCGATGCTCTGGGGCGATGATGGTTTCATCTCCTGCCTGCCAGGGCACTGCCAGATAGAGGTACCCCCAGTCGATGCGCAGGTTGTCCCCCGATTTCTCAAGGACAGGTTGTTGTTGAGTGCCCACGCGCAGCACGTCCATCTGCCCCAGCCGATAACGCGACCAGACCACCTTTTGGTCGGTAGTGTTCACCGCCCACTCTGCGGAGGCGTCCAGGTACAGCGAGACCTCGTGCCGCTTGCCATCGGTGGCGCGTGCCTGCCACAGGATATAGGTGACCGGACGGGACAGCACCTCCAGATTGTAAGGCAGGGCTGGCGTGAGGAAAGTCATCTGCAGCTCGACACCGTCCGCTTCGAACGTGTACACGGTGCGGGTAGGCAACACCTGCAATCGCACTTGCCGCATGGCGGGGACGGATTCAGGGCGCACACCCATGAAGCGATAGGGTTTACCATCGATTCGCGCTATACCACACAACGCGTGGTTTGCACCCGTCCAGTGCTTGCTCCAGTCGTCTGTCAGACGGTCGGCAAAACTCCACGCGCTAAAGTAGGGGTCATGGGTGACCAAGGGCACCGCAGGGGGGCGAAACAGCGTCGAAGAGGCACGAACCCTCTCCGATAGCGCCAAAAGACCGATGAGGCAACAAGCTACGCTGGTCAACGTTGAACCCTGCACCACACCCATCCACCTTTGCCGCAAGGACGACTATCAGTCGCAGATGTCGGTGGGTGGAGGCGGCGGAGCGCCCTCTGAACGAAATACTCTGACCTGACCGATCTCTGCACGGTTAAGCACCAATGGAGGCAAGTCAAACGCGCACCCCTGTACGCTTCTCGCTCCATACTGGACGATGACGTAATACTCATCGGCGCGAGAGGCGAGGTCTACCCTGAATCGACGCGGGTTAGCATTGGTGGGCAGTTCGACGACAAAGAGACCGTTCGTCCCACTCAGTGCGCGTCCCAACGTGGTTCCCCTATCATCCAGAACCGTGATTTGGATCCCCGAAACTCCCCTTCCTGCGTCGTCTACCACTGTGCCCTGAATGCGCAACCCCGTGATGAGGGTTCCGCCGGTTCCCGTGCCTCCGCCACAGCCGTTCAGCGTGGCCGTTGCTGCCAGCGCGCCCACCGCCACTAGCGCAGCGATGAAGCGAGACGAGTTCGTCATTCCCTGTCGCAAAGCCTGTTCCTCCCTTTGTTCTCTCAGAGGTTTTAACCCAAGTGCCTTTTCTCTATTCCGACGTGATTCACCCAAGTTCCTGCTGAGCCGCACCGCCTTTAGCGAGTGAGATTCACGTTCACCGTTAACGGTTGATTCTGCGCGGTAAGAGTGACTTCCTGCTGCACGGTAATATATCCTGATTTGGAGACCCGCAGGATGTAGCGCCCGAGCGGCACCCAGAAACGGAACTCGCCCGAGTCCCGCGTGATGACCACGCTATCGACCTGCCTCTGCGTGTCAGCATCCAACAGGACGACGTTCGCACCCACCGGCGAATCGGGCGAGGGCACGACCACCCTGCCGAGCAGGTTGTAAGGGCTGCTGGGCGGGTCTGCACTGACAGGCGGTGCGAGGCGTATCTCCCCCAAATCGTTATCGCCGGGAGCCAGCGGTGGGTCAATGGCGAACACTTTTCTCTCGAAACCAGTCGCCTCGACGACTCCTTGGTCGGTCTGCGCCACAAGCCGGTCAAACAGGAAGTTGCCCGCAATATTGGTCGATGTGGTGAACGCGCCAATGGTTACCTTAGCGCCACCAACTGGCTGTCCCGTCTCCGCCGACACCACTTTCCCCGTCGCTCTCGCGACACCTGTGTAAGGCCCGATAAACACCTCACCGATGTACACCGTGCCGCTGCTGGGGAGAGGCGGAAGGGGAAAGTCCGCCGGCGTGTCGGACGAGCCGGGCGGTGGGTTTACCCTGCCCTCATTGGCGCCTGAAGGCACTCCAACCACCTCGAAATTGTAATCCTGTCCATCGCGGTTCTGCTGCACGTTCGTAACCTGCACCGTTTTGCCTGCGATGGTGACGGTGGTGCCTGCGTCAGGCAAGCCGCGCGTATCCGAGCGTTTCACCAGACCCTGTATGGTTACTGCACCGCCGTTTCCTCCACCTCCGCCGCCGCAGGAGGCGAAGCACACTCCCAGAAGCACCGCCAGAATAACAAACAGAAACCGTCTTATCTCTTTCATCGCGTGACCACCATCGGTAAGATTGCCTGAGCAGAGGTTCCGTCTTCGGTTTGCGCCCGAACACGGAGCAGGTATGCGCCAGCAGGCACAGCGACGCCGCCTCCGTCTCGCCCATCCCACACGAGCGACTGCATACCCGCACGCGACGGCGCACCGTTCTGGAGCGTCCGAACCGGCTTGCCGGAGGCGTTGAGCACCTCCGCCATGACCTGCGCGTCCGCAGTCAGGCTAAAGCTGACGGTTACCACTCCGCCGCGCGTGCGTTGTGCCCGCAGACCCACGATGCGCAAACTACCCTCTGCCTGCGGTTCCGCTACCAGTTGCAGTTGGCGCGTGCCGGTGGCATCTGTTCGCAGAGTGATGGAGGATACCGTGCGCAGGTTATAACGCCTGCCGGAGACCGCATCCAGTAGTATCAGGCGGGTGCGCTTCGGCACCGAACGTAAATCGCTCCACGTCAGCGTCACATCCATGTCAGGAGCGGGTGTGCGTATCTGCAGGTTCCACACGGTTTTCGTGCCTTCCGCACGTACGTCCACTGCGTAGCGACCGGCGAATGCACCCCAGTCTGTATTCTGGATGCTGAAGCCCAGCATCTGCTCGAACGCAGGTGGCGATTCACGGTCGAAGGCGGGATCGAAGCCCGTACTGGCACTGCGAGACTGTCCCACCTGCACTTTCCCCAACGACCCACCTGCGCTGGCGGTCAGCGTAACCAGCCAGTCGGGCTGGGGCATCTCCATGCGGGTCGCGGTTTTGCGGGTGCGAGTGGCAGGCGCAGGGAAAGTGAGCGTCACGCCCTCTGCCACCAGCACGCGCAGCCAGTACCCCTCCCACGGCTGCAGGGTGGTCGCCGGTTCGTAACTATTCGTCGTTGGGTTGTAGCGCCAGATGGTTCCGCCCACCCAGCCCTTGCTGACCGCCGTGGCGAAGGGCACCGTGTCATTCAGCAGGTATTGCACTTCGATATCCGCCACGTCCACCGGCGTGGTGAATGGGTTGCCAATCTGGTTCCAGCCGAAGGTAGTGGCGATGGTGAAGTTCTGGTCGGGGCGCGGTATGACGCCGCGAATATCCGCGATGATGTTACTGCGCAGTTTCACCCAGTATCCCACGCCCGGTCGGAAGGGCGGCGCGGTGGGATAGAGCAGATACTTGTTTTCGCCTGGGGTATCCTGTCTCCAGTGTGCCAGTAACAGCTGATTGCGTGCTACCCCCAGTGCGTCGGCGTTGTCGGTGGCAAACGGCAGAATGGGCAGGGAAATCATCCTCAACCCAGCGGAGAAGGTATGTGTCAGCGTCTGTGCGCTGTCGGGAGCCTCCAGCACCAGCACTGCCTCCTGATAGCCCAGGTTCACCAGCCGTGTTGCCACCGTATTACCGTTGTTGTCCTTAATGGTGATGGTGTATCGGGCGGGTTGTTCAAAGGCGGGTGCAGGCAGATTGACGCCAAAGCCACCCTGCGCCAGCGCGGCGCTTGCCTCCACGCCCAGACTGTTGCGGATATGCACCGTTCCGGAGTCCAGTCCCAGCACCGTTGCGTACAGGTTGTTTGGATTCGTTTTGGTGCCTCCATAGCCGGGGGCGAAGGGGATGCGCAGATGCAGACCTTCCAGTGGCAGGTCGATAAGCACTCTCTGCGCTCCGCCGATGTTGATGAACAGCGGCGCGACCGTGCCCTCTCCGTCCACGATGTCGATGCGTTCGTACTGCGCTCCGAGGAACAGGCGGTTTTGCTGGTTGTAGTCCCAGTAGACGGGATAGCACACGCCATTGAGGGGTATCTCATCGCCGTCGGCGGTGGTTCGATAGTACATCAGCACCATCGAGATTCCGGGGTTGTCCTGTCCCTCGTCGGCACGGTCTGGGACGACCCACGCGTAAATCTTTCTCCCGAACGAGACGCTGGTATCCAGTACATATTGTCGCTCGTACCAGCGGTCAAAGGGCAGACCTTCCACGGTGCCTCCGTTCGACAGCACGCTGGCCGCAATCGCCTTCAGTCGCGGGATGTCACCGCTGAGCTTGACCGGCTCGTTCGGGTTGTACTGGGCGTAGTACTGCGCGTTGAACTTTTTGAAGAAGTCGGGGTCTTCCAGATATACCTTCAGCCACGCTGAGCCTGCCATCTGCGTACGAGGCAGGTACATCCCGCCCAGCCAGCCAGGGGTGATGGGCAGCTGTTTCAGTGAGGGGGCAATGAAGACGTTGTTACCCAGAGAGGGCTGGTTCAGCAGGTCATAGAAGGGAAGGGCATGGAAATTCGGGTCGGTTTTGAAGAAGGCATCCGGGTCGGGGATACCCAGCGCTTGGGCGACGCGATGCGCCACGAGGATGGTCACCGCCCGCGCAAAGCCCTCCTCCCACGCATCGTAATCAAAAATTAGCGGTCCATGAAAGGCATGTACCAGCACATGCACCAGATTGATGACCACAGAGTTCTGACTATTATAAACGGGGAACAGTATCTCGTTCGTAGAGGCGTTAAAAATGCCGCCTGCCACCGCATCGCGGTCGCCGATTTGTTCATCGTAATTGACCACCCTGACGGTACCGGTCTGGGCTGGTTTGCCGTAAACGCTCTCGATCAGGGGTACGGCGGTGTTGATAACCCGGCGCAGAAATGCCTCCTGCGTCGCGTTCCACCCCTCGAAGGTAAAGGATAGCGTACCGTTGCCGTAGCGGGTACGTGGCGGTGTGATAATCCTGCCGTTTTCGCGCAATACGACCAGCGTATCGATGGCGATTTGGGCATCTCTCGGCAGCACACCGAGCTGCTTCCACCGCCGAACCTGTTGCGCCATCAACCGCACCTGTTCGCGCTGCACCGGCGCCGCTTTCTGCAGCACCAGCTGGCGCAGGTCGGTCGTACTGCGCGAGCCAGCAGGAACATCGATGACCAGAGCGCCCTGCGGGCCGTCTGAGCGCGTGTTGAAGGGCACATTGACCACGTTGCGATAAGGTGCACTCCACGCAGTTGTCGCTGCAAGCAGGCATAGTACAACGCACCATAATCTCATTGCCAGCAGAACTCCTTCATGGTCGGTATGTGAACTTCCAGAGCGGGCTGATGCTGCGCGCCAGCCCGTCCGACGAGAACGCCACCACCACCCAGTAGTAGGTTTGCCCCGGCTGCAGGGCGGGACCGTTATACACCGTGCTGTTGTTCGGGTGATTGACGCGGCTGTTGCCGGGGTTGTTCAGGTCTGCGGGCCACAGGGGGTCGCGGTTAATGTCGGGGAAGCCTTCGAAAACGATAACCTGATAGTAGGCTGCGCCGTCCAGCCTGTCCCAGCGCAACGTCGGCGTCGGCGTGTTGATGGTCGCACCTTGCTGGGGCGAGGAGAAGGGGCTCATGGGTGCAAGCGGGGTGGCGCTGGCGTTGTTCGATGGACTGCTTGCCCCCGCGCCCGTGTCGGGGTCAAAATTGGCTCCTACCGCGACGACCTGATAGTAATAGGTCACGCCAGGAGTTAGCTGCAGGTCCAGGTCAGCAAACAGGTCTGCCAGCGGGTCGCGCAGGAAGGCAATAGCGTTGTCGGGAACGGAGGCGGGGTTCGCCGAGCGCGCGCGGTAGATACCATAGCCTAGCCGTCGGCTGTCTTCCACGTAGTCCCATGTTAAGTCTATCTCAATCAGCGAGCCGAGAGGGGTCACGCGGCTAATGGCGCGCCGCTGTGCCCGCTTGGGGTCGATTAGGCGTTTAATGGCTTCCAGCGCGTTCGCCATTTCAGGGGAGGTGGAGCGGGTGACACCACGCGGTTGTGTCCAGACCACCGCATCCAGATTCTGCGGACTAGCCGGAACCACTCCAGATGCCTCCTGCAACGCGAACGAGACGGTAGTAGTCTGCCCTGCCACCACTGACGCCGTCTTCCTTTCGTTCAGAAAGCCGGGTGAGGATGCGACCATCGGGTAGTCATACCCACCGCGCAAGCCGTCCAAGCGGTAATAACCTCGTCTGTCGGTAATGGCGTAGGCGGAGGTCAGGGGCCCCGCAGCGAACACTCTGGCGCCTTCGATGGGGCGTCCTGTGGGATCCAGCACAAGTCCTTCAATAGACCCCTGTAAGTTGGTTGGGCTCAGCAGAATGTTCGCATTGCGCGTGGTGTCGTCGGCGAAGACCTGTGCCAGCGCAATGCCCGTCCAGTCCTGATTGCCGATGCGCGCCCGGGCACGCACGTTCTTAAAACCCTCCGGCACATCGGTCAACAGGTAGGTACCGTTGGTATTGGTGAATGTCTCACCCGCGCCGTCCACCCACACCCTTGCGCCAACCACCGGGTCGCCGTTGATGTCGGTGA
>Ga0308417_1002546_pt1 | contig 12005 bp, 7 predicted proteins | sample HotsprSampleOS65_FD_203528 | JGI IMG/M metagenome (GOLD analysis project Ga0308417, IMG submission 203528) | Hot spring phototrophic mat microbial communities from Octopus Spring, Yellowstone National Park, Wyoming, United States - 20090730_OS65 ... | reverse complement strand
AAGCGGGCGCGCGGATCGACTTCGTCGCGCTTCTGGATGATGATATCTTCGATGGTGATGTCGCGCAGATCGGCGAACACGCTGCGCGTGTAATTCAGAATGCGATCGGCGATCTGCTCCTGCTCCCAGTTCAGCCACTCATGCAAGGGACCCTGGCTGTTGAGCAGGCCGGCCACTGGCGAGTCGCCCAGCCGCGCAAGATGCTCCAGATAGTACCGCCCGATGTCGGCGTCGGTGGTGATGTCGTCGGCCAGCACGAAGTCGGTGCGCGGCTTGCTGCCGGCGTGGTCGCGCGCGATCTGCGTCTGCCACTGCGTCTGCACGAACTGCAAGCGGCTGGCGGTGTTTTGCAGGCCGGTGCGCATGCTCTGAATGGTCACGCTGAAGCTGGCCAGCAGCGCCAGGGCCGCCTCGCGCTTGCGGCTTTCTGATCGCGCGGTCAGGTAGTTCTGGAAGGTCTGGATGTGCTGATCGCGCGCCTCGCGGATGCGGTTGGTGCGCCCCACCGGGAACGACTTGAAACTGGACACGAACGCTTCCTGTGTCGCTTTCAGTTGATTCTGCAGGCGCTCCCGGCGCTGATCCATGTCGGCGCGCACCTTGTCGAGGTCGCGGCGCGCCAGCGCCAGGCGTTCGTCGAGCCGGTCGAGGAAAGCAATGGCGGCGTTCAGACCGTTGGCCGGATCATCGACCAGCCGGTTCACCTCGCTCTCGATCGCCGCGCTGAGCTTCTCGGCGATGGCTTTGCGGTTCTTGTCGATCTGCTGGCTGAAGTCGTTGTCCAGCGCCGTCTCAGCCTTGTTCAGATAGCTCACCGTCGCGCCGTACATCTCGCTCTCCTTGAACGTGTTGAGCGCGTTCGGGTTGAGCGTGATGCGCATGACATTGCCCTTCGCATCGCGGGCCAGTTGCTGCAGGACGCTCTCGCCGTCGATCTGCTGCGATTGCAGGAAGCTTTGCGCGGCGGCGTCCACTTTTTCCGGCGGCGGGGCGGGGCGCAGCAGATGCTGTTCGATCAGGTCGCGGCCCAGCCGCTGCGCGCACAACTCGATGATGCGGTTGACGGGAAACACCAGCGAGGCCGTGCCCAGGCTGCTGTACACCGTGCCTTTGTAGGCGTTCTCTTCCTTGTAGAACACGCGCGAGGACAGCACGCGCACATTGTCGAACACGCTGTTGGTCGCTGCGCCGATCTGCGAGCTGATTTGCAGGTAAACCGCCTCGGCGATCATCGGCGCGATGTCTTCGAGGCCCACCAGTCCGCCGCCGCGTTCGTTGCGCGCGTCCACCAGATAGCAGATGTTAAAAGGACGCTGGCCGGAGAAATCCACCACGCCGACCGCCGCGTTGCCATAGTCCACCCGCCATTCGCCGGTCTCCATGAAGTAATCGAGTTCGCGCAGGGCGGCAAAGGCGTTGGACTGGATGCCGATCGGATCGACGTTGGGGAAGACTGAAGGCAGCGCCAGGATGGCGTTGATGTTGCAGAAGGACGAGGGCAGGTTGGCGTTCTCGATTTCCTTGCGCGTCAGATACGCCATGTCGAGGAAGCCGCCCGATCCGGTGCCGCCGCACACCGAGGCGATGATGAAGACGTTGACGCCGTATTGCTGGCTGCGCAGGCGCATATCGGTCAGCCGGGCGACGGCGGCCTTGATCTTGCTGGCGACTGTGCCGACATGCCAAAACAACGACAGCCGGCCCAGCGGGCGCACCTGTTTGGCGCCCATGGTGATGGCCTGCACCGGGATGCGCTCCTTGTCCTCGGTGATCCAGGCGGCAATGGCCGGGTTGATGTCCAGGTGGCGCAGAATGTTGGCAGTCTGGATGCCGCCGATGTTGACCAGCTCGGCGCCGGGCGTCAGGCTGATCGGCTGACCGTTCAGGTTGACCTGCTCCAGCGCCTGATCGGTGTCGAAGCACAGAAATTCGACTGCCGCCGGCTTGGCGCCGTAGTTGCGCGTGAAGCGCGCCTTGAGCTGCACCAGCACTTTCTGTCCCGTGCCGCCGATCCCGATCAACAGCGTTGGCCGCAAGTTTGCTTTCTGTTGGATTTCCTGCGGAGTCAGTGCCATTAGAACTTCCATCCTCCCGCGCTATCGTCGGCAGTGAGACTGCCTGGGTCATCGAACTGCTCCGGCCCGACGTAGGTGAACGTCTGGTCGCCGACTTTGACCACATCGCCGTTCTCCAGCGTTTGCGAAGGAACTTCCATGCCGTTGACCAGCACCGGGTTGGCGGGGTCCAGGCTGCGAATGACAACTCGGGGCCGTTGGGGGCTGCCCATGGGCCGCAATTCGGCGTGGCGCGGCAGAACGCCTGCGCCCTGAATCGAGATGCGGTTTCTGGGGTCGGCGCCAATCGTCACCGGCCGCTTGCCCCGCAGCGCATACGGCGCGCCGGCCACTTCCACCGATCCCACCAGATCGGGTTTGCTGCGCTGCCACAGGACCAGCATGGCGACAACGCCGGCCAGCAGCAATATACCCGCGATGCCGCCGATCAGCAGTGGGCTGGGCGGCGCGGGCGGCGCCGGCGGAGGCGGAATCGGGGTGGGGGTGATCGGCACGAACACGCCGCTGATCGACACCGGCGCTTCGGTCGCGTCTTTGAATGTTTCGCCGCTGGCGGGGCGATACTCCAGCTCCACGCGCAGCGCGTAGTTGCCGTCGGCGCCGGCTGCCACTGTCCCGCTGAAGACGCCGCCGGGGGCCGGGCGCAGGAACTGCGTGTCGATGGCCTGCCCGTTCTCCTGCCGCAGCCGGGCAATCACCTCGAACTGGTCATCGGGGTTGAGTTGGGTGAGCGGCTGCGCGCCCAGCATCACCTGCGCCTGCACCGGCACAGGCAGGTTGTTGGGGTAGTCACGGCCGGCCTGTGGCGCCACGATTTGCAGCCACGGCACTGCCGCAACCTGGACGGATTGCTGGTCGCTCAGGTCGAATGCGCTGCCATCGGCGTTGACGACGGAGCCGGCGAATCGCAGCGTGTACATGCCGGCTTGCGCGGTGTTGTCCAGCCGCGCCACATACGACTGGCCGCTGGGCGTGAGTGTCGCCGACGTGGTCGCGCCATCCGGCAGCGTGATCTCCACCGTCAATTGCTGCGCTGTTCTGGCGATTTGGTCCACGTCCAGCACGCGCACGCTGATGTCCATCGGCTTGCCCTGCGGATGGGTGGCTGCCGGGCGCTGGCGCTCGATCAGGAACTTGTTCTTGGAAAAGGGAACCGTGACCAGGATCACTTTGCCGCGCCCCGACAGGCGCACCGTCCACGTGCCGGGCGGCGGGCGCGAGATGCTGTAGCTCTCGGTCAACGCCGAGCTGGAGTATTGCACGCCGGGATCGCCGACCTCCACGACGGTTCCATCGGGCCGGATGACGGTCATCTCGATGCCCGGCTCGTACTTGATCGTGGTGAACCCGATCTGCAACAAGTCTGGCGCAACCTCGAACGTGAGTTCGGTCGGCGCGTCTACGGGGGGCGGCGGCGCCTGAATCGGCAGGCCGAACAGCCGTTGCAGGATGCCGACGAACGCCTCGAGCAGTTCGCGCTCGGCCTGCACCGGCTCGTAGTAGTCGCCGCCGGTGGTGGCCGCAATCTCCTGCCACACATTTTTGTAAACTGTGTTGGCGGGGTCCTTTTTGAAGGCGTCGGATGTGAGCGCGATGGTGAAGACGGGCAATTGCGCCTCCGCGAAATCGCGTTGCACCACCTCGCGCAGATCGCGCTCGCACTGCCGGCGCTCGGCCGGGCTGGTGACGGGCCTGGGTTCGCACACGCCGTCGGACAGGAAGATCACCGCGCGCTTCACATCGTCGCCGGCGCGCGCCTTGTCCAGTTCGGTCCGGGCCAGCCGCATCGCCTCCACAATATCCGTAGCGCCCAGATAAGCGTGATTGTCATTCAACGCCTTTTGGTACGCGGCCTGGGATTCCTGGCTATGAATCTCCTGGAGGGGGAAGATCACTTTGGCGTCGGTGCCGAACATGATCACCGATAACTGGTGTTGCGCGCCGGATTGATCCGTGGCCAGCCACTGCGCCAGCAGGTTGGCGGCCACGATGCGCCAGCCGGGGTTCTTGACCGTGCCATCGGCGTTGAAAATCTGGGGGTCGTTGCGCTCCCACATCGAGCCGGATTCGTCGATAACCAGCACGATGTCGAGGTTGGTGACGCCCGGCACTCCTGTTTGCGCCGAAGCCGGCCTGATTGCGCCTGTGATTGTGCCCAGGCCGGCGCTCCCAGACGCAAACAGCAGCCACAAAACGACGAGCAGGCGCGCACCGATAGCGCGGATGGCCCTTCGCCATCGCGATTGGCCACCCGTCGAGGACAAGCTCTTGTTATGCATGGCTTTTCGGGATTGCGCTGCTATTGTAATCGGTTGAGGGGGCAGTGCTGAGTGCTGAGTGCTGAGTGCTGAGTGCTGAGGGTTGAGGGTTGAGGGTTGAATGCCCTGCATTCTGGCTACTGACGATTGACGACTGGCTACTGACGACTGACGACTCTGAACGCCGACTGGCCGATCTCCACGATGTCACCGGGCTGAACCGGCGCCGGCTGGGTGGTGAGCCGCTTCTGGTTCACGCGGGTGCCGTTGCTGCTGTTCAGGTCTTTCACCATCAGAATGTCGTTGTCCACGTACATCAGCGCGTGGGCGTCAGAGATGCGATGGTCGATGTCGCCGGTGATCACGACCGGCATTTCACGCCGGGTCACAACGACGAAGGTGGCCGGCATTGCGTAAGACTGCTCCGGCAACGCGCTGCCGCGCTGCGTCGAAGCGACTTTCAGCGCGTTGCCCTCGACCCTCAGCCTGAATGTCCCGGCCTGGAGTGACTGGTTGGCCGGCAGGTCAACAAAGCGGTTGCCGAGCCTGACGCCGCCGACCGTGACGCCATTGCGACTGTTCAGGTCTTTGACCCGTATTGGCTGCCCTGACAGATCGATGGCCAGGTGCGGCGCAGACAGCGTTGTGTCCGCGATGGCGATCCAGCACACCGGCCCCCGGCTGATCAGGCACTCGTCACCCACACTGAACGCAGTGCCGGCGAGCGCCCCGCTGATGCAGACCAGTTGAAATGATTTGACATCGCCGGTTTGGGCATCGGCATCCGTCGCTGGGGCTGCAATCGGCTGGACGGAGGTTTTGTCGGCGGCAGCCGCGCGTTGCGCGGTCGCTTCGGCCAGCGCAGGCGAGGATGAGGGGATGGCCGGCGCTGTCTGCGGTTGCGCAGCGGCAATCTCGGCGCTCGTCTGGCGCTCCCCGGCGGGTGGACGGGTGGCGCGCCAGGTCAGCCATGCGGCGATGCCGGCCGAGACAACCAGCATGATGATAAAAAGGATCAACACGGTTGGCATTGCACCTCGCTTGTCGCCGGCTCGAAAGGCGCCGCCGGGCGCTATCTGACGACTGACGACTGGCTACTGACGACTGGCGCGCCGATCAATAATCGACGATGAACCGGAACTCGGCCTGGCCGAAGGTCAGCACATCGTTGTTGCGAATCTCCGAATCGCGCGCGCGGCGCTGGTTGACAAATGTGCCGAACGTATCGTCGTGGGCGTGCAGATAGAACCGCCCCTGATGATATTCGATGCTGGCATGGTTGCCAGACACCGATCGATGCTCCAGCGATATTTCCAGGTTGGGCGCGTCCCTGCCGATGCGGTTGAGTTTGCGCAGCGAGACGCCATATTCTTTGCCTGTTTTGGCCTCGACCAGGCGCGCGCGTTTTGGCTCGGTCGGGCGCTCCATTTCAGCGTCGCATTTGGGGCAGCGCGCCCGCGTCAGATCGAGGTTGCCGCCGCAGGTCGGGCACCTCACAGTCGGCGCCTTCGGCGGCGCCGGCACTGGCTCGGCAAACAGACTCGACGCCGCCGGCGTGCCCAAGAGCGCGCAGAAGGCCAGCATGGCGAACGCCGAGACGCCAGAGACCGCCACAGTCAGTGTTGTGGGCGCCGACATTTTGCCGGCCGGGATGTACATGATGATGCTCGCCGTGAGCGCGGCGAGACAGGCCCCAATAATGGCATTCGACGCGATGCCGATCAGTCTTGCCCAGCCGCGCAACGCCACCAGCCCTGCGCCCACGAACACCATGTAGGCGCCGGTGATCAGGCCGGCCAGAATCGCCACGATCGCAGGCGACGGCCCAAGCACGGGCTGCAATGCCGCCTCGATCTGTGGCAGGTCTCCCAGGGCGAATTGCCGCAGTTGATCCGGCGCCGCCACAGACAGACCCGACGCCAGCATGACTGCCGCGCCGGCAAACATCCACATCGCGCCCATCAATCGATGCGCAAATTGCAGGATGACCATCGTTGTTTGAATTCCTTCTCGTCCGCGCAGTTTGTGTCCGCGCGATCTGCCTCTGCGCGGTGTGTATCCGCAGTGTCACTGGCCGGCCGCAGTGGGGTCCGGCGTGGGCGTGACGGTGGCGGTCGGCGCCGGCGTCTGTGTGGCTGTCAGACGGGCGTCGCCCAGGCGCGCGATCGCCAGCCCGTCAATGGCGACCTCGTATCGCGCCGGCAGCGCATTCTCAACATCCAGCCGCACGCTCAGGATCCCTGACTCTGTCAGTTCGTAGCCGCCAATGCTGACCCACTGGCCGTAGCTGGCCTGGTGATCGATCACGCTGCTCCCGGCGAAAGGCAGCAGCAGGCGCCCATCCAGCCGCACTTCGTATGGAACGGTCATGGCGATGAACGGCCGGACGAGCGGATCTGGCGGGCGCCAGGGCCGGTAGATGAACAACTCGTAGAAGCCCGGCGCCAGCGGTCGGTCCATCGACCAGATGATGTTGGCGGTGACGCCGGCGCGGATGGTGACGAAGCCCGATCCATAGTCGCCGGCATCCATGTAATCCAGGCGGGTCCAGGTGATCTTGCCGGCCTCGCTGTCCAGGGGCGGATCGAGCGTCAGGCCGGGGCTGCTGTCATCGATCCAGTAATCGGCGCGCCGGCCATCGGGCAATCGCCGCAGCCGGCCGGGGATGAAATTGAAGATGGTGCCGGGGGTTTCGACCGGCCCAACAGTGACGGTCGGTGTGGGGGGTGTCACCTGGGCGGCCATGGCCGGCGCAGTGCGTGTGGGTTGGGGCAGGGGGGTGCCGCGCAGCAGGTTGGCGACGCTCCGCGCGGCTGAAGCCGGCCCCGGCGCTAACTGGCTCGCGCGCAGGTCGAGGACGGCCGGCAGCGCAAGGGTGGCGGTTGCCAGCGCGCCGGCGGCCATGCCCATGATGAACAGGATGACTGCCAGCGCAATCACGCCGCCGCGCCGGCTCTGCGCGCGGGCGGATGTTATCCGGGCAGCCGCTTGCTGCCGCCGGCCTGCGATTGCGTTGGGCGCGTCGTCGGCAGGCTGGAGTCGGAAAGCACTGGGCCGGCTCCGCGATGCTTTGGCCTTGCTCTCGCTTTCGGTGCGCAGGTTGACCCGCGTCTCATCCGGCTCACCGCGCCCTGCTCCCGCGGCGCGGCGTGGCGCAGCGCCGGCGTCCGCCGGCGTCAGCGTTGGAATGGTGTAGCGGCGCGCAGCGGATTCACCGCCGCGCCTGTAAGGCGTCAGCCAGGCCAGCAAGCGATCGTAGCCGGGGCGCTTGCGCGCATCCTTGCGCAGCATCTGCTCTATGGCGTCGCACACATCCGCCGGCGCGCCCGCTGCCGCTACGACGTTCATGTCCGGGTTGGATTCGAGGTGCAGGCGCATCGTGCTTTCCAGCGAGTCGGACACGAACGGCGGCTGGCCGGTCAGCAGCTCGTAGAAGACACATCCGAGGGCGTAAATGTCGCTGGATTGATCCGGCTGTTGTCCGCGCCAGACCTCCGGCGCCACATAGGCGGCCGTGCCGGCGAGCAATCCTTCTTTGGTCAGGCGCGACGTGGCTGCGTCCCGCGCAATGCCGAAGTCGAGCAGCTTCACGGTCCCGTCGGGCAGCAGCCGGATGTTCTCCGGCTTGATGTCGCGGTGAACCAGGCCGGCGGCCGAGGCGGCTTTGAGCGCGTCGGCGATCTGCGCGATGATGTCCACGGCGTCGGGGACCGGCAACCGGCCCTGCCGGCTCAGCACAGTGCTGAGGTCATTGCCGGCCAGGTAATCCATGACCAGGTAGTAGTAGCCATCGACTTTGCCGGACGCGCGCAGGCCGACGATGTTAGGGTGCGTCGGCAGCTTGCGCAGCGCCTGGGCTTCGCGCTCAAACCGGGCCACGGCCGTCGGGTCGCGGCTGGCTTTGTCCAGCAGCACCTTTACAGCCACCGGCTCGTTGAGTTGCGTGTCCAGGCCGAGATAGACCGTGGCAAATCCGCCGCTGCCCACCTCTTCCAGCAGCCTGAACCGTCCGAGTGTCTTACCGACAAGGCTCATGTCGTCGTGATCGGTTTGCTCTGACAAGCCGGCGCGCTCGTCATTGTGTTTGTGGCGCTTCCGGCTTGAAATCGCCCGGAATCGCGCCGGTGCCTTGCCAGCGGATGAACAATCGCACTGGCAAGGGCTGCGAACGGGCCGGCGTCGTTGGCGCCAGCGTGACCAGCGTTGTCAGCCGAGAGCGCATGCGCAGCCCTGGACTGGAGGGCAGGCCGAATGTCCCAACAGTCCAGGCGTTGATTCCGCCGCTTTGATCAGTCGCCGCGTCAGGCGCCGGGTCGCTGCCAGAATCTGCCTCTGCCAGCGCCTCAATCTTAACCTGTTCCTGACGGTTGAAGTTGACCTGCGGCGCCAGCTCCACCCGCACGATGCGCTCCGCCCCGCTGAGGTCGATCAGGGTCTCGAACAGGGTTGGCTCGATGATGGTGGCGTTGGTTCTGAACGTCACGGTGAGGTGAACCGGAGCGTCGCCTTGCGCGCCCGTCGGCGCGCGCACTGTGACGGTGGAGAAATGGGTGAATGTGATGAGCGGCGCCTGGGGAACGATCGAGAGCGTGTACTCTGTGAACGTTGCCGGCAGCTTTGTCTGAGTTGGCAGGGCAATGGTTGGAGCGTTGGCGAGAGCGGGCGCTTCTGGCGTCGGCGTGGGGCTGGAATTGTTGCGGCCCACGGAAAGGGCAAACACTACCGCTTCGCTGACCAGCACGATCATCAAAATGATGGCCGGGAGCAGCTCGCGCCAGCTCAGCGGCAACAACCAGCCTGGTTTTCGGGGCAGGGTGGGCAGGCGTTCGCTGGTGTTTTCGAGTGACTCGGGCGCACTCTCGGCGCTGGTTGGCACAGCGATTGTTTCGGCGTTGGATCGGCTTTCGTTGCGGCCGGTCAGGCTCTGATCGCCCTGGGTTTGCGCGCCGGCAGCGCGCGCCGCAGTGGGGGCCGTGTGCTCCTCGAAGTCAAGGGGCGCCTGCTCGATTGTCACGACGCGCAACACGATTGCTGTGGCGTTGTCGAAGCCGCCGGCGGCATTCGCGGCTTCGATCAGCAGATTGGCGGCGGCCTGCGGATCTGGGCGGTGTGTTTGCAGAATGTAGCGCATCTGGTCTTCGGGCACGTAGCCGCACACGCCATCCGAGCACAACAACACCACATCGTCAGGGCTGAGGGTCAGTGGGCCGGCGATATCGGCCTGAACGCGCGACTTCATGCCCAGCGCCCGGGTGACAATGCCGCGCAGGTCGCTCTCCAACGCCTCTGCTTCGGTGAGCAGCCCCTGGCGCACCTGCTCGCTCACCAGGGAGTGGTCGCGGGTGAGGGGCTTGAGCGTTTCACCGCGCAGGAGATAAGCGCGGCTGTCGCCCACGTGCGCGATGTACAACTGGTCGTCGCGCACAGCGGCGCAGACCACAGTCGTGCCCATGATCTCCACGCCCAGTTCTTGTCCGCGCCGGCGCACTGCCTCATTGGCCGAGGAGATGCCTTGTTGCAGGACGCCGGCCAGATCTTCGACGTCGCTCGCGGCGTAGTGCTGGACGATTGTTTCGACGGCGATCTGGCTGGCGACCTCGCCGGCGGCGTATCCGCCCATGCCATCGGCGACGGCAAAGAGCCAGCCCTGCCGGGATGGCAGACCAGAGGCAGTCGCCGGCATGAAGCACATCAGGCTATCCTGGTTCTGGTCGCGCTCTCTGCCGACATCGCTCTGGCTGCCGACAGTCACAATGGCGACGGGACGGGTGGTCATGGGGCACAGATGACAGATGACAGATCACAGATCGCAGAGGGCAGGGGATAGATGGCGGGATTGTGGGAGTGTTGCGTTCATCTATCCTGAACACGGCGAATGGTGAGGATGCGTCCCTCGATTGTGAGCACGTCGCCGTCTTTCAGCCGATTGGGTTGTCCTTTGCGCAGCGGCTTGCCGTTCAGTAGTGTGCCGTTTTCGCTGTTGTCGGTGACGGTCCAGGTGCTGTCGTCGAGGAAGATGCGCGCGTGCTTGCGCGATACGAACCGGTCCGGGTCGGGCAAGGGCACGGCCGGCAGTGGATCATCTTTGGAAGGTCGTCCGATCCAGTTCGTGCCGTTGGGCAACTCGAAGACCTCGACCTGCCCCTGGTACGCGACTTCGACCGTGGCGATTGTTTTAGGGCGTCGGGTTGGGCTGATGCGCGTCACATCACGCCCGGCGTCACGCCCAGTTTCGGAGCTGCTGTCTGGCGCCGGCTCGCGGGCGTGCTGGGCAGACTGGCCTGGAGCATCTGGCTGTGCCCGGCGGTCGGGTGGTTCGGGGTCGTTGACATCTGGCCGAACAGGGCGATCGACGCTCCGGGCCGGCTTGTCGTGTTCGTGTTCGCTGTCGCTGTCGATCAGCTCGGTTGGGCGCCGGCTGCGGCGCGCCTGGCCTGGAGGAGGCGGCGCCGGCGCGCGCGGCGCCTCGCGCTGGCCGGCGTCGGCCGTGTCGAGCAACTCGGTCTTGTTGCGCCTGGTCGCGGCGCCGGCGCGGCGAAAGAGTGTAGGTGCAGAGGATGGCCGGCTGGCCGGTTGCGCCTGACGGGGGGCCGGAGTGTCGTCTGCGCTCTCAGCGGGTGTCGGCGCGCCTGTTGGCGCGCGCCCTGCTTCCAGCGCCAGCACGTAGTCGCGCCGGGTGATCGGGTTTGCCAGGATGCGATAGGCATCTTCCACAGCGCGCAGCTGGGCCGGGTTGTTGGCATAGGCGGCGCGCAAACGGCGGTAGGCGTCGCCGATCTGAACATCGTTTGCGTTGCGCGGCAGCCGGAGGACATCAAAATAGGTGTTTCCCATCGCCTTGAGGCTGGATTATAAAGCGTCGATTGCGCAGTGCTGAGTGATGAGTGGGGAGTGATGGGTGATGGGTGATGGGTGCTGAGTGCTGAGTGCTGAGTGCTGAGTGCTGAGTGCTGAGTGATAGGGAGGATGGCAGCGCCATGCGTTGCGCGCGGTGGGTGAGCCTGTCGAACCCCATCCGCCGCGCAAATTCGCGCTACACCTGCGCTGAGATGCGCCCTGACGACCGCGCTAGAATGCCGTTATGCCGCGGGCAATTTGGCATTGGCCCGACGTGGTTTTGATGGACCTGGCCATGCCGATCATGAGCGGCCTGGAGGCGCTGCGTCAGATGCGCGAGGCCGGGTTGCGGGCTTGCGTTGTGGCGTTGATCGGCGACGCCGGCGATCCACTGGCCGGCGAAGCGATGAAGGCCGGCGCTGTCGCTTGTCTGCTCGCTGGCGCGCACAAGACCGATGTGCTGGCTGTGATCCGGCGCGCGGCGGCTGCTTGCCAACCGGCGTCGCAGGCCGATTTTCAGGGGCAGGAACAGCCGGCTGCGCCCGCCAACGGGCCAGCCATCAGTCCGCCATTGCATGCTGCGTTGACCGGGCGTGAACGCGAGGTGTTGCGGCTCATCACGCAGGGATTGAGCAACAAGCAAATCGCCACCCATCTCCATCTGAGCCAGGGCACCGTCAGAGGCTACGTGAGCGCGATTCTGGCCAAGTTGCGCGTCGCCGATCGCACTCAGGCTGCTGTATACGCGCTGAAGCATGGATTGACGGATGGGTAATCCTCAACCCTTGATTGCGCCGACCGTCAGACCTTTCTCGATCCGATCGTTGAAAATGAT
>Ga0308417_1002545_pt1 | contig 12006 bp, 16 predicted proteins | sample HotsprSampleOS65_FD_203528 | JGI IMG/M metagenome (GOLD analysis project Ga0308417, IMG submission 203528) | Hot spring phototrophic mat microbial communities from Octopus Spring, Yellowstone National Park, Wyoming, United States - 20090730_OS65 ... | reverse complement strand
GATAACTACCTGAAGGCACAATCAGGTCAGCTTGATGCTCCCTATCTGTTACCCCTGTCTTGTAGCTTGACCGTTGCCGATACCATAGAGAATCTGCTTAAGGCAATGATCTGGATCAAGCGCGGGGCTGGTGTAAAGCTGATCCTAATGGAAGATATGCCTAAAGCTAACCCGACGGATTCCTCAAAGCTAATCCGCGTTCAAGACTCACTCTTGACAGATAAATCCTGTGAAGGTGACATGGGCATTTATGAGGCTCTATGCACCAGAGCTATCTTAGGGGACGGGCTTGATTTCAGTTTGCTACGTCCTAAAGGTTCTCCATGCCGCGGTGGATTGCAAGCTAGTGGACGTGAATCCTTTGAAGCCCTAGCCAATGCTCTAGATGCTTACCGCTACGAGCCTTCAATGTTCAGCTTGCTGTACCTGATTGGCTCTATCAATCAGATTATGCTCCAAGGCGGGTTTAAGAAGGGCATCATCACTACGAGTTATCCTGCAAGCGGTAAGCTGTTGGATGAGTACCTAGCTGTTGATCTGGGTCAAATCCCCGGTAGCCTTAAGAGAGAGGTTCGATTCAAAGAAGGCGATGCCGGACTAGAAGAGTTAGCTAACCTGACTGACTCTCAAAAGTTTGCTATTGCAGAAGCCCGAAACTTTAGTAGCTTGATGCTGGCAAAAGAAAAGACCGACAGTGAAGGTCGAACCCTCTATAGTAACGTCTGTGAGGGCATTTACCTGAAGCCTAATGATAGCTGTCTCATCATCAGGGTTCCTCTTGGACGGCTAACGATTGAGCAGATTGTACCTGCCTATAAGGAAGCCTTTAAGTTTGGGAAAGCCTTGTGGACGTACTGGCACAAGCACAATGATGGGAAGCTAGAGTACAGCTTCAATGATGCCAGCATAGACCGCCAAATCGCTATTGACCCGTTCGGTCTGGCTAACCTGTTGGCTCACTACAAGATAACTTACAGGGACTTTATCTCTGCTCTGAAGTCCGTCAGAGAACACTATAGCCGTACCGGACGTGTTCCTCAAACAGATGGCTTTACAGAAACTAGATTAGCAATCGAACTGTGGAAGGCTCACCTAGCTGTAGCTAAGCTGAATAACGGTTTCTTTGAGCGAGTCTTTACAGTAGAGCCTAGCCAGTCACACGCTTTTCGGGAAACTGACCTCAAAGGATACACCTTCGCTAGAGGTATTTGGGCAGTATGGAACGATGTAGTTCAGCGTGACAGTAACCATGACGGGCAGACTGTACACTATTACCCATCTTTCGAGACCATCAAGACTCAGCCTGACTACGTGCGAATTCAGGAAGAAATTAGTCACGAGTGGTTCCTGATGATGGACTCTACAGGCTTAGCCCATGCAATTAGCCACGATACCTACTACGAGTTCACCGTGGACGCTCTAGTGAACTGGCTAATGTACTCTCCACTGCCTAGCCTGTATTACGACTTTCACCGGGAAGCAAACCAAGTAGTTACCAAGACGGTGACTCAAGTTGATTTGTCTGGCATCGACCTGACCCCAGCGTGTGATCCTACAGCGGGGTTCTGTCAGGTCTGTGGTGCTTAGCCCCTAAGTAACCCTTGATGGCTCATACCGTCAGGGTTACTTGTGTTATACTGTTGAAACAAGGTAGCTCAAATGAATCACCCAGTAGCTTTAGTCTTTGCAGTGTTAGCTTCAACATTGTTAGCGCTATCAATCGCCCCCAGTTTAGGAGTCTGTGTTGCAGAGGGAGATCCCCTGGCTGGAATCGTCCCGACCTGCAATTAAACCCACAACGATTAGTCACATTATCAGCCACAAAACTACTATGAACCTAGAGCAGATTTGGATCGAAAGAACTACAGTTAACGAAAAAGGGAACCGGGTTCCTACCTTCTGGAATCCTACTCCGTTGTCTAAAATCGAGGGTGACACCTACGATGGCAACCTGATGGCTAGGATTGTATCGTTAGGACTGGTGATGGAACTCCCAGTAGGTGAACTTGTTACCAGTCAGATGAGACGTATCCCCGGACTCAACGTTGGCATCGTAGAGAAAGTTCTTAAGAGCAACATCAGTGATGAGGCTCGTCACGACAAAGGGATGCACTATGCTGAAGAATTTCTGACTGAAGCTGGGTACACAGTGGACACTAGCCCGGTGCATCAGTTTTTGAAAGATACACAGCGGCTACCTTATCATCCGATTACCCTAGCTGCTTGCCTAGAGGTTACGTTGTTTCTTCCGATGCTCGCTCTGGCCCGGATGCATGGCGGTCAGGCGTTCAACCGATGGGCACTAGGCATCAATGAGGACGAGCAAAGACACGTCCGAGTTAATTCCAGCTTGGCTAGTGCTTTGGGGGAGCCTCTGCCTACTTGCCATCAGTGGATACCTATCAGGGATGCCGTAATCGACTACTTGATGGATAGGCATCCTGATAAGGACTTGTTTTATAGAGCCAGTAACGAGTTGTATCATACAGGTGACAGCCCGACTCTAAATGCTATCCCTGCTGTAGCGGCTGTATCGTTCATGTCACCCTTCACGGTAACAAACTCAGAGAAATACGCTCGAACTGTGTCCTAAAAAGGAAACCCCCGGCTAAAAAGTCGGGGGTTCTTCTTTAGAGGGCTTCTGACTTCACCCGTTCTACCAACTCCTTAAGGATCTGACGAATTACGATCGCCGTGGGGTTCTTGCCGTCTGGAGCCATATCCTCTACGGCTAACTCCAGTGTGGCTATGGTGTGGTAAATCCCAGTTAGCCGTCCTGCCTCGAACTCGCTTAAGTTTTCCATCTTGTATTCGCTCAGGTTTTCCATTTGGGTGCATCCGTTGACTACACCCCTAGTATGGCAGAGGACTCGTCAGGTGTCAAGAAGGTGTAAGAGACTTTCTTAGTAACCAGTAGAAATCAACTTGTGGACGTAACTGGTGGGTTGTCTTACACCGATAGGTTCACCTGAACCCGTACTGCTGATTGTGTGAGTATGGCTCCCTTGTGAGTCAGTAGTATGAGTGTGTGCCCCTGCTGATGAAATTGTATGACCATGAGCGCCTGCTGTAGTAGTTGTGTGGGTATGCGCTCCCGCTGCATCAGTTACAACTGGGGCATTTCCACCTGATCTGTATCTGGTAGCAGTCCCGCCAGTAGCCGTATTGCTAGATTCACCTAGAGATACAGTGTGAGTATGGTTCCCCTGCCAATCAGTTGTGTGAGAGTGGTTCCCCTGTGAATCGGTTGTGTGAGAGTGGTTCCCCTGTGAATCGGTTGTATGAGTATGTGCCCCTGCTGATTGAGCCGTATGAGTGTGACTAGGCAGTTGGTTCACCGTGAGGGTTATAGTGTTTGCACCCGCTGAGCTACCTAGAGGGTTACTACTGGAGCGTCCTGCCAGTGTCTTGTCCCTGAGGTCTGGTAGCGTTAGCCGTTTGTTATCCGCATAGTCAGCAGCAGCGGAAGCCCCCTTAGTGGACGATCCGCCAGTGCTAGTAAAGATACCAGTGTTGTATTTTGTCCAGATTAGCTCATACAGTTTATCAGTCCAGGGCTGAGCAATGTTAGCACCTGATGCGGGTGATCCTATCGTGTTAGGGGTGTCCGTCGTCAGGTAGACATATAAGCCGTCACTGTCTTGAATAAACCCTGATGCTAGTCCCTCATCGCTTATGCTATCAATGATTCTACCGACCCTTACCGGGTTTATTGTGGTTGATGGGGCTGATACCGGGTTAGGTACAATCGATAGCTGATAATCAATGTTTTCGCTCAACCCCGTTAGTGGGTAGTTTACCAGTTGAAGCTCTAGCTTAATAGCTGTCGGGTTGTTTGCCGTCAAGGTAAAGAACCCGGAACCCATTAAAACACGAGAATAAATTTTAGTGGCATTAAAGCTAGTGTTTAGAGTACCGTTACCACTGTCAGGCGATACCCCTACAATCGAGATCTGAAGAATACCATTAAGGGCATCAGTCAACCTGTTTAGTTGATCTAGGACGCTGAAACTTAGACTGTTGATGTCCTGAGTCCGGTTTATGATCCAGATAGTCTTAGTGGCTGAATTACTTGCCAAAAAAGTGCCAAAATCTACGGCTGTAGCTGCTGATTCCTGAGTATCTGGCAGACTGGCAACCGCCCAAGTTGAGTCAAAGGCTCCAATAGACTGTGCCCCCGTGAGAGTCACCGACCGAGGTACAATTCGCCAAGTATTCCCTCCATCGTTACTTACAAGAAATTCATCACGGGCAACATCCCCAGGATTAGCATACGTCTGAGGAGTAACCGTGTTGGGTAATACTGTGTTGGTTCTGATGGGGGACGGTGCAGTATAGGTTCCATCAGGATTGACTCGTCTATGAGCGATCTGAATAGACCCCGCTGTAGAGTTACTTACTGTAGGGGCTACTGAGGGTGTAGCTAACCAAAAATTTGTAACTGCCAAGATAGTCATCTTCTAAAAATAGGTCTACACCTGACGGGTTCCGTGTTATTTTGAAAGAGTAGCAACGATAGGTTACCTAGATGAAAAAACTAACAAACACAAGACGCAGACGATTACCGATACCCTGGAGCGGTAAACCCTCCCCAGTTGTTCCTCAGCCTGATTGTGATGGTACACTAGATGAGTCAGGCAAGTGCATCAAGTGTGGACGCTACTTACTGAGAGCGCGAATCCACAAGGACACGAGCTTACGTGATGGTAACGGAAACCAATTTATCTTATAGGAGCATTATGCTATTTACCCCTGAGTTCACGTACAAGCACCGGAAGTACAACCGAACCGACTGCCCTTCTTGGGGTGATGAAGGGTGGACTGTAACCCCTTTGTCTGGTTACGGGGATCGTCACAAGTTCCAAGCGCCTTTTCTTTTTGACGATGACGGTGAGTTTTTTCCCTCTGGATCAGTCCAGGTTAAACTGCCAGATCAGCCACCCCAAGTCAAGTCCACGATCGTTAGGCTCAAGTCAACTCTGGTTATGAAACGGGTAACGATCATTGAGGTGACAGACCGTTACGTCTACCTCGATGATCCTGATAGAGTTATCGGTGTAGACTATGTGGGAGGCATCATCTCGATTGCTCGGTTCGATGAGGAATCTCCCAGCTTTGACTCTCAGCAATCCATTCCAGTTCAGTTGCACTACGAGCCAGCATCAGGGAACATCCACCCGCTCTGCTCTATCTGGCATCGAGGCGGAATCCTGAAGCTAGATCCCAACTGCTTACACGACTTAAAGCTGACAACCGTGTTCGAGGGAGCTAAGGTAGAGATCCCTACAGCTTGGGTTGATCCAGGATTCGATGGAACCCTGTATGTACCCTGGATGGAAGATAGCCCGGCGGAACTAACTATCACATCATACAGGTATAATGGTAAGAATCGCTATGAGGGTTACACAGGGGACAATAGATTGAAACACTAGTCAATAATCCTCTGATTCAGCACATCCGCCAGTGATTGCCCGGTAAGGTGTAACCACTGGTGGATGTTTTTGTCACCCTTCTTACAATTACAGTATTGACAAGCTAGAACTAAGTTTGTAGGGTGATTCAAACCTTGACGACTCTTAGGCACAATGTGGTCTAGAGTTAAGTTCTCACGCGAGTCACAGTAAGCACACTTCCCGAACCGCTCCATCAGCCTAGCCTTATGACTCTTCAGTGTGAACTTCAACTCTTCCAAGCTGGTCAAGGCAGTCATATACCAATATAGCCGTGCTATACTGGTATAAAAGGTGAGTAAAATGAAACGCGTTGTCTTGATTGATTCTGGCTGTGTGGCGTTCCAATTGGCGGCGATTGCTGACCGTCAGGATAACCCGTGGGATGCCTTAGTTAGGTTGATCGACTGTTACGATAGTAATGGTGGACTGATTGACCGTACAGGCGAATCTATAGCGGTTATTTGGTGTTTTGATGCTAAGGCTGAGTACGGTTTCGGTAAGGGCTATTGGAGACACAATCTCCTGAGGATAAACGGGATCGAGTATAAGCCTGGCAGACCTGATAATCCCGGCATATCCAAAATTAAAGAGATTATCAAGGGGCGTATTCCTGAATGCCGCCAAGCTAGTATGCTATCTTTCGAGGCTGATGACATCCTGGCTAACCTGAGTCAGCAATTCAGTCAGTACCCGGTGGACATTCTCACGGTAGATACTGACTTGATGCAACTGATTGACGACCGTGTTAGGTGGATCAATACTGCACCCTACGAGCCTATCATCCGTGGTATTCCTGAGGCTGTAACCTACTCCAAAAAAAAGTGGACATGGGACTTGACTAATCCACGGGAGATCGTCGATATCAAAGTAACACAAGGCGATCGCTCGGATGGACTACCCCCAGGAACCGACCGGGGCTACATCGACCTGATAAACCCGCTTGTTAAGTGCCCCTACGTGTACCCCTACGAGCTAACCTTTAGGGAAGCATCAGGGAATACCACCGGAATCACTTACCAGAGTCCCAGTGCCCCTATCTTGAGTTACAGCAATAATGCCCCTATCCTATTCGGCTAGATCGATGTAGGGATTCTCTACGGCAACATCATAGCCTGATGCAGCTAAATAATTAGCAAAGCGGTTGAGATCCATGTAAGGGTATCCAGCCGCTTTTATTTCTTGTACGATGGCAATCTCATATAGAGTCTCAATTGCCATACTCACCATCGTCATTCCCGCGATGTTGAACTCATAGGCTTTAACTTTCTTGCCTTGCCAATTAAAAGTTATCTCTCTCATGAGATTACCTTATATGAATATATCAAGCTTAGACAAGAACAAAGATAAAGCTTCAGGGGTACGTTCGATTGCTGTAAAAAAATCGAAACCATCAAGTAGTGCTTCTGATTGGTGAGTCAATAGCTCTGTGGCTAAGTCACCTGAGTAGATGCGTCCACCGTAGTCGCCATACCACGATACACCTGTATAGGTTTCACCATAGCGTGTAACTATCTTACCAGTCTGTAAGGTGTCCCTCAGGGTTACTGCCTGGCGTAGAGTTTCCAGATCAGCTTGCTCGATGCCGTGGCTTAACTCGTGGATGATAGACCTACGGAGAAAGTCATCGCCCTCTGTCGTACTGAATCTGATGTAAATAGGCGCACCGTCTTTGTTTGTCCACGCTGAGTCAGTAGAATTGAGCCACTTATCAGGCGCAATCCTAACCACTGATTGAGGCTGGATGCTATAGGCTTTAGGCAGTGTATCCCGGATGATTGCATAATGAGCATCCGACAGGTTAGCTTGCCGACTAGCTTTATGCCTGTCCAAGTAAGCCTCAACGGGGTAACCCTCTTTGATTCCAGCCAGAGCTATTTGGGCTTTTAATTCTTTCTCAGCAGTCTTGTTAGCCGCTTGGAAGATAGCTTCAGGGTACTCATTTAAGCGGTTCTTAAGTGCTTGGTAGGATTTCCCATCAGTAGTAGTCCTCACCCATTCAGCCCTGAGATTAGCCTTAGCCTCAGCAAACTGTTTTTGATTAATCTTGCCAGATGAAAGTTCACTCTCCAACGCGCTTAGACGGTCTGGGAACGCTAAGATAAGCTTCGACTCTAGGGCTTTGACTCTGTTGTAGTCCGACCAGCCTTGTTTCAGGTTAGGGATCTGATTGATTCTGCGTCTACCTTCTTTGACGGCTGCATCAGTGAAGTAGTCTCCCGTCAGGCGATCGCCAATCTTTAGCTCAGGTGTAGGGTCGTATTTGGCGGTAACGGATACAACACGGGATCGACAGTTAGGTAGAGCCGGTGGGTACATATAGCCCAAGCTGAATGGTTTGTCAACAGGCTGGATTTCCCCATTTAGGGTTTGACACACGGCAGAGGTTCGACGGTCTAGCACTGATGACCACTGTTTCCTGATGTTGAGCTTAGGGTAGTCATTAGCTAGGCTGATGTAGGTTGAGTTAGCCCCAGCGTTAGCCATCTCGTTAGTTACCGTGCGGGCGATAACCTCATAGCGCCACATAGCTCGACGGAACCCCGCAGAAGCTATCCGTTCACTAGCTTCAGTGATGCTCTCACCTAAAGCAAGAGACACCCTTAGCTGTTGCGCCACAGTAGACTTTAGCAGGGCATTAACCTCTGTGATTTTATCCACAGCGGCTAGATTCACAGCAGCTATAGCCTGGAGGTTAAGGGTCGGTAAAGACAGACTAGCCCCTGAGGACTGATTAACCAACTCAGTACCATACACCTGACCGGCTACATAGGGTACAGTAGTTAGCTTAGGGTCAACCCTGCTAAGAATCTCGTCAAACTGAACCTGGAGGTTGCTGTAGTGGGTCATCAGGCTGGAACCCTCTGGTAGGTTAGCCATAACCCGACGGATTTCTTCCCTAGCTGAGAATACTGTAGATAGTACAGCTTGTTTCTGTGCAACCTCAAGGGCTAGAATGTCTTGTGCTTGACGCTCGAATAAAGTCATCCTGGTTTCAGGTTGTCTAGTCCCCTATCTATCTCTTTGAAGGCTTTATCAAGTTCACCGCCTGGCTTAGGTTCCAGGTTGGGCTGTAAGTCAATAATCGGTTGTGGCTCTCGTCCCTTACGCTTATATTTCTCTGAAAGCAGGTAGGCAAAGCTTCTAGCGTCTTTAGGGTCAGTGATTCCTGCCTTCAGCTTAGCCCATCGCGCTACTGCTCTTTGTCCTACTTCACTGATGCCCTTACCGGGTTTACGTCCCAGCTCTACGGGCAAGAAATACCGCTGAGATTGCCCTAGTGTAGCTTGTTTACCATCAAAGGGTGTATAGTTCCACCTCTGACGCAACGACCCAGATACACCCGATGGAGATCGCTGCACGGCTATCCTTTCTAGTTGCAGCATCTCAGTGTCAATAACCTCTTTAGTGCCCTCACGGATAGCCCGATAAAACCTGTCTGGAGGTATGCCTTTGGTGGTAGATTTTGTCATCGGTTCTCCCTCCAGTCCCGAAACTCTTTGTTGTCTATTATGGTTACAGTCCAGATGTGTTGAGGATTCACCTTAAACTCGTTGGAGTTTCTCAACACATCCAGAAATCGGGTAAACTGAGCGATACTAGGAGTTACGATACAGCCCGCTGAGTGCCTGCCAATTGAGCCGCCAACGGGTGTATTTCTTCCGTCGTGGATATTGATACCGAACAGTCCCACCTGCACGTTGTCCCCTGTTCGTTTGAAGTCTTTGTCAGCATCCCGATGAACAGGAATCGGTCTGACTTGAACTAGAGCAGGATGATCCCGTCTCCATTGGTGGAACCCGAACTGCCAAGCTGTAAACTGACCGAATGCAATCCTAGCAGCTCCGGCTGGGTTCATTGGGTTCATAGTGTAGTACCTTCCAGGCTCAGACGTACACACCCCTGAGTATAGCAACCTGGGGGTATTGTTTAGGGAGTCCCAGACTAGCATCATATCATTAAAGCGGTCTGGCTCGTTATTGTTCACTGTTCCGTCAGGGTTACAGCCTTCCAGTACAGCGATGTTGAGTCTGCCATTGAAAACTGTGTAACCCTTGAAGATCATGTATCGTTGCAGACTGGCTAGGAAATTTGAACTAATCATAAAGCCTCTAACCTAAGAATAGGTGCGTCTATTTACAGAATAGACCGCTATGAGAGATTACTATGCCAGGTCAGATCGCCTCAGGGAAACCATTCTGCTAGACTACCTGTACGGGGCTGACATCAAGATCCCTCCCCCCGATGATAGACTAGTGGATTTTGGTGAACGTATCCCTAAGCTGGCTAGTCCCATTAGTGCCTATTTGCTAGAGGTTTGGGGCTTCATGAGTGCCTATAACGTCCGGTTTGTGCCTCACTTGAAATCCCCAGCTAAGGACGAGTGGTTAGAATTACAGCTAACCCAGTCAAACCTTATTAACTCTTTACAGCACATCTGGGAGCGTTTAGCCATCACGGGAGAAGTATGCCTTGTAGCCTTGCCCGCTGACGGTCTAACTTATCGCATCAAACAGTTTGAATACTCTGAGTTTGAGCCTGTTTATGATGAGCTAGGCAGGTTAGAGTCCATCAGGGTTAAGTCGGTATCAGGTGACCACAGCTATAGGATGGACGTAACGGCTGAGTATTACCGTGTATACGATAAAGTTTTGCTTGAGTATACCGGGGAAGTAAGCTACACTGACTATCCTCACAGCTACGGATTCGTTCCTGCCGTGGTGATTTGTAACAACCAGTCCCTAGCTTCCGAGGGCTACCCAGACTTTGACGAAACCACCATAGACCTAGCAATCGAGCTAATCCGTCAGAGTGCAATTCCCAGTATTAACTTTAGGTACTTTTCTCGCCCCTGGATCATTACGCCTGATCCTAAAGAAACTCGTAAGGCGATCGCCAAGAAAGACGTAGTGCTTCAGAGTGAGTCCCCTGAAGATGGTGGGAACCCGACGGCTCTTAGCTTTAACCCAGTACCCAGTAACCTATATGACTACCTTGAGATTTTATCAAAGAATTTCTGCCAACAGCTAGGTTTGTCCTACGTGAGAGACGTGAGCGGATTCAGCAATGCAAGCTCTCTAGCCCTGAAGATCATTTACTCGGCTTCGCTACGCACCGTAGAGGACAAGCTCAAGATGATTGCATCTGGTGTGGCTAAGCTACTAGAAATGACCTTAAGGATGGCGGCTACGGATGGAATCTTGTTGGATGTGTACCTTGATGATTCTGAAACCTATCGGGTAGACTACTATAACACAGGTGAACCGTTCCCACTTACCCCACAAGAAAAGCTGACCCTGCTATCACTAGCGAGTCAGCTAAGAGATTTAGGAGTAACCCCTGAGATAGCGCTCCAAGAGTACTATCGAGACAAGTCGCTCGAAGAGATCCTTGAAAAGCTAGAGGCTACTTAGTTCTCACAGTCATCCTCATAGAGAGCGAACGTGTCAGGGTCAATCCTGACGGCTAGGCTAATCAGGAACAGTCCCATGTCAAACAACAGATCAGCAATTGCCAGTTTGATAGTTTTCATCGTCCTGAACCTCGCTCTTCACTAACAATAGGAGCTACGTCGTTGGGGGTATAGGTCACGACTAGCAAGAATCCGATGATCAGTCCTATAGCGATCGCCATATAGTCAGATAGCCTCATAACCTTGGTAACTGGCTCTAGTTTAGCACAATAATCTGCACAGTGGACTATTTTTAGAAGATAGTAACTGTGGCTGATAAACCCGTAACCACTCCTGGTAACATCGTCCTGAAAGACAGCAGAGACGGCTTGATTATTAACTTGCCGGGTCAGCGTCAGGTGATGGTTTCTGCTGTTCCTATGTCCACCTTTGAGCGAATCAGTCTGCTATGGGCTGGGGCTATGACCTACATCGGATCACTCACTACAGATGCACCTCTGACGTTTATCCAGTGCTGGCAATCAGGGAACATCTTCAGGGATGCTATGCTAGAAATTTTCACCCTGTTAGGCATCGAAGATCCTCTAAGCAAGCTCAGTCCTAAGCAGATTGAGGAGATGGTTTTCTGGTGCGACGAAACCAATCAGCCCCTTGTATTCTGGATTCACGATGTAGGTGTTCCACACGTAAAAAAAAATTAAAGTACAGCCCTCAGTTCGAGCATAACCTGTTCGACCTAGCTAGGTTTATTTGCCACAAACACCTGGACGTGGGAGCGATGGATAGGTACACGCTTAGGCAGATTTTTACATTCGCTCAACTGAATAATTGGTATAACATGACTGATGAGGAAAAGGAGAAAGAACAGATTGCCGCACGGATGGAAGCTGATAAGGCTAAGCCGATAACCCGTGAGGACTTGATCAAAACCTTTGCATCGGGGGTTGACACCTGAAGGTAGCTGAGCTATGCTAGGAGTGTAACCATTGAGGACACAACAATGACTACGATTCAATCAGCTATCCACACCGCCCGTGCAGTTATCCGTAAGGGAAAAGCTGACATCAGAGTGACTAAGAAGTTCTTAACTGACCCGGAGATGATTAAGCTGTATCAAGCACTGTGGCAAGCTCTATATGGTCT
>Ga0308417_1002542_pt1 | contig 12009 bp, 8 predicted proteins | sample HotsprSampleOS65_FD_203528 | JGI IMG/M metagenome (GOLD analysis project Ga0308417, IMG submission 203528) | Hot spring phototrophic mat microbial communities from Octopus Spring, Yellowstone National Park, Wyoming, United States - 20090730_OS65 ... | reverse complement strand
TGTGCAGATTTTTGATGTGGTATTCGCCTTCACTGGCGGCGGGCCGGGCACGGCAACGCTGTACCTAGTCCAGTACATCTACAACACGGCCTTCACCAATCTCACCAACCTGTACGGTCTAGCATCGGCAGCATCGGTGGTGCTAGCCTTTTTCTTGGTGGTGTTTACGCTGCTCCAGCTTCGGTTGGGTGGAACCACCAGCGACGTCGCTGATGCGTAAGGAGCGGGCGCTATGAACTTCATCACACGAACGCGGGGGCGTGGCCGCCTGGATAACAGTGACATTCTGACTTACCTCTACCTGCTGCTGGGAACGGTGCTCATGTTTGGGCCAGTGCTCTGGCTGGTGATGTCGTCATTCAAAGAGCCGGCCCAACTGGTGCGCTTCCCGCCTACTTTCTTACCCTATCATCAAGAGACAGTGACAGTTGAAGGCCACGATGCGCCGCTGCCGCTGTTTGAAGTTACACTGGAGGACGGCAGCACCCGGCAGCTTGCCCAAGTGAGGCGTGTTGGCATCCAAGCGCAAATGGTTGACCCCGCTAACCCAGAGGAGATTATTAAAGTCAACATCAACCAGCGTACGCCGGTTGAACGGGTGTACTTCGGGCTGGAGAACTACATTGAAGGCGTGAACCGCTTTCCGTTCTGGACCTACTTCCGTAATAGCGTCATCGTCACCGTCGCTGCCACAGCGCTGACGCTTCTCATCAACAGCATGGCAGCGTTTGCGCTCAGCAAGTATCGGTTTCGCGGCCGCGACGCCATTTTCCTGCTCACGTTGGCCACGCTGATGGTGCCCTTGTCGGTCATTCTGGTTCCAGTCTTCCTCGTTATCACGCAGGTTGGCTGGAACAACAACTTGCTCGGCGTCATTGTCCCTGGCGCAGCCACCCCAACTGGCGTTTTTCTGCTGCGGCAGTATATGCTGACTATTCCTGACGAGTTGATCGAGTCGGCGCGTATTGACGGCGCCAGCGAGTGGCGCATCTATCTGCAGATTATCCTGCCGCTGACGCGCCCGGCGCTGGCTGTTCTGGCGATCTTCTCGATCATGTGGCGTTGGAATGACTTCCTGTGGCCGCTGATTGTGCTCAGCCGCAACGAGCTGTTCACGCTTCAGGTAGGCCTCAACTCGTTTCAAGGTGAGCTGCAGGTGCAGTGGAATCTGATTCTGGCCATGACCGTTTTGACGCTGCTGCCGATCACGTTGGTATTCGGTTTCTTGCAGCGCTATATCACCACCGGTATCGCTACTACCGGCCTAAAATAGCAGCGTCTACAAGCGCAGCGCCGGCAGATTCAGCAGGTCCGCCAGGGCCAGCAGCGCGTCTATGTGGTCGCCATAGGTCAGAGCGACATGATGCTCCAGCCCTTCACTGAGGATCGTGTCCAGGACTGCTGCTGCCGGACGCTCAAAGCGCACTAAACCTGACGTACCTGAAAAGCTCATAGGCGCGCGCAGCATCTCTCCCCGCCCCACCACCAGCCGCAGATTCCCCGTCGCAGCGCTCAACCGCGCCACAGTCACCGTTCCCGGCTTCAAGGGGAACTGCATCAGCAGCGGCAGCCGCCGGTTCGAGTGAACCGTCGCGGTAGGAATGACTTCTGGGTCAGCCATTGAGAGCGGTGCGAGACCACAATGCCACAGCACTAGAGCGTCGCGCTCGCTGTCCAGCGAGACAAGGTCTGTGCCGAATGACGGCTCGCCGCTCACACCCTGCAGGATAATCTGAGTGATCGTTCCGTTAACGTCAGCCTCACAGCTGCACGGGATTTGATCGTCAGTAAGCAGCGACAGCGCGCCGCATGCGGCGCACCCAAGCTCGGTAAAAAACTCCGGCCAGCAGCGCACGGCCAGCCCTTGCAGGTTATCGCGCGCTGCAAAACGCTTTAGCGCCCAATACACGCCTAATGTGCCGTCAGCCGCCTTGCGATCAACGCTGTCCAATTCTGCGACCTGCTGAGCCAGTTTAGCACGCACAACCGCCACCTCAGCGCTGTCCGCGCCGCGCGCCGCACCAAAGGCCTCGCCCAGCGCAATCGGCACGACCTCCAAACCGAAATGTTCCCGCAGCACGTCTTGATCGTAGTCGCACGTTTCGAAGCCGCCGGGCCGTTCGCCCAGCCGGCCCACGCGCATTCCCCGCAGCATCCGCCGCGCCTGCGCGGCGCGTGCCAGCGCGTCTAACCTGCGCGTGACGGCTGCATCGCCTGGCGCAGCGAAAATGTGGTAATAGCGCCGCCCCGCTCGCCTGAGCGCGTGCGCAGCCAAGTTGATGCCGCACAGCGAATTGAGCCGCAGCCGCCCGCCAGTATGTTCTTCTGGCACGGCCCACAGCAGCAGCGGCACAGCCAGCGCACGGCCAACCTCCAGCGCTATGCCGCTGTCGGCAAAAGTCGCCTGGAGCAGCACGACCGCATCCAGCATATTATCATTATCCAAGTAGTGCAGCAAAGACTGTGCCGCGTCTGCTGTCGTTACCGGCTCTGCCGGACCAACTACATGAAAGCCAGCGGCTGCCAGCTGCTGATGTGCCAACCGTGTGACCTCCTCGGCCAGCGCCATGTCAAACGTTGTTCGTGCAACTGGCACGAAACCGATGCGCGGTGTTGGCTGCTGCAAGCGCTGTCTCCTTTTCTCACAGCCTCAAAAGGCTGCTACCAAACCGTCTTTGCGCGGATCGCTGCCGCCGAATAACACACCAGTAGAAGAATCGCGCCTGATAATCTGTCCGCCGCCAAACAACAGCCGCGCCTGTCCGCTCACTGGTCGCACGCGATGGCCCATTTCGGCTAGCCGCGCCATGGTCTTCACGGGAATCCCCTCTTCGAGAGCCAAAACGCTGCCGCTTGTGCCATCCTCAAGACACCACCGCGGCCGATCCAGCGCTTCCTGCGGGTTAAGGTCGTCTATCAGCATCGCGCTCATAACTTGCAGATGCCCCTGCGGCTGCATGAAACCACCCATTACCCCAAAGCTGGCCCACAGCTCATCGTCTTTCACCGCTAAGCCCGGTATGATGGTGTGATATGGTCGCTTGCCCCCTTTCAGCTCATTTGGGTGACCTGGTTCCAAGCTGAAACAAGCCCCGCGATTCTGAAGAAAAACCCCCGTGCCCCGCGCCACAATACCTGTCCCGAACCCCATATACAGGCTGTTGATGAACGAGCAGGCATTGCCCTCACCATCCACAACGCTGAGATACACAGTATCAGAGCCGGCCAGCGGCGCGCCAAACGACGGCGGCTGCATTGCGCAATCTGGCGCAATCAGCTGCGCTCGGCTGCGAGCATAGGCCTCGCTGAGCAGCTCGCACACCGGCGCACTGTGTGCTGTGGGATCACCGATGTACCAACGCGCATCAGCAAATGCCAGGCGCATAGCCTCCACCATAAGGTGCAGGCGCTCCGGCGAGTCCCAGGCCAGGCCATCTAGATCGAAATGGCTGAGGATGTTCATTGCTAGCAGCGCCGCTAGGCCCTGACCGTTGGGGGGGCATTCGTAGATCGCTGCACCTTGGAAATTTGTCTTTATTGGCGTATCCCAGGTTGAGCGGTGCGCTTTAAGGTCTTCACGCGTCATCGCCCCGCCCAGCTCTTGGATTGTTGTCACAATTGCATCGGCAGTTGGCCCGGCGTAGAACGCTTCCGGACCATCTTCCGCGATCATGCGCAGCGTGCGCGCCAGCTCCGGCAGTCGAACGACTTGGCCGACAAGCGGCGGTTTCCCACCTGGTAGATAGTCCTGCGTGTTCGGGCTGGACTCCAACAAGGCACGCGCCCACGGGCTGTTCCATGACGCGCCAAAAACCGGCGCAACCGGATAGCCTTCTTCAGCGTGGTAAATGGCCTCGGCTAACACATCGGCCAGTGACATCGTGCCATGCCGGAGCAGCAAATCGTGCCATCCCATTACTGCCCCCGGAACAGTGATCGCGTGGACACTGCGCGGCGGTACTTCAGTAAAACCTTGCGCGCGCAGGTCGTCTGCGCACAACGCTGCCGGCGCGCGTCCGCTGCCGTTGAGTGCCGTGACCTGCTGGCTGTTTGCCTCAAAATACAGCGCGAAACAATCACCTCCGACACCGGTAGATGCCGGATCGGTCACAGTGAGCACTGCGGCAGCAGCCACTGCCGCATCGGCGGCGTTGCCACCGCTGCGCAGCACATGCAGACCAGCTTGAGCAGCCAGCGGATTGCTAGCTGCCACCATGCCGCGCCGTGCAGCAGCCATCGAACGGCGCGACGCAAAGTCGAAAGACATCGGTTTCATACGCGCCAAAACCGCCTATCCTCTCAGGCTGGCAGCGTCAGGCTGTCCAGATCGCGCGGATAAAACGTCATTATTTCGATACCATCTCCAGTGATTGCTACAGTATCTGAATGGCGGAAACCGCCAAGTTCAGGCGAATAAAGCCCCGGCTCAACCGTGAAAACCATCCCAGGCTGCATGATAGTGTCATCTCCGCTGTCAAGATAAGGCCCCTCGTGATACCGCAGCCCAATCGTATGGCCTGTGTGGTGGCGCCAATAAGGCATCAGGTCGTGCTTCGCGAAATATGCCCGCACTGCCTTGTCAACCTCAGAACATGGCTTCCCCGGTGCCATCGCCGCTAATGCGGTATCTTGCAGCGCAACCATGTGGTCAAACATGCGCCGTTGGGCGTCCGTTGGGCGCCCTAAAAACATGGTGCGTTCCAGTTCCGACACATAACCCCACACCGGCGCGCTTGCTCCAGTGACCAGAACATCCCCTTTCTGAAAGCGTATGTTATTGGCCAGCGCATGCGGAATAGCGGCGTTGCGCCCGATCTGCCCCCGGTAGCCAGCAAACGCGCCGCTGCCCATTTCGCCGCCATATGCCCGGTAGATCGGCCCGATCGCGCGATACATCGCAAGCGTTGCCTCGCTGCTGGCGCGCTGCGACACTTCGGTCTCGCTCGCGCCTACCACAGTGTATTCTTGCAGCAGCATGTGCGCCAGATTGCCCCATTTGCAGCTTTCCCGCAGGCAGTTCAGTTCCGCCTCGGATTTGACTGCCATCTCATCTTCGATGAACGCCCGAATGAATCGAACCTTTACATTTGCCACCTCTGACAGCAGCGGACCACGGTAGCCCAAAATCCAGGGGTAGCCATCGCCATCGCCGCCGATCTCTCCTGTGATCTCCATATCGTCCAGCATGGCGGCCAGCAGATGCAGCGGATGCGTGGTGTCAGGATATTCCGGATAATGGTCCACACGGTCGAGAACCGCATTTGCGCGCGCGTGTTCAACTTCCAATCGTGGCACAAACAGCCCGCGCTGGCCGCGAGCATTCATGACGAAGCCTATCGGACGTTCAGTCGGAATAAAGGAGAAACCGGTATAATAGAGAATATAATCGCGGTCGAACAGCACGACACCTTGCAGTCCGCGTTCTGTCAGATATTCCAGGAGACGCTCGCAGCGCTTTTGGTGTTCTGCATCGCTGATCTTCAACTGAGTTGACGTGATAGCCATCGCTCGTGTCCTCCGTTTGGTTTAACCGGAAATTATACCCTTTCGAAGAAATAGCACATTGGACTGCAACTTTTTCCCGCCGGCAGCGTAATATTCACTGTGTGCATGAAGTGCGATGCCTACCCGCAATTCTGCTCACAGCTATCGCAGATTGGCGAAAGAAATCGTTCAGACAAATCAACACACACTCACATGTTCTAATGCCGCAGTTTAATTTCGCAGTTTGACGTCTAATAAGTTCCTTGGACGCTTTACTCCTCTTGCTGCCCCTCTGCCTGCCTCAGCAGAGGGGCATGCCTTTCTCGACGATGCGCACAACATGAGTATAATCGGCTGGCATTGACGACTTTGGTTAACACGATGACAAAGGATAGAATCGCTTGCAGCAGGACAAACGCCTTATCGAAATTGACGACCTCTACCGCATTGTGCTGATTGAGGACCCGCGGGTCAGCCCAGATGGACGGTGGATTGCCTATGTTCAGGTGACTACAGACAGGCTGGAAAACGAATATCGGCGCAACATCTGGGTGATACCTACAGCCGGTGACAGCAAGCCTATCCAGCTTACACGCAGCGGCAAGGACTCCGCGCCGCGCTGGTCACCGGACAGCAGCAGACTGGCGTTTATCTCTGCGCGAGACAAAAAACCTCAACTCTATATTCTGAACGTAACCGCACCTGGCGGTGAACCGAGGGCAGTCACTAAACTGCCCAACGGCGTGTCTGCGCCAGCCTGGTCGCCAGACAGCGCTTACATCGCGTTTCTCTCAAGCGCGAACGCTGAAGAGCGCGCTGCTGAGGACGCCGATGAAAAGCCGCCACCGCCCGCTGACAAACTCGAAGCGAAACACCGCTCCGAGCGTAAAGACCACGACGAAGCGCAGCGGTGGGATCCCCGCCCTGTATCGCGCATTCCATATCGCAGCGGAACGAGCTATCTCGACGACCGTTTCGCGCAGGTATACGTTGTTACGGTCAGCGAAGAACGCTCGGACGAAGAAATCGTACCGCGGCGGATGACCGATGTTGACGCTGATCACGAACCGCCTCAGTGGACAGCAGATGGTCAGTTCCTGCTAACTGCCCGAACAGCCGACCCTCTCGGCGATACGCCCTGGCGGTCCAGCGTACTGTGTCGCATCAGCCTCAGGGATGGCGTATGCGAGTTGACAACAGACCTCTCGCACACCAGCTATAAGCCGCTTCCAGCGCCGCATGGCAGCCTTCTTGTTTTCACCCGTCTGCCCCAAGAGCGTTTGACCGAGCGCATCACACGTCTGGCCGTAATGGACTCTGCGGGTGGCCCGATACAGGACCTGAATTTGGAACTTGACCGAAGTGCAGTGGAATATCGCTGGTCCAATGACGGCAAGGAGATACTGTTCACCGCTGAAAGCTGGGGGGCCTGCGAACTGTACAAGGTCGCAGCCACTGGAGGTCAAGTGGAGCGCGATGTTACCGGTGATATCACGATAACAGGCTTCGACGTGGCAGCAAACGGTGAGGTGGCGTATGTCGCAGCCACCCCGCTCAACCCTTCAGAGCTGTTCTGGCAGCGAGCAGACGGCTCACACGTTCAACTAACATCTGTCAATCAGCTCCTGCTAAACGAAACGATCGTCCAGCCTAAGCGTGAACTGCGCTTTGTCTCAGCACAAGGCGTAGAGCTGCAAGGCTGGTACATGCTCCCAGTTGGGTACGAACCAGGCCAAACTTACCCCCTTGCGCTCAACATTCACGGAGGCCCTCATGTCATGTGGGGCGCAAGCACGCCGTCCATTTGGCACGAAACGCAGTGCCACGCTGCACGCGGTTATGTCGTGTTTTTCTGCAACCCGCGCGGCGCAGCGGGGTACGGCGAGAGTTTCCAAGCAGCGCTTCACGCTGCATGGGGGGAAGTGGCCTTCACAGACATTATGGCCGGTGTGGACACCCTGCTCCAGTTGGGCTTTGTTGACCCAGCGCGTATGGCTGTGACCGGCGGCTCTTACGGCGGCTATATGACTGCCTGGATTGTGGGACACACTGATCGCTTTGCAGCGGCTGTCGCCCAGCGCGGCGTTTACAACTTGCTCAGCTTCTACGGCACAACTGACGTGCCGCTCCTCATCGCTAATGAATTTGGGGCTGAGCCGTGGGATGATCCAATTCTGCTGTGGCAGCACTCACCGCTGGCATACGCGCATCAGATCAAGACGCCGCTCTTGATTCTGCACAGCGAAAACGACTTTCGCGTGCCCATTTCAGACGGCGAGCAGCTGTTTGCTTATGTTCGGCGCAGCGGCGGCACAGTCAAAATGATACGCTTCCCGCGCGAGGGCCACGAGCTGTCGCGCAGCGGCGAGCCAGCCCATCGTGTCAGCCGCCTCACGCACATGATTGACTGGTTCGACCGCTACTGCCAGCCTGAGGAGCGGTCGAAAGCGTGAACGCACTCATATTGCTGGTTTTTGGCGTTTTGTTCGCAGCGCTGTTTGCTGCCAGCAGCGCCCTAATGACTGTGCGCCGTGCTGAACGAATCGGTTTTGTTGGCACGCTGCTGGCTTTTCTGGCCGCCTTGACGTTAGCGCTGTCTGTTGCTCTTGCAGCTGTTGATGGCACTAATCTCGTTCGACCAACGGTTTTGGTAACCGCGACCGCGGTTGTCGTTTTCAGTGCGATCCTACTGGCGAGTGAGCGGAAACAGCAGCTTGCTTGGCGGAATTCTCGCGGGCTGTTAGGGGTCGGCCTTGGCGTTGTGACCTGGCTTTCAACCCTGCTTGTGTGGACTTCTGCAGACGCGCTGTTAGCAGTCATCGCGCCCTCACCCACGCCTACCGCCGTAGCGCAAACACCGGAACCCACCTTTTTTGAGCCTACGCGGCAGCCTACCAGAACCCCTACGCCGAGCCTGACGCCTACGCCGTCAAGAACTCAAACGCTAACCGCAACAGTTGGCGCAGCACGCGAACTGCGCCCTTCGCGAACTCCCACACCCACTTTCACGCCGGTCACGCCCTGCCTTGCGCAAACGCTGTATAACATCAATCTGCGCGCTGGCCCATCGCGCACATCGGAGCTGCTGACCACGATTCCGTTTGATACCACCCTGCCTCTGCTTGCGCGCAGTGCTGACTCTGCTTGGTGGCTGACATACTACGAAGGCGCTCAGGGCTGGTTGGCAGGCGAGTTTCTTAGCTTAACCTCTGCTTGCGAAACGCTTCCAATACAAGATTGAAGAGTCGCAGCGACGCCTCGGCCGACTGCGCAGAGCGCTAGAGCTGCCAGAGCAGCTCGGGACTTTTCCGCAAACACATGACTTGAAACGCGGGTATCTTGATGTGCCGGCAAACTCAGCGGTTCATCCAGGGTAGCCGCCGCCGCTTATCGTGGCTGCACCGCGCGCCTCAGCGGCTTTCCGGGCGTAGTCATCAGCGCGGAACGCCGCCAGTGGATCGGGTGGACGGCCCATCTCCACCCTAACCTGCGCCAGCAGCGGCCTTACATCAGTCTCGAAAGCGTCAACCAGGATACGGTGCGCGCCGAGAACATCGCCTTCCATCTGCCGCTGCTGCAAAAGCGGATAGTTGACGATCAAGGCCTTGGCATACGCAGTCTGGCAGTTGAGCACGCTCAGCAGCATTGCTTCAAGTTTCGGCTCGATATTGTGGCTTTGGTCAATCATATAGGCGACATCATTGGCCTTGTCTGCCGCCATCACCAGTTCGGTGTAAATCTCAAACAGCTCAAATGGGTTGACCGTGCCTACAATAAGATCATCGTCGGCATATTTGCGCGCATTAAGGTGGAATCCCCCTAGCTTGCCTTCATCCAGCAGAATTGCAACAATGTGCGCAATATTCGTGCCCTGAGCGTGATGCCCGGTGTCCACCAACACCTGCGCCTGATCGCCCAGTTTCAGAGCTGCAGCGTAGGCGCTGCCCCAATCGGGCAAATCAGTGTGGTAAAACGCTGGCTCAAAGAACTTATATTCGATCAGCATTCGGCTGCCTGGCGGCAGATGTTTGTACGTCTCGCGCAGCGCAGCCTCCATCCGATGCTTGCGCGCTGCCACGCTGTCCTGTCCAGCGTAATTCGTGCCATCAGCGAACCACAAGCTGAGTATTGTGCTGCCCGTTTGGGCCATGATTTCACAACACTCAACCATATGCGCTACAGCTTTTTCGCGGACACTCGCCGAGGGATGTGTTATGCTGCCCAAGCGGTACTGATCATCCTGAAACAGGTTGGGGTTTACCGCGCCGATAACCACGCCGCGCTGTTTGGCGTACTCTGCCAGAGCGCGGTAGTCATCTGTTTTATCCCAAGGGATGTGAATAGCCACAGACGGCGCGATACCCGTTAGCTGATGAATGTACCCGGCGTCGTCCAGCTTCTCGAACACAGTGCGCGCCGCCCCCGGCCATGCAAACACTTTGAACCGCGTGCCGCTGTTCCCATAACCCCAAGTCGGGGTTTCGATATGCTGCACCTTCAACCGCGCTTTTACTGCCTCGACGTCAATCCCAGCAGACACCAACTGTTCCGCCAGGCGCTCGTAATCTGCACGAAAGTCCATTATTTCTTTTCCTCAAGCGCAAGAGTTTGTTGCCTAACCTAGCGTTGAGATTAACGTCTTGTGCTTAAGGTGTCAAATTGATGCAAGATTGTATTGAACACAGGGAATTACACGCTGCAGCGTGCTTTGTCGGTTTTTGGGGAGGTAGGTATACTCGACAGCGGCACTTGAAAGGGCTGCACTTATGAGCGCAAAGCAGGTCGTTGCGATTGATCTTGGCGCTGAGTCGGGTCGTGTTGTCCAGGTCGGACTCGACGGTCAGTGCTTTCAACTTGACGTGGTCCATCGTTTTCCCAACATCCCGGTTCTCTGCCGCTCAACCTTGCATTGGGACGTGCTGCGGCTGTGGCACGAAATCGTGAACGGGCTGAATGTAGTGCTGCCCAGCGCCTCCAGCATCGCCATTGACACCTGGGGCGTTGATTTCGCCTTGCTGGAGCGTGACGGCGGGCTGCTGGCAAACCCGGTGCACTACCGCGACAGCCGCACAGAAGGCATGATGGAGTGGGTGTTCGAGCGCGTGCCGCGTCGCACCATTTTCGAGCGAACCGGTTTGCAGTTCATGCCGCTCAACACACTTTTCCAGCTTGCCAGCCTTGTCAAAGCCAACAGCCCCGTGTTGAATGCAGCTTCCACCTTCCTCACAATCGCAGACCTGTTCAACTATTGGCTCACTGGCGCCCGGTCCTGTGAATTCACACACGTAACGACCTCCCAATGTTACAACCCAATTGCGGTAGCCTGGGATTTCGACACGCTCTCAGCAGTTGGTGTGCCAACACACATCTTCCCCAGCATCGTTTTTCCAGGAGATAAGCTGGGGGAATACAACAACGTGCCGGTGTTCGCCGTCGGCGCGCACGACACAGCCAGCGCTGTCGCCGCAGTGCCCACTACGACCGAGAACTATGTTTACATCAGCAGCGGCACGTGGAGCCTGATGGGCATGGAGCTGCCAGAGCCGATTATCAACGACGCTGTCTACGAAGCTAACCTCACCAACGAAGGCGGCGTGTTTGGAACATTCCGGTTTCTTAAGAACGTCGCCGGTCTCTGGATTGCCCAGCAGTGCCGTGCAGCATGGGCTGAGCACGGCGCAGAGTACTCCTACAACGACCTGACCGCTCAGGCAGTTAACGCCGATCCGTTCCGCAGCCTGATTAACCCAGATCATTATCTGTTTTTCCCGCCGGGAGACATGCCGCAGCGCATCCGCGAGTTCTGCCGCATATCCGAACAACCTGTCCCGGAAACTGTTGGCCAGGTTATGCGCACCGTGTACGAAAGCCTCGCGCTCAAGTACCGCTATGTCCTGGACAGCTTGCTGAGTATAAGCAGGCGACCCGTTGACCGCATTCACATTATCGGCGGCGGCGCGCAGAACGCTTTGCTGTGCCAGATGACTGCTGATGCAACCGGACGCACAGTGATTGCTGGGCCGGTTGAAGCCACCGCACTGGGAAATGCCTTCGTTCAGTTCATTGCGCTGGGTGAACTTGACAGCATCACACAGGCGCGGGAAATGCTCAGTCGTTCAGGCATAACCATGCAATACGAGCCGAAACACGTTGCGGCATGGGAAGATATTTACCAGCGCCGCTTTAGGGCGCTCGTCGAAATGGGGTTCGATGATGACAGATGAACTCGATAACTTGGTGAGCATGACCCGCGCACTGGGTCAGCCTGAATTGGATTATGTCATTATAGGCGAGGGCAACACATCACAGCGCATCGACTCTGAGACTTTCTGGGTCAAGGCCAGCGGACGTCAAATGCAGACCATTGACAGATCGGGCTTCGTGGCGATGCGCTTCAAGCCGCTGCTCGACCTGCTTGACAATCCGCCCAACAGTGCTGCCCAGGTGCAGCAGGTCATGATGGACGCTAGGACAGAAGCGTCAGCGTCAAACCGCCCATCAGTTGAGGCCACTTTTCACGCGGTT
>Ga0308417_1002541_pt1 | contig 12010 bp, 9 predicted proteins | sample HotsprSampleOS65_FD_203528 | JGI IMG/M metagenome (GOLD analysis project Ga0308417, IMG submission 203528) | Hot spring phototrophic mat microbial communities from Octopus Spring, Yellowstone National Park, Wyoming, United States - 20090730_OS65 ... | reverse complement strand
GCGGCGCAGCCGCATGGACGGCTAACGTGAACATAGGCTCTCGAAGAGGGTGTGGGGAAACCGGGTTTCCCCACGCCCCCGCCCCGCAGGGGCATGGGGAAACCGGGTTTCCCCATGCCCCCCCCCGCGGGAGGGTCTGGGAGGGCGCAGCCCTCCCAGGAACAACCGTATGTTCATCGCGGCGTTGTGCGCGAATTGCATGGACGGCTGATGTGATACTATAGGCTGGTGCTGATACTAAAGCGTCATAGAGACGCCGCAGGCTTGTGAGCGCTTCCTGACGTGAATATAGGCTCTCGGAGGAAGGGGACTGGGGAAACCAGGTTTCCCCAGTCCCCCACCCGGTGGGAGGGTTTGGGGGCGTAGCCCTCCCAGGAAGAACCTGTGTTCATCAAAAATGGTAGATACCTGGTCAGGCAGGGTGCCAGATTCCCCTGTGGAGGTGAGGAACGTATGGCCATCGAAGCGGCATTGCGCGGGGTTCAGGTGCTGGAAGTGGCAACCTATTTGCCGGGGCCGGCCTGCACTCAGGTGCTGGCGAGCCTGGGGGCGCGGGTGACCAGGGTGATGCGGCCAGGCGGCGATCCGCTCCGGCGGCTTCCACCGCTGCACGCGGCGTACCCGTCGCTGAATGCCGGCAAGGTTGAGGTGGAACTGGATCTGAAGCGCCCCGAGGACGCGAACGCCTTTCGCTCCCTGGTGCGCCAGGCTGATGTGCTGGTGGACGGGCTGCGTCCGGGCGCGCTGGAGCGCCTGGGTGTCGGCCCGACGACCCTCCGGGCGTTGAATCCGCGCCTGATCTACTGCGCACTGAGTGGTTACGGCCAGTCGGGGCCACTGAGCCATCTGGCGGGACACGATCTGAACTTCGTGGCTCTGTCCGGGTTGCTGGCGACCACGACGGTGAACGACGAGCCGGCCCTGCCGGGGACGCAACTGGCCGATCTGGTAAGTGGCCTGACCGCCGCGACGGCCATTCTGGCGGCGCTGCTCGCCCGTGGAGACGGGCCGGGTTGCCTGCTCGACGCGCCGATGCTGGCAGCGACCCGCTGGTTGATGACCCCGTGGTATGCGGTGGCCCGCGCGGGTGGGCAGCAGGGAGGGTTAAGCGGCCGAATGGCCTGCTACCGGGCCTACCGCACCGCGGATGGGCGCTATCTGGCCGTAGCCGCGCTTGAGCCGCATTTCTGGGCGCGCTTCTGTGAGGCCCTCGGGCGTCCTGATCTCGCTGCGCGACACCAGGATGCCGATCAGCAGGCCCTGGCCGATGAGATTGCCGCGCTGATCGCCCGGCGAAGTCTGGAGGAATGGAGGGCCGTGTTCGCCGATCTCGATGCCTGTGTCACGCCGGTGTTGACGCTCGAGGAAGCGGCGCGCGACTGGGATGGGGGGGCCGGCTTGCCCTGTTCATCGTCAGTCTGGCCCTGACCAGGGACGTGGCGCCCGGCGCTCGCGCGGGCCGGGGCGTGGGGCAGCCTGGTCGCCCCATGTTCAGATCAGCCGTCCATGCGGCTGCGCCGCACACGAACAGGATGAACATAGGTTCTTCCTGGGAGGGCTGCGTCCTCCCAAACCCTCCCGCGGGCGGAGGGATGGGGAAACCCGGTTTCCCCAGTCCCCTGCGTGAGGGCCAGGCCCTCCCGCGGGCGGAGGGATGGGGAAACCCGGTTTCCCCATCCCCCTGCTCCAGCAGCCTATGTTCACGTTAGAGCACGATCTTCCGTTCCGCAATCAACTTGTTCCGCAGCTTGCGGTACAGTTCATCGTAGTTGAGGCGCCCCATGGTGATCTCGTACTTGTAGGCCTGCAGCATCTTGTGCACCTCGGCGTCAAGGCGCTCCTCGACCATCAATTCATCGGTGATGATTTCGATGATGGCGAGTTTCAGCGCCGTATCGTCGCCGCGAAAGAGCACGCCGTCAACGTCGGCGAGGGTGTCGATGAGATCGACGGCGAGAGCCTCGATCTTTTGAGGCGAGAGTTTCATCCCTTCTCCTCACGGATGGCGGCAAGGGTCCGGCGCAAGGTTCGCAGTTCCTCGATGCGCTCGGGGGGCAGGCGTCGGATCGGGCCGAGCAGCGCCGCGGCGTGGATAATGCGCGCGCAGTGCTCGAGTTGTTCCATCAGGTAATAGGCCTCAAGGGGGGTGCGGCCCAGGGTCAGCGCGCCGTGGTGCGAGAGCAGCACCGCGTTGTGGTCGCCGATGAGATCGTCAACCGCCGCGCCCATTTCGACGGTGCCGGTGCGGGCGTAGGGTGCGGTGGGTACGGGGCCGAGGGAAAGCACCGCTTCAGGCAGGAGTGGCTCGGCCATGCTGATGCCCGCCAGGGTGAGCGCGACGGCGGTGGGCGGATGGGCGTGGACGCAGGCCAGAACATCGGACCGCCGGCGATAGACGTGCAGGTGCAGCAGTTGCTCGGAAGACTGGCGGCGGCCCGGCCCCGCGCGGAGCAGCGCGCCCTCGGAGTCGATTACCACCAGGTCCTCGGGTTCCAGTTCGCCTTTGCACATCCCTGCCGGGGTGATCAGGATCGTTCCATCGGGCAGGCGCGCCGAGATGTTGCCATCGCTGGCGGCAATCAACCCGCGCTGGTATAGCCGGCGTCCTACCTGGACAATCACCAGGCGGAGGGCGTCTTCGTTCGCCATGGTTCACACCTACGTGACTGCCCTCGCGCGGAGGGAATAAGGCCCTCTCAGGAACACTCCTGGTCGGGTCGATCAGGGTGGGGAAGCCGGGCGTCCCCACGTCCCTGCCTGCGGGGAGGGCCCGGGAAGGCACTGCCCTTCCAGAAAAGGAATCGGATACCCTGGTTATCCAGACAGGCTCTGAGCGCCACGGGGTGTTATAAGCCGCGACGGCGCCGTAGGGCGGCGCGTAGCTGGCGGGTGAGCAGCAGGGCGAAGAGCGCCCACCCGAGCCAGGCGATCAGCGTCTGGCTCAGGCGGGTGAGCAGCAACCCGATGAGCAGCGCCACGCGCACCGTGGCCACGAGGGAGCGCTTCCAGGCCAGCACGCGCGGAGTCGCCTCCCAGTCGATCGCGGCGATGCGCGGCAACAGCCCCCGTTCCAGGCATCCTTCCAGCGAATACACGTAGATCGTATCGGTAAACTGACCGGCGAGGATCAGGTCGCGTTCCAGCGCCTCCCACGACAGGGGCGGCAGCCCCCGGATGCTTCGGGTGCGTGAACTGGCGCCGTCGACGACACCGACGGCAATGCTATCGGCGGCAGGGCCGTAACTGGCGATCAGCGCGCCTCCCAGGTCATCCTCCAGGGCCGCCAGCGGAATGCTGCTGTAACAGATCAGCACCTCGACATCGGCGGGCACATCCACGATGTCGAGCATACGCTGGGCCAGGGTGCTACCGGCCCGCCGATCGTCGGCCACGACGGGCACCTGGTAGGTGTGTACTTCATAGCCATCGTGACGGATTTCGCTTACCAGGTCGGTGTATGCGTTGCGCGCGGCGCCGTAGAGCACGTTGTCGCGGGCGCGCAAGAAGCGGCGGGTCAGGTGGCGCAGGTTGCCGTGTTGCAACTGGTCAATGGCGCTGCCCGGAGGAGCGATGTTCAGACCAACGGCGTGGAAGTGCAATGCATGCTCTCGCACCCAGTCGCGGAAGCGATGATAGCGGGCAAAGGCCTGGGGATAGTTCTGGAGATTGAACCAGAAGTCTTCGCCGGGGGGCAGAAGCAGCCAGGCGATGACCGTGACCTGCCGCTGGTTCAACAAGCGCACCGCCTCGGCGAGGGGTTGGGTGAAGTCGTAGAGCGCCACGGCGACGCCGTAACCGTGAGCGGCAAGGTAGGCCGCGAGCCCGCTGTCGCGCAGGCGCGCGAGCAGTTCGGCCCCGTCGAGTTCACTGAAAAAGATCACCTGGGGCTGGCCGTAGCCAGGTCCCACCGCTTCTCTTGTTGGGGTTGCAGCTTGCACTGATGTTGATACGCTCAGACGTGGTTCGCACCCGGATTGCCGTTGGAGGGGGCGGGGAGGCGGAGCGTCACCGCAACCCTGGTTGTGCGAGGCTCCGGTTAAGAGTTGCGCGCCAGAACTCTCCTACCGCTATTATACATCGGTATGGCCCGCGAGGTCGCGATGACCGCAGGGCGGTTGTACCGCCCGCCTCCAGCAGTGAGTTTGGGGCGGAGCGCCGCCCTCGAGCAGGGGAATGGGGAAACCGGGTTTCCCCATCCCCTCACCCGGTGGGAGGGTCTGGGAGGGCTCCGCCCTCCCAGGAACACCCAATGGTCATCCCGTCGGGGTGCGGCGGAGCCGCATGGACGGCTAACGTGAACATAGGCCGCTGGAGCAGGGGGATGGGGAAACCGGGTTTCCCCATCCCACCCGGTGGGAGGGTTGGGGAGAGCGGAGCCCTCCCAGGAACACCCTATGTGCATCGCGTCGGGGTGCGGCGGAGTCGCATGGACGGCTGGTGAGGTATTCGAGGGAGGGCGAAGCCCGGGTAGCTCACGGCTGGGGCATATCGCAGCGCGGGCTGGCGCTGGAGGCTATGGCGGTACTTCCATTAAGGAACCAGACAAGGATACTTCCGTCCCACTCCACGCTAAAGGTGAATCTCGGGTAGACCTCGGGCTGGGCAGGTGGGAAGACCGTGGGTTGGCCTCGATCAATGGGATCGGGAGAGAAGCGATTGTCCGGCCCAACCGAAACTGCCACCGGCCCGGTTGGGGTGTTGCGATAGGTAAAGTACGCGATGTAGCGCGTATCGCTAACCCTGGCAACACACTGCAGGACTGGACGCAATGTGGCGCCTTCATCAGGCTCGGCCGTGGCCGTCTCGATCGGCGTCGCCGTAGGCGTATCGGTGGGCGTGCTGGTGGACGTGGCCGTGGGCGTGCTGGTGGGCGTCGCCGTGGGCGTGCTGGTGGGCGTCGCCGTGGGCGTGCTGGTGGGCGTCGCCGTGGGCGTGCTGGTGGGCGTCGCCGTGGGTGTGCGGGTAGGCGTTGCCGTAGGCGTATCCGTAGGCGTGCTGGTGGGCGTGGCCGTGGGCGTGCTGGTGGGCGTGGCCGTGGGCGTGCGGGTAGGCGTTGCCGTAGGCGTATCCGTAGGCGTGCGGGTAGGCGTCGCCGTGGGCGTGCGGGTAGGCGTCGCCGTGGGCGTGCGGGTAGGCGTCGCCGTGGGCGTGCTGGTGGGCGTATCGGTAGGCGTGCGGGTGGGCGTGGCCGTGGGCGTCGCCGTGGGCGTCGCCGTGGGCGTATCGGTAGGCGTGCGGGTGGGCGTATCGGTAGGCGTGCTGGTGGCTCGAGCGGTGGCGGTCGCGGTCTCCGTCGCCGGCGCCGTGGCTGTTGCCGTCGGCGGAAGCACCGTTGGCTCAGGGCTGCGAGTAGCAGTCGGCGTCGCCGTTGGTCGCAGGGTTGGCGCGAAGGGCGGCGGCAATTCCTCGCCGATCGGCTGGGACGGCTGCCCATCTGTCGGGGTGGGCGCGGTGCCGTTCTGGTCAGCGTCAGGGCTGGTGATCGGCGTGGCGACACCGCCGGCGATCCGGCTCGGTGTCGGTGAGGGCGCAGGGATGACGGCAATCACCGGCGTGCGGGTTGGGCGGAGCGTTTCGGTGGTCCTATCAGGCGCGGGTGGAACCGAAGCGCCGGGGTCAGCCGGCAGGTTGCCGGCAATGCTCGACACTTCGTTGGCGGCCGACTCGATAATCTGTTGCGTCTCGGCGTCGGGCGCGGTGGTGGTGCGCAGATCGGACTCGGCGCGCGCCAGGAGCCGTTCGATGCGCTCGACAATCTGTTGCTGGACCTCAGGGCTGGTATCGGGCAACTTCTCGATCGTCTGGCGTACCTGGCTGTCGAGTTGCCGCACCATCTGGTTGAGTTGTTCGGGATCGGCGTCGCCGCGTTCGGTAAGGGCGTTGATCTCGGCAATCCGGCGTTCGACGCGGGCCGCGGCAAGATCGGCGCGCCGGTCGGGATCGGCGGTGAGGGCGATCCGCGCCTGTTCGGAGGCGAGTTTCCAGGCGTAAAGATAATCGCCGGGGAGGCTGCGCGCGGCTGTCTGGTCCACCGAATAAAAGGTCAGGAAGAAGATCAGCAGGGCGGTGAGGGCGACAGTGGCCATACGGAGCGTGCCACGGCGCGCAAAGCGGTTGGTCAGCGGGCGGAGGGCGCGCCGCAGGCGCTGCCAGAACGTTTCGGGGCGGGTGTAGGTAGCCCGGGCGATCTCCTCGATCTCGCGGCGTCCGGTAGCGAGCCACTGCTCGAGCGATGGCGGCATCGAACTGGCGGCCTGCCGCCGGATGGCGGCGGCCGTCCGGAGCATCGGCTCAAGGGCAGCGCGATGCTCCGGATGGGCGCCCAGGATCTCTTCAATGCTGGCGCCGGCCCGGAGCTGCTCGAGAGCCTCATCGAGAAGTTGTGACAGATCCGGACGCACGGTCAATCTCCCGCGGGCGCCTCGTAGGGCATAGCCGGCATGTCACGCCGAGTCATTGTGATGCCTACGTCGCGCTCGTTCAGGACGCATGGGCGCCGGCAGCCCTGTTCACCTCGCGATGTCGGCGGCCCCCCGGTGAAGGCAGGTTCTTCGGCCTCGCGGTTGAGGATCTTCTGCAGGCTCTGCAGCGCCCGATGCTGAATGGCTTTCACCGCCCCTTCGCTACGCTGCAGCACGCCGGCGATCTCGCTGTTGCTCATATCGGCAAAGAAGCGCAGGGTGAGCACCTGCTGCTGGTCGCGGGTGAGCTGGCCGATGGCGTGCTGCAGAGCGATACGGTCAGTGATCACACGGACATCGTTCTCGCTGCTGCTGTCAACGAGATCGTCGCGCGTATCAAACGGCGTGGATACGACGCGGCGCCGGCGCTGGTGGCTGTAGAGCACATTGGCGGCGATAGTGTACATCCAGCCGAGAAACGCCTTCTCGTCACGGTACTCGAAGCGATCGATGCCGTTGATAATCTTGATAAAGACCTCCTGGGTCAGGTCCTGCGCGAGTTCGAGTTCGGTCACCCGGACATGCAAATAGCGCAGGATCAGGCCAGCGTAGGTGGCGTACAACTCGCTGATTGCAGTCGGGTCGCGCTGTTGGGCGCGATCGATCACGGCGCGCAATTGGTCCGAGGAGAGCATCGCTCGTCCTACGACCTGCCGCACCCTTCCGCTTGCCGGCGGCCGCATACGCCGCTTACTTATTCAAACGCCTCGGGAAGCGAAAAAGTTGCGCCAGGTCGCCCACTAATCTTCAGCCTGATCCTGCGTTCTGTCCGCTTTGCTGCTCAACGACAGGAGGTGCGCGGTCGCCTGCCGGCGGGGAAAGGGAGAGGACCTACGGCCCTCCACGACCCGCCCGCGGCGGCCTGGCGAACCGCCAGCAGCGCCCCCGTCGGGGGCGGGGAACCGGGCGCAGCTTTCCCGCGCCCCTCCACCGCGTACATCCCATCATTGAACGCTCGTTTCATGCCACTTTGCATTATAGCGGTTGACGTTCGAGTCTGTAAGGGAAAAAACTGTTAATACGCCAGGAGTTGCGCTCGCGCAAGGCTCGCGCTATACTGCCAGAGTTCGCACCAGAATGCGACAGATGGTCGTAATCCCCCCGGGTCAGGATCTGCTGCATGAAGATCGCAATTATCGGATTGGCTAACAGTGGCAAGACCACGGTGTTCAACGCGCTGACGCGAGGCGCCGCGGAGACGGCGGCGTACTCGTCGGGGCAGATGGAGCCGAACCTGGCGACGGTCAAGGTGCCCGATGAGCGCCTGACGGTGCTGGCGCAGATGTTCAAGCCGCGCAAGGTGACCCATGCCGACGTGCAGTACGTTGATGTAGCCGGCATCGGCGGCGGCAAACCGGCGGGCGGCCTGCCCCCGGCCCTGCTCAACTACCTGGCCGGCGCCGACGCGCTGCTGCATGTCGTGCGCGCCTTCGAGGATCCGGGCGTGCCCCATCCCGAGGGCACGGTTGATCCGCGTCGCGATATTCAGACCGTCGATCTGGAACTGACCTTCTCTGACCTGGCGATTATCGAGAAGCGGCTGAACCGGCTGAATGCCGAGATCCCCAAGATGGCCGCCAGGGAGAAGGAACTGCGCACCGTCGAGCGCGATCTGCTCGTGCGTCTGAAAGAGCATCTGGAGGCCGATCGGCCCATCCGCAGCCTCGATCTGAACGAGGACGAGGAGCGCCTGATCCGCGGCTACCAGTTCCTCACCGCCAAGCCGATGTTGATCGTCCTGAACATCGGCGAAGATTACATCCAGGCCCCCCCGCTGGTGGAGTATCCCTATCCCCGCAGCGCGGTGGTGCCCATCTGCGGCAAAATCGAAGCTGAACTGGCCCAGCTCGATGACGCCGACGCGCAGTCGTTCATGGAGGATCTCGGGATCAGCAGGCCCGCTCGTGACCTGGTGATCCAGCGCAGCTACGCCTTGCTCGGGCTGATCAGCTTTCTGACCGCCGGTCCCGATGAGGTGCGCGCCTGGACCATCCGCCGCCAGACGCCGGCGGTGGAGGCGGCGGGGGTGATCCACTCCGATATTCAGCGGGGCTTTATCCGCGCCGAGGTGGTGGCCTACGCCGATCTGGTCAAGGCTGGCTCGATGGCCGAGGCGAAGAAGCACGGGGCGGTGCGCATGGAAGGCAAGACCTATATCGTGCAGGACGGGGACGTCTGCCACTTCCTGTTCAACGTGTGATGGCCCGCCGGCATGGGGGCCGGTGTCATCCTTGCCCAAGCTCGGCGCGGGCCTCGTCTACATCAATGAGCGTGGTCGGGCCGGCGATGCGCCCGCGCACGCTCTCCAGGCCCAGGGCGGCCACCGCGCCAGCGACCGCCGCTTCGTGGTCGCGATGGGTGATCAGCACCACGGTCGGCCCGGTATCGGTGCTGGCGTAGACTGGGACGCCCTGCGCGCGCAGGGCGTTGCACATGCGAAAAATAGTGATATTTTCAGGCTCCCAGCCGATCAACTTTTGCTCACGCGAGCCGGACATGGTCACGCCGTGCAGGCGCATACTGTCGAGTTCGGCCAGTTGGCCAATGACGCGCCAGTCGCCCCGCCGCGCGGCGCCGAGGCATTCGATGATCTCTTCGCCCCGGCTGAGCATCCAGGCCTTGAAGAAGCTGCTCTGCGGCGCGTCATGGTGGGCCTGCTCGGTTTGCAGGCCGACGCGCGAGTCGATCGGCACGGTGATCAGGCGCACGTCGGCGAGCTGGCCTTCGGCGTCCAGGCGCACGGCGAAGCTGTCCTGGTGGGCGATGCCGGGGTAGGAGAGCCAGAGGGCCAGGCCGCCGGCGGCGGCGCGGCAGCCGGAACCGGCCAGCAGGCGGGCGATGCAACTCAGAAAGCGCGTATTGGCGACGAGGGCGGGGCCGTAGAGCGCGCCGATGGCCGCGGCGGCCAGCGCCGCGGCGCCGGCGGCGCTGGTGCCGAGTCCCTTGCCGGCAACGCTGGCCTTGAACACGTTGCGCGTGGTGACGCGGGCAGGCGCGCGCGTGCCGCTGAGGGTGCGCACTGCGTCGAGGATCTGCACCATACGCTCCAGTTCGCGGCCCTGGGCGGGCCGGTCGCCGAGGCGGGCCTCATCCGCGGGCAGGCGCGGGTCAAACTCCACCAGGGTGACGGTGTGGGCGGCGTCGTTGTTGAGCGAGATGCTGGGAAGAAAGGCGGTGCGGTAGGTCCAGTCGGCCAGCCCGTGGTACTTGAGCACGCCCTGCATGGGGTAGGCGCGGGCGGCGGCCCGGCCCCGCTCGTTGGGCGCGGGCAGGCTGGCCGGAAAGGGCGCCACGGCGATCCCCGCCGCGTCGAGGGCGGCCAGGATGCGCTCGTGGGCCGCGCGCATGGCCGGGACGGTGTCGGCAAAGTCGTTGGGAACGGTGGTATGCATAGTGGCTGCGGTAGCTCCATGCTTCCCGGCGGAAGCTGCGGCAGGGAGGGGTGGGAGGGCGCAGCGCTCCCATCCCCTTCCCTGAACAGAGCGGCGGGGCAACCCGCTTCCCCCGCCGACCCTTACCGGCGCTCGTAGTTCGGGGCCTCTTTGGTGATGGTCACGTCGTGCGGATGGCTCTCGATCTGGCCAGCCATGGTGACGCGGATCAGCCGCGCCTCACGGCGCAGCGTCTCGATGTCGCGGGCGCCGACGTAGCCCATGCCCGCGCGCAGCCCGCCGACGAGTTGAAAGACGGTGTCCTGGAGCGGCCCCTTGTAGGGGACCATGCCTTCAATGCCCTCGGCCACCAGCTTGCGGGTCTCGTTGACGTTGGTCTGGAAGTAGCGGTCGCCGCTGCCGCGGGTCATCGCGCCGATGGACCCCATGCCACGGTAGGTCTTGTAGGAGCGGCCCTCGTAGAGGATCGTCTCGCCGGGGCTTTCTTCGGTGCCGGCGAAGAGCGAGCCGATCATCACCGCGTGGGCGCCAGCGGCGATGGCCTTGGTGATGTCGCCGGAATACTTGATGCCGCCATCGGCGACGATCGGCACGCCGAAGCGTTCGGCGGCGCGGGCGCACTCGGTAATGGCGGTGATCTGCGGCATGCCCGCCCCGGTAACCACACGGGTCGTGCAGATGCTCCCTGGCCCCTGACCGACCTTCACCGCGTCAACGCCGCGTTCGATCAGAGCAATCGTGGCGGCGGCGGTGCTGACATTGCCGGCGATCAGTTGCACTTCGGGGAAGGCCTCGCGCACCCGTACCACGGCGTCGAGCACCCCCTGCGCATGGCCGTGGGCCGTGTCGATCACCAGCACGTCCACGCCGGCGCGCGTCAGAGCCGCGGCGCGCTCGAGGAAATCGCCCCCCGCGCCGATGGCCGCGCCGACGCGCAGGCGCCCCTGCTCGTCCTTGCAGGCGTAGGGATGCTCGATCTGCTTCATAATATCCTTCACCGTAATCAACCCGGTCAGTTTGCCCCGGCTGTTCACCACCAGCACCTTCTCGATGCGGTGGCGGTGCAGCACCTCCTTGGCCTGCTCCAGGGTGGTGCCTTCCGGCACGGTGATCAGGTTCTTGCTGGTCATCAGGTCGCGGATGGGGCGGGTGCGGTCGCTCTCAAAGCGCAGATCGCGGTTGGTGATGATGCCGACCAGGTCACCCTCTTCGGTCACGATCGGCACGCCGGAGATCTTATATTCGGCCATGAGGTCGAGGGCGTCGCCGACGGTGCGGTCAGGCGGCAGGGTGATCGGGTCGGTGATCATGCCGCTCTCGGAGCGTTTGACCTTGCGCACGCTTTCGGCCTGTTGCTCCACGGGCATGTTCTTGTGGATGAAGCCGATACCGCCCTCACGGGCCAGGGCAATCGCCAGACGATGCTCGGTGACGGTATCCATCGCCGCGCTGATGATGGGGATGTTCAGTTTGATCTTTCGGGTGAGCCAGGTGCTCACGTCGGTCTGGGCGGGCAAGACCTGGGAATGGGCGGGGATGAGCAGGACGTCATCGAAGGTCAGGCCCTCGCGGGCGTACTTCTCGTCCCAGTTAATGCTCACGGGGTCCTCCTTTGGGGGTCAGGCATGGTTCGGTTCAGGGCGTTTCAGTATGGACAACCGATGTGAACCATGCCTTCTCGACATCGTTGCGCTATGCAGCCCTGTACGTGACCGTTCAGGGAAGGGACAGCCTCCAAATGGTAGCGTGGGCGCGAACCATGGAGCCGCCCGGTGATGCAAAAAGCCCCCGCGCAAGCAGGCGCGAGGGGCGACGGCGTCGTGCGCCAGGATGGGGGCCACCGGGATACGACCCGGGGCGCGGCGCGACAGGTGCATGATCAGTTTGGGTGATCATTGCATTCACTATACCCCGCAACCGGGCGGGCGTCAACTCCGGTATAGTCGGTACGTGTTCACACCTGGAGTCATCCACGGGGCTGGGAGCGCGGGCGTCCCGCCCGCGTCGCGTCTCCGCGGGCAAGCTGCCCGCGCTCCCAGGCGCAATGTGAACGCCTACCCCGTGTGGTCACCCCTTCACACGGGGTGGCGGTCCCTTACCTCTCGGCGGAAGGTGCCCGTGGTATGCTCCTCCATACGAAAATCGTGAAGTCATGCA
>Ga0308417_1002540_pt1 | contig 12010 bp, 10 predicted proteins | sample HotsprSampleOS65_FD_203528 | JGI IMG/M metagenome (GOLD analysis project Ga0308417, IMG submission 203528) | Hot spring phototrophic mat microbial communities from Octopus Spring, Yellowstone National Park, Wyoming, United States - 20090730_OS65 ... | reverse complement strand
GGGTGAACAGGTGGCGCTGGAGGCCAAAGCAACGGCGGTCGAGAACGCCATCCGCGTGGCGATCGAAGCGGCCAACCAGTTAACCAGCCAGGGATAGCGGACACAAATGCCTTCCTCGGGCTTGCGCGCCAGCCGGCCACTGCCACTGTCGGCGCGCGCGGCCAGAGACCACCGGTTCGCCGCGCCTTGAACAACTGAAGGCCAGTCGCTATAATCGGGCCTTGCCCGATTTTGAACAGTCCCGCGTTGGCGGGGGAGGAATGAGAGTATCGCGCAGCAAAGATCAAACCGAGCGTCTCCGCAGTCCGTTTGTCGAGTAAACAACCAGATCCGTGTGCCGCAGGTGCGCCTGATCATGCCAGACGGCACAAACAAGGGCATCGTTGATACGCGTGATGCGCTTGAGCTGGCGCGCAACATGCACATGGATTTGATCGAAGTAGCTCCAAACGCCGATCCGCCCGTCTGTCGGGTCATGGACTATGGGCGCTTCATCTACGAGCGGGAGAAGAAAGAGCGGGCTGCCAAGAAGAGCCAGAAGACGATCGAGGTGAAAGGTGTGCAGTTGCGCCCCAAGACGACCGATCACCATCTTGCCTTCAAGATTCGGGCAGCGCGCCGGTTTCTGGAAGCCGGCAACAAGGTGAAACTCAATCTGCGCTTCCGCGGGCGCGAAGTAGCGCACCAACATGTCGCTCTCAAACTGATAGACAGGTTTGTGCAAGAGCTAATGGATATCGGCGTGGTTGAAGTGATGCCGAGCATGGAAGGCAAAGCGATGATCGCTGTCATCGCGCCCACGCCGGCTACGCTGGCCGCAGCGCACTCCAAGGCCACCCAGCAACGGATCGAGGCTGAGCGCGCTGCCGACCGCGCGGCAGGTTATAACGAGGAAGAAGAGGAGATCGAGGAAACTGACGACGTCGAGCTGGAGGACGACGAGGGAGCAGACGGCGACGAAGCTGAACTGGCGGGAGTTGCATCCAGCAAACCGCCCACCAAAGAGCAGGAGGCGGAGGCGCGCCGGCGGCAAAATCGCGAGAAGCTGGCGCAGAAACGCGCCAACGAACAGTTCGGATTACCGTAGCGCGCTCGACTCGGCCTGAAACTACGTAGCCAAACGTTTCGCCGCAGCCCAGGGACTGCGGCGAAATTGTGAAGTCAGCGAGAGAAACGTCATGGGTAAGATCAAAACACACAAATCCACGTCCAAGCGATTCAAAGTGACGGGCAGTGGCAAACTGATGCGCACCCGACAGGGCAAGAGTCACTTTCGGCGCAAGAAGCCGGCGCGCGTCAAGGCGCTCTTCGTCGAGATGACCGAGGTGGAGGGCAAAGGCATCCAGAAGCGCATTCGCAAGCTTGCCCCATACCTGACGAACAAGTAGATCGGCGTCGCCGCTCTCGCGCAGAGGACGGCCACGATTAAACTCAGAAGATTCAAGGAGTAGCAGGGAAATGGCTAGAGTAAAGGGCGGCGTGAAGACACGCCGACGCCACAACCGCGTTCTTGCCGCGACAAAGGGCCAGTTCGGCGCGCGGCACAAGCACTTCCGCAAGGCCAACGAGGCGCGCTTACATGCCATGGCTTATGCCACCCGCGACCGGCGCAACCGCCGGCGCGAGCTGCGCAGCCTGTGGATCACCCGCATCAATGCCGCAGCACGCCTGAACGGCACAACCTACAGCAAACTCATCCAGGCCCTTAAGGCCGCCAACGTTCAGCTCGATCGCAAGATCCTGGCCGACCTGGCAGTGCGGGACGCCAACGCGTTCGCGGCGATCGTCAAAGCTGCGCAAGCCTGACGTTGCGGCCGTCTGCCTCAGCACGTCGTAAGCCCGGCGCCCTCCACAGGGGCGTCGGGCTTTTTGCTGCAGGCTCACCGGCGTCTTTCGCGCCCCCCGCACCCGCCGAAGGATGCCAGGCGTATGATAGGGATGTGAACGGCAGGCTGCTCACGTTGACCGTCGCGCAACCCGGTCGCCTTGATAAAGCCATTGCCGCGCTGCTGCCAGCGCTGAGTCGGAGCGCAGCCCAGCGCCTGATCGCGCAGGGGCGCGTGCGCGTGGATGATGTGGTGCGCGATGCGGACTTTCGCGTGCAGTCCGGCCAGACGATTGTGGTCAACCTGCCGCCGCCCCCGGCGGAGGAGCCGCAGGCCGAACCGCTCACGCTCGACATCCTGTATGAGGATGAAAGCGTCATCGTGATCAATAAGCCGGCCGGGATGGTGGTGCATCCGGCGCCCGGCAACCCCGGCGGCACGGTGGTCAATGCGGTGCTGGCTCATGCGCCCGAAGTGGCGACGGTGGGCGACGCGCAGCGGCCGGGAATCGTCCACCGGCTGGACAAAGAGACCAGCGGCCTGCTGCTGATCGCCAGGCGCGAAGCGGCCATGCGCGCGCTTCAGTCCCAGTTCAGGGCGCGCACGATCAAGAAGACCTATCTGGCGCTCTGCATCGGGCAGGTCTGGCCGGAGCGCGGGATGATTGACAAGCCGATCGGACGGCATCCGGGCAAGCGCACACAGATGGCCATCCTCGCCGGCGGGCGCGAAGCGATGACGCAATATGTGGTCACCGAGGTCTTCGCCGAGCCCAGAGGCCAGGGCGCAACCTGTTACTCACTGGTGCGCGCCCATCCACTGACCGGACGCACGCATCAGTTGCGCGTCCACCTCGCTTCGATCGGCTATCCCATCGTGGGGGATGCGCTATACGGCATGCGCAGAGACCCGCTCACTCGCCAGCTCAGGCCGCGGCACATGTTGCACGCCAGCGAACTGACCTTCGTTTCACCGGCGTCCGGACAAGAGGTGAAAGTTCACGCGCCGCTGCCCGATGACATGCGGCGCGTGCTGGATGCGCTCAGTTCTCCTTCAGCGCCCGATCAATGATTTCCTGGGCGACTTTGCTCATCGTGGTGCGACGCGAACGCGCGGTCATCTGGATGTGGTGATAGGCCTCTTCTTCACCCATGCCCCCCTTCATCAGGATGCCTTTGGCGCGTTCGATCAGCTTGCGCGCGGTGAGCTTCTCCTCCAGCTCATCCACCTTCTCATTCAGGTTGCGGCGCTCGTTGAACATGGCGATGGCGACGCGCATCGTGCTGATCAGGTCGTCCCGCTTGACCGGCTTGATGAGGTAGCCCTGCACCGGTAGCTCAGCCGCCCGGTCGAGCAGCGAGGTTTCGTTGTAGGCGGTCAAGATGACGATGGGGATGGGGCGATGCTTGAGGATCTCGGCAGCCGCCTCCAGGCCATCGCGAAATGGCATGCGCACGTCGAGCAGCGCGATGTCGGGTTGCTCGCGCTGCGCCAGCGTCACGGCCTCCACGCCGTCGGCAGCGCTGTAGACCGTGTGACCCAGCTCCGTCAGGATGGTGCGCAGGCCCATGCGGATGATGGACTCGTCGTCGGCAATCAGGACGCGAAGACTCTTATTGCTCATGATGATAACTCCGAATTAAAACTCTGTTTAATGCTCCCACGCGCGAGGGCAGTGATGGAGCGCGCGCGGCTGAGAGTCGAAGCCCGCAGTGAGTCGGGCTATACACCGGCACTCGTCCTGGAGGATGGCCGGAATTATACTTTCTCGCGGAACACGCTCCAATGCTCTTCTCTATTTTGACCCTCCTTCTCGGCGGCTTGATCGTCTGGCTTATTTCACGCGATGCTCACCGCGCCCGGCGCGTGCCGGCGCTCAGGTCCGACGAACCGGCGCAGTCTTCGCCGGCGGTCTCCATCATCATCCCGGCGCGCAACGAAGCAGGCAACATCGCGCGCTGCCTGGAGGGCGCGCTGAACCAGCGTTACGCAGCCTATGACGTAGTGGTGGTGGACGATGGCTCGACCGACGCGACCCCGCACATCCTGCGCGACTACGCCAGGCGCTTCGCCGATCGCCTGCGCGTGGTTGCCGGCCGACCGTTGCCGAGAGGATGGGTGGGCAAGTGCAACGCTTGCCTGCACGGCGCCCACCATGCGCGCGGCGAATGGCTGCTCTTCCTGGACGCCGACACCGCCCCGCAGCCGGGCCTGCTCGCTGCGCTGCTGTCCTTCGTCGAACGCGGCCGCTTCGACCTCGTCAGCGTCTTCCCGTTCAATGAGCTGTGCACCTGGTCGGAGCGGCTGGTGTTGCCGGTGTTTTATCAGTTTGCGTTCACCGCCTTCCCCTTGCAAAAGAACCTCTCCCTGGAGGCGCCGGCCAACAACGTGATCGCCAACGGTCAATGCCTGTTGGTGAAGTCAACAGCATACTGGGCGGTGGGCGGACACGCAGCCGTAAAGGACAAAGTTCTCGAGGACGTCGAATTTGCCCAGGCGGTGCGCCGGGCCGGTTATCGGGTTGGGCTGGCCACGGCGTTCGACCACCTGCGCGTGCGCATGTACCACAACCTGGGCGAAGTGGTGCAAGGGCTGGGCAAGCATGCCGCCGCCGGCCGGCGGGCCAGCGGATGGCGCGCGTTCTGGGCTGTGGCGCGTATGTCGCTCACTCTGCTGGGGCCGTGGCTGCTGATGGCCGCAGGGCTGCTCCACGCAGTCGCCCGCCCAGCCGAGCTGCACGTCTGGCCGGCGTCCATGGCGGGCGCAGCGGCCCTGCTCGCGTCGCTGTGGTTCTGGTCGGCGCGCTACCGCTCCTGGTACGGTTTACCCGGCTGGATGGCCCTGCTGACGCCGATTGGCTGGCTGATCTACCTGGCAATTGTTGTGCGCGGCACGCTGCAGGTCGCCTTTGGACGCGGGGTGACCTGGAAGGAGCGCGTTTATCCCTGACCGACCACCCAACCGTGCCTGGTCGGCAGGGGCATCACCACTGCGACATGAAGCCTTGCTCGCTTTGCGCTCTGCTTGTGCTGGTAGCCACGTGCCTGGCCGTCAGCCTGGCTGCCTGCGCACCAACGCTACAGGCGCCCCCGGTCGCCCGACCGCATTCGCCACAAGCCTGGTTGACCTACACCAGCGACGACGCCGCCTTCGCCTTTGACTATCCGCCAGGCGCGATCATTGAGACGAGCGACGATGCCTCGTTGCGGTTCAGGCAGGTGTACGTCCGATTCCCGATCACCGAAACAGATGCCTACCAGGGCGCTTCGGTCATGGTGATGGAGAATAGCGCGGCGATGGATGTGCGCAGCTTCGTGGCTGCGCGCTATGCTGCTGCCGGCCGGCGGCTGCCGGCGCAGGCGCAGCAAGCCGTCAGCTCTCAAGTCAACGGACGCGAAACCATCACCCTGGAGCGCGACGAGGTCATCGGTCACCTGGACAAGTACAGCGTGCTGATCGCCGGCGATGGCGTGATCTATCGCGTCAACCTGTTCGGCGGCGGAATTGGCGGGCCTGTTGAGCCGCCACCCTCCGCAGAGGCGATGTTCGAGCGGCTGGTGCAATCCTTCCGCGTGCTCGACCAGCCCAAGCGGCCCAGGTCTTCGATCTCCCCCGTCGTCGGCGAGCAAAGGTCCGAGCCGGAGGCGGCCAGCGTCGAGCCACCCGTTGCTGCCGTCTTCACCTACCCTTTGCGTTCCGGGGCAGGGGTGAACTACGGGGTGCCGGTTGGTATTGTGATCGGCGGCACGCACATGGAATGGCTGAGCTATGCTGTCCGCAACCTCGACCAATGGCGGATCAAATGCTACGGCGTAGACTGGTCGCGCATGCTCCACGCTGGTGAAGATTGGTACCGCCAGGACTATCTGACCGCCAACACGGCCGGCGCGCCGGTGTACGCGGTGGGCGATGGCGTGGTCGAGCGCCACGATCCAGGCATCAGCTACCCCGGCAACGTGGTGCTGATTCGACACCGGCTGCCGGACGGGCGCACGATCTACTCGATGTATGGCCATGTGGCGAACGTGCGCGTGGCGCAAGGCCAGCTTGTGTCGCGTGGGCAGCAGATCGCCACCGTGTTCAACCAGGGCTACGTCGGTCGCACGCCCAACCGCCATCCCGCCTGGGACTCGCACCTGCACTTCGAGATGCGCTGGATTCGCGATGCTGGCAACATCTACGCGCCCACGACGAACGCCTATGGCTACAACTATCCATCGTGCACATATCTGTATCCCGGCCGCGGCTACACCTACCTCGTGCATCCTGATGACTACCCCTATCCGGGCGCTGGCTATGTGAATGGCAGCGACTTCATCGCCGCGCGGCTGGAAGAACCGCCGACCGGTTGCCAGCCGGCCGAACTCGTCGCCAACGGCGGTTTCGAGAGCGGGCCGCCCGGGACGCCCTGGGTAGCCACCAACTCACAGAATCGGGCGGACCCGCTGATTTACCGCTCCCGCCCGCGCACCGGCCGCTGGGGTGGCTGGTTGGGCAACGTGTTGAACTATCGCGACCGGCTGGCTCAGGAGATTCAGATACCGGCTGGTTCGGTCGCGGCGACACTCACCTTCTGGCGCTATGTGCAAAGCAACGAGCCGGCCGGCAACGGCGATGATCGCATGCTCGTGTCGCTGGCTGCGCCGGATGGCAGCTCCATCGGCGCGGTGTTCGTCGTCAGCAGCGCCGCGCAGCGCAACGCCTGGGTCAGCGAAACGCTCACCTTCGACCTGGCCGGCTACTCGCATCCGACCGCCACGCTGAGCTTCAGCGGCGAGAACGACGGCAAAAACACAAGCAGCTTCTTCGTGGATGATGTGTCGCTGGTTCGAGGATGCACAAGGGTCGGCAACCAGGCACAGGACGCAGCCAGCGCAGAGCAGGACGGCGACCAGCCGCCCAAGGCCGACACCGCAGCTGACAGCATCATGAGCGATGCACCGCCGATCACGCCGACCGACTCTTTTAGCGCCAGCGCATATCTGCCGATCGTCATTCACGAGTCGGAACCGATGGATAAAGACCGGGCGTTGCAGGCGAGCTGCTCCGACCTGTTGCTAAATGGCGGCTTCGAGGACGCGTCATCGCCGGCCTGGACAGGCGTGGCAAACACCGCATCCGTGATCTACAACGTCATCCCCGGCGGGGCGAGCAGTGGCGCAGCCGATCCGTTGATCTACACCACACGGCCGCGCACCGGCGCCCGCAGCGGTCGCGTCGGCTCTTCGGGCGTCAACGGCTACTGGAACGAGCTGCTGCAAACCGTGCAGCTACCGGCCGGCGTGACCGACGTGACGCTCGCCTTCTGGCGCTACCTCGACACCCAGGAGATCAGCACAGCGACCGCTTATGACATCTTCACGGTCGCGCTGGAGACGGACAAGGGCGTGCAGATCGTCGCGCCCAGACAGATTGACAACCGCAGCCCTGGCCGCAGGCAGTGGGTGCGCGAGACGATCAGCCTGCCGAACGCCAGCCGCTACTCCGGTCAGAAGATTTGGGTATCGTTCAAAGGGCGATTGGACGGCAGCCGACCTTCGGCGCTCTACCTGGACGACGTGGAGTTGAACGTGTGCGCGCTCTCGTGAGCGCGAAGGGTGTCCTGCGCCTCAATAAACCATCTCAAGACCGCCGAGAGCGGCTTTGTAGCCCGTATAATTCTGCGCAAAGTTACACAAACGCGCCCAGGCAGTCGGGCGAAGAGCACCCTGCCTCGCGCGCGATCAGGGATGGAGATGGGTTGATGAAGATGATGATGTTTGGAACTATGTCGAATGCCCCCGCGGGAGTGTCGAGCAACGGCAATCACCGGTCAAGCGCCCCAACCGCAATCGTGATGTTGAACCTGGGCGGGCCGCAGACCACCGACGCCGTTGGTGCATACCTGGAGCGCATGTTTCTCGATCGTGAGCTGATCCCGCTCCCGTTTCAGGCGCGGCTGGGCAGATTTATCGCCCGGCGCCGCACGCCCAAAATTCAGAAGAAGTATGAACAGATCGGCGGTGGTTCGCCCATTTATGCCTGGACGAAGCAGCAGGGCGAAAGCATGGTGCAGTGGCTCGACCGCCTCTCGCCTGAGACCGCGCCACACAAGTTTTACATCGCCTTTCGCTACGCCGACCCAACCACTGCCGACGCCCTGAAGCGCATGCAAGCTGATGGCGTTCAGCGCGCCGTTGCCTTCACGCAGTATCCGCAGTGGAGTTGTAGCACCACCGGCGCCAGCCTCAACGATCTGTGGCGCGAGCTGTTGCGGCTGGGCTTGCGCGACGCCTTCGCCTGGAGCGTGATAGACCGCTGGCCCACCCACAGCGCCTTTGTGGCTGCCCTGGCCAAGAGGGTGCGCGACGGGCTTGAGCAGTTCGCGCCGGATGAGCGCGAGAGTGTGCTGCTGCTTTTCAGCGCTCATTCGCTGCCGCTCAGCGTCATCGAGCGCGGCGATGCTTACCCCCAGGAAGTCGCCGCCACCGTGCAGGCAGTGATGGAACAGCTCAACTTCTCCAATGAATTTCTGCTGGCCTATCAGTCCGACATCAAGCCGCTCCGGTGGCTGGGGCCGAGCACAGAGCGGGTGATTCGCGACCTGGGCGCGCGCAAGCGTCGCAACGTGCTGGTCGTCCCTGTCGCTTTCACCAGCGACCACATCGAGACGCTGCACGAGATTGACATCGAGTTTGCCGAGCTGGCCCACCAGGTGGGCATCGTCAACTTCAAGCGCGCGCCGGCCCTGAACGATGATCCACTCTTCGTCCGCGCCCTGGCCGAGATCGTCGCGGAGCACCTGGCCAGCGGACGCTCGCACTCCTCCCAGTACAAGTTGCGTTGCCCGGGCTGCGAGAACGCGATGTGCCGCACATTACTGAACCCGGCCGCGGACGCACCGCACCTGCGCGCTGGCCGGCGGGTCGTAGCGTCGCATCATGCATGATCGCACGCCTGCGCTCGAATCCGCACTGGCTCATCCTCAGCCTCATCCTCATCCTGGCGGCTGTGGCGCGCTTCTATAAGCTCGACGCCCAGTCGTTGTGGTATGACGAAGGCAACAGTGCGCGAATCGCTGAGCGCTCGCTGCAGCTCATCATCGAAGGCGCGGCCGGGGACATCCACCCGCCGTTGTATTACATCGCCCTGAAGTACTGGCGCGCGGCCTTTGGCGAGAGCGAAGCCGCCCTGCGTTCACTCTCGGCGGCGTGCAGCACGCTCACCGTCCTGCTGGCCTACTTCATCGGGCGCGACTTGTTCGGTCGGCGAACCGGCCTGGTTACGGCATGCCTGTTGGCCGGCATGCCGTTTGCCGTCTACTATGCCCAGGAAGCCCGCATGTATGCGCTGCTGGCCCTCTGGGGGGCGACCAGCACATGGGCGCTGGTGCGAATCAAGAAGTCAAATCCAGGAATCGAGGGAGCAGCCACCGGCTATCTCAAGCCTCGATTCCTGGTTTTCGATTTGATCTTCGCCCTTGCCACTGCCGCCGGCCTGTGGACGCACTACGCCTATCCCTTCGTCATGATCGCGCAGGGCACAGCGTGCCTGGCGTGGGCCATTCTGGACAAAAGCAGCTGGCGAAGCCGCTGCGCCGGCCGGTACATCTTGCTCAACCTGATAGCCCTGGCGTTGTATCTCCCCTGGCTGCCAATCGCCATCCGGCAAGTGACCGGCTGGGGCGTGGAGCGCCCGGATTACCGGCCCGATGCGGCTGTGATCGAAATCTACCGCGCGCTGGTGATCGGCGTTACCCTGCCCACCGGCCAGGCGTGGCTGCCGACCGGTTTGTTCGGCGGGTTAGCACTGATCGGCCTGATCGCCGGCGGGCGCGCGTCGCTGGGTATGCGGCTGGCATCGTTATCGCTGATGGCTTTGCCGCCGGCGCTGCTGTTGACCCTCGGCTTGTATCGCGAGGCCTATCTGAAGTTCCTGCTGGTGAGCGTGCTGCCGATGTGCGCGCTCACAGCGCACGGCGTCACAAAGATCGGAGAATGGGTGGCCGGGATCGCCTGCCGGGCCGGCCTGCCCGCCCCAGGCTCCGCGCCGCTCGCTGCGGCCATCGCCCTCGGCCTGGTCGCCAGCGTGGCTCCCTCGCTGGACAACCTGTATCACAACCCGGCCTACGCCCGCGATGACTACCGCGGCCTCCATCGGCTGATCAGCGCGGATGAGCAGCCAGATGATGCCGTGCTGTTCCTGGCGCCCAACCAGTGGGAAGTGTTCACTTACTACCAGCGCAACGACCGCCAGCTCTTCCCGCTGACCTACCGGCCAGCGTCGTATGAAGCAGTCGCCCGACAGATGCAGGCGATCGCGGCGGCCCACCGGCGACTCTTTGCGCTCTACTTCGCCGAGCGCGACGCCGATCCTGAGGGTTGGTACGAATTCTGGATGAGCGGCAACCTTTACAAAGCTCACGAACGCTGGGTGGGCAACATCCGCCTGGCGGTGTACGACAGTGGCTCAGGCCGCGATGCCTGGCCGACGACCGAAGGCGCGCTCTTCGGCGACGCCATCGCGCTCATCGAAGCGCGAGGCAGATGGGGCGAGATTCGCCCAGGCGACGTTGTGCCGGTGGAACTGACCTGGCAGGCGCTACGTCAGCCGGCGCAGCGCTACAAGGTTTTCGTGCACATCGGCTCCGACGATGGCCCGCCCATCGCTCAGCATGACAGCGAGCCGGTGGCCGGCTATCGCCCTACCGATGGCTGGCTGCCCGACGAACGCATCAGCGACCGACGCGGTGCGTGGATCGGGCCGGATGTGCCGGGCGGCCATTACGGCGTGTTCATCGGACTTTACGATCCGACAACCGGCGCCCGGCTGCCCATCATGCGCCAGGGCCGCCCCCTGGGCGACCGCCTGAAAATCAGCACGGTTACAATCCGTTGAAATGGCGAACTTCGATCTACTCAAAGAGCTGATTCAACCCGCGCAGACGAAGATCGTGTTGCTAGTGATGGACGGGCTGGGCGGCTTGCCGCGCGCCGAGGACGGCCTCACCGAACTGGAGGCCGCGCATACGCCCAACATGGATCGGCTGGCGAGCGAGGGCTGCCTGGGGCAGCACCACCCGGTGGCGATCGGCGTGACCGGCGGTAGCGGGCCGGGCCACCTTGGGCTGTTCGGCTATGACCCGCTCAAGTACGAGATCGGTCGCGGCGTGCTGGAAGCAGTCGGCATCGGCTTTCACGTCACCGAGCACGATGTGTGCGCACGCGGCAACTTTTGCACGCTCGATACGCAAGGCAACATCACCGATCGCCGCGCCGGCCGCATCCCCACCCAGGTTTGCCAGCGACTGGTAAGCAAAATCAACGACGCCGGGATCACCGTAGATGACGGCGTCGAGGTTTTCGTCAAGCCGGTTCAGGATTACCGCTTCGTCGTCGTCATGCGCGGCGATGGGCTATCGGGCCAGATTGACGACACTGATCCACAACGCACCGGGGTGCCGCCGCTGCCTGCCCAGGCGCGCGACACCGCTTCCGGGCGCACGGCCGACCTGTTCAACCGCTGGATCGCGCAAGCCACCGCCGTGATCCGCGATGAGCACCCGGCCAACGGGCTGACGCTGCGCGGCTTCGCCAAAGAGCCTGGCCTGCCCAAGTACAGGGATATATACGGCCTGCGGGCTGGCGCCATCGCCATCTACCCGATGTATCGCGGCGTGGCAGCGCTGGTCGGCATGGATCGCGTCGCGCACCAGGCCCAAACCGTGCAGCAAGAGTTTGAGGTCGCTGCGCGAGTCTGGGACGATTACAACTTTCTGTTCATTCACGTCAAATACACCGATAGCCGCGGCGAGGATGGGAACTTTGAAGCCAAAAAGGCTGTGATCGAGGAAGTAGATGCGGCGCTGCCGACGCTGCTGGCGCTGCGGCCCGATGTGCTGATCATCACCGGCGATCACAGCACCCCCAGCCAGCTGCGCAGCCATTCGTGGCATCCCGTGCCACTGCTGCTATGGGCGCCGGCCACGGCCAGGCGCGACGGCAGCACCTGCTTCGGCGAACGCGCCTGCGCGCGCGGCGGTTTGGGCACCTTTCAGGCTCAGGACATCATGCCGCTGGCATTGGCGCATGCGCTGCGGCTGGGAAAGTTCGGCGCATAGCTGCCAGCGCGTATGCGCTGGCAGCGGTTCGCAGGCGAGACAACTTTCGCGCTCAGGGGGGTATCCCCTCGCATGCCCTTTACCC
>Ga0308417_1002537_pt1 | contig 12020 bp, 7 predicted proteins | sample HotsprSampleOS65_FD_203528 | JGI IMG/M metagenome (GOLD analysis project Ga0308417, IMG submission 203528) | Hot spring phototrophic mat microbial communities from Octopus Spring, Yellowstone National Park, Wyoming, United States - 20090730_OS65 ... | reverse complement strand
GTCCCCCGGGCCGCGAGGCCTACCCCGGCGACATCTTCTACTGCCACAGCCGCCTGCTCGAGCGGGCCGCGAAGCTCAGCGACGAACTGGGCGGCGGATCGCTCACCGCGCTTCCCATCGTGGAAACGCTCGAAGGCGAAGTGTCGGCCTACATCCCGACCAATGTGATTTCCATCACCGACGGCCAAATCTACCTTCAGCCCGATCTGTTCTTCGCCGGGCAGCGGCCCGCGATCAACGTGGGCATCTCGGTCAGCCGGGTGGGCGGAAACGCCCAGGTGCCGGCGATGAAGAAGGTGGCCGGCGGCCTGCGGCTCGATCTTTCCGCCTTCCGCGAACTCGAGGCCTTCGCCCAGTTGGGCACCGAGTTGGACGCCGCAACGCAGGCGCGGCTCGACCGCGGCTATCGGATGATCGAGCTTCTCAAGCAAGGGTTGCACCAAACCATGTCGGTAACCGACCAGGTGCTGAGCATCTACGCCGGCACCCGCGGCCACCTCGACAAGATCCCGATCAACGAAGTTCATGCGTGGGAGACGGGCTTCCTCAAGTTCGTCCGCAACCAGCGGTCGGCCTTGTGGCGGCGGATCGACGAAACGAAAGACCTGACCAACGAAAGCATGACCGAGCTGGAAGCGGCCGTCGCCGAGTTCCAACAGGTTTATGCGCAAGAGAAGGCCGCCCGAGCCTGACCGCCGCGGCGCGGATGAACCCGCGGCAGGCCGAACCCGCGGCCGACTTGAGAAGAGAAGCGAGCGACAACGATGGCCAAAGCGCGAGCCCTCGATAAACGCCGGCGATCCGTGAAAAGCATCCGCAAGATCACGCGGACGATGGAGCTGATTTCGCGCGCGCAGTTCAAGCGGGCGATGGACCGCGCCTCGGCGGCCGCCGCCTATACCCGCCGCATCTCCGAGTTGGTGGCCCGCCTCGCCGCGGCCGGAACGCAAGTGAAACACCCTTTACTCGCCCCGCACGCGCAAAACAAGTCGATGGTGCTGCTGGTGCTGACGGCCAACCGCGGGCTGTGTGGCGGCTACAATTCGGGCGTGTTGCGGGCGGGGCAGGCGGCCCTGAACGTCTTGAATGAGCATTGGGATGAAGTGCGTTTGGAGGTGTCGGGCAAGCGCGGCATCGCCAACTTCAAGTTCCGCAAGATTCCCACGGCGCAAACTTATACGCATTTCAACGAAAAGGTCCGCTTCGAACAGGTCGATCTGCTGGCCGCCCGGTATCTCGACGAGTACGCGGCCGGCTCGCTCGACCGGCTCGATGTGGCCTACATGAAGTTCGAAAGCCTCAGCCGGCAGTACCCCGTGGTGGAAACGCTGCTGCCGATGGGCGGGCTGGGCGATCACTCGGCCGCGGTCTTAGGCGGTCCGCAATACGACTTCCTCCCCTCGGCCGAGAGCATTCTCGACGAGGTGGTGCCCGCCGCCTTCAAGGCCCGGTTGTTCAAGTGCTTTCTCGACGCCGCGGTGAGCGAGCAGATCGCGCGGATGGTGGCGATGAAGGCCGCCACGGAAAACGCCGACGCGATGATCTCGCTGCTGTCGATGTCGTACAACCGCGCCCGCCAGGGCCAAATCACCGGCGAGCTGCTGGAGATCATCGGCGGGGCGGAGGCCGTGCAATAGCAAGTGCAATAACAATGAGGAGCAATCGGATCGCCCGGCGGCCGCCGCGGGCGAGAACCATCCGGATTGTCTGCCGGATACGATCCGAATCGTCAGAACCACTGCCGAAACCGATGCGAATTCGGCCTCGAACCGAAGCAAAGCCATGAGCACGATTGAAAAGACGAGAACCGCGCCCGCTCAAAACAAAGGGCGCATTACGCAAGTGATCGGATCGACGTTCGACGCCGAGTTCCCCGAACATTGCCTGCCGCGGATCTACAACGCGGTCAAGGTGTCGGCGGAATACAAGAACGTGAAGATCGATCTGACCGGCGAAGTGCAGCAGCACCTCGGCGGCGGCCGGGTCCGCTGCGTGGCCTTGGGCAGCACCGACGGGCTGGTCCGCGGAATCGAGTGCGTCGATACGGGCCAGCCGGTGGTCGTCCCCGTGGGCAAAGGCACGCTGGGCCGCGTGTTCAACCTGCTCGGCGAGCCGATCGACCGGCGCGGACCGGTTCAAGCGGAGGAATACTGGCCGATCCACCGCGAGGCCCCGGCGGTAACCGATCTTTCCACGAAAACCGAGGTGTTCGAAACGGGCATCAAGGTGATCGACCTGCTCACTCCCTTCGTCCGCGGCGGCAAGGCCGGGCTGTTCGGCGGGGCCGGGTTGGGCAAAACCGTGATCCTCACCGAGTTGATCGCACGCATCGCCTCGGCCCACGGCGGGTACTCCGTCTTCGCCGGCGTGGGCGAGCGGACCCGCGAGGGCAACGACCTCTGGCTGGAAATGCAGCACACGAAGATCGGCAGCACCGACCGCCGTGTGATCGACCAAACCTGCATGGTCTTCGGGCAGATGAACGAGCCGCCCGGCTCGCGTTTGCGGGTGGCCCTGTCGGCGCTGACCATGGCCGAGTACTTCCGCGACACCACCGGGGCCGACGTGCTGCTGTTCATCGACAACATCTTCCGCTTTTCGCAGGCCGGCAGCGAAGTGTCGGCCTTGCTGGGCCGCATGCCCTCGGCCGTGGGCTACCAACCCACGCTCGCCACGGAGATGGGCCAACTGCAAGAGCGCATCACCTCGACCAATCGCGGGGCGATCACCTCGGTGCAGGCGGTGTACGTGCCCGCCGACGACCCGACCGACCCCGCCCCGGCGGCGGCCTTCGGACAGCTCGATGCGTTCATCTACCTGGAACGGGCGATCTCCGCCAAGGGCATCTATCCGGCCGTCGATCCGCTGGCGTCGTCCAGCCGGGTGCTCGATCCGCAGTTCGTCGGCGAGCGGCATTACGCCTGCGCCCGCCGCGTACAGATGACCTTGCAGCGCTACCGCGAACTGCAAGACATCATCGCCATCTTGGGCGTCGATGAACTGAGCGAAGCGGATAAATTGGTGGTCCACCGCGCGCGGAGAATGGAACGGTTCCTCTCGCAGCCGTTTCTCGTGGCCGAGGCGTTCACCGGCAAGCCGGGCGAGATCACCCCGTTGGCCGACACGATCCGCAGCTTCGAGGAAATCGCCGACGGCAAGTGGGATCACCTGCCCGAGCAAGCGTTCATGTACGTCGGAGCGGTCGAGCAGGCGGCCGAACAGGCCGAGCGCATGGCCAAGGGCAAGTAGGTGCAACAGCGAACAACGGAAAGCGGTCCGAGCGAGAACAGCGCGCAATCGGCCCGTTCGCCGCGCAACCTGCCGCTTTCCCAAGGGCTCGAACCAATGAAGCGGCCGCGGGAATCAACGGCCGGAGGACCATACCTTGCGTGGCGTCAAATGACGTTTTTCCCGGTAAGAGAAGAGCAATCGTTCCCGCTCGCAAGAAATTCATTTCGCACAAGGCGCGATCGACGATGCAATGCGTACTGGTAACCCCTGAAGCGACGTTGCTGGAGGCCGAGGCCGACTTCGTCGCGCTGACGCTCTTCGACGGCGAACTGGGCATCGCCCCGGGCCACGCCCCGCTGATCGGCCGACTTGGCTGCGGCGAAATGCGGATTCGGCAAGGCGATAAGCAGCAGCGGTTCTATATTGAAGGCGGATTCGTCGAAGTGTGCGACGACGTGGTTTCGGTGCTCACCGGGCGGGCCGTCGCCGCCGAAAAGATCGACAGGGCCGAGGCCGAACGGTTGCTCGACGAGGCGCACCGCATGTCGCCCCGCACGGCCGAACAGTTCGCCCAACGCGATCGGGCGGCCGCGCAGGCCCGGGCGCTGCTCCGCACAGCACAGTCCCGGGGCTGATCCTTCGCGCGCGTCGTTCGACGCACCGCCGCCGATCCGCGGACCGATCGACACTCGTTTCGAGAGCGTGCCGATGGGCGCTCGTTTCGACGGTGCGCCGCGGCAAGCGAGGTGAACAATGCCCCCTCTCGACTCCGCCGGTCAGCCGCTTTCTTCGCCATCGAGCCGCCTCTGCCCAGAGCGCGCCGTCGCCGCATGGGTCGTGATTGTCGCAATCGCCCTCGGGGGAGTGCTCTTCGCCCCGGTGCTCAGCAGCGAAACCGCCTTTGGTTTTCGCGACGGGGCGGATTACTATTATCCGCTGCTGAAGCATTGCGGGCAGTTGTGGGCGGGCGGGCAAGTGCCGCTGTGGAACCCGTTTGCCGACTTGGGCCGGCCGCTGGCGGCCGACCCGACCGCCGGCGTGTTCTACCCGCTGAAACTGCTGTTCGCCGCCCCCTTGCCCTATCCGCTGCTCTACAACCTCTACTTGATCGCTCATTGGGCCTTGGCCCTTGCGGGAATGTACGCCCTGGGCCGATGCTGCGGGGCCGGCACAGCGGCCGCAGCGGCTGCCGGCATGGGCTACGCCTGCTCAGGCTCCGTGCTATTCAACGTCTATAATGCCCCCTACTTGGTCGGCGCCGCCTGGCTGCCGCTGATGCTGGCAGCCGCGGAGAAAATGGTTCGCAACCGAACCGTCTCGTCGGCATTGATGCTCGGAACCGCCTGGGCGATGATCGTGCTGGGCGGGGATATTCAGGCGGCCTATCACGGGGCGCTGCTGGCGGCCGCCTGGATCGCGCTGCGGCTGTTCCTCCGCCGCGACGATTCGCGCGAGCAGCCCAGCGAGGGCGGTTCTCATGCCGCCGCATCGGGCGAAGAGGCAGCCGAGGTGGGGCAAGCGCCGACGGAATCACGGCCTTCGCAGCAGACGGACGATAATCAAACAGCAGGAACGCCGCGATGCCCGCGGCCGGCAGTCGCCTGGATCGGCTTGATCGTGTTGGCCGCCGCGGTCGGGCTGGGGCTTTCGGCCGTGCAATGGCTGCCCTCGTGGGAAGCGGCCGCCCACTCCACCCGTGCCCGCTGGACCTATGCCGAGCGGCTGGCAGGGCGCACCTCGGCCGAAACGTACAGCGACGACGTCTATCACTTCAGCGTCGGGCCGTGGCGGTGGACCGAGTTCCTGCTGCCCAACGTGTACGGCAGGCAGTTCCCGGTGCATCATCGATGGCTCGACGCCCTGCCGGCCGAAGGCCGCGTGTGGACGCCCTCGCTCTATTTCGGGCTGCCCGGCCTGCTGGCGGCGATGACGGTCGTGTTCGCCCGCCGATCGCGCCGCCGGGATGCGGTCGAAATCTTCGCGGCGGCCGCGGCCGCGACGGCCCTGTTGGGCGCGTGCGGCTGGTTCGGTCCGGTGTGGTTCGCTCAGCAGTGCGGTCTGACCGGCGAGCTTTCGCCGCCGTTGGGCGGGGTCTATTGGTTGCTTTCGCTGCTGCCCGGCTACGGCCAATTCCGCTACCCGGCCAAGTTGCTCACGGTGGCCGCGTTGGGCCTCTCGATCTTGGCGGCCAAGGGGTTCGACGACTGGCTGTCCGGCCGTCGCCCGCTGAAACGCCGCAGCCTGGCCGTGTTGGCGGGCGCGGGCATTGTCGGCTGCCTTGCTTGGTGGGCGATGAAGTCGTGGTTCCTCGCCGCCGCCGAGGCCGTGCCTGCCGATCCCGTCTTCGGCCCGCTCGACGCCGCCGGCGCTTGGGGCGACACGCTCTCCGCCTTCGTTCACTTGGCGCTGGCGGCAGCGGCCCTGTTGCTGATCCTTCCTTGGCAAACCGCAAACGGCGAAGACAGTGCCGGGAACAATTCGCCGGGTGCGGGGCCTTGTCGATCGGCGACGCCCTCGGGCGAAGGGGGTGCCCCTTGGCGGGCAAGCTCCTGGCGCTGCTGTCTGCTGCTCGCCTTGGCGGCCGTCGATTTGGCCGCGGCACAGCGGTGGATGATCGTCGGCGTGCCGGCCGCCCTGATCGAACCGGTGCCGAAACGGGAAGACTCGGGCGTGCCGCCGCGGCTGGCGGCCCCCGAATCGTATCTCGATCCGCGGTGGCGCGAGCAAAGCAGCGCCGACCGCTTGGCCGAAGTCGCCCGTCGCCACGGCGAACTGTTGCGGCCGAACTTGAACCTGACGGCGCGCGTGGCGGTCGTCAGCGGCGAGGGCGCGCTGGTTTGTGCCGATTTCGCCGACGAACTGCGCCGCCTTGGGCCCGGCCCGTTCGCCGCCGAAGGCTGGACCGCCAGCACCCGCGCCTGGCTGGTCGAGCGGCCCGACGAGGTCGATGCCGCCAGGCAAAAGGGCGTCGAATCGCTGGGCCGGGCCCACGTGTGGCAATATGGACCGCATCAGGTCGTCGTGGCGGTCGAATCGACAGGGCCGGCTTGGCTCGTGGTGGCCGAGCAGTACTATCCCGGCTGGCAGGCATTTCGGCAATCGGTCGATAAGACGCAGCACCAGTTGCTGCCGATCGAACGGGTGGGCAAGATCTTTCGCGGCGTCTATCTGCCCACGGCCGGAAAACAAACGATCGTCTTCCGTTACCAACCGCCGCTGTGGCGAATCGGTGCGGGCGTCAGCATCGGCGCCGCGCTGCTGCTTCTCGTTGCCGCGGGCGTCATCTACCGCCACCGTCGCCGACGCGGGCCGAAGGCGGTAGGATAACGTCTGGCGAATCGACTGTCCCGAAAGGCGGCGCCGACGCGAAGCGACCACCGGGCGAAACCGCTACAAGGCCCCGGCGTTGTCGAAAAAACGAGCGAGGGAGAATCGGGCGATGCCGAATTGTTACCACGGTCACGGACTGTCGTTCCAGTATCCCGAAAACTGGCGGCTCGACGACGCGGCCGACGATCCGCGCGACGATTCCGTCACGGTCTATGCGCCGGGCGGTTCGTTCTGGTCGGTCAGCGTGCATCCGGCCGAGGCCGACCCCATGGAACTGGCCCTCGGCGTCGTCAACCTCATGAAACAAGAGTACGAAACGCTCGAAGTCGAGGAGGTTTGCGAAAGCCTGCTGGGAATCGAGATGGTGGGATTCAACATGAACTTCTACTTTCTCGATTTCACCAACTCCGCGCAGATTCGCGTTCTGCGCGTGCGAGACCGCACCTATGCCGTCTTCTGCCAAGGCGAAGACCACGAGTTCGATCGGCTCGGCAACGTGTTTCGGGCGATGACGGCCAGCCTGTTCACCGGAGGCGACGACGAAGACGATGACGACGATCATTCGTTCGTCGAGCGGTGAATGGCTTGAACTGATCGTCGCGAACCACCGCCGAGCTGCGAAGTGTCGTCGCGTGGCGAACCGGGCACCTGCAGCCCGGCAGCACAATTACCGCCGCTTCTCCATCTTGCCGTTCCAAAGGCAATTGTTGCAAAGGCGATTGTAAGAGTTACATGGTATCGGGCATCGGTTGGCTCGACGGCCGCCGAACGGCCGACAACACGCCGGACTGGCTTGAGCAACAGAATCTCGGCAAGTTCGTGCAGCTATCTTACTGCGAGCCAGAGATTTAGAAAGCCCAGTCCCCGTGCCGCTGTTCCGCGGCTCCCGGCGGCCGCCCGCCCTGCCGGCCGAAAATCGCCCACAATGTCGCGACCGGCACGCAACTTGCCCTATCGTATTGGCGAGTGTGCATGGTCCAAAGGGTCAATGCCATGGCCGATGTGAGAGATCGTCGCAGCCGATCGCTTCGCCCGGCTCATGGTCGAACGAACCGTGAATCTTAGGCACTGCCGCCATTGACGCGGCCCCAAACGACTTACCGGGAGATACATTCGATCCGGGCGCGGTGCGAGTCTTACCGAAACGAGCAGCGATTCCGTCGCGTCGTCCGTCGGTTGAACCACCGCCGATTCGTGCCCTCGCAATAAGGCGCCACCCTGGCAGGGGAGGACGAGCCGAAAGAAATGCACGAATCCGCTGATCGACACCCCCCCGAACACCAAGTCGAGCCGTCTTTTCACGGTCTTCAAGGCCCGGCGGGTTGCCCGCAAACCCGCCGAGCCTTTTTTCTTTTCTTGAACTCGCTTGCAGCGCGAGCCTGACTCGTCCCGTCGCCGAACCGCGAAACGACGCGAACGGAAATAACCGCGAATAAACGCGAATGAACGCCAATAAACACGAACGGAACTCGCCGCGAATAAACGCGAATGAACGCCAATGAACACGAACGGAACTCGCCGCGAATAAACGCGAATGAACGCCAATGAACACGAACGGAACTCGCCGCGAATGAACGCCAATGAACACCAATAAACGCGAGATACGCGAATAACCGCGGATGAACGCGACAATCCTTGCTACCGCAAGCTGAAGTGCCGCAAGCCGATTGCAGCCGTCAACCCGTGGACCGACAGCCGTTGTCGGCCGGTGCAAAGCGAACTATGATGATTGCCGTAAGATGATCGCCGCGCGATACAGCGGGGCACGGCGGCGACGGCTCGCGGCGGGTCAGGTTCGCGACGGCAAAGGAATCGGGCGATGTGGGAAAACGCAGCACTGGTGGCGTTAGCGGCATTCGGCATCTTGATTGCGGCCTATTTCACCTACGGCCGATTCATCGCCGACCGCATTTGCCGCCTCGATCCCAATCGCACCACCCCCTCCCACGAGCTGCAAGACGGCGTGGACTATGTTCCCACCCGGGTGCCGATCCTCTTTGGGCATCATTTCGCCTCGATTGCCGGATTGGGGCCGATCCTCGGTCCGGCGATTGCCGTTATTTGGGGTTGGGGGCCCGCTTTGCTGTGGGTTTTGTTCGGCTGCATCTTCATCGGGGCCGTACACGACCTCGGCGCGCTGTTTGTCAGCCTGCGTCATCAGGGCCGATCGGTCGGCGAGGTGGCCCGAAGCGTGATCGGCCCCCGGGCGCGGCTGCTGTCGCTGGTGATCATCTACTTTTTGATGGCGTTGGCGATGGGCGCGTTTTGCAACGCGATTGCCGATCTGTTCGTCAATTTCAATCCCGATGCGATCATCCCCTCGGTCGGATTGATGATCGTGGCCGTATTGTTCGGCACGGCCGTCTATCGGTTTCGGGCGCCGTTGGGTTTGACGACGATTCTTGCGTTGGCCGCCTTCGCCGGGCTGATCGTCTGGGGCGTCGAGCAGCCCGTCTGCACCTACCAGTGGGTGCTCAGCTCGGAAACGAGCGCGGCGATCGACGAAGGCAAAAACGCCCCGCCCGAGGCGGAAAAACGCATCGAGCTGCCCTACGGGGCCGAGGCCGCCAAGCGATACCTTTCGGTCACCGGGCGGCCGGCGGCGGTCGAGGAACTAACCCAGGCCGTGCCGCGGGTGCAGCTCTACTGGATCGTGGTCTTGCTGGCCTATGGATTCTTCGCGTCGGTGCTGCCGGTGTGGCTTTTGTTGCAGCCGCGCGACTACATCAACAGCTTTCAGTTGTACTTCGCGTTGGGCACGATGCTCTTGGGGCTGAGCCTGGCGGCGATCCGCGGCGCGGAGGCCGCGCACATCGAAGCCCCCTGGTTCCGACCCGACGTGCCCGGCGCGCCCCCGTGGTTCCCGTTCCTTTTTGTTACGATCGCCTGCGGGGCGGTCAGCGGTTTCCATTCGCTGGTGTCCAGCGGCACGACGGTCAAGCAGCTCAACCGGGAACCCGACGCCCGACCGATCGGTTTCGGCGCGATGCTCACCGAAGGGGCCTTGGCCGTGTTGGTCATCATGGCCTGTGCGGCCGGGCTGAAGTCGCAGTATTGGGGGCCGGAAGGGCTTTACGCCACTTGGAAAGGCGTCGGCGGCGGCGGGCTGGCCGCCCAGCTTAGCGCCGTGGTTCTCGGCGGGGCCGAATTCCTCAATCAGTTGGGAATCCCCGCGAAGATCGGCCGAACCTTCCTGGCCGTGACGATCACGGCCTTCGCCCTGACGACGCTCGATTCGGCCACGCGGTTGCTTCGCTTCAATGTGGAAGAAATCTGCCGCTCGCTTCGGGCGGAAAAGTTGGCCAATCGCTACTTCGCCTCGGCTGTGGCTGTGGCCGGGATCGCCTTTTTCGCCTTGGTCTCCGGCAAAACGCTGTGGACCTTGTTCGGCACGGCCAATCAACTGTTGGCCGGGCTGACGTTGCTGACGGTCAGCCTGTTCCTCTATCAGTTGGGCCGCCCGGTGCTCTATACTCTGGTGCCGATGGTGCTGATGCTCGCTGTTTCCGGCTACGCGATGATCTGGAAAATGTTCGATCTTTGGGGCAAGCAGTCGTGGACCGGCGAAGAACGGAACCTATTCTTCGTTTCCGGCGGCGTGTTGGCCCTGGCGTTTTGGCTGGTGGCCGAAGGGTTGGCGGCTTTCGCCCGAGGGCGCGTTGCGGCCGATGGTACCGCCGGTGCCGCATCGCCCGAAGCAGCGTCGCCGGGTGAACGTCGCGAACGCCAATAGGCGCAACGTGATTTCGCCGATCGGTTGCCTCCCGAGCCTGCGACGAGGGCCGACGATCATGATCGAGCCGACGCATGCGCCGATCCATGTGCTGTTGATCCGCGAGCAGGCCGAGCAACTCACCGGCGGCTGCTGCGGCACGGTAGGCGACGACGACCCGCTTTCCGGCGGCCGAGAGCTGTTCGCCGATGCCCGCCGCGACCAACTCGCCGTGGGCGCGATCCACCGGCTGATCCGCGACTTCTTTCCTCCCATCGACGGCCGGGAGCAAGTTCAGGTCGATGTGGTCGATCCGCGAAATCAGTTCTATCTCTTCTTCCGCTTGTGGCGCGAGGTCTGGCGCTATCGGCCCGGGTTGCGCGCCGGCCTGCAAACCGCGCTGCAATTGTTCTCGCTGCCGGCGGTCATCGTCAACGGGAAGGTCGTCAGCCGCCGCGGCAAGCCGCTTGATGCCGACGCCTTCTGCCGCGCCATTCGCGAGGCGCGGCAGGCGATGGAAACCTGCGATTGACCGAGCGGGCGCGGCGCAGGCGGTGCAGCCTCGTTTTGGCAAAAGCGCTGCGCGTGTTGTGCGGCTGTCGGCCGTGCAGACGCTTGCCGCAAAATTGGCTTCGGGGTATGGTAACTTCGAGCAGTGCAGTTCGAAGGGCGACGGGAGTTCGTGTTCGGCGGCGCAGGCTCGCGCACGGCGTTGATCGCCCGAGTCGGAGCGCCGCTCGGCGGCAGCGTTCCGGGTGCGGAAAGCGGCTTTGCGACGGCCGGCGGCATTGCGCGGCTCTGCGGAGCATCGAACGGCCGCACTGTCTCTGATTCCGTTCCTCTTCCATTCAGGAGCGATGATGAATCAAACCGGCACGAAGGAAACATGGGGAACACGGTTGGGCGTCATTCTGGCCGTAACCGGCAGCGCCGTCGGCTTGGGCAACTTTCTCCGCTTTCCGGGATTGGCCGCCAAGTACGACGGCGGCGCGTTCATGATTCCGTATTTTGTCGCCTTTTTGCTGCTGGGGCTGCCGATCGCCTGGAGCGAATGGGCGATGGGCCGCTACGGCGGCCGCCACGGCTACAACTCGTCGCCGGGCATCTTCCGCGTGTTGTGGCGGAATCGGGCCGCCCCGTACTTCGGCGTGCTGGCGATGGTCGTGCCGGTGATGATCTATATGTATTACGTCTATATCGAGGCATGGTGCCTGGCCTATGCCGTCCGCTACCTGTTCGGCGCGATGGGGTTCGAAAACCCCGAACAATTCCGCGCCTTCTTCCATCAGTTCACCGGCATCAAGCAAGACGGCGGGGCCTGGGCCATCGAAGGCGAGGGGCTGCTCGGCTCAGGGGTATTCTTCCTGGTGTTGTGCTTCGTGCTCAACTTTGTGCTGATCTATCGCGGGCTGAGCAAAGGAATCGAGTGGTTTTGCAGTTGGGCCATGCCCGCGCTGCTCGTCTGCGCGGTGATCGTATTGATCCGCGTGCTCACCCTCGGCACGCCCGACCCGCAAAAGCCGGAGCTGAATGTGCTCAACGGGCTGGGCTACATGTGGAATCCGGCAACCGAACGGCTGGGCTTCTTCGAGTCGCTCCGCAAGCCCGAAATGTGGATGGAAGCCGCCGGTCAGATCTTCTTTTCGCTCTCGGTGGGCTTCGGCATCATCATCACCTATGCCAGCTACCTGAAATCCGACGACGACATCGCCCTATCGGGGCTGACGGCCTGCTCGGGAAACGAGTT